>Ga0210033_1000431_pt1 | contig 39642 bp, 31 predicted proteins | sample CryGeymeta201501_FD_185465 | JGI IMG/M metagenome (GOLD analysis project Ga0210033, IMG submission 185465) | Groundwater microbial communities from Crystal Geyser aquifers in Utah, USA - Crystal Geyser metaG 2015-01 (SPAdes) (version 2) | ecosystem: Environmental > Aquatic > Deep subsurface >... | reverse complement strand
GGGACGCCTCGAGAGCGCGGTTGTCTTGAATCTTATTCATCGTCACTCCTATCGCAGGCAGCGCACTGCCCTACGTAGCCTGCATTCCTAGGCACTCTGCATGAAGGTCACTCGCGCAGCCTTCGGAAGGCCGCAGCCAGCCGAAGCCTGCAGCCAGTCGCAACTCGAGGCGCAGTCTAGCGCCCCAAGGTGCCCGAGATCAACGTCCACGGGCACTCGCCCTCGGCATCGGTCGACTTCGGAGACATGGGTCACGATCCCTTACACTCCAAGTTCCGTGCCAACGCTTCGGTCGCAGGAAGGGCCTGATCGCGCCGGATCCTGGTAGGCGTGCCCGACAGGGGTGCCAACGGGGTTGCCAACTTCGGCGATTTGGCACGACCGAAGCCCGCTTCGAAGGCGGCAGGGGCCATCGTCATCCGCCCGCGGGGAGCGAGGGACGCTCGACGTCGACCAGGCATTGGAGGCGCACGATGGTGCCCAGCGGAGGCACCGCGTCGGGGCTGAAGCTGAGGCGAGGACAGGTGGCGTCCGCGGTGTCGTAGAACCAGCCGCTGCCACCGCCGATGGCCTGGGGCAGATCGCAGACCGGGCGTCCGTCGATGTCCGGCCCGAGGGCGAGCGCGCCGGGCAACGTCGAGCAGTCGAGGCCCGTGGGCAGGGTCATGTGCACGAAGCAGGGGACGCTGCCGTCGGGCTCGGGCGTGAGCGAGCGGGTAGTGCAGACGCCGGGCAGGCGCGCGCCGATGCGCTGGGTGAGTTCGTCGATGGCCGGCGCGTAGCTCTCGGCGCAGATGCTCCAGAGTAGGCTGTCGGGCAGATGCTGGGCGAGCTCGGCGTAGCGGCGGCCCGGGGTGGCGTCGCCGCGACTCGTGCCGTCGCCGTTGAGCGCCCGGCAGGCGGCCCTCAGGCCATTGGTCGCGCTCGGGTCGGGCACGTAGGTCATGCGCGGGTCCGCCAGGATCGCGGCGGGACCAGCGCCGGAGAGCTCCTCGGGGATGCCGACGATGGCGGCAAAGACGAAGTGGTCGTCCTCGCGCGACCCACGCAGGCTCGCCGCGAGCTCGTCCATGGAGGCCAGGAGCTCGGGGTGATCGACGCAGTACGTGCTCAGCTGGCGAGGGTCGCCCAGGCCACCGAAGAAGGCGTTCGCGTCGCCCAGGGAGCAGTCCTCTTCGTCGCTGAGGACGAGCACGGCGAGCAGCGCGTCGGGACGACCGAAGCCGGCCTCGGCCCGATCGACCGCGCGCGAGGCGGCGCCGAGGGGCTGCTCGAAGCCACATCCCGTGATGCCGGCGTCGGCGATGCAACCCACGCTGGCCGCGAACGCGATGGGGTCGTCGCCCTCGTTCCAGATGGCGACCGAACCCGCGCCGCAGCTGGGATCCGTGCGCAGCATCGCGTCACGCCCCCACACGTTGGCGCCCACGCCATCCACTCCGCAGCCGCCCGCGGCGCCATGCGCCAGGGCGACGCCCGAGGTGCCGAGATCGGTCGTCACCACCGCCACGTGCAGCGACTGCACGGGATTCCAACGCGGCATGCCATCCGCGGTCAGGGGCGGCGACGTGAGTCCCTGGACCAGCAACGGGATCTGCGCGCGCAGGCTCGCTTGCTCTTCGCGCATGGAGCCCGAGTCGTCGACGACGATCAACAGATCCACGTCGGCGACGGCGCCCGAACCCGCGGTCACGTCGACGATGCGCGAGACGTGCGGGGTGATGGGTCCGATGCGCCGTGAGTCGCAGCCCAGGGCCGACGCTGCGGCCACCACGCTGAGGACGATGAGGGAGAGTTCGACGGAACGACGCATGCCAGCCTCCTTGGAGTCACGCGCTTCCTTCGCGTCGCAGCTCCGAGGGGGTGTCGACCGTCGCGCCGTGAAATTCCAAGCCTCGGTTCGTCGGGCCGACGCGCGCGGAGCGCTAGCCTTTCGCGCCTCCAGCGCTGCACGGCTGCGAGGAGCCCCGCGTCCACACGAGGTCCGGCATCAACACGAAGCCCAGAGGAGCACGACCATCAGCGCGCCCCGGATCCGCAAGGTCTGCCTCATCTCGAACACCTCCTCACGAGGAGCCTCGGGGACATGGTCCTCGAACGAACGACGCCAATCGGGATAGGGGCGGCGAGTGATCCTCGCCGGTCCCCTCCCACACCACCCGGTCCGCAGCGCCTCGTATCCGGTTCTTGTCCATCTTCCCACGGCTTCGCTCCACGCTTCCTCCAGACGGTCGGTCGCCCTCCCGCCCTTGCGCTTCGCTTCCCTTGCAGTGGCCTGCTTGCGGGAGGATTTGCACCTCCAAGTCAGCAGCCACGTCGGTCAGACCGGGTCGGCACACGCAGGCACCGGAGACGCAGTATTCGGTGTCGTTGCAGCGGTGGCCGGCCGAGCCGCAGTTGTTGAGGTCATGGGTGACGTCGATGCAGCGACCGCCGGCCATGACCAGGGGCGAGGGGCAGCTGCAGGCGCCGCTGACGCAGGCGGTGCCGCCGAAGCAACGGCTGCCACACATGCCGCAGTTGCGCGCGTCGCTCGAGACATCGACGCACGCGCCGCCGCAGGCGAGCAAGCCACCGGCGCACTGGCAGACGCCGCTGGTGCAGGTGCCGCCGGTGGGGCAGTCGTGTCCGCACATGCCGCAGTTGGCCTCGTCGCTCGAGACATCGACGCACGCGCCGCCGCACACGATCTGTCCGGGCGCGCAGGTGCAGACGCCGGCTTCGCAGGTCGCGCCCGTGGTGCAGCTGTTGCCGCAGGTGCCGCAGTTCAGCGGGTCCGCCGGAAGAACCGTGGCGCAGCCGCGCCGCCGCAATCGGTGGTGCCGCTGCGACAGTTGCAGGCGCCGCTGGTACAGACCGCGCCGGGATTGCAGGCGTCGCCGTAGGCGCCGCAGTTGCTGGTGTGGGACGAGAGATCCGCGCAGGCGCCGGGACAGGCGACGGCCGGAGACGGACACGCGCAGGCACCGGAGACACAGGTCGCGCCGGTGTCGCAGGCGTTGCGACAGCTGCCGCAGTTCATGTTGTCGCTCGAGACGTCGGCGCAGTCCGCGCCGCAGGTGACGGGGCCGGTGTCACAGGCGCAGACGCCGCTGGTGCAGGTCTGACCGCTGCCACAGGCGTCGCCGCAGCCGCCGCAGTTCATGTTGTCGCTCGACAGGTCCGTGCAGGTGGAGCCGCAGGCGACCCCGGGGAACGCGCAGCTGATGGTGGAGCCATCGGGGGACAGGGACGAGTCGAGGCCGCCGTCACCACCGCTTGGAGTTCCGCTGCCGCCACCGCCGCAACCTGCGACGAGCCCAACGCTGAAAAGAAGAACCAAGCCGAGCTGCCGCGCGTTCATCACAACCTCCAAAACGGGAGGGGAAGAGCACTCGCCGTTCCACATCCGAGTTGCAGGCTTTTCCGCAGGAAGCGGCGGGTGCACCTGTCTCTCGGGGGGGACAGCTGACCCTCGGAGGGACCAAGAGCCGGTGCGCTGGCACATCCAGGCGAACTGGAAAACATTGCGGCGTCGTCGTCCTCGAGGTACGCACTCATTGCGAGGCAGTGATGGCACGCGTGTTGGTCGTGGACGACGAGGAGAACATCCGCCTCGTGCTGTGCAAGGTGTTGCAGAGGAACGGCTACACCGTGGAGGCAGCGGCCAGCGCCGAGGAGGCGCTCGCGCGGCTGGAGGACTTCGGGCCCGACTTCCTGATCGCCGATGTGCGCATGCCGGGCATGAGCGGCCTCGACCTGTGCCGCGAGCTTTCGGCGCGCGCGTCGACGGCCACGGTGATCGTCATGAGCGCCTACGGCTCCGTGGAGCTGGCGCTCGACGCCATGAAGGCCGGCGCCTACGACTACATCAGCAAGCCCTTCAAGCAGGACGAGGTGCTGCTCGCGCTGCGCAAGGCCGAGGAGCGCGAACACCTGCGGCGCGAGAACCGCGCGCTGCGCGAGGTGATCCGCCGCGAGTCCACGCTGGAGGGCATGCTGGGCAAGAGCGAGCCCATGCAGCGCATCTTCCGCACCATCGAGAAGGTCGCGGCCTTCGACACCACGGTGCGGGTGAGCGGCGAGAGCGGAACGGGCAAGGAGCTGGTCGCGCGCGCCATCCACCGCCTCGGGCCGCGCCACCTCAAGCCCTTCGTGGCCGTGAACTGCGGAGCCATTCCGGAGGCGCTGCTCGAGAGCGAGCTCTTCGGCCACAAGCGCGGCGCCTTCACCGACGCGCGCAGCGACAAGCCGGGGCTCTTCTCCGAGGCCCACGGCGGCACGCTCTTCCTCGACGAGATCGGGGAGTTGCCGCTGCTCCTGCAGGTGAAGCTCCTGCGCGCGCTGCAGGAGGGCACGATCCGACCGCTGGGGGGCACGCGTGATCTGGAGGTGGACGTGCGCGTGGTGGCGGCGACGGTGCGCGACCTTAAGCGCGAGGTCGAGGAGGGCCGCTTCCGCGAGGACCTGTACTACCGCCTGGACGTGCTCTCGATCCGTGTGCCGCCCTTGCGCGAGAGGCCCGAGGACATCCCGCTCTTGATCGAGCACTTCCTGCAGAAGAACAACGGCAAGCTCGGGACGCACCTCTCCGGCGTCGCGGCCGAAGCGCGCAAGGCACTGCTCGCCTATGCCTGGCCCGGCAACGTGCGCGAGCTCGAGAACGTGATGGAGCGCGCCGTGGTGCTGGCGGAGGGTGACGAGATCGCCTTCGACGATCTGCCGCCGCGGCTGAAGGAGCCGATGGATCCGATCGCGCGTCAGCTCGAGACGGACGAGCTGTCGATCAAGAAGACACAGCGCTTCATGGAGCGCACGCTGATCGCCAAGGCGCTCGAGCGCACGGGCGGCAACCGCACGGCGGCGGCCAAGCTGCTCGAGATCAGCCACCGCGCCCTGCTGTACAAGATCAAGGGCTATGGGCTGAGCTGATGGCGCGACGACCCGAGGCGCCCGAGCGCGAGCGGCTGCGCGCACTGCAGCGAGAGATGGACCAGAAGGCCTCGCCCACGCCCGAGAAGCCCGGGGCAGAAACGGCCGCGAAGGGATGGTTCCGCGAGCCCGTCGACCCGCTGACGAGCCTGGTGCTCGTGACCCCGGTCTTCCTGATCTACCACCTCGGCATCCTGATCATCCGCCTGAGCAACGGCGTGGACCTGGTGACGGGTCTGATGGTGCGCCTGGTCCGTCTCTCCATGCCGGGCTACGTCGCGCTCACCTTGGCCATCGGCGCCGGCATGCTGGCGCTGGGGTGGGTGCTGAGGCGACGCGGTCGCGTCCACGTCTTCTCCTTTGGGCGCCTGCTGGCCGAGAGCGCCGTGCTCGCCGTGATCATGCTGTTCACGGTCGGGCTCGCGACGCAGGGTCTCGTGCCCCAACGGATCGGTTTCTGGGCCAACCAGGTGGGCGAGCTGCATCTCGGGCCGATGGAGAAGGTGGTGATGGCCGCGGGCGCGGGCTTCCACGAGGAGCTGGTGTTCCGGGTCGGGCTCTTCGGCGGCCTGACCTGGGTGTTTCGCAAGCTGCCGACGCTGGCGGGCGCGCGCGCGCCGCTGCTGGCCGCGTTCCTGGCGGCGACGGCCTTCTCGGCCGTGCACTACATCGGCTCGCTGGGTGACGCCTTCACGCTGACGAGCTTCGTCTTCCGCCTGCTCAGCGGACTCTATCTCACGCTCGTGTATCGCACCCGCGGCTTCGCGGTGGCCGTCTACACGCACGCGCTCTACGACCTCGGCATCTTCTTCTTGGTGAGCTGAGAGGAACGCGCGCCGATGAAGCCACTCCTCCACGCGCGTCGAAGCGGGATCCTCGTCCTGGCATGGCTGGGGCTCGTGGCCTCGCTTGGCCTGCTGGGCCCAGGCGAGCTGTCGAGCGGCGCGCGCGCGCAGCTGCCCGCGGAGGAAACGGGGCCCACGGATTGGGCGGAGTCTTTGCCCGCCTGCGGCTTCGTCACGGCGCAATACGAGGGGCAGCCGCTGCTCCTGCTCTATCCGAGCCCAGGCCTGCCGGCGATGGTCGAGCAAGGCGCGGCGCTGGTCGCGCGCGTCCGCATGCCCTCGGCGCTCACGCCACCGCCCGGACATCAACAAGACAGCGCGCTCCGAGGCTTCGACGCGCAGCTCTTGGCGTCGGGAGGCCAAGCGCTCGACGACGCCCACAGCATGTACGAGCTTCGCGTCGCGGACGTGCGCCCGGACGCGGGCTCGTCGATGATCTACCGCCTGCGCCTGCCGATCCCGCGCTGGGTGGCGCCGGGCACCTACTCCCTGCGTGTGCGCGCGCCGTCCTCGGGCGTGCGCGTGGGCGTGGCCAGCGTGCGCGTACTGGCCGAGGGCGAGGCGCCCCGTGTGGTGGTGCTGTCGGCACCGACTTCGCATGACATCGATCGCCTGCGTCAGCGCCTGCGCGACCTGGAGGGCTACCCGGCGGACGTGTTCGTCGTGCCCTTCACCCCGGAGCTCGGGGTCGCGCTGAACGCCACACGCGAGCTCGCGAGCTGGCCTCCCGTGCTGCTCACGGGGCGCCCGGGCCAGGCCGGGGTCGTGCGCGTCGGACAGCGCCGCGCGAGCCTCGGCCAGTGCACGTCGTCGCTCTACCAACGCCCGCAGGGAGACTCCGAGGCGAGGCCTTGGGTCGGTGTCCAGCCGCGCGACGCTGCGCTGGACGCACGCTGGAGCACGCCTGGAGCGCCGGCGCCCGTGCTCGCGCGACGCCTCGAAGACGGGGGCGTCCACGTCCGCGCGGCGAGCTGGTTGAGCGCACCCGCCGAGCTGCGTGTCGTCGTGCCCGAGGATGGTCGAGCGACCCGCATCGTCGATGCCGCAAGCACCAGCTGGTGGCCAGGTGCGGCGCTCTTCGCCACCGCCCTCGCGCCCAGCCTGGTCGCGAACGTGACCCTGGCGCCGGGGCAAGAGGCGTCCCTGACCCGCGGCCCGGCGGCGCCCCTCGGGCTGCGCCTGCACGCCAACCCCACCCGAGCCACCACGGACGACAACGTCGATCTCCGCGCCGAGACCACGCGTCCCGCGCAGATCGCCTGGCGGCTGGCCGAAGACGTGACGGCGGTGGGCGCACGGACCCACCATCGCTGGGCGTCGAATGGAGACGTGGAGATCCACGCTCTGGCCATCGACGCCGAGGGAGTGCCCGGGCGCGCCTCGGTCACGCTGCCGGTAGGCACGCGCCGCGAGTTCGTATGCTCCTTGAGCGCAGCGCCCTCTGGCCCGAGGGGCGCTCCCCTGGGCGCCCTGGGCCTGGTGATCTTGGCCGTCCTTTGGACAATCCGCAGGCGGCGCCACAGAATGCGGCCACCCGCGGGAATGAACCGGGGGTCTAGCGGGATTCAACCATGACGATGCGATACGCCACCGCCACGATGCGCGCCCTCCTTGCCCTCGGCCTCACCTGCACGGCCTTGGCGAGCGGCTGCGCCGCCAGCCCCATCCCCAACACGACCGTGGAAGACACGGCCGAGAACCGCGAGATCCTCGGCTTCATGGAGGAATATCGCCACGCGGTGGAGGAGCGCGACGTGGGGAAGATCCTCTCCCTGGCGTCACCCCACTACCTCGACGACAACGGCACGCCCCCGGGCGGAGACGACATCGACTTCGACGGCCTGCGGGGGAAGCTCCAGCGCTGGGCGACCGGCGTGCCCGACGTGCGCTACGAGATTCACTATCGGCGCGTGAGCCATCAGGGCGCGCGCATCGTGGTCGACTATCGCTACACGGCCAGCTACCGGCTCCACAGCGAGGATGGCCAAGACCATTGGTCACGTCGGCTGAACGACAACCGCATCGTGTTGGTGCCCGCGGACGACGACAGCGCCCGCCACGAGGGCGGTGGTTTGCTGGCGATCTCCGGCTTCTAGCCTCCATTGGATACGTGCCCGCAGTCTTCGATTGAGAATCAACGCCTGTCAGGTTAGGCTTCCCGACCTCCCTCGGAGTCCGAGCGGACGCGGCAGATGAGCAAAGGCCCGGGCGAAAAAACACAGCTGGGCAGGATCATGCTCCAGCAAAAGCTCGTCACCCAAGACGAGCTGAATGGCCTGCTGACCGAACAGCGCGGTCATCCGGGCGAGCGTTTGGCCTCGACGGCCAGTCGAGTCGGTCAAGTGGCCGACGTGGACCTGCTCAAGGCGCTCAGCGAACAGCACGGCCTGCCGGGCATCGACCTGGCGCAGGTCGTCATCCCGCTGTGCAACTTGGAGATCATCCCCGCGGAGATCGCGCGGCAGCATCTGATCTTGCCCATCCTGGTCAAGGACGACCGCGTCTTCTTGGCCATGGCCGATCCGGGCGACCGCCGCGCCGTGGACGAGATCGAGTTCGTGACCGGTCGGCGCGTCTTCCCCTACGTGGCGTTGCACGAGGCGCTCTCGCGCGTGATCGACAAGGCCTACGGTCTCGCCGAAGCAGGCGAGGAGTACTACATCGGCGCCCACGTCTCGGCCGAGTACCTGACGTCGCTCGGGCTCTCTGCCGATCTCGCTGGGCAGGCCGGCGCCGCTGCCTCGAACTCGGCCGCCCTGAGCGAGCCGCCCGAGCCACGCCCTGGCTCCCAGGCCGCGGTGATCGCGTCGGGCGACCACGCCGTCGTGGGAGACGAGCTCGGGATCGAGGATCTCCTCGATCGGCGCGCGGGAGGTGCAGCCGAGCGCCCGTCCCAGGTCAGCAAGCGTGAGCGCGAGCGCCCGCGTGTGCTCGTGGTCGACGACGAGGACGACATCCGCAAGATGCTGGCGCGCGTGCTGGAGCAGAAGGGCTACGAGGTGGTGCAAGCCACCAAGGGCCTCGAGGCGCTCGAGCGCGTGCGAGACGACATGCCCGACGTGATCCTGCTCGACGCCATGCTGCCCGAGGTGCACGGCTTCGACATCTGCCGGCGTATCAAGGGCTCCAAGCGCTATGGCCACATCCCCATCATCATGGTCAGCGCGATCTACCGCGGCTGGCGCGTGGCCGAGGATCTCAAGAGCTCCTACGGCGTCGAGGCCTTCCTGGAGAAGCCCTTCAAGATCGGCGACATCTTGAGCCTGGTCGCCGCGGCCCTCGAGGGCGCGAAGGTGGAGACGGCGGAGCACGACGAGCGCCTGACCGAAGAGGCGAGCGCCGCGCTCGAGTCCGGCATGACGGCCTACCGCGACGGGGACCTCGAGGGCGCCATCGCCGAGCTGAAGCGCGGGCTCTCCATCGACCCCTTGGCCTTCTCCCTTCACTACCACCTGGGTCTCTTGACCGGCCGCACGGACAACGTCTTCGAGGCCATCCACGAGCTCGAGACCGCCGTCGACCTCTCGCCTCGGCATTTCTCCGCGCTGAAGAATCTGGCCGTGCTCTACCAGCGCGCCGGCTTCAAACACAAAGCCACGGAGCTGTGGGAGCGGGCGCTGGGAGCCGCGCCGGATCAGGCGACGCGCCAGGGGATCAAAGATCATCTCATGAGCTTGCTCTGATGGTCATGGACCGAATGCCCAGCGCCGCGCCGCAACTCATCCGAGAGACCGCTGCGCATGTTGCGGCCTCGACGGACGGGTGTGCAGCCCGCATGATCACTCGACCCATGATCACTCGATCCACGCTCACTCGACCCGGGGACTGCGCCACGGGCTCGCGCTGGGGCGAGACACGGCGATGAAGTTCCTCTGCGACCACTGCAAGGCCAAGTATCAGATCCCCGACGAAAAGGTCGCTGGGCGCACGCTGCGCATGACCTGCCGGCGCTGCAAGAACGACATCATCATCCGCGGCGAGGGCGCGAGCAGCCAATCGATCGCCCAGGGCAAGCCGCTGCGAGGACCGGCGAGCGTGGCCGGCTCGTCCAGCGTGGAGCGGCCCACACGCTCGAAGGGTGGCTCCAGCGTGGGACCGGCGCCGGGGCGAGGTCAGGGCGAACCGGCACCACGCCCGAGCGCTCATGCGGGAGGCTCGGCACAGGCCAAGGGCTCGGCGCTAGGCGCGGGCTTCCGACAGCACGTGGCGGACGAGCGCCAGCCCTCGCGCCCGCCGGTGCAAGAGGAGTGGTTCGTCGCCATCAACGACGTGCCCGTGGGCCCGATCCACCGCGACGAGATCGCGCGCAAGGTCGGCACGGGCGCGGTGACCGAGGAGACGCTCGCCTGGCGCGAGGGTCTGGACGACTGGCGCCCCGTGCGCGAGATCCCCGCGCTGCTCGCGCTGTTGCGCCAGCGTCGCGTGCCCGCGCCTCCGCCCCGCCCAGCGCCGCGACCGGTGCCCCCGCCTTCGCGCTCGAACGTGATCCCGATCGGAGGTCGGCTCGGCGCCGCGCCGGCCGCGTCGCCCGACGACTTCAACGAAGAGTCGACCCAGATCGCGCAGGCACCCGAGTTCGCGGCCATGATGGCTCCCCCCGCCCCGGCGCCCATCCCGGTCGCGACACCCGTGGCTGGGCCGTCCGCAGCCCCGCTCTCCGCAGCCCCGCTCTCCGCAGCCCCGCTCTCCGCAGCCCCGCTCTCCGCAGCCCCGCTCTCCGCAGCCCCGCTCTCCGCAGCCCCGCTCTCCGCAGCGAACAACTTCAGTGTGCCGCCGGGTTCGGACGCGGTCTATGCCCGACGAGGCCCAGGCATCCCGCCCACTGCCTGGATCGGCATCGTGGGCGCGCTGGCCTTTGGTGTGACCCTGGCGATCATGGTGGCGACCAAGATGGCGGCCAGTCCCCCGCAGCCCATCGCGACGGCCGACCCGGCGCCCACGCAACCGGAGACGCCGCAACAGCCGGCGCTCGATCTGGACCCGACGCCGGATCCGAACACGGCCGTGGCAGCGCTCGACAACCCCGAGCCCGCGACACCCGACACCGAGACCGGTCGAACCCCCAGCGAGGGCGCGACCGCCGCGCGCAAGAACACGGGCAGCACGGGCGCGACCCACACCACCAAGCAGCTCACGGCCGAGGAGCAGGCGCTCGTGGATCGCTTCGGTGGATCTTCCGACGTCGCACCGACCACCCTGCGCGTGGCCGACACCAACACCAGCGGGGCGACCGCCCACGGCCCCCTGGACGCGGCCCAGGTCCGAAGGGTCGTGACGCAGAACCGGCCCGCCTTGCAGCGCTGCTACGATCGCGCGATCCGCGGGCGCACGGATCCTCCGTCGGTGCGCATGGACGTGGCGCTGACCGTCTCCTCCGCAGGCCACGTCACCGCCGCCAGCGCCAACGGCAGCGACTTCGGCGGGCTCGGGAGTTGCCTCGAGACCTCCGTGCGCCACTGGCGCTTCCCGGCCTCCGCCGATGGTGGTCAGACGGCGTTCCCCGTGGTCTTCTCCAGCGGTAACTAGCCGGAGTCCGACCCGTGAACGCAGCAGACCTGACCCGCCTGACCACCGAGACGCTCTACCTCGTCCTGCTGATCTCCGCGCCCGCCCTGGGCGTGAGCTTGATCGTCGGCTTCGCCATCGGGCTCCTGCAAGCCGTGACGCAGGTGCAGGAGCAGACCCTCTCCTTCGTGCCGAAGCTCGTCGCCGTCGCCGCGGCCTTGGCCATCGGTGGCGGCTTCATGGGCGGTGAGCTCCTGCGCTTCACCAGCAGCCTCTGGCACGCCATCCCGCAGCTCGTGCACTGAGCGGGCGCGATGCAGACGCTCCTCGAGAGGCTCGGAGGCGAGGCGGTTCTATGGCAGACGCTGACGCTCTACGCGCTGGTGCTCGCGCGGGTGGCGCCCCTGGGATTCTTGGCGCCCTGGATCGCGCTGCGGGACGCGCCCGTGCTGGTGCGGTCCGCCACCATGCTGGCGCTGACGGCGGCGCTGGCACCGCTCGCGGCGGCCTCCGCCCACGACCTGCCCGGCGGCGTGTTCCCCTTCGGCGTGGCGGTCGTACGGGAGCTCGCTACGGGCGCGCTCTTCGCCGTGGCCGCGGCCCTGCCCTTCTGGGCCCTGGATTGGGCAGGCCACCTCATCGACACGTGGCGGGGCGCTTCCCTGGCCGAGGTCCTGGCTCCGCCCACGGGTGAGCGCACGAGCCCTCTGGGAAACCTCTACCTCTTGCTGGGCGTGGTGATCTTCCTGGCTCTGGGCGGGCATCGCCTGGCGCTCGAGGCCTTCGTCGAGGGCTTGTCGAGCGCGCCCGTGGGTGCGCCCGTGGCGGTGCACGGGCTCGGTCAGGCCGTGCTCGGTGGCGCGCGTCTCACGGGGGACGCCCTGGCCTTCGCCGTCGCCCTGGCCGCGCCGGCCGCCGCTGCCCTGGTGCTGGTCGAGCTGGCGCTCGGGCTGGTCGCACGCGCGGCGCCGCAGGTCCCCGTGTTCTTCGCCGGCATGCCGCTGCGCGCTGGCGTCGGCCTGGCGGCGGCGTTGCTCGGCCTCGCGATCCTCGTGGGACGCCTGCCCGGAGCCTTCCACGACGCCCTTGGCGCAGCTTCTGGCCTGCTGCGCATGCTCGGCACCTGACGACGCTTGACACCGACGCGCGCGGGTCGTTATCCGCAGCGATGCCTCAGATTCAGCCCCTGCTCGACGCCGAGACCATCGCCGCCCGCGTGCGCGAGATGGGCCAAGAGATCAGCCGCGACTACGCGGGCGAAGAGGTCGTGCTCGTGATCGTGCTGAAGGGCAGCTTCGTCTTCGGCGCGGATCTGGCGCGCGCCATCGATCTGCCCGTGACCATGGATTTCCTCGGGCTGCGCAGCTACGGCGACGGCGTGCAGTCGAGCGGCGTGGTGGAGATCACCACCGACCTCAGCAAGCCCGTCGCGGGCAAGCACCTGATCGTGATCGAGGACATCGTCGATACCGGCCTGACCATGGACTACCTGTTCAAGAACCTGGCGACGCGCGGCCCCAAGTCCGTGAAGCTCGCCTCGCTCTTGCACAAGCCCGCGCGCACGAAGGTGCACGTCGACATCGACTACCTCGGCTTCACCATCGAAGACGTCTTCGTCGTGGGCTACGGCCTCGACTTCGCGCAGAAGTACCGCAACGTGCCCTTCCTCGGTGTGCTCGAATCGGATGGCGTGCTTGAGTAAGCGCCTCGAGCTCCTGGACGACATGATCGCCAAGGGCTCCGCCGACCCCTTCGTGCACTACGCGAGGGCGCTGGAGCTGCGCAGCCTGGAGCGCCTCGAGGACGCTTCGGCGGCGCTCGACGGGGTCATGGAGCGCTTCCCGGGCTACGTCCCGAGCTACCTGATGGCCGGGCAGATCGAGGAGAGCCTGGGACGACCCGAGGGCGCCGCCGAGCGCTACCGACGAGGCATCGACGTGGCACGCGAAGGCGGTGACGCCCACGCCGTCGGGGAGCTGGGCGTGGCCCTCGACGCGCTGGCCCTCTAGCTCGATTCAGATCGGAAAGACGCGCGCCGTGAGCACGTGGTCGCGCCAGCTGCCGTCGATGAAGAGGTAGTCCTTGGCGTAGCCCTCGCGCACGAAGCCGAGCTGTTCCAGCAGGCGCCCGCTGCGCTCGTTCTGGGGTTGGTAGTTGGCCATCACGCGGTGCAAGGAGAGGCGTGCCGCGACCTCTGGCAGCGCCGCCGTCAGAGCTTCACGCATCAGGCCCTGGCCCTGCTCTGCCCGCGCGAGACCGTAGCCGAGATGGCACGCACAGAAGGCGCCTCGAATCACGTTGGTGAAGTTGACCGCGCCGACGACGGCAGGCGGAGCATCGCCCACGAGCTGCAGGAAGTAGCGCAGGGAGCGACCGAGCTCGGCGTCCTGGCGATTCTCGACCAGGCGCTTCTGCCAGAACCCGAGGGTGTAGAAATCGGTCGGGCGCACGGGCTCCCACGGCTCGAGGTGGTCACGGTTGTGCTCGAAGTAGCGCAGCACCGCCGAGGCCTCGAGGCTCCCGGGAAGCCATAGCCGGAGCCGGGAGGTGATGATATCCTGCGTCAACGCGGACACGTCGCAACCATAGCAGCCGGGTGGCGGGGTGCCGCAAATGGGACCGGGGCTAAACCTTCGGTCGCCGAGGCCGTTGATCCGGGTGGAGCCCTCGATTCTCCGAGGGCGCGCAGCCGATCGCCGGCAACTCTCGTGAGCCAATCTTCCACACCACATCGGGACCCGCCTTCCGTCCGCGAGGAAGACAGCACCACGCGCATCATGACGCGTGAGAGCCTGACGGAGGTGCGGCCCCAACCGACGAGCCCACGGGACCGCTGCACCCTGAGCGTGCTCGTGGGACCGAACGTCGGCCGCATCATCGCCATCGATCCGGTGGGCGTGATCGTGGGACGCGGCGAGGACGCGGACGTGCGCCTGGACGATCCGGGGCTGAGCCGCAGCCACGCCCGTATCTTCCGCATGGGCGACGCCTTCTACTTGCAGGATCTCGGCAGCACCAACGGCTCCTGGGTCGACGGAGCCCCCGTCACCAGCGCCACGCTGATTCCGGATGGAGGCCGCGTGGCCTTCGGACCGACCGTCGTGCTCAGCGCCCAGATCCAGGACGCCACCGGGCAGGAAGCGAGCCTGCGACTCTACCAGTCCACGATCCGCGACGGGCTCACCCACGTCTACAACCGGCGCTACCTGGACAAGCGCCTGAGCGAAGAGGTCGCCTTCGCCCTACGCCACCAGGCGACTCTCTCACTGCTCATGCTCGACGTGGACCACTTCAAGCACGTGAACGACACCTTCGGCCATCAGGCGGGTGACGCGGTGCTGAAGGTCCTGGCCGCCAGCGTCGGGCGCCTGGTGCGCACGGAGGACGTCCTGGCTCGTTACGGCGGCGAAGAGTTCTGCATCATCGCACGGGGCATCGACGCGCGGAACGCCAGCATCTTCGGCGAGCGCCTGAGGCGCACGGTCGAGCGCGTGAGCGCGCCGGTCGGCGATCGGTCGCTCAGCGTCACCATCAGCATAGGCATCTCGACCCTGAGTCCGAGTTCCCACTACGAGGACGCCACGGCCCTGCTCGCGGGCGCCGATGCGGCGCTCTACCAAGCCAAGACCACGGGCCGAAACCGCGTGTTCAGCGCACAGTAGCGTCCACGCACAGTAGCGTCCACGCACAGTAGCGTCCACGCACGAGCGCGTGTGGCTCGAACCCGATTCGACGACGGACACCTTCCCGCACGGTCCTTCCAAGACACTGACGAGAAGGCGCCCCCCGGCTCAAGCGCGCGCGAGGGCGTCCCGGAGGACGCGCTTGCCGAGACCGTCGAGGGTCTCGACCTCGTGCATCCGCAGCAGATGGCGGATGCGCGTCTTCACCGTGTTGTGCGAGACACCGAGGCCGTCGATCAACGCGTCGCGGCCGATGTCCGTGGTCGAGAGGGCCGTGAGCTGCATCTGCTTCACGGTCATCTCGTGGTTGCGCGCTAGGCCCTCCACCGCCTGCGCGATGGCCGGGTTCTCGGTCTGTGCCAAGGCGACCGCCGCACCGATGAAGTAGCGGGTCTCCTCGAAGGCCGCGCCACGCATGGCCATCCGCACTGCCGACGACGCGAGCAACTTCTCGCCGCGTGCCGGCTCCTCCGTGACCAGCAGAATCGGAGCTTCCGGTGCCTGCTTCCGCATCGCCTGAATCAGCCGCTGCACCTCTCGCGTGTCGACGTCCACTTCGACTACGAGCGCGGTGTATCCGGCACGGGCGCGATCCACTTCGCGTCGTGCCGACTCGGCCGTGCGCGTCACGCGCACGCTACCAAAAGGCTCCAATCGAGCCTGCCATGTCTCTCGAACCTGCTTGTCAGGAGCGAGCAATAGGAACCGAGCTGTCGTTACTTCTGTCATGTCCACATCCTCCCAGGGGGTGAAGCACTGTGCACCACGGGATCCAGCGGATCCAGCCTAGATTGCGCAGGTCCCTTACACTTCGGACGTGCTTCGGCGTAGGCTGCGCGCCTGAGCGACGGCCCCCCGGTCGTCATCCGAAACACCAGCAAAGCCCCACGGGAGTACGCATGTCTGAAGCCTACGTCGGCTACGATCTGATCGACGAGATCGCCCACATCGACATGGACGACGGCAAGGCGAACGCCCTCGGCCCGCAGATGATCGACGAGCTCTCCGCCGCCTTCGACCGCGCGGCCAAGGAGGCCAAGGCCGTGATCCTCGCGGGACGCCCCGGGCGCTTCTGCGCGGGCTTCGACCTCCGGATCATGACCCAGGGACCGGAGCAGGCGATCGGTCTGGTCAGCGCCGGCGCGGACATGTTCCTGAGCATGTACCTGCACCCGCTGCCGATCGTCGCGGCGTGCACCGGACACGCGCTGGCCGGAGGCGCGCTCTTGCTGCTGGTCTGCGACGAGCGCATCTGCGCGCAGGGTGATTTCAAGATCGGCCTGAACGAGGTCGCCATCGGCATGACGCTGCCCGTCCTCGGCCGGGAGCTGGTGCGCAGCCACATCGATCCACGGCATCACACCGAGGTCGTGCTCGGCGCGCGCGTGGACTCGCCCGACTGGGCCAAGCAGGTCGGCTTCCTCGACCGCGTCGTCTCGCCCGACGCCTTGTTCGGAGAGGCGTGCGAGGCCGCCAAGCGCCTGGGCGCTCATCCACGCAGCGCCTTCGCAGGCAGCAAGCTCGCCATGCGTGAGGCGCTCGTCCACTACGTGCGACAGGCCATGCCCGCCGACTTCGAACGTTTTGCGTCGGCGAGGTCCCACTGATCCGCGCATCTGAACGTCATGGGTGCGCGGCGCATCCTGGGAGTATGCTCCGCCCCATGTGTGGCCATTCACTCGCGGCTCGCTTGCTCGTCTCGGCGGGAATTGGCCTGCTGCTGACGCCGATCACGGCCTGCGGCGGGCGCACGCCCCTGGGCGTGGACATCGACTCTTCCGCGCCCATCCTGCCGGTGCCGACGCCGGAGGTCTGCAACGGCCTGGACGACGACCTCGACACCGCCGTGGACGAGGACTTCCGGGACGACGCCGGCCGCTACATCGCTTCCGCCCACTGCGCTGGCTGCGGACACGCCTGCGCACCGAGCGCGCATGCCCTGGGCACCGCCTGCGCCGTGCTGGACGAGACGCCGACCTGCGTCGACGTGGCCTGCGAGGCGGGCTTCGCCATCTCGAACGGCGGCCGCTGCGTCGACCCCTACGATCACCTCTGCCTGCCCTGCGTGAGCGACGCCGACTGCGGCGACGTCCCGGGCGACCAATGCGTCTCCATCGGCGGCGAGCAGCGCTGTGCGGCGAGCTGCGCCAGCAGCTGCCCGACGGGCTACACCTGCGACGCCGTCGGCTGCGTGCCTGCGGGCGGGAGTTGCTCCTGCGGCCCGGGAGACGCCTTCACCTTGGCCTGCGCGCTGACGGATCCCACGGGCGCGCTGTGCGTGGGCAGCTCGCGCTGCGAGGCGGGCGTCCTGGCAGAGTGCGCGGCCTCGACCGAGGTCTGCGATCACGTCGACAACAACTGCGACGGGCAGGTCGACGAAGGCTTCGCCGACGCGCGTGGCGCCTACCTGCTCGACGTGCACCACTGCGGCGAGTGCGGCGTGGACTGCACGGAGAGCACCATCCCGGAGGGTGATCTCGTCTGCGGCGGCGATCCCTTCGCGCCGAGCTGCGTGCTCGCCTGTCCCGACGCGGCCGACGGTCTACAACCGGGCGACCGCATCGACGCGGATCGAGACATCGCCACGGGGTGCGAATGTCGGCTCACCTCCCTGGATGACGTGCCCGGTCCGGTCGGGGCCGTGGGCCAGGACCTCGACGTGAACTGTGACGGCGCCGACGGCATCGTGATCGGGAGCTTCTACGTGGCGACGAGCGGAGACGACGCCGGCCCCGGATCGCCGACGCGACCCCTGGCCAACATCGACGAGGCGCTGCGTCGCGCCGCCGAATCGCTGACCAGCGCGACGCCGCGGCCCCACGTCTTCGTGGCTTCGGGCACCTACACGGAGACACTCCACTTGCCTGACGGCGTGAAGCTGCACGGCGGCTACCGCCCCGACTTCCTCGCCCTCGACCCGAGCGGCTTCCGCGTCGACGTGCGCGCACCCGCGGACACGGCCGCACCCTCGGGCGCCGCCTTGGTGGCCGACCACGTGGGGCTCACGCCCACGGTCGTGGAGTGGCTCGATCTGATCGGGCGCGACGCGACGGAGCCCTCGACCGCGACCTTCGGAGCCTTGCTTCGCGATCCGGGTCCGGCGCTCTCGCTGCGACAGATGGGCATTCGCGCGGGCGCCGCCGGAGCGGGTACGACGGGCGCCGACGGCCGCACGGGGACCGCCCCGAGCGTGACCGGCGCACCGGGCGACGTGCCCCGAGGGGCGAACGAGAGCGCGAGCCACACCTGCACGCGCGGCCCCGACAACATCGACCACGGCGGCGTCGGCGGCGCGAACACCTGCCTCGGCGTCGACACCAGCGGAGGGCGCGGAGGCGACGCGAGCTGCCCCAGCTTCGCCGCGTTCCAGGGCAACGGTCAGCCGGGCATGCGCGCGGGGGACGTGGCCGGCGGCGGCGGCGGACGCGCAGGCCAGGACTCCACCGGTCCCATCGTGGGTCCACCCTGCTCCACCGCCGTCTGCTGCGGACTCGCGGACTTCACCGTGCCCACGACCTTCAGTGGTCCCGCCTCGGGCGAGCCCGGTCGGGATGGATCTCCCGGACGCGCGGGCGCCGGCTGCGCCGAAGCCTTCGGACGCTTCATGGGCGAAGTGTGGACGCCAGACGTGGCCACGGGCGGCACCAACGCAGCACCCGGCTCGGGCGGCGGTGGCGGCGGCGCCGGCGGCGGCGTCGAGATGCAGTGGATGAGCTCCGTGTGCGAGTTCCCCGACGGCCTCGGTGGCGGCGGCGGCGGTGGCGGCGCGGGAGGCTGCGGCGGTCGCGGCGGGCAGCCCGGCACGGCCGGCGGACCCGCCGTGGCGCTGATGGTCCGCTACACGTCGACGCCCACGGCCCTGCCGAGCTTCAGCGGTCTGCGCCTCTCGCCCGGCGACGGGGGTCGCGGCGGGGACGGAGGAGCCGGGGGAGACGGAGGCCTCGGTGGCGCGGGCGGTCTCGGCGGGGCCTTGCCTCGCACCGCGCGCACGACGCCGACGCTCTCGGCGCCCTTCCCTGGTGGCCGCGGCGGCCTCGGTGGCAAAGGCGGGGCCGGCGGCGGCGGCGGCGGTGGCTGCGGGGGCGCGACGACCGGCATCTGGCTGACGGGCGTGGGCACGACCGAACCCGCGGGCGTAGGCGCATGGCGCACGGGCAACACGTTCTTGCTTGGTACGGGCGGGCGCGCGGGCGAAGGCGGGGCCGGCGGCGCCCCCGGAGGCCGCGGCGCGGCGGGAGGAGCCATCGATGTCATCGTCCGCTGAACGAGGGATCCTCGGCGTCCTGATGGCGTGCTTCGCCATCGCCACGCTGCCCGGCTGCTACGACTCGCACCTGTGCGAAGACCCCGAGGTCTGCGACTACCTCGACCAGAACTGCAACCACCTGGTCGACGAGGACTTCCGCGACGACGCGGGGGTCTACGTCGATCTGCAGAACTGCGGCGTGTGCGGCGTCTCCTGCCCGGAGATCTTCCCCACGGCCGCAGAGACGCAGTGCGTCGCGGACGACGCCGCGGGCACGGCGAGATGCCGCATCGTCGCCTGCGCCGAGGGCTTCCACCTCGCGGGCGATGGCTCCTGCGCGCCGGACGCGCCGGCCGCCTGCCTGCCGTGCACGGAAGACGCCGACTGCGGGCGCCTCGATCCCAGCGCGCGCTGCCTCGAGCTCGTGCCCGGAGACCGCCGCTGCATCCGCATGGACTGCACCGGCGGCTGCCCGACGGGCTACCGCTGCGACGATATCGCGGAGGACCTGCCGGCCTGCGTGCCCACCACGGGCGAGTGCGCGTGCACGGAGGAGACGCTCGGACTCGAGCAAGGCTGCCTGCTGACGAGCCCGATGGACGGACACGAATGCGCTGGCACGAGCGTGTGCGAGGCGGATGGCTTCAGCGCCTGCGCGCCCGCTCTGAGCGAGAGCTGCAACCTTCAGGACGACAACTGCGATGGTCAGGTCGACGAAGACTTCCGGGACGACGCCGGGCTCTACGTGTCGCCGCTGCACTGCGGCGCCTGCGCGCGACCCTGCACTCCTCCCGGCCCGAACATGGTGGCCACGTGCAAGCCCGATGCGAGCGGCGTCGACGGCGTGCGCTGCGACAGGGTGTGCGAGCCTGGCTTCGTCGACGTCAACGGCATCCTGGCCGACGGCTGCGAGTGCGAGCGCTTCGACGGCAGCGGCCCACCGCCCGTGGTCGGCGGCGACAGCAACTGCGACGGATTGCCCGACGACACGGCGGACTTCATCTACGTCACCACGACGGGCTCGGACACCAACCCCGGCACCCTGGCGCGCCCGATGCGGAACGTGCAGGCAGCGCTGAGGCGCGGACAGGCGACGGCCAAGGACGTGCTGGTCGCCCGCGGCATCTACGACGGCGCCGTCGACCTGGTCTCGGGCGTGAGCCTCTTCGGTGGCTATCGACCCGACTTTCGCGACCGCGATCTGACGCTCTTTCCCGTGGTGCTCGAGCATCGCGGCGCACGACCGGGCACGCCCGTGTTGACCTGCCACGACGTACACGGCGCCACGCGCGTGGAGGGCTTCGAGATCGACGGCTCCGACGCGACGCGCCCCGGCGACGGCTCCAGCAGCGTCTACTTCGACGGCTGCGACGCGAACGTGACCTTGGCCGAGCTGACCATCGTCAGCGGGCGCGGCGCCGACGGCGTGCGCGGACTCGGCTCGAGTGATCACCTCGCGGACATCGGGTTCAGCTCGTTGGCCGAGCTCGACGGCGTCTCGGGCGGCAACGGATCCGCGGCGCTGGACCTCGGGACCTGCCCGCGCGTGCGAGCCGGCGTGGGCGGCGCGAAGACGTGCGCGTCCGGCCTGGCGTCGGGCGGCAATGGCGGCGACGGCATGTGCCCGGACATCGGCTGCACCAACGGATCGCCCTGCGGCAACGCCGGATGCGAGGACTTCACCAGCGGCGGCGTGTGTGACTTCGCCGCCGTGCTGCGCGTCGCCGTGCCCAACCCCGCGGCGACCCCGGGACGTGGCGCTGGCGGTGGCGAGGCGGGCGAGCTCACCTACGCGGCGCCCACGGATCGCGGCGTCTGCAACTTCTGCGACGACAACCCGACGCTGCCACGGCTCGGCGGAACCGGCGGCGACGGCGCGATCGGTACGGACGGAAGCGGCGGCCTCGGCTGCGCGGCGCCACCGGCCCTCGATGCCAGCCGCGGTGTGCTGCACGCCGAGTCCGGCGGCGGCGGCACGGCCGGCGCGGACGCGAGCGGCGGTGGCGGCGGCACGGCCGGCGCGGGCTACGCCGTGATCGGCGGAACCAGCGGCACCTGCGCGGATCACGCGGGCGGCGCGGGTGGCGGTGGCGGCAGCGGTGGCTGCGGCGCGCCACGGGCCGACGGCGGCACGGGAGGCGGCGTCTCGGCGGGTCTGGTCGTGCGCCTCGCGGCGTCGGGCGCGGGGCCGATGCTCACGAACGTGCGAGTCGTCACCAGCAGCGGCGGCGAGGGCGGCGCGGGCGGCGGCGGCGCCACGGGCGGCGCGGGCGGCGGCGGCGGCCTGGGCGGGGGCGCGGAATTCTGGTGCTCACGCTCCGGCGGACGCGGCGGCGACGGCGGGCGCGGCGGCGCGGCCGGCGGTGGCGGTGGTGGCTGCGGTGGTGGCACGCACGCGGCGGTCGTCCTGGGCTCGGCGGCGGCAGGCAGCGCCTTCATCGCGGCCAGTCGTCCAGGCGTGACGGTGGAGCGAGTCGGTGTCCCAGGTCGCGGCGGCGCGGGAGGCTTCTCGCCCATCGGTCGCGGCACGGACGGCACGTCCGGCAGCGACGAGGACTTCTTCCTGCTGAGCCCCTGAATGTTGCCCGCCGCGCGTCGTCGGCTATGAGGCTCTCATGAACCTGCGACGCGCACTCCTCCTTGCTCTCCTCGGCGCCCTGGCGTTGGCCACGATGCCAGCGCCCCACGCGACCAGCCAGCCTTCGCACCGACCGCGGCGCGCGCCCGTGCCCAACGACGCGCCGCCCGCGCCGCCCAACGAGACCGCGTGCAACTACCAGGCGCCGCAAGACTTCCTGATCCGCGAGAACTTCGTGCTGCGCTTCCGCATGAGCGACGAGGAGCAGGCGGCCCATCGCGAGGCCGCCGAGCGCGCGATCCGTTACCGCACGGAGCACTACGGCTACTTCGAGGGCTTCGGTCGTCACGAGTGGAACGCGCACACGCCGAGCGACAACGCCACCCGCACGCGCTTCATGGATCTGCCGATCCAGGTGAACGCGCAGCTCCTTCCGGCCCTGGCGTGCGTCGAGGAGCAGCTGCGCACCGAGTGCGCGAGCACGGGCTACCAACCCCGTCGACTCTCGGGGCTGCGCACGCGCAACACCTACCACAACGGTGAGGTCTCCAATCACGTCTATGGAATCGCCGTGGACGTGGATCCGACGGAGAACACCTGCTGCATGTGCGTCGCGCAGTGGGGCGATCACCCGCTCTGCCAGCGCGAGGTCGAGTCGATCTACGAGCGCATGGCCATGCCAGCTTGCTGGGTCCACGTCTTCGAGCGCTTCGGCTTCTACTGGCTCGGCCACGACGCGCTGCAGGACACCATGCACTTCGAGTTCCTGGGCGATTCCGAGCACATCTTGAAGAGCGATGGCCCTCCACCCGTGGCGGCCCCCGCAGCGCCCGAGCAGACTCACGCAGCGCCCGAAGCCGCACCCGCGGCGGACCACGCCGCGACGCCCACCGCCCGCCGATGATGGGGGGTTTCATGGAGAGGCGCCCCAGGTAGACTCCGCCTGACTGGAGTCTCACCTTGCCCGCCACCATCCCCGCTCGCCTCTTCGACCTCGCCCAACGCCGTCCACGCGCGCCGGCCTACCACGTGCGCCGGGACGGCGTCTGGCATGCCACGAGCTTCGCCGAGTACGGCGCCGAGGTCTCTCGCGCCGGTCGCGCGCTGATGGCGCTCGGCTTCGAGGCCGGACAGCGCACCTGCATCCTGGGCTTCAACCGGCCCGAGTGGACGACCTTCGATCTCGCCACCATGGCCGCGGGCGGCGCGCCGGCGGGCATCTACACCACCTCCTCGCCCGACGAGGTGGCCTACATCGTGAAGCACAGCGAGGCGCCCTTCGTCCTGGTCGAAGACGCGTGCCAGTGGGAGAAGGTGCGGGAGAAGCTCGATGAGCTGCCCGCGCTGCGCCACGTGATCCTGATGAGCGGCGCGCCACGCATCGAGCACGAGCGCGTGCTGAGCTGGGAGGCCTTCCTGGCCAAGGGCGACGACGTCTCCGAGGGCGATCTGATGGAGCGCGTCGAGGCGCTCGAGCCCCAGGGTCTGGCCACCTTGATCTACACCAGCGGCACGACCGGACCACCCAAGGGGGTGATGCTTAGTCACGACAACCTGGCGTGGACGGCCAAGATCGCAGAGGAGATCGTGGGCGCTGGTCCCACCGATCACATGCTCTCGTATCTTCCGCTCTCCCACATCGCCGAGCAGATGTTCACGATCCACGTGCCCACGACCTGCGGCGCGTCCGTCTATTTCGCGCGCTCCATCGCACACGTGGCCGACGACCTGAAGGAGGTTCAGCCCACGGTCTTCTTCGGCGTGCCGCGCATCTGGGAGAAGCTCCACGCGGGCATCCTGACCAAGGCCGGCGCTGCCACGGGCATCAAGAAGCGCCTGCTCAACTTCGCGCGCAAGCAGGGCACGCTCGCGGCCGAGGCGCGACAGCAGGGCAAGACGCCCGGCGGCATGGCGCTGCGCGTCGCCGATCGTCTGGTGCATCAGAAGGTGCGCGACGCCGTCGGTCTCGGGAGCGCGCGCATCTGCGTGAGCGGTGCGGCGCCCATCGCGCGCGAGGTGCTCCAGGATCTCTCGTCCATCGGCATCATCGTGCTCGAGGTCTACGGCCAATCGGAGGACACGGGGCCGACGACCTTCAACCGCCCCGAGAATTTCCGCTTCGGTTCGGTCGGACCGCGCTTGCCTGGCGTCGAGGTGAAGATCGCCGAGGACGGCGAGATCCTGGTGAAGGGAAGGAACGTCTTCCTGGGCTACTTCCGCGAGGAAGAGGCGACGGCGGAGACGCTGCAGGAGGGCTGGCTGCACTCGGGCGACCTCGGGGAATTCCGCGGCGACCTGCTCTTCATCACGGGTCGCAAGAAGGACATCCTGATCACCGCGGGCGGCAAGAACGTGACGCCCAAGAACATCGAGTCCGCGCTGAAGAACCACCCCTTGGTGGGTGAGGCCGTCCTCATCGGCGACCGCCGCAAGTACCTGACGGCCGTGATCTCCCTCGACCCCGAGGCCTCGGCAGCCTGGGCGAAGGAGCACGGTGCAGACCCGGCCAAGCTGGCCCACAACGCGGCACTCCTGGCGGAGCTCGACGCCCACCGCGACGTGGTCAACGGCTCGCTCGCGCGCGTGGAGCAGGTGAAGAAGCTCGCCGTGCTGCCGCGACCGCTGTCGATCGAGGGCGGTGAGCTGACGCCCACCATGAAGGTCAAACGAGCCAAGGTCTACGCGCACTTCGCGAACGAAATCGAAGCAATGTACGCGGACGCGTGAACGAGTTCGTCCCTCTCTGGCAGCGAGGCATGAGCTTCGTGGGCCTGTTCGCGATGATCGGCATAGCCTGGCTCTTCTCGACCAATCGTCGCCAGTTCCCCAAGCGCGTGGTGGCCTGGGGCGTGGGCTTGCAGCTATTCTTCGGCCTCTTGGTGCTGCGCACGAGCTCCGGGCTCTGGCTCTTCCGGGTGTTGAACGACGGCGTGGTGAAGCTGCTCGAGTTCACCGCGAGGGGCACGGAGTTCGTCTTCGGCGACTACGCCACGGAGCACTTCAGCTTCGCGCTGAACGTCTTGCCGACGATCCTCTTCTTCTCGGCGCTGATGGCCGTCTTCTATCACCTGGGCGTGATGCAGCGCGTGGTCGGCGCGGTCGCCTGGCTGATGCAACGCACGATGAAGACGAGCGGCGCCGAGTCCCTGAGCGCCGCGGCGAACATCTTCGTCGGCCAGACGGAAGCGCCTCTGGTGGTGCGTCCCTACATCGCGCGCATGACGGTCTCGGAGCTGAACGCGGTGATGGTGGGCGGCTTCGCGACCGTGGCGGGCGGCGTGCTCGCGGCCTACGTCGGCATGCTCCACGATCACTTCCCCAACATCGCCGGGCATCTGATCGCGGCCAGCGTGCTGAGCGCGCCGGCGGCGCTGGTGATCGCCAAGGTGATGGTGCCGGAGACGGGGCGCTCGGAGACGGCCGAGGGCGCCACCGCAGAGTCGCTCGAGAAGCTCGACGCCAACCTGATCGATGCGGTCGCGCGAGGCGCCTCCGATGGCCTCAAGCTCGCGCTGAACGTGGGCGCGATGTTGCTGGTCTTCCTCGCGCTGCTGGCGTTGATGAACTACCTGATCGGCCTGCCCGTCGTGGCCTACGACGCCGTGATGCACACGCACCACGCCGCGCCGTCGATCGAGGGCATCCTGGGCATCCTGTTCTGGCCTCTCGCCTTCTTGATGGGTGTGCCCATCGACGACTGCACTCAGGTGGCGAGCCTGCTGGGCGAGAAGCTCGTGCTCACGGAATTCGTCGCCTACATGCACCTGGGCGAGGCGCTGACGCGAGGCGGTGAGCTCAGCAATCGCGCGACCGTGATCGCGAGCTACGCCCTGTGTGGCTTCGCCAACTTCGGCTCCATCGGCATCCAGATCGGCGGCATCTCCGCCATGGCACCTGAGCGTCGCGGAGACCTCGCACGCCTCGGCCTACGCGCGATGATCGGCGGCACCCTCGCCGCCTGCATGACCGCGTGTGTGGCCGGCATGTTGGTCTGACGTAGAGCGCATGGGGCGAGCGTGCAGCGTGCGCTCGACGATCTGTGAGCCACGTCGGAGGCGAATGCGCGCCTGACCTCGGGCGAGCGCCGCTGTGACCGCCTGCACCAGCGCGTCGAAGGAGGTGGCGCGCACGCCATCCACGCTCTCGAGCACGTCACCGTTGCGTAGCCCGGCGCGATACAGGAGGTCCTGACGACGCACGCCGTAGACGCGCGCCCCGTCAGCGAAGGGCACGAGGTGGGCGCGACCGAGCAGAGTCTCGGGATGGGCGAGCATCCGCTCGAGCAGCGCGTCCGACAGCTGGACCTCGTCGCCGACCACGGTGAGACCGTCATCGCGCGCTGGCGGGGACGAGTCGGCGTCGTCATGGAGCAGGGGAACGACGTCCAGGTCTCGATCGAAGAGGCGACACGCGCACGTGCCCCCCGCATCGTCGACGAGCCACGCGACCATGGCGCCCACGCTCGACAGCGTCTGATCGCCCAGCTTCGCGCCCGCGGAGCGTGGAGTCGCCATGCCCGCGAAGACGGCGACGGAGCGCTGAGGATCGGTGGCGACGACCCAGGTGGCGACGAGCCTCGGGGCTGCGTCGCCGGGCGCGGCGGAGGCCGTGGTGTCGTGGTGCGTCCTCGGCTCTTCGCACAAGGAGCCCGAGGCATCGAAGATGTTGCGACAGAGGGGCGCGACGCGCGGCAGACCCGCAGACGGCAACATGGACGACGCCTCGAAAGGCTGCTCGCGCGTGTCTGGGATCAAGGCGAGGGTGAGCCAGGCGGAGGCGAAGAGGCCGAGACTCGCACCGAGGAGGATCAGAAACACGAAGCGCTGCATGCCTTGCCTCAGTGCAGCGGCCATGCCCTGGCAAAAGCGCGGGAGAAGTGCAGATCTCGACCGGCGCCTTCGTCAGCTTGTCGCGCGGACCTCCCGAACAGGGACAAAGGGGCAGGCGCCCGCGCTCATGAGCTCGGACAGGCGCGGAGCCGACCGAAGTCGTGACGCAAGAGCACACTGTGACTCACCATCACAGCGGAGTGACCGGAGATCACAGTTGGCGCCGGCGGGCGATGGCGCGCGGAGCCTCAGGCGGGGACGGCGACGAGCTCGTCGGCGGCGCCAATCGCGGAGAGCTCCTCTTGCGTGCGGTGCGTGGCGCGACGCTGGAGCAGGATGGCGAGCACGAACACGGCGTTCATGCCCACGAGACGCAGCCAGAAGTAGAGATCGATCCGATCGGCCATGGCCGCGATGCTCATCAGATAGGCGTGGGGCGCCAGCGAGATGATGGCCCACAGGCGCATCGGCAAGAGGTTGTGCTTGCGATAGATGGCCGCCGTGCGCTCGTCGACGACGGGCCGCTTGCCCTCGCGTTGGGCCGCCGGATCGAGGAACGTGATGTAGCGCTTCTGGGTCTCGAGGTAGGGCAGGAAGATGCGCTCGTAGACGAAGCGCATGAACCAGCCGCGCGCCTCCTGCGTACGCTTGGCGGCTTCCGCGGGGTCTTCGCCTTCTCCGCCCTGTCCGACGCGCGTGCGGCGCAAGAAGCTCTCCTTGAAGTAGTCGTAGGCGGAGAGGTGGACGGTCGTCAGCGCGATGGTCGGCACGGCCAGGGCGAGGAGCAAGGGGTCGTGATCCTTCAGCCTGAGGTGGATGACGGCGGGGATCACGGTGACGATGGCCACGATCATGTCGGCGGAGCCATCGAGGGCGCGACCGAAGGGCGAGGAGAGGTTCTTGGCGCGCGCGAGGAAGCCGTCGGCGCCGTCGAGGATTGCGCTGGTCCAGAGACAGATGCCCGCCACGACCATGGCGGTGGGCGTCCCGGTCAGGAACATGATGCCCGAGACCATGCCCACGATGATCGAGAGAAGAGTCACCATGTTCGGCGTCATCGGCGTGCGGTAGATCGCCGCGACGAAGGCATAGGCGAGGGGCCGATGGACGTAGATGTTGATCGGATCCTCGACATCGCGCGACTTCAGCAGGGTCGAGAACGGCGGTAGCGGGAGTGTGGTCATGGTCTGCTCCAAAGGTGTAGCAAGTTCTACGCCGAGGCCCGGATGGGAAAGAATGGAGCCGTTCCCGCGTATTTCGCCGCCCGTCGCGCCCCGTGCTCGGGACTCGCCACAGTTGCCCGGCACGTCCGGTCACGACCCCTGGCCACAGCAAGAGCCAGTGCGCCGTTTTCGCTAGCGCTTGCCACGATGCGGCCCGAGAGACATGGTCGTGCCGCCGTGTGTGGATGAGCGCGGACCGAGGATGGACTGCATGAAGAGACTCCAGACCCTAGTCGAAGGCCTGCCGCCAGCGTTACGCAAGCACCCACTGAAGACCTTGCGCCGGGCGACCCTCGCCATGCTGCATCCGGAGCGGCCCCTGCTCACGCAGCTCGTCGTGACACGTCGCTGCAATCTGACCTGCGGCTACTGCAACGAGTACGACGATCACTCGGCGCCTGTGCCCAAGGACGTGCTCTTCGAGCGCATCGACCACCTGGCCAAGCTCGGCACCCTGGTGCTGACGCTGACCGGCGGCGAGCCCTTCCTGCACCCGGAGCTGGACGAGGTCGTGGCCCACGCCGTCAGCCACGGCATGGTCGTCACCTCGATCTCCAACGCCTACCCGCTGACGGAGCAGTGGGTGAAGCGCATGAACGCCGCGGGCCTCACGCTGCTGCAGGTCTCGGTGGACAACATCGAGCCCAACGAGGTCAGCCAGAAGTCCTGGACCAAGATCCGGAAGCGCCTTCTGGTGATGAAGGAGCACGCGCACTTCAAGCTCAACATCAACGCCGTGCTCGGCTCCTCGCCGCAAGCGCAGGCGCGCACGCTGATCGACGAGATCCGCGCCATGGGCTTCTACATGACCGTAGGCCTGCTCCACGACCACGAGGGACGCATCGACGCGGGCTTGATCGGCGAAGCGCTGCCGAGCTTCTACAAGGAGATGCGCGACCTCTGTAACAAGAGCTTCTTCCACCAGTTCGGCGAGGGCTGGGAAGAGAAGATGCTGCGCGACGGGCGCGAGCCGTACAAATGTCGCGCCGGCGCCCGCTACCTCTACGTCGACGAGTTCGGTGGCGTGAACTACTGCAGCCAGCGCCGCGGGGAACCGGGTACGGCCCTGCTCGACTACACACGCGCGGATCTGCTGCGCGAATTCGACACGCCCAAGGGCTGCGATGACAAGTGCACCATCGCCTGCGTGCGTCGTGCCTCGAGCCTGGACGAGTGGCGCCCGCAGCGCGGCCGCGCGAACCCGCCCAAGGCGGCGAACCGCGTGCACCTGCCGACCATTCAAGCCTGAACGCTGGCGAGTTTCAGCCTGTCCCTTGACAGCTGTCCCGCATGCCCCCATGTTCTTGACCGACCAGTCAACTACACTTCTCCGGGACGAGAGTACGCATGCAAACCGCCACGATCGACGACGACACCATCCGGCGCATCGACCCGACGCTCTTCCGCTACGCGCGCCGCCGCGTCGGCAACGACGACCTCGCACGCGATTTGGTCCAGGAAACCTGGGCCGCGGGCCTGCGCAGCCTGGACGGTTTCGCCGGCCGCGCACAGCTCAGCACATGGCTGGTGGCGATCCTGCGCCGCAAGATCGTCGACATGCATCGGCGCAACCGCCACCTGGTGGAGATCCGCGAGGACCACCTGGTGAGCGAGGAGACCGAGCGCGAGGCCCTGGACGATCGCGCGACCCTCGCCCGCGTGGCGCGCGAGCTCGAGGCCTTGCCCGAGCGGGAGCGCCGGGCGCTGACCCTCGTCGACATCCATGGCGTGGCACGGGACGAAGCCGCAGAGTCCCTCTCGGTCACCCGCAACAACCTCCGCGTCCTCCTGCATCGAGCGCGCCGCCACCTGCGCCACCTGATCGAAGTGCCCGCGCCCGCCTTCGCGGCGTAGCCGAGACGGCCGTCCCGACGTCGGTGACGCTCGGCGCCGACCCTCGACCGGAATCGCTCGGCACGATACCGTCGTGACCGTGTGACGACCAGTGACCCAGCGCTCTCGCTCGACTCCCCGCTTCGGCTAGTGCTCGTTGCGGAGCTGCTCGAACGTCGGACGCTCTCCGTTCGGGAAGCCGTGCTCAGCAGCGGCCGTCACGAGCAGGACGTCGTCGCCTGCCTGTTGCCACTCGTCCGCTCCGGTGCGCTGGCTCGGAACGAGGACGGATTCGCGATCGCTTCAGGTGCGCCCGAGCCGCTGCTCCAGGCTCTGCGCGACGGAGTCGAGAAGCGGAGAGACAGGCTCGAACGGGATCGCTTCGTCCGCTCGCGCGTGCTGCGAGGCATGATCGGCGTCGATCCCAAGATGCAGCTCGTCTTCGAGGCGATCCGGCAGGTGTGCCGACTCGATGTGCCCGTGCTGATCATCGGTGAGACGGGCACCGGAAAAGAGCTGGTCGCGCGCGCACTCCACGAGCTCGGACCGCGACGGGCAGCCAACTTCGAAGCCGTGAACTGCGCGACGCTGCCGACCTCGCTCTTCGAGTCGCACATGTTCGGACACGCGCGCGGCGCCTTCACGGGCGCGGACCAAGAACACGACGGCATCTTCGAGCGCTGCAACGACGGGACCGTGCTCCTCGACGAGCTGGGAGAGCTCGAGGTCGCGAACCAGGCGAAGCTGCTGCGCGTGCTGCAGGACCACACCTTCCACCGCCTCGGCGACAACACCGCGAGGCGCAGCTCGTTCCGCCTCGTCGCCGCGACTCATCGCGACATCGGAGCGCTGGTGGCGGAGGGCGCATTCCGCGAGGATCTCTACTACCGCTGCAATGTCTTCGAGATCCGCTTGCCGTCGCTTCGCGAGCGGCTGGGCGATCTCCCGTACATCGTCGACGCCCTGCTCGCGACGAGCACGGAGGCGCTGGCGCTGACGGTGCCACCGACGATCACGCGGGACGCGCTGGACGCGCTCGCACGCTATCGCTGGCCGGGCAATGTGCGTGAGCTCGAGAACGTCCTGCTGCGTGCGGCGATCGCGTCCAAAGGCGAGCCCATCGAGCGCGAGCACGTGCTCGTCGGCATGCCGGGCGGGGCGCAGGCTGCCGTGGCAGCGCCCCCCCAGGCCCGTCCGCCGACGACGCTGACGCTCGCGGAGATGGAACGGGAGCACATCGCGGCCGTGCTCCAGGACGTGGACGGCAACATGACCGTGGCGGCGCAGCGCCTCGGGATCGCGCGCGCCAGCCTCTACCGCAAGGTCCGCGCGCACGACATCGAGCGGCCCTCGGCGAGCGAGCCGGAGGAGATCTGAAGCGGCAGCGTCCCTCCGTGGAGCGCCGTTATTTCGATGCTTCGGTGGTGCGCACGTCGACGGCGGAGTGGACCCCGGTCAGCGGTCCCTCGGGCGGCGCGCCGGACATCACGACGCGATTGCGCCCGCCGTGCTTCGCCTCGTACAGGGCTTGATCCGCCGCCTCGAGCAGGGAGTGCCCGTCCTGCTCGGCGCCGAGGGCCGCGCACCCGATGCTCGCGGTGACGCGAATCGGCTGCTCCATTCCGGCGGACATCGTCTCGAGCGCCTCGATCGCCCCACGAAGCCGCTCGGCGAGGACGCGCGCGCCCGTCCACGAGGTCGACGGCGCGACGACGACGAGCTCCTCGCCGCCATAGCGCGCGGGAATGTCGATGATGCGCACGGAGGCCTTGATCGTGGCTGCGACCGCGCGCAGCACCGCGTCCCCCGCGGCGTGACCATGCACGTCGTTGACCTTCTTGAAGTGGTCGATGTCGATCATCAGCACGGACAGGGGCGAGCCGTAGCGCTGGGCGCGCAGCACCTCCTCGATCAGGCGCTCATCGAGATAGCGACGGTTCACGAGCCGCGTGAGACCGTCGGTCGTCGCGGTCTGCTCGAGCGCCGCGTTCAGCTCCACGAGGCGGGCGTTCGTCCGTCGCAGCTCGTCGAACTGCCGCTTGATCCGATGCAGCGAGCGCACACGCGCCACGAGCTCGACGCGGTGAATGGGCTTGCGGAGCACCTCGTCGGCGCCGGCCGCGAGGATGCGCGTGGTCTCTTCCGGATCCGGCATCGAAGTGAGAAGTGCGATCGAGATCGCGGAGGTGCGCGGATTCTCTCGCAGGCGCCGCACGAGATCGAGGCCGGTGCCGTCGGGTAGCTGATGGGCGACGAGCACCACGTCGAAGGGCGGGTCTGCGGCGAAGGCGGCTGCCACGCCCTCGTCGACGCGCGAGGCAGACACCGTGTCGAAGCCGGCGTCCTTCAGCCGACGCTCGACGAACTCGACCGAGAGCGGCTCGGCGTCGACGACGAGGACCGTCCCTTCACCCATCACGACAAGGGCTCCACTCTGGCGATCTCCATCACGATCTGAGCTCCGTTCGAGATCGGCTCGGCGAAGAGTCGCCCGCCATCACGCGCCGCGATCCGCCGCGCCGCTCGCAAGGGTAGCGCACCCGTCGCATCCCCAAACGGATCTTCGGGAGCGTCGCTGACCTCGACCCGCAGAAAGCGTCTTCCTGCGCTCGCCCCAGGTCGCCACGCGCGCTCCCGCGATCCGGCACCGTCGGTTCCGACGACCACCTCACGCACGCGCACCGCCGTCGCTCGGCCCCCGACGGGTGTCGCGGACTCGATCATGCGCGTCAGCGCGGACGCGAGGCGCTCCAGGTCGCCGCTGACCCACGCGCTCTCATCCTCGAACACGACCTTCGGCTTGGTGGACGTCGAACCTTCGAGCGCCGCGACTGCCGACGCGACGAGCGTGCGCACGGTGAAGGTCTCGGGCGCTGGGCGCGGGCGCTCTCCGTCCACACGCAGGAGGCCGAATAGACGCTCCGATCGAGCGATCAGCGCCCCGCAGCGATCGCGGACGACCGCGAGGCGCCTGAGATCGTCAGGCAGCGTGACTCCATCGGCCACGAGATCGAGGGCGGAGTCGATCGCGCCGACGGTCTCGAGCGCGTCCATCGCGGCCGAGCGCAGCAGTGCCTCGCGCTCCTGCTCGCGCTCACGCTGGACCAGCCGCGCGAGCGCCGGCGCGAGGATCGCGGCGGCCGCGTCGACGACCCACAGTCCAAAGCGCACCAGCTCCGGTCCACGCGTGCTGTCCACGTAGAGCAGCCCGAGGCAGGTGTCGCCTTGCAGAAATGGCGCGCAGAGCGCCGCGCGCACACCGAGATGCACGACGGACTCTCGCCCCGCGAGATCGGTCTCGTCGTCCACGTTCGCCAGCACCAGCGCGCGCCGAGAGGCGATGGCGCGGTCCGCGATCCCGCGACTCACGATCAGCTCATCGCCGTCGACGCCGCGGCGAGCCGCCACGCGCGGCTCCTCATCACCCGAGAAGGTGATCACCACCCCGCGCTCGGCACCCGTGAGCTCGACGATGCGACCGAGCACGACATCGAGCAGCGCGCTCGCGTCCGCGGCCTCCCCGGCGACCTTCAAGATCTCGAGCAGCGCCTCCCCGCGATCGACCGCGAGATCCGCGTCCTCGATCGCGCGCACCTCGGCGAGCTCGCGCTCGGCGCCGAGCTCGGCAAAGGCTCTGCCCGCGTGGCGCGCGATGCGTACCGCCCCTCGTCGGTCGCCCGCCGCCACGGCAATGCGCGCCTGTTCCAGCTCGAGACAGGCCGCGTCGAGGCGCGTGGCGCCTCCCGCCCAGGCCGCGAGCGCGGCATCGACATGTCGCTCGGCCTCCTCGATAAGGCCGAGCACGCGCGCCGCGCCGGCGGCGAGCAGATACGCTTGCCCCGCCTCCGCGTTCGCGCCTGAGGTAGCCGAGTCCACGGCTGCGGAGAGGGCTTGGGGCAGAGCGGCGGCCGCGTCACCCCGCGCGAGCCGCACCATCGCGCGCCGCCGACGACACTCGATCAGCTCGTCGTCCGCGCCGATTCGCTGCGCGATCGCCTCCGCGGCGTCGAGATCCGCGGACGCATCTTCGAGGTGGCCGGCCCGGGACCGCGCCTCCGCCCGGTTGCCGAGCGCCATCGCCTCGTAGCGAGCGAGGGCCCGACGGTGGGCGATCTCGATGGCCTTCCCCAGCGAACGCTCAGCGCGTGCGTACTCGCCGCGGTTCTGGAAGAGCAGGCCGAGGTTGTTGTGCGAGAGCAGGATCTCCTCGTGCGCGTCGAGCCGCAGCGCGAGCTCCTGCATCGACTCCCACGCATGCCGCGCGCGCTCCCAGCGGCCCGACTGGTATTCGACGATCGCGAGGTTGTTGAGCGACTTCGCCAACACGCCGACGAAGCCCCCCTCGCGCGCGGCGTCGATCGCAGCACCGTAGTGCACAGCCGCCGCGTCGAGGCGACCGCGTAGCCGCTCTGCGGTGCCCAGCGACTGCTCGACCTCCGCACCGAGCAGCGGATCGCCTGCAGCAGCCGCGTCGCCCTTCGCTTCTTCGAGGATCGTGCACGCAACGTCGAAACGGCCGCGATGCCAGGCGATGGTGCCCGCCAGCCGTCCGAGCCTCGCTCGATCCGCAGGGGCTTGTTCGGCTCGCGCGCTCAACGGCTCGGCTTCGTCGTAGCGGCCGCGCATCATCAGCGACCAGCCGAGCCAGAAGCGGTCTTCGGCCTCGAGTTCGTTCGCGCTCGCGAGCGCGCTCAGCGCCTCGATCGCCTGCTCGTAGCGGGCGGCGCGCGCCAGCACGCGACCACGGGCTCGAGCGACGACCGCCGTCGATGCGCCAGCGGCGGAGGCGCGGTCGATCGCGGCGAGTGCTGCGTCGATCTGGCCGAGGGAGGCGAGGATCGCGGCGAGAGCGAGCGTCGCGCGCCGTGCGGCCAGCTCGTCGCCCCAGGCGCACGCATCCTCGAGCAGCTCGGCGGCGGAGTGCAGATCGCCCGACGCCGCGGCGGCCATGCCCGCGGCGAGCGCGTCGTCCACGGCCTCCGAGCCGCGACCCAGCGCCGCGAGGTGTCGCGCGCGTACGGCACGAGTCGCTGGATCGACCACACCCGCGAGCGCCTCGACCGCTTGGTTGCGCAGCGCGTCCCGCTCAGCGGGCTCGAGACCGGACTCCAGCCGCTCGCGGACCTCGCGCGATGCGAGCTCGAGGCCGGCGCCCCCCTCACGCACGAGGCCAGCCCGCAGCGCGGGGGCGACCGCTCGCGACACTGCGTCCGCGGCGAGGCCGAGCCGCGCGCTCGCCGCGTCGATCGTGCCTCCATCCAACGCGATCGTGGCGAGGGTCCTGCGCACATCGGGCCTGAGCCGGGCGAGCTTCTCATCGATGCGAGAGGCGCCGAGCTCCGCGTAGGCCCACGCCGGGACGCCCTCCGCCGCGCTCCTCCACTGCCCGTCGACGAAGCGGATCGCGCCCGCGTGGACCAGCGCGAGGGTGCCGTCGACGATCGCGCCCACCGCGCCACCCGTGCGCACGCAGGCGAGTCGCGCCAGCTCCTCGCCGCCATCGACGCCGGGGAGCAGGGACGCGATGACGGCGGAAGCGCGCTCCTCGTCGAAGGCATCGAGCCGCAGTGCGCGCGCGCTCTCGACGCCGCGCTCGGCGATGACCCAACCGAGCTTCGCGGCTCCGTGCGCGGCCGCGAGGAAGCGGATCGCCTCGCGCACGCTGGGCGTGGCGTCGTCCGCGTCGTCGACGAAGACGACGAGGGGCGTGCTGGCCGCAGCCGACGCGAGCACCTGCAGCACGGCGAAGAGGCGGGCGTGGCGCGCCTCGGGACCAGCCTTGGCGTCGTCGATCAGCGCGCGGGCGCCGTCAGCGCTCTTGGCGCCGAGGCGCTCCGCCTGTGCGACCAGCGCGTGCAGCCAAGGCTTCAATCCCGCGCGCGCGCTCGTCTCCAGCGTCACGAGCCCATCGAGTCGCGCCTCGGCAGCGGCGAGCGCCATGACGCGACTCCGCCCAGTGCGCGGCGCACCCACCAAGCGCAGTGGCTCGGCGGTGCCATTCGTCACCTCCGCCGCGTAGGCGCGGAGGGCGGCCAGCGTCCTCTCGCGGTCGACGAGGCGTGCGGTGGACGGCACCTCCTGGAGCGGAGGCAGCTCGACGACCGTACGCAGTGCGCCGCGCAGCTCGCCCGCGGACGCGTAACGGGCGGCAGCCGCCGGTGCGAGCAGGCGCCGCAGGATGGGCGCGAGCTCGTCGGGGATCCGCTCGGCGCCCTGGGACGGCTCACCGAGCATCAGCCGCGTCAGATACTCGGGATCGTCCGCGCTGCCGAAGGGAAGTGCGCCCGTGAGCGCCTCCCACGACACGACGCCGAGGGAGAAGAGGTCGCTCGCGAAGCCTGCCGCGCCACCGAGCGCCTCGGGCGCGACATAGGCGGCCGTGCCACCACCCGCGGTGCCGGGAGGGCGCGCGATGCCGAAGTCGAGCAGGCGTGCCTCGAGCCGGTGGTCGCGCCCCGCGACGCGAATGTTGGCGGGCTTGAGATCCCCGTGGACGAGCCCACGCGCGTGCAGCGCGGCGAGCCCGCCGGCCACCGCATCGATCACCTGGGCTACCTGCCGGGGCTCCGCGCCACGCAGCGCAACGTCGAGTGGCTCGCCGGCCGCGAGCTCGAGGACGACGAACGGATACTCACCGAACCGACCGGCGTCGAGCGCGCCCGCGAGCGCTGCATGACCGAAGTCGCGACCGATCTCGTGCTCGCGTCGAGCGCTCTCGGTGCGCTCCCCGACGTCGGCGGCGCGGAACACCTTCACCGCGACATCCGTCTCGAGCCAGCGATCGCGCGCCTTGAACACCGTCGCCGAGCTGCCCTCCCCGAGTGCGCTGACGAGGACGTAGCGCGTGCCGAGGAGGTCGCCAGGACGGGGTGCGTTCATGGAGCTTCCATACGGTCCTGCGTCGCTCCCATGAAGGTGTAGACCGAGGACCCCCAACCGCTCAGGCTGAAGTTCCAACTGGACCAGACCGTCGAGCTCGATCCAAAGCCGCCGCCGTTGGTGAGCGCGGTGCCCAGGTACGACTCGGGGCGCCACTCGACGAAGACGAGACTCGCGCCGTCCGTGCTGCTGCTCGCGAGCAGCGTGTCGGCGCTGCGCGTGTCGAACGCGACCACGGTGGGAGGAAGCGCCGAGCCCTCGCCCGAGCCGTAGACCATGAAGGTCGTGTAGCCCCCATAGAAGCTGAACAGGCGGAGGTTGATCGACCACACGGTGGAGCTCGAGCCGAAGCCCGTGCCGACGACGGCTGCGAGTGCGTCGGCCTGCGCGACCGAGGTCGTGACAGTCGTCGGTCGCACCGCGTGTCCATCACGGAGCACGACGGCCTCGATCTCGAGGGCGACGAGGGCAGCGCCCGCACGCAGGGGCGAGGCCTCCAGCGTGCAGGTTCCGTCGCGCGTCGTGGTGCAGGTCGTGGCGGTCTCGATCGAGCCGTGGAAGCGGCCGTACACGCGGGCCCCGGCGACCGGTCGATCGTCCACATCGAGCAGCGCCACAGGGGCCACGACTCCGTGCACTCCACCCTGCTCGACCAGCACGGCGAAGGTCTGGACGCCGACGCGAGGCAGCTCGACGTGACGCGCGAGCGCCTGGCGGACATCGAGGAAGCCTCCGCCGGTCTCGACGTGGAAGCGACCTCCTTGCGCGCTCTCGCGAAGCTGTGCCGGGATGTTCGCGGGCTCGACGCCGTCCGCGAGCAAGTAGAGCGCCGCCGCCGAGCCCTGCGCTGCCGCTTGCGAGGTGCCCGCATACAGCCACAACCCGAAGTGGTCGGGCGCTTGTGGGTCGAAGGACTCGGCCAGGATGCCGTCAGGAGTTCCGTCGCGGTTCACGTCCGTCGTCAGATCACCGCCGGGGGCGAGGAAGTCGAGAGCCGCGCCGTAGCTCGAGTAGGAAGCGCGCTCGAGGCCGTGGCGACCGAGCGTGCTCGCGCCGACCGCGACGACGCCGGGAAACGCGGCGGGATAGTGGACCTGCGCGGCGCCATCGTTGCCGGCGGCCGCGACGATCACGGCGCCGCTGGCGAGCGTCTGGGCAAAGGCCGCGTCGAGCAGGCGCGTCGGCTGGTAGGCGGCGTCGAACACGAGGCTGAGGTTGATGACGTCCGCGCCTTCGAGGGAGGCGTGTGCCATGCCCTCGATCAGCGCAGCCTCCGTGCCGACGAGGTTGTTGTCGAGCACGCGGACGGGCATCAGGGCGGCGTCGGGGCCGAGCCCGGGAGAACCGACGAGCAGGTTGGCGATGAACGTTCCGTGGCCGTTCGCGTCGTCGGGCGTCTCGTCGCCGTCGAGCGCGTCGTAGGGCGCGACGATCTCGACCGACGCCAGGCCGGGGGACGCGGGGTGCGCGCGACCGTCGGCGTCGACGTGGTCGCGGTAGGCGGCGCCGCTGTCGAGGAGCGCGACGACCAGGTTCGCACGGCCGTCCCGATGCGCACGACCTTGACCTCGGCGCTCGTGTGAGTCGGACGGCAGGTTCATCGCGCGGACGTTCCAGAGCAGGCTGCTCGGCGTGCCCTCGGTCGCGCGGCCGTGCCCCGAACCGCGCAGGATCGCGTTGGTCGTCACGTCGGCGACGCCATCGAGCGCGCGGATGGCGGGCAGCGCGGTGGCGAGCGCCACGGAGTCGTCGAGCCGAACGTGGAGCAGACCTGCGCTCACGAGGCGTTCGACCGCCAGGACCGTGTGATCCAGACGAAGCGCCGTCTCGACGTCCGCTTCACGACCAGGCAGCGGCGCGACGATGAGCTCGCCCCGCGCAATCTCCGCCCCATTGGGTCCCGCGACAGGCTCGATGGCGGGGAACGCCGCCAGGGACGCCGCCGGAGCCACGGCCAGCACCCCATGCTGTGCGTCGGTGGCGAGCACGGGAGCATGGGAAGGATGACTCGGTGCGGTCGCGAGACGCGCCGAGGCGACCTCGACGGTCGCAGGCGTCTGTACCGACACCTCGGGAGTCGACGGGGCCCAGAAGATGACCAGCATGACGGCTGCGGTGCTCGCCGCGCGCCGTACTTGGGTTCTCGATGTGGCTGCGTTGGTCATGGGGCCTCCGGAACCCCTAAGGAGCAAGGGCCGTGCCAGCGTATCTAGTGCGATCCGCTGCGACTATTCGCATGGCTGTCTCGCCACACCGACTCGATGCGAGACACCGACGACGACCGACCGACTCGTCGCGGGACAGTGAGCGCCTGTACGCGGCAGGCTCCCTTGGTCACCGAAAGGCGGGACACGCTGCGAGTGGTTGGTCTTCGAATCTGGGTCGCGTTGTCGGTCGTGGTCGCGGTAATCGCCCTTGGGCCGGAGGTCGCCTCGGCTCACTTCACGCGGGTCGCGCCGGCCTGCGACTCCGAGCAGGATGCCCTCGGGACGCCCGTGAAGAGCGCGCCCTGCGGCCAGGCCGACCCCGGCAATCCCGCGGTTTCCACCGGCGAGGTCACGACCCTCATCCAGGGCGGCACGCTCACCGTGACGATCAACGAGACCATCAACGAGACCATCCGCCACCCCGGCCACTACCGCATCGCGATCGCCCAAAACATGGCCTCGCTGCCGGATGATCCGCCCGTGACCGTCGGCTCGACACCCTGCGGGACCACCATCATCGATCCCGCGCCCGCCCTACCCGTGCTCGCGGACGGCGTCTTCGTCCACACGGCCACCCTCAGCGGCCCGCAGACGATCGAGATCCCGCTCCCCGCCGACTTCATCTGCGACCACTGCGTCGTGAATGTGACGGAGCTCATGTCGAACCACGGGCTCAACAACCCGCACGCGCCGACCGAGCGCTCCACGAGCTGAACCGATCCGCGGGTTCAGAGTGTGCACTCGCCAGAGCGCCCCTGCCCGTCGTGAGCTGATCCGTGGAAGCTGCGGCCTTTGCCAAGAAGGAGCAGCAGACGATGAGCATCACGAAGGCAGACGCGGCGTTCTTGCGCCGCATCGCGGGACCACAGCACTGGACCGAGGAGGACGCGCGGCGCGTGCTGT
>Ga0210033_1000426_pt1 | contig 39847 bp, 37 predicted proteins | sample CryGeymeta201501_FD_185465 | JGI IMG/M metagenome (GOLD analysis project Ga0210033, IMG submission 185465) | Groundwater microbial communities from Crystal Geyser aquifers in Utah, USA - Crystal Geyser metaG 2015-01 (SPAdes) (version 2) | ecosystem: Environmental > Aquatic > Deep subsurface >... | reverse complement strand
GCACTTGCACCAGACCAGCCGCATCCAGATCGGCTTCTTTGAGGGGGGCATCGGTGCCGCCGAAGTTGACGGTCTTGGCCTTGATCTGCTTGACGCCGCCGGAAGAACCGATGCCCTGATAGTTCACCTGATTATTGGTGGCGCCTTTGTAGGCTTCGGCCCACTTGGTGTAGACGGCGTAAGGGAAGGTCGCGCCGGCGCCGGTGATGTCAACGGCGAGGGCGGACAGGCTCAGGGACAGGGCGGCAGCCAGGGTGGACAGCTTCAGCAGCGTGCGATTCATGTTCGATCTCCGGTTGGATAGGTCTTCAGTTAGGGGCCCGCGCAGCTTATTCGCGAATTATTACAGCCTTGTGACGACGGTAATAATTGCCCGCCGCGTTTACCTGATCTCACACCCCCGCGGCCGTCCGCACCGCATCGGCGATATGGTGGGCGGTGCGCTTGACCTGGGCCTCGTCGCGGCCTTCCACCATCACCCGGATCAGCGGTTCGGTGCCGGAAGCGCGCAGGACGACGCGCCCCGATTCGCCCAGTTCCGCTTCCACCTCCGCCACGGCCTGCGCCACCCCCGCGTGGCCATCGGTGGTGAAACCCCTGGCCACGCGCACATTCAGGAGGAGTTGCGGGTAGGTGGGGCAATCGCGGGTGTAGTCGGACAGCGACCTCTCGGCCCCGCGCAGGGCGGCCAACACTTGCAGGGCGGAAATGATGCCGTCGCCGGTGGTGTGCTTGTCCAGGCAGAGGATATGGCCGGAGGACTCGCCACCCAGCAGCCAGCCGTTTTGCTGCAACAGCTCCAGGACGTAGCGGTCGCCCACCTTGGCGCGCTTGAAGTCGCAACCCAGCGCCTTGAGCGCCAACTCGGTGCCCAGGTTGGTCATCAGCGTCCCCGCCACGCCGCCATTGAGATGGCCACTTTCCTTGCGGTAGCGGGCGATGGCGTAAAGCAGTTTGTCGCCATCCATGATCTGGCCGGCGGCATCGCTCATCATCAGGCGGTCGCCGTCGCCATCCAGGGCCACGCCGACGTCGGCGCGATGCTGACGCACCGCGCGCGCCAGGCAATCGGTGTGGGTGGCGCCGCATTCCTGGTTGATGTTCATGCCGTTGGGCTCGTTGGCGATGGCGATGACATCGGCGCCCAGCTCGTGGAACACATGCGGGGCGATGTGATAACCGGCGCCGTTGGCGCAATCCACCACGATGCGCATGCCACGCAAATCCATATCGGTGGGGAAGGTGCTCTTGCAGAACTCGATGTAGCGGCCGGCGGCGTCGTCCACCCGCTTGACCCGGCCCAACTGTTTCGAGGAAGCGGTTTTCATCGGCTGGTCGAGCGCGGCCTCGATGGCCAGTTCCACGTCGTCCGGCAGTTTGGTGCCGCGCGCGGAGAAGAACTTGATGCCGTTGTCCTCATACGGGTTGTGCGAGGCGGAAATCACCACGCCCGCCTGCAAGCGCAGCGCCCGGGTGAGATAGGCGATGCCGGGCGTGGGCATCGGGCCGGTCAGGCGCACATCGACGCCCGCCGCCGTGAGGCCGGCTTGCAGGGCGGATTCCAGCATGTAGCCGGAAATGCGGGTGTCCTTGCCAATCAGCACGCCAGGGCGCTCGCCATGCATGGACTCGACTTCCGCCGCCGCCAGGACGCGGCCGGCGGCATAGCCCAGGCGCATCGCGAAATCGGGGGTAATCGGCTCCTCGCCCACCTTGCCGCGCACGCCATCGGTGCCGAAATATTTCCTGCTCATTATTTGTCTCCTGATAGGTACATGGTCTGTTGGTACCCCGCAATGAAAGGAATCGTAGGATGTGGTGAGCGCAGCGAACCGCATCAACCGCACCCACGCAACATGATGCGGTTCGCTGCGCTCACCACATCCTACGAGGCTCCTAATGCATTCATGATTTTCAGGGCATCCACCGTTTCCCCCACATCGTGGACGCGCAGTATCGCCGCCCCTCGCCCTACCGCCAACAGGGCCGCCGCAATACTGGCGGCCAGGCGGCCATCGACCGGGCGGCCGGTGATCAGGCCGAGCATGGATTTGCGTGACACCCCGGCCAGCAGCGGCGCGATTTGCGTGAATTGGCCGAGGGACTGAAACAATGCGATGTTGTGTTCCAGGGTCTTGCCGAAGCCGAAACCAGGGTCGATCAGAATCCGCTCCCGCGCGATGCCGGCCGCGAGGGCGGCTTCCACCCGGGCTTGCAGAAACTGTTTCACCTCCGCCACCACGTCCCGATAGCGCGGCAGGCTCTGCATGTCGCGCGGCTCGCCTTGCATGTGCATCAGGCACAACCCGCAGTCCGAGTTCGCCACCGCTTCCAGGGCGCCAGGCGCTTGTAGGGCGCGCACGTCGTTGATCATGTCGGCCCCGGCGGCCAGGGCCGCGCGCATCACTTCCGGCTTCATGGTATCGACCGACAGCGCCGCGCCGCAGTCGCGCAAGCCTTTCAGCACCGGCAGCAACCGATCGAGTTCCGCCTGAACGGATACCGCCGCCGCCCCCGGCCGGGTCGATTCGCCACCCATATCGAGGATGTCCGCCCCCGCCTTGCAGAGGCTGAGGCCGTGTTCGATGGCCTGCTGTGGCGAAACGAAGCGGCCGCCATCGAAGAAGGAATCCGGGGTGACATTGACGATGCCCATGACCAGAGGGCGATCCAGCGTGAACAGGGTGCGGCCGCAGCGAAACATGAGGGAAAGGGCTTCGTGTCTTGAAAGGAAATGACGCGGTGAACGTGGCCGCACTGGCCGGCCCGCCAGGCCGACGCGACAGCGTCAACGATAAACCAGCACCGGAATCTTGCAGTGAGTCAGGACCTTCTGGGTTTCCGACCCCAGCAGCAACGCGCTTGCGCCGCGGCGGCCATGTGAGGCCATGAAGATGAGATCGCACGCCAAGCTCGCGGCGGCCGCGATGATGCCGGCATGAGGAGAATCGCATTCGCTGCTCAGGGTTGCCGCCGCCACGCCGGCGGCGGCCGCCCCCTGTTTCGCCTGGCTCAAGATCGCTTCCGCCTGTTTATCCATCGCCGCGCGAAAGGCATCGTAGGCCATCGCATCGTCGAACAGCGCCTCGCCGGCCATGGCCGTGGGAAAGTAAGCCGGTTTCGCGTAATAAAACGTCAGCCGGGCGCCCGCTTCCTTGGCAAAGGAACAGGCGCGTGTCGCGGCCGCGGTGGAAAGTTCACTGCCATCAACGGGTACCAGAATGTTCTTGAACATGATCCCCCTCCATTCGTCATCCTTAACGTGCCCCCCCACGGACTGTGAGACAAGGCCCCAATCCTTCGCCATCCACGCTGCGCCGGGCCGATATTACGGCGGTTTCAATTGATCGAGAGCGCATCCGGCCGTGAGCGATTCGAAAAGAATCCACGGTCGCTTGAGGGCGCTCAATCCCCCCGCACATAGCGCTGCCCGGCCCAGGTCAAGAGGGCGCCCGCCACCCCCGCCAACAGCCAGGGGAAAGCGATCAAGGCCGCCATGACAAGGCCATCCAGCAGGGAAATTCCGGCCAGCAAGGCGGGGATGATGGGAAACGGGAAAGGAGTTGCGCGGCTGTTTTCGTGGCGCGCGACCAGGCTGATGATGACGACGTAGAAAAATTGCGCGCCCCCGGCCAGCAGCACCCATGCGGCCAGTTGGCCGGTGAGGGCCAGCGCGACCACCACGAACACCAGGAAGCGGCACGCGGCCATGACCAGCACGCTGAGCGGGTGGCCTTTGTGGTGGCGGTCGTAGGTGATGATCGCGAGCACCAGCAAAATGCCCGCGGCGGCACCGCTCAGGTGCGGCGCGGCGGCAAGCAGCGCCATGCCCGTGGCAAACAGTGCAAGGGTGAGGATGCGGGCGCCGTTCAGGGAAACCCGGCCCGCCGGGAGCGGCCGCGATGGCCGCTTCAGGCGGTCCAGTTCGAGGTCGCAAAGGTCGTTGAAACTCATCCCCGCCAGGTAAAAGCAGGAGAGCGCCAAGGCCAGCAAGAGAAAGGTGGCGGGCACGAACTGGCCGCTGGCCAACAGGCCCGCAGCCAGAACATTGGTCCAGACGGTAGGCAGATTGCTGACGCGGCAGAGCGCCAGATAGGCCTTGAACGTGCTCATGCGCTAAGTGGAGAAAACGTGGCGCAGCAGCAAATCGTGGACATCGCTGGCCTGGAGGGTGTCCCCGTCGAAAAGCTGGGGGGCGCTGCTCATCAGCAGCGGGCCCGCCACCGGATCCTCCGTGACCCGGCCGTGGGAGCCTTTGACCAGCGTGGCGTCGAGGGGAATGACGTCCATCAAATAGCGGAACCCCAGCAGTTTCCTGGCCAGGATCGTGGCGATCTTCAGCTTGGGAAAGCGAATGGCGGGGTCGAGAAACAACTCGCACGGGTCGTAGCCCGGCTTGGCGTGGATATTCACCGTCCGGGCATAGTCCGGCGCCCGGTCGTCGTCCAGCCACCAGTAATAGGTGAACCAACTATCCGCGGCGGCGATCAGCACGAGTTCTCCGGATCGCTCATGGTCGAGGCCAGCGGCCCGTTTGCCGGCGCCATCGAGCACCTGTTCCACCCCCGGCCGCCCGGCGAACAGGTCGCGAACCAGCGGAATGTCGCGCGCATCGCGCACATAAACATGGGCCACCTGATGGTCGGCGACGGCGAACGCCCGGCTGCTACCCGGATCGAGATACTCCCGGCCCAGGTCGGCCTTGAGCGAGAGCAGCCCGGCCTCGCGCAGAATACGGTTGGGATGAATCGGGCGGCTCACCGGCGTGATGCCGTACTCGGAAAGCACGACGACACGACAGCCCCGCGCCTGAAAGAAATCGAGCAGGCGGCCACAGAGGGCGTCGATTTCGGCCAGATCTAGGTCGAGGTTCCCCCGCGGGCCGACCTTTTGCAGGCCGTAATCGAGGTGTGGCAGGTAGACCAGTTGCAAAGTCGGCCGGAACTGTTCCTCGATGGCCATCGCCGCCCGGCCGATCCACTCGCTGGCGGCAATCGTGGTGGCCGGCCCCCAGAACTGGAACAGGGGAAACTGGCCGAAATCCCGATTGAATCGATCCCGCAATTCCAGGGGCACGCTATAGCAGTCGGGCAGCTTTCTGCCATCGGCGCAATACAGCGGGCGCGGCGTCAGCGTGTAGTCGGCGCCGGTATTCATGGCGTACCACCAGAAGGTGTTGGCCACGGTGAAGGCGGGGTCGCGCCGGCGTGCCGCGTCCCAGATTTTCTCGCCCTGCACCAATGGATTCGACTGGCGCCAGAACAGGACTTCGCCGAGCTCGCGGAAATACCAGCCGTTGCCGACGATGCCGTGGCTGGACGGCAGCCGCCCGGTCAGATAAGTCGCCTGTACCGAGCAGGTCACCGCCGGGGTGAGGGTCTGAATGGCAACGCTGTTCGCCAGCAGCGCGTTCAGGCGTGGCGTATGCGGCCCGCCGAGAAGCGCGCGGGTCAGGCCGACCACGTCAAGAACGACTAGGCGTTGCACTGATCTGTGCCTCCAGCCAATGGATTTCCCGAATGATCGAATCCGTCACCGAGCCGAGGCGCAGTTCCAGCGGCAGCACCTCCCAGGTATAGGTTTCGACTTCCAGCAGCAGTTCTTGGGGCAGCAGCGGCAGGATGTCCTCCAGGAAGAAACGGGTGGTGCCATAGTCGCCGGCGCCGGAAACGAAAATGGGGACATGGAAATGGCAGCGCCACTCTTCGCCCGCCGCCGGATCAAGCCGGGCGAGCGCCCGCGGCAGATCGTCATAACGCGACAGCTCGCCGTCCGGGCTCCTGGCGACGACCTGATGCAGGTAGCAGGGTTCATCGAAAGGAGCCAACTGTGCGGCGGTCGGCGCCAGGAGCCTCAGCGCCGAGGAAACCTGAACCTTGGCGATGCGGATGCCGGCAGCCGCCAGCCGGGCGAGCGACGCGGCGGGGTCTTCGAATTCCACCGCCTGATGGCAGCAGTCGTAACAGACGCCGAGCAGGTCGCGCAGGTCCGCCGGCAGATCGAGGTCGGCGAAGAAGCGGCATACCTCCTCCGTGGTCTCCAGCAGGCAACCCGGTTCCGGTTCCAGGGCCAGGACGATTTCCCTTCCCGTGTTTTGCCGCAGCGACTGCAAATGCGTCAGCACGGCGAGGAGTTGCCGCCTGATCTCCGGCCTATCCCGCTCGCCGACTACCCCCTTGAAGCCGATCGGGACCGTGGAGATCGAGCCGGCCACGCCCGCTGGCAGCCAGCCGGCCAGCAAGTCGGCCAGGCGCATCGTATAGGCCGCGCGTTCCCGGCTGCGCCAGTCGGGGAGATAGACCCGCTCCTTGATCCGCTCGCCGTGGAAGGAACCATAGGGGAAACCGTTGAGCGTCGGGATAAAGCAATCGTTCTCCCGCAGCCAGCGAACGAAGCGGTCGTTCTCCTCCCCGCTCAGTTCCTCAGCGGCGCGGCGGGAGAGACGCAGGCCGATGGGAAAAGCGCGATCCGGCGAAACGGCGGCCTTGACCGCCGGAATATGTTGTTGCAGGGCGGCGAAGACCTCCCGCCAGCCCTCGCCGGGATGGATGTTGGTGCAGTAGGTGATCAGCCGGCCTGGAATTTGGGACATTGGCTGAGAAAGCCGTTGGGATTGCCGAAAAAGACCTTCTCGATCGCCTGCTCCGGGTGCCCCCGCCGCCGCATTTCGTTCGCGCACTTCAAGGTGGAAAGCGGGTCGCTGACGCTCCAGTCGGCGGAAGAATTGATGCACAGCTTGTCCGTGCCGTAGATTTCGACGGCATCGATCGCCCGCTCGGGACTGCCTTTCGAATTCGGATACAGGGTCATCCCGAACCAGAAACCGTTGTCCTTGATTTCGCCGATGGTGTGTTCCTCGGCATGGTCGATCAGCACGCGGTTGGGGTCGATCCGGGGTTCCGAACGGATCAGGTCCATGATGATGCGCGTGCCCTTGAGCTTGTCCTCCAGGTGCGGCGTATGGATCAGGATCAGTTCATTGCGCTCGACCGCGATGGCCAACTGCTTTTCCAGCACCGCGATCTCGTTGCGGCTGTTCTTGTTCAGCCCGATCTCGCCGATGCCAAGCGCGGTCGGCCGATCGAGGAACTCCGGCATGAAAGCCAGCACCTCTTCGGCCAGCTTCAGATTCTCCGACTCCTTGGAATTGAGGCCGATCCAGCAATAGTGTTTGACGCCGAAGCGCGCGGCCCGCGCCGGCTCGACCGCCGTCAACTGGTGGAAATAATCGCGGAAACCGGCGGCCGAACTGCGGTCGAAACCCGCCCAGAAGGCCGGCTCGGCGACGGTATGGATGCCACTGATGGCCATCTTGAGATAGTCATCGGTGGTGCGCGAAATCATGTGGATGTGGGGGTCGATGACCTTCATTTCCGGGCCCCTCCCCACGCGCCCCAGGCCTTCAAGCCCACCGCGCTGGCGAGCGGTTCCGTGGTGGGATCGCTGAGCGCCAGTTGAATCGATTTCGTGCGATTGCCGTCCGCCGCGCTCAGCAGCTCGACAACCTTCGCGAACGCCTGGTAGCGGTAATCGGCGCGGGCCTCAGCGGCCCCTTCATAGCGGTCGATGCGATCCAGAAATGAGGCGATATCGAGCAACCGCGAGCGGTTCTCGATGAAATAGAGGTCAAGGACATCTATCGCCTGCATCGGGCGGTAGGGGGCAGTCATAGTGGAACTCCTCGGGGTGAGCTGAATTAACCATCCAGCGCTTTATCAGCGGGAAAATTCTAACCTGAAACAACCGCCATGCCGTAGGAGCGGACCGCGTGATGGAGCCCTGACGGCGGGTTGCATTTTTCGGCTGGCCGCGCGCTTATTTGATGATCAGGTCATCCAGCGAACGCCGGTTTTTCGGCATTTCGATCACCGGCTCGCGACCGCCGCGGAGGATGGAGTTGCCTTCAAACAGCGCGCGCTGATCGATCGGTTGCGGGTCGAGCCAGTCCGCTTCCTTGATCTGGCCGCTCTGGCCGTAGGCATCCAGCGCGTTCTGATAGCAGGCCAGCCGCACCTGATCCTGTGGAATGCCGCTTTGCAGCGCCAGCTTCGCCGTCTTGGCCACCGCCAGCACCTCGGAAATCCCCCAGTCGCAGGCCGAATCGACGATCACCTGGTTGGCGCCGTACTGGCGCAGGATTTCGACCATGCGCACATTGCCCATCTTGGTGCTCGGGTAGATCGAGAACGCCGCCCAGAAGCCGCGATCCAGCACCTCCCGGACGGTCTCCTCGTTGTTGTGGTCGATCACCACCCGGCGCGGGTCCAGGCCATGTTCGAGGCAAACGTCCATCGAACGGGTGGTGCCGCTCTTCTTGTCGCGGTGCGGCGTGTGGATCATCACCGGCAGATCGAGCTCCTTGGCCAATTCCAGTTGCAGGCGGAAATATTTGTCCTCCAGCGGCGTTTGTTCGTCGTAGCCGATTTCCCCAATGGCCACCACGCCTTCTTTCAGGGCGAAACGGGGAATCAATTCCATCACCGCCTCGGCCAGTTCTTCATTGTTCGCCTCCTTGGAATTGAGGCCGATCGTGCAGTAATGGCGGATGCCGAACTGGCTGGCGCGAAACCGCTCGAAGCCGACGATCGAGGATAGGTAATCCAGGTAAGAGCCGGCGTTGGTACGCGGCTGGCCCAGCCAGAAAGCCGGTTCGATCACCGCCACCACACCGGAGGCGGCCATCGCCTCATAGTCGTCGGTGGTGCGGGAGATCATGTGGGCATGGGGGTCGATCAACATCATGGTCGGATTCTCGATGGAGGGATGAAGGGCTGCGTGATTGCGGACTATTCGAGATCGGCCCAGGCAAGCCGGCCCGCCGCGATGTCCGCCGCGATCGCCGGGGCTTTTTGCAATAACCCGGCGGCGGCGGGATCGGGGCTGGCCGCCAGGGCCAGGGCCGCCGCCCGTTGTTCGACCGGGTTGGCGGACGCCAGCACCCGCTCCAGATCCTCCAACGCGGCGCCACGCGCAAACGGGCCGACGCAGCGCCAGATCTCGTAGGGAACTTCCCGTCCCGCGGCCCAGCGTTCATGGGCGAAGTCACGCATGATCCGCGCCAGTTCCGCATTGGCCCGTTCATCCAGCCCCTCGATCGGCGCCAGGCGGCTGCCGATGAACAGCGCCTTCAACACCACGTGATTCCAGCGATGGGGGTCGAAGTAGGTCCTGGGATAAGGGTTGTGCTGCGTGATGGCCTCGAACACCGAGCGGATGTTGCCGCGCAGCCCCTCGCCGACCCAGGGTTCGAGGACGGCCGGTTCCGGGTACAAAGGCAGGCCGCGATACAGGGAGATCGCTTCGGCCATCTCCGCCGTCTGGCACAACGAGCGAAAACGCGGGGCGAAGTCCGGGTCTTTGCCCGGCAGCAGCGAGAGCAGCAAGATGCGCCCGGCGTCAGCCAGGCTCCAATTGCCGGGGCGCCAACCGGCGAGGCACGCTTCGGCGGCCGCCGTTTCCGCCGCCGACAAGCCCAGCGCCCCTTTGCCCAGGCGGCGGGGCACCAGGCCGAAGGCGATATAGAGCGTTGGGTCGGCATGGTCGCTGGCAAGCAACGCGATCCGGCTCGCCAGCCAATCCTGGCTGGCCGGGTCGAGCCGCTGAAACAGCCACTCACGCAGCAGCGCTATGGCGGCACCGCGCCGGGTCCCTCCCCCGGTAGACCTGGCCTCAGGCAATCCGGAGTCCCCGACCGAGCGTGTTCGCCGACACGGCCGGTCCCACCCCCTCGCCCGCCTTGCCGGCGGCGCGCTCCATCAGCAGGGCGATGCAACGCTTCATCAGCGGAAGGTCGATTTCGTGGGCTTCCACCTTCCGGCCGATCCCTTCCAGCAGCGGGATCGAGAGATCCCCGCCGAGGTGCTCGCGGAATTCGGATAGCGCCTTTTCCACATCGAGCCAGGACAGTGCCGGGTGGCTGAGGGCAAAGCCCAGCGTCTCCAGCAGCGTCAGAATGCGGAACAAATCCATTTCGCCGAGGATGCCCAGGTGGCGCGAATACAGCGAGTCGAGGGCGATACCGATGGCGACGGCCTCGCCATGCTTGATTTCACTCGCCGACAACTCTTCCAGTTTGTGCGCGACCCAGTGGCCAAAATCGAGGGGCCGCGAAGAGCCGTTCTCGAAGGCGTCGCCGCCACCGCCGATGTGCTGAAGGTGCAATTCGGCGCAGCGGAAGATCATCTTTTCCATTGCCGCCGGCGCGAAGCGTGACAGGCTGGCGCGTTCCTCATAGAGAAAATCGAAGAACTCCCGATCCCGGATCAGCGCGACCTTGACCGCTTCCGCCATGCCGGCGCGCAGGTCGCGCACGGGCAGGCTATGCAGGAAAGCCGCGTCGTTGATGACCGCGAACGGCGGCGCGAAGGTGCCGAGGAAGTTTTTCCGGCCGAAGGCGTTGACCCCGTTCTTGACCCCGATGCCGGCATCGTTCTGCGCCAGCACGGTCGTCGGCAAGCGGATCAGCCTAACCCCCCGGTGCGCGGTGGCGGCGGCGTAGCCGACCGCGTCGAGCACCGCGCCGCCGCCGATGGCGATGATGAAGGAGTGGCGGCAGATCTTGTGCCGCTCCACCAGGGCGTGAATCCGCTCCACCTCGGTGGGTTCATGCTTGCAGACTTCCCCGCCGCGCACCTGGAACGGCGGGGCGACAAAAGACATCACCGACTGGTGGGCCTCACCGTACTGGCTGATTTGTTCCAGCAAGCCGGGGTTCAGGCGCACCACCTCGCTGTCGATGGCAACCAGCGCCTGGCTATGCGGGTGCCCGCCCTGGCGGAGGACGTCGGCCAGCACCGGGTTATCCGGCGCGAAGACCTCCCGGGTAAAGATGACCGGGAAGGTGTAGTTGACGGTGAACCGTTGCTCGATGACTTGCATGGCTTTCCCCTTTCAAGAAACGCCTTGTGACCCGCTAAACCCGGGCTGTCCAATAAGCTACAGGGTGGGAGCACCCCACCTGTAGCACCGGCGTCTCGCCGGCTCGTTCTTCTGATCAGCCCTACCAAGCCGGCGAGACGCCGGCGCTACAGAATCCCAAACCTCATAGCCCCCGATGCAGGATCTCCATCGTGATCGTGCTGTAGGCCGTGACCAGGGTCGGATCCTTCTCCATCCAGCGTGCATTCTGATTTGCCCAGGAGCCATCGAGATTCTGCAAATTCAGCAGTCGCTTGGCCAAATCCTGACGCCAGTTGATCTTGCTGCCGTCCTTCAGCGTCAGGGTATCGATGCCGGCGGCGGAGAGCCCCTTGGCCATCGTGTGATAGTAGTAATAAACCCCGGCCTGCTGCATCCCGGGGTTCTCTTCGAGGGTGTAATTCCGGGTAAGCCAGTCGATCACCGCCTTCACCCGCGGGTCGTTCTTGTCCACTTGCGCGTAGATGAAACTGAGCAGGCCGGCATAGCTCATGCTGCCGTAGGAACGTAGCGCGGTGCGGCCGTCGCTCAGTTTCTGTTCTCCGGCCATGCTATGGCCGGGGAAATAGACGAAGCCGCCCTTGTTGTCCGGGTCGTCGCTGGCCCATTTCTGGTCATTCGGGCCGGGCAGATTCTGGGTGCGGCTGATGAACCGCGTCACCGCCTGCCAGTTGAGATCGCGGGCCTCGGGGTCGTTGGCCACGTCGCTCTTCAGGTAACGGGTGTAGTGCAGGGCTTCCAGGGCATTGAGGGTGTTGTTCAGGTCCGAATGCTTGTAGGTGCCGCCGTAGCCGATCCCGCCATTGACCGCGACATCGTCGCCCAGATTGTCCTGCAGGCCGACCAGGAAATTACGCGCCTTCTTCATGACCGGCTCGTAACTCGGATCATTGGCCACCAGCAGCGCCATCAGGGAGATCGAGGTGTTGTAGTTGGCCATTTTCTCGACGTAGATGCCCCCGTCCGACTTGGCGTTCCTGACCAACTGTTCATAGCCCTTGCTGATGTTCGCCGCGTACTTGCGCTTGTAGGAGCCGGACGGGTCGCCCTGAAACGCGGTCAGCGCCAGGGCGGAGAGCGCCGGATACTCGGACTGGCCCCAGGTGCCATCCACTTTCTGGTTCGCGGCGAGCCAGCCCAACCCCTTGCCGATGGCGTTTTCCAGTTCCAGCTTCAGGGAAATATCGGATTTGGAACCCGCGACGATTTTTTCGCCGGCGCCCGACGTGGCGGGAAGCAGGGAAAGGGAGAAGAAAACAGCAAAAATGGCGAACAACCTTGATTTCATAGCGACTCCGAGTGGGCTCAATGAATGGGTTCAGTTCTTGACGGTGATGGTCAGGGTGATGGGGGTACCGATGGGTGGCAATGCCCCCTCTTTGACGAACCAGACCCGGTCGCTTTCGCCTCCTGGCGAAGCGTTATCGAACATCGCGACGGGATCATGGTAGAGGGCGATGATCGAGCCTTGGGCCTGGGCCATGAACTTGCCGTTGGAAAATATCGAGCCGGTAAACACCCAATCAAGGGGCTCGCTGTTGGCCATCTTGTCTTCCACTTTCCGGGTTATCCAGTGTTCCGGCTTGAGCGGCACCATCCTGCCGTTCTTGAGGTAGTGGACGGTGATGTCGACCGGATTCCCTTTCGGCGCCGCCCGGTCGCCCTGATGGCTCAGGGGCCGATCAGTGCCTTCGACGCCAAGCAACAGCATGGCCATTTGCAGTTGAGTGGGGTCGATAGCGGTACGGAACAGGCTTTCATGGGTCTTGCCGCTGGTCCGGACCAACAGATATTCCAGCATGCCCTTGTTCATGTTGACCACGACCGGCAAGGAAACGCTGCGAGCACGCTTGCTGATCTGGATGTCACCCAGGCTGAACAAGCCGGGGCCGATTTTCTGGAATACCGGCAGGTCGGGGTTGGGCTTGCCCGGCCTCGGCGCAAATGGAATGGGCGGCGGCGGAACCGGTTTCACGGCCCCGGCGGGGGCGGGGGCCGGTGTAGGTTTCACCGCGTCCTGAGCCAGCGTGCCGGTAGTCCAGCACAAAAAGGCCGAAACAATGAGAGGAAGCGCTAATCCTCGTGGGGGTCTTGCGAAGGTCTGTGCGAACGCGTCCATCGGTGAGCCAGCTCCAGCAAAAGGTGAAATAAAAAAAGCCACAAGACAGGGCCATGACAACCAGTTCGAAATTGTATTAGCGCCCGGCTCGACACGTCCAACCCTGACGCAAAACAACGACCCCGCCGTAGGAGCGGACCGAGTCCGCTAACTTTTGCCTCAGAATGAATTGGGGGGTGGACTTTTGCGTACACCCCCCAACCCGATAGCCCGCGGTTCAAGCGGCCGGCCATCAACCCTCGCGAACACTGGCGGGGGTTACTTCAACTCCACGGTGAGGAAACGGCGCTGATTGCCGACTTCACAAACGGCGGGGCCGACCGCGGCCGGCATGACAAAGTGGAGCGGAACATTGACGGTCGCGCCTTTATCAAGATGCGCGAAAAGCGCCAGGTTCCTGTCGTCCAGCCCTTTCAGATACAGCAGGGTCAGTTTGGTCGGCAGGGTGTTGGTCACAGCGACGGATTTCTTGACGTTATCCACTTTCAGAATGAGATCGGCGGCCAGGGTTGGCAATGCCGAGAGCAGGTACAGCGCGGCCACTCCGAAAACGGCTTTGGCGGTTGTTTTGCCCATGGTAAGACTCCTTGCGGTAGAGGTTGAACAGCCAGGCAGCGATGCTGCACCTGCCTGGCTGGGGGTTGGCGACTCGTTGGCCTGGTTAAGGCGCGAGCGGCGGAATGTTATTGACGGTGTAATGGCTGCCGTTGAAATCGAAGTCAGCGGTCCACAGCCAGCCCCCGGTCGGGGCAATCCTGCGGTCCGCCCGCAGCACGAGGTCTGCCGGCTTGGCCGCGGCATCGCACAGCGTGGTCACCTGGGCGCCGGCCGCCAGATTCCCGAGGTTGGCGACCCCGTCGACAATGGTCAGGTTGCTCGGAGCACTGGTCAAGGTCATCACCAGGTTGCTGGCAGCACCGGTACCCTGGTTCTGGAACAAGACGCGCAGACCCAGGAGGTCCTGGAAGCGGTTGAGTCGCACCCGATAGCAGGACTCATAGGCCTGACCGTAGACAATCGCGATCGAGATAACGTTGAGCGAATCGATCGAGGTGGCCGACACCCCATTGCTATCCGTGACCCGCAGTTTGGCTGACAGCGAGGTCGGCGCCGGATACTGCTTCTTGACCTTCTTGAAGTCGCCAGCAACAACCGGCGCGCCGTCATCACCGTTGGCTTCGTTGAAGAGGCCATCCCCATCGAGGTCCCATTCGTACGAGACGATGCTGTCACCGAGGCAGGAAGCGCCACTGCAATGCGCCGGATCATTCGGATCGTAGGAAGCCGAGCCGTCGAACACGATATCCGTGTTGGGCAGGCCAGACCACGGGCCATTGGTGACCGGCACCGGCGCCACATTGCCGCTGGCTACGTTGACCGTGGCCGTGTCGGTGTCGGTAAGCGGTGTCGGCGCGGTGTCGTCGATCACCCGCAGGGTCACGGCGTAGGCCTGGTCATGGCCGACATCGGGATAGGAGACGGAAGGGGTCAGACCCACCGCGCCTTCGCCTGCCGGGGGCGCCGGTAGGGTATCCCACCACAGGCCGTTGGAGGCGTCGAAGTCCCATTGCCACAAGACGATATGCTTGGCCGGATCCTGGTGATAGGAATTGCCACCGTTCAGCGGCAAAACCTGCCCGGCATTGATGGTCGGGTAGGGGCCGCCGGCGTTCGCGACCGGGGGCAGCGAGGCGACTTCCGGGGCCAGGATGGCCACGGCGGCGGCGGTGGACGGATCCATCCAGCCGCCCAGGTCAGGCCAGGAGCCGTCGCCATTCTGCGTGTTGATCAGGTTCTGGTCGTACTGCGCTTCCCAGCCCTGGCCGGTCGTCGGGGTCGAGCCCACATCGGTGCGGCCCATCACCTTCATCGCCTTGTACATGCCGTACATGGAATAAAGGTTGTCCATGTTCCACTCGCCGCCAAAGGTGTTCCAGTTGTCCATCGCGTAGTTCAGCACCCCCTGCACCGCCGGGTCGCTCTCGGGCTTGCCGGCGTACTTGAGCATGATCAGACCGGCGCCCGCTTTCTGGTAATTGCACCAGGAACCGGGATAGCTATAGCCGAAGGTGTTGAGTGTGCCGGCGGTGGCATCGCCGCACTGGCTCCAGGCCAGCCAATGGCCCAACTGCTCGATGACCTTGGGATTAACGTCGATGCCCCAGCGATTCTTGGCTTCGCTCAGGCCCAGCACCGCCCATTGCGTCAGCGAGTTGTCGCCGCGGGCTTCATTCGGGGTATAGCTCCAGCCGCCGGCGCCTTGCTGCGCGTCGGCTGCACCACAGCTGGTCCCTTCCCCCGTGATTGGGACGTCGACACTGCACAGCGCCGTAGTGGGCGTGCCGGACGCGCCCGTGTAGCTCATGGCGACGGTGTAATTCCCACCTGTGGCATAGGTATGGTTAACCGTGGTCGAAGTTGCCCCATAATTGAGTTCTGGGTAGGCCGTGTTCGGGCCATTCAAGTCGCAGTAAGTCCCGCTATCCGCGTAGGACGACGTGGAACCATCGCCCCAATCGAAGTCGAAATTACCAGAGCAACCGCCTAGAGAGGCAATATCGTCGGAGTAGAAGTAGCCGCTAGCGTTCGTGATACCCGAGCCCGAGTAATAAATGGAAAAACCATTACCCGGCGCGGAGCAAAACACAGAACTGCCGTCACTGCCGCCATCGCTCTGCGCCCAGGCCAGCCAGTCGGTGGCGTCGACCACGATGTCGAACAGCGTCATGCCATTCAGCGCGGTGGAGGTCGCGGCAACATAACTCTGGGCGAAGGCCTTGTCGGCGCTGTTGACCAGGGCCAGAAGGGCGATGGAAGGATGGTAGATAGCCTGACCATCGCCGAGGTCCACGCCCTTGCCGTTGCCATTGGTGTCCGGGTTGCCGATGCAGCGCTGATTGTCGATGTCAACCAGCGTGGCGTTGTTCAGCAGCGACTGGATCCCTTGGCGAACGGTTCTCTTGTAGAGGTCACTTCCGGCGCCTGCAGGTTGTGGCCATGGTTCTCGAAGGCAATCAAGGCCATGCCGGTATGGCCGGTACCGCCCCAATTGCTGGAACCATCACCCAAGTCGCTTTCACCCTGGTAGAGATTGCGCAGGCCGCGGTCGATGGCCGAGTTCTTCTGCCGGTTCAGGCTGTCGACGCCCGCCGCGATGACCTGCAGGTCGATCTGGGCGGTCGCGGTGTTGGCCGGATTGGCCGCCTCACGCACCGTGAGCCTGGCCCACTGGGTACCCGCGGCGGCGAAGGTCTTGCCCGCGTAGCCGATGTAGCGTGGGTCACCCACCCCGGCAAAGGCGGTGCTGGCGCCGTCGCTGAACTCCCACTTGAACTCCAGCGCGCCGCAGGCATTGCACTCGGCCCGACCGAAGTAATCACGCGACTCGCCTTGCAGCGCATAAGCGTTGGCGAAGGTATTGCCGCTGGGCTGCACCCAGAGCTGCACCGGATCGGCCCACGCATTGCCGGCCAGCGCGGCCAGCATGAAAGTCACGCATAACCACCAGCGTGACCAGATTGAAATATCCATCCTTTTCGCGTCCATTTTCTTTCTCCTAGGAAAGACCAAAAACCCTTGACACCCACCCGCTGTAAACAGCGATACCAACATAGGCAAGGCCGGCGAACCGGTCAAACACCCTTGCGTCGCTTCGAGTACACCATCCCGACCAGGCCGGCGCCAAGCAGCAACAGCGCGGAAGGCTCGGGGACCGCGTTGCAGGAAGACCCCGTGCACGGCGGCGGCGGTGGCGGCGGGGGAGTCTGGTAATCCGAATAAACAAAGTTGTCGATGTGGAAAGGCTCACCGAGACTGCTCGCATTCAGATCATCGAAGATGCGCAGTCCGTCAAAACCGCCGGCAATGGTCAGGGCGAGATTCTGATAGTTGGCGTCGCTGGCCACCACCGAGTCGCTGCCGACCAGCGCGCCCGCAAGGTAGGCCTCAACCCAGAGCGTGGTGTTGCCCCCCCCCATCGGGAAGCTGTATTCGGACGCGATGTCGAAACTCACCGAGCCGAACGCGACTCCGGTTTTGCTCACCCCGATGAAGGTGTCGTAGCCGGCTGCCGGGCTGTTGCCGGTGCCGTCAGCATAACCACTCCCCAGATAGTCATTGAGGGGGGTAAAGGAATCGTCGACCAGCGTGTCATTCGGAACAGCCGCCAGAGGATCCCCAGCCCAGAAGCTCACAGGCCCGACGACCGGATCCGTCACACCGTGAAGGCCCGTGAAGTCGATCGTTGTCGCCTGGGCGCTCGACGCCAGGAACAAAGCCCCGATTGCGAGGGGCAACACTTTCTTCAATTTGCTCATTTCAATCCCCTAAAAAAAGACAAACCCTTGTTTTTATGGGGTTTTATTTTTTGGCCAAAACAGGAGTGTCAAATTTTTCGACAACGGCACGCATACGCAGACGCAGGCTTGCGTAACAACCACCCCACCGTAGGAGCGGACCGTGTGATAAAGCCCCTAAGCGAAGGACTAAGCCGCCAAAAGACGGCGGCCAAGTCCCTGCTTATACCCTTCGGCATCCGCGATAGACCTACGCAAAAAATCGCGGACGCGGTTTGCTCCTACGAAGGGGGTGAGCGTTTTACGTTAATGGAGGTTCGGCGATGAGCGCTTGCAGCCACGGGTAGATCCGCGACCTGTCCCGCCGGTTTCGCTCCGAGCAGCCATCGGCCTCGTCGAGAGGAAAAGCGGATAACGCCTTCGGCTCATCTGCCCTACATGTGCTTGCCTTGTACATAGATACATACCTACAAATTCTCGTGCGGCGGTGCGGGTTTGTAGCCCAGATATTGCATGAATACTCGCGCGCCCTCGCGGGCCAAATTCCGCGCCGATGGGAAACGTGGATCGGCCCGCCAGCGGGCCTCCTACGGGGTGGCGATAAGTTCCCGCAATCGCTCGATCGTCCGCGATAGGTCCTGCCGGTTGCGCCCTGAGCGCCCATAGCGGACCGCATCGCATTCCTGAAACAGGTCGGCCAGGAGCCGCCGCGGCGGCTCCCCGGGCCCGTCTGGGGGGAGATACGGCTTGAGGCTGCCCACGGTCATGCCGGCTGCGGGCCGCTGGCAACGGGCGGCGGCGGCAGCCTGCGCGAGCCGGAAGGCGGCTTCATAGAACCGCTCCGGGTCATTAGCCGCCAGGGCGGCTTCGGCGCGGGCCAGGTGCTGGCGGGCCACGGCGGCGGCCTCCGCGCGGTGGCCCGCCCCCTCCGGCCAGCGCCGAGTTGCCAGGAAGGCGGTGCTTGCCAAGGCGATCAGCAGCGCGCCGACCCCCCCAAAAAGCGGCCAGGCCGCGGACGGCGTGGCACGCACATGCGCCGCCGGAAGTGCCACCGGAAGCGCCACCTCTGCCGGGGTTTGATCCGGGGGGGCGCCGGTCAATACCAGGGAAACGGGCGAACTCATCGCGCTGCGGTAGCGCTCGCTCAAGGGATCGAAGAAGCTGATGCGCGCGCCGGGAATCTCCAGGCGGGCGGCCGTCTCGGGTAACAGCACTTGCTCACAGGCCAGGTGGTTCCCGGTTCTTCTGGCCCGCGCGGGATAACCGCGCACCCCAGGTAACGCGATCACGGGGCAAGAAAAACTGTCAAATTTTCCGACACCGGCGATGCGCGTCGTCACCGTGACCGGGTCACCCCGCTGAATCGCCGTTGGCGTGACCTTGCGGGATACCGTGAAGCGGCCGACCGCGCCGCTGAAATCGGCGGGCCGTCCGCGTGTCGGCAGCGGCAAGATGGAGAAGCGGATGGGTTTCGAGCGAACCGTCACGGCGCGGGGTTCACTGCCCCCAAAAAAGGCGGCGGCACCACGGGCGGGGGCCAGCAGGTCACAACGCAACTCCGCCGGGCCGAGTTCGATTTCGCCCGGCTTGCGTGGCATGAGTGTGGCGGCAAATTGGTAGGCGGTGGCCTCGCGGCCGTCGCGGATCACGCGGGTCTCGCGCGGCGGGGAAAATTCCGTGACGCGGAATGCCGCACCGTCGAGCCGGGGGTAGTGGATGTCACGCACCGGCGTAGACCCCGTCAGCAAGGTGACGGTAACGGGAACCGCTTCGTGGAGGTAAACCCGGGGCTTGTCCGGATGCACCTCAAGGATCAACTCGTCAGCGGCCATGCCCGGCTCCACCGCGCCGGCGTGATGAACGGCGAGCAGCAGCGCCAGGAGCATGGCCCGGATAAGCCACTCGGTTAACGTGAAACAAACGCCATACCGTAGGAGCGGGGCCTTTTCTGGGGTGGTCAGGCTCACCAATCCCGCTCCGGTTTCGCCAGCGCTTTATTCTGGTTGCCGCGATGTGGCGATCCGGCCAGCTTCTCGCGGCCACGGGCTTCGTTGAGGAGACGCTCGGCCTCGGTCTGGGTCAAATCCCGGCGTGGCTTTCCCGCGGTGGCTGTGGCATCCGCGCGCGCCGCCGCTTGCGCCGCGCCCGCTGGCGTCTGACTGGCTTGCGCCTTCGCCTTCCCGGTTGCGGCCGGTGGACGGTTGCCGGCGCTGCCCGCGGGCGATCTTTCCGCGCCGGCCGCGCGAGGGCTCCTGGACTTTGCCGGCCCGTTGCCGAGGGCGGCGAATCGGGCCCGGGCCAGGGCCAGATTGTGGCTGGCATCGACGGCGTTCGCGGACAGCGCCAGCGCCTTGCCATAGTCGGCGATGGCCGCCTGAAACAGTCCCCTGGCGGCCTGCGGGTCACGGGCGGCAAGCTGCTCGCCGAGGCGGAATTGGCAGTTGCCCAGGTTGTAATGGAGGGCTTCTCTAAGATTCGGCGCGGCCGTGGCCAGGGCGGCGGCAAACTGTTTTCGCGCCTGGGCATACTCGCCCTTGCGATACCCGCTCACGCCGAGGTTGTAAGCCAGCGGCGCGGCTTCGCGGCCGAGGGTCACGGCCCGTTGCCATGCCGCCGCGGCGCCGCTGGCATCCCCAGCCTGCAAGCGTGCATTTCCCTGGTACACGGCGAGATGGGCGAGATCGTGGCGCAGCGTGTGGGCCAGCGCCGCCAGGACGAGCAGGGCCAGGATGGCCTTCGACAAGAGGTGGTTCGCGTTAAGCATTGAACCCGGATTGTCCATTAGCTGGGAGAGGGCTGTAGCGCCGGCGCACCACAAGTGTGGGCAGCCGCGCCGGCACCCCACCCATCGTGGACGGCGCCATTGGCGAATGCCGCTTCATGGTTGGCGACGTCCGCGCAGGAACGGTTCGATCATTAGCAAGACCAGGGCCAATGCCAGCGGCAGTTGGAAGCGCTCGGCAAGTTGTTGTCGCGTGGCGCTGAGTTCACGCCGTTCCCGCGCGGCCAGTTCCGTGCGGTAGAGCCGATCCAGCGCTTTGGGGTCGCGCGCCAGGTCGAACCAGCGGCCGCCGGTGGCCTGGGCCAGTAATTGCAGCGGCGCGGTCCGCAAGCGGCTGCGGACCAGGCCGCCCTGGCGGTTCTTGAGAAATTCACCGCCCGGCAGCGGGATGAGCCCGCCCGCCGAAGTGCCCACGGCGACGCTATAAGCGGTGACGCCGAGGCCCCGCAAAGCCTTCGCGCTGGCGGCAACATCCCCGCTGTGATCTTCACCATCACTGATGACAATCAGGAATTTGCCGCGCCCGGGCGTGGCGGCAAACGCCCGCCGCGCCTCGATCAGGGCGCTGTCCAGGGCGGTGCCACCGAGGGGAATGCTGCCGCCGCCAGTCTCGTCGAGGACGGCGGCGAAGGTGTCGGTGTCGCGGGTCGGCGGGCAAACCATGAAGGCGCTGCCGGCGAACGCGATCAGGCCGATGCGGTCTCCCCGCAATTGCCCGAGCAGCCCGCTGACCGCCCGCTTGGCGGCGGCCAGGCGGGTCGGCGGCAGATCGTCGGCGAGCATGCTACGGGAGACGTCGAGGGCGATGAGGAGGTCCAGCCCTTGGCTTTGCTGTGGCAGTGTCACCTGGCCCCACTGGGGACGACAAAGTGCTACGACGAGGAGCAGGAAGGCGGCGGTCGGCAAGAGATAAGCCAGCGGGGAAGGCGCGGGCGGGTGCGCTCCACTCAGCCGGCGCAAGTCGTGGCGCCGCCGCGTTGCCGCCCGCCGCAGCAGGAAGACGGCGGGGATGCCCAGGAGAACAAGCCAGGCGTATTCAGGCGCGGCCCAGGCCATCTCAGGGCAACCTGCGCAATCCGGTGGCGCGCAGCGCCAGTTCCGCCAGGGCGAGCGCCAGCGCGCCGAGGAGCGGCGCGGGAAACAGCTCGCGATAATTGAAATGCACCTTTTCTTCGATCGGGCGTTTTTCCAGACGATCTATTTCCTGGAAAACCCGCGCCAGGACGCTCCGATCATCGGCCCGGAAATAGCCGCCGCCGGTGATTGCGGCAATCTCGCGCAGCGTGGTTTCGTCCAGGTCCGCCGCGACCCGGCGATACAGCGTGCCACCGAGGGGATTTTCCATCGGGATGACAACCTCACCGCGCGCGCCGATGCCGATGGTATGAATCCGGATCCGTAACGCCTTGGCCGCCGCCGCCGCCAAACGGGGCTCGCTGGCACCGGCGTTGTTGCGGCCGTCGGTGATCAGAATGATGGCCTGGCCGCGGCGCCTGGCCTGTGCCGGGGCGGCGCGCAGCCGGTTCAAGGCAGCCAGGATAGCGTCGCCCAGCGCGGTGCCGTCTTCGATGCGGCCGGTCTCCAGCCGCGCCACCGTGTCCTGGAGCCAGGCGTGATCCAGGGTCAGGGGTGCGGCTGGATAGGGGCGAGCGGCGAAGGCGACCAGCCCGATCCGGTCACCCTGGCGGCCGCGCAGAAAATCGGCCAACACCGCTTTGGCAATGGCCAGACGGTTCTTCCGCGGCGGGCTCGCCTGGCGTTCTTCGGCCAGCATACTGGTGGACAGGTCGATGGCCACCACCAGATCAACCCCCTCGCTGCGCACCCGGCCCTCCCGTTCGACCGCCTGTGGCCGGGCCAGCGCCACGATGGCCAGGGCCAGGAGCAGCAGGCGCAGGAAGGGGAGCGCGCGGGCGGCGCGGGTGCGAAGCGTTTCCGGGAGCGCCGCGATCTGCGCCGCCTGGCCCAGGCCTAGCGCCGGGGCTTGCCGTTTCCGGCGCCATAGCCAATAGCCCCAGAGCGGCAGCAGGAGCAGCAGCCAAAGCAGTTGCGGGTCGTGGAACCTCATGCCCCGCGCCCTTCCGGCAAGCCGGCGAGAAGACTGGCGGCGCCGCGCAGCGCCGCCTCGACCTCGCCCTGGCTGGGCTGATGGCCGGCAAACTTGACCCGGTCGCACAGCGACAGGAGTTCATCGAGGCGTGCCCGCGCCGCTTCATTCAGGCAAGTCGTGGCCGCTTCCCGCAGTTCCGCCGAGGTGCGCCGTTGCGCCGGGATGCCACGGCTCGCGGCCAGTCCGCCGCGCACAATCGCATCCAGGCGGATCACGAGCTGGTCGCCCGGGCAGGTGCCTTGCTGGTAATCGGCAAAGAGGCGCGCCAGTAAATCGCCTGCATCGGCGCGGGCGGCGGCGGTGGGCGGCGGCGCGGCGGCGCTATGGCGACGGCGACGGCGACGGCGCTGAAGGAGAAACAGACCTCCGAGCAGGAGCAACATGCCGCCGCTCACGATAAAAGGCGGCGTCCCCGCCAGCGCGAGTGGCCCGCGGATGTCGCGGAGTTCCGCCGCCGCGAGCGCGTTGGAGGCCACGCATAGCAACAGCAACAGCTCGTACCAGCTCATGCTCAGCGGCACAGCCGCCGCTGGCGGCCGCGGAAAAAACTCGTGAGCGCGTGGACGGGGGGAGTATCCGTCGCGATCCGCACGTGCTCGACGCCGGTCGCGGCGAAGAGTTGGTCCAGTTCGGCCTGCCGCGCGGCCGCATGGCGATGGTAGGCGGCGCGAACACGGGCATCGCGGCTGTCGATCAGGCGCCGGTGGCCGGTCTCCGGGTCGGCCACCCGCACCAGCCCGACCTCCGGCAACTGGCCATCGAGGGGGTCGGTCAGCGAGACGGCAACCACGTCGTGGCGGCGGGCCGCGGCGATCAGGGGAAGGCGGAAATCGGCCGCGAGAAAATCCGAAATCATGATCAGGATGCTGGCGCGCCGCTGTACCCGTTCCAGCGTGTTCAGGGCGCCGGCCAGGTCGGTGCCGCTTCCCTCCGGCGGCCGTTGCATCTCGGCGATGAGGCGTTGCGCATGGCGGGGGCCCTTGGCCGGCGGCAGATAGCGCTCGATCCGGTCGCTAAAGGTGAGCAGCCCTACCCGGTCGTTGCTGCGCACCGCCGCGAAAGCCAGGAGGGCGCAGATCTCGGCGGCTACCCGGCTTTTCGCGCCGCGCGGCGCCAGGTAATCCAGGGAGGGAGATTGGTCGAGAAGAAGCATGACGGTCATTTCCCGCTCCTCGACAAACTGTTTGACGAAAGGGCGGCCGCTGCGCGCCGTGACGTTCCAGTCGATGGCGCGGATATCGTCGCCCGGCTGGTACTCCCTGACCTCCTCGAACTCGATGCCACGGCCGCGAAAAGCGCTGCGATACTCGCCGGCAAACAGGCTGCTTACCCGCCGTGACGAGAGTATCCGTAGGCGACGGGCGGCCAGGGCCGAAGACGGCTTGAGTGGGGAGCGCGCGGAATTCATGGCACCTCGGTCTCGGCCACGAGCCGGTCGAGAATCCAGTCGACCGTGATCCCCTCGGCATCGGCTTCATAGCTGGGGATGATCCGGTGGCGCAGGACATCCGGGGCGATGTCCTTGACGTCCGCGGGGACGACATAGCCACGGCCACGGAGAAACGCCATGGCGCGAGCGGCGAGCACCAGGTTGATGCTCGCCCGCGGTGAGGCGCCATAGGTGATGAATCGCCCCAGATCGGCGAATCCATAGCGGGCCGGTTCCCGAGTGGCGAAGACCAGGTCGATGATGTATTTCTCGATCTTCTCGTCCAGGTAGATGGCGTCGACCAGGGCGCGCATCCGCACGATATCGTCGGGGTGGATCAGCGGGGTCAGCGCTTTCGTCCCGCCGGTGTGCGCGACCCGGCGCATGATCTCCCGCTCCTCGTCGCGCGATGGATAGGTGATCGCGATCTTCATCATGAAGCGGTCCATCTGGGCTTCCGGCAGCGGGTAGGTGCCTTCCTGCTCGATCGGGTTCTGGGTAGCCAGCACCAGGAATAAGTCTTCCAGAGGATAGGAAGTGCCGCCAATCGTCACCTGCCGCTCTTCCATCGCTTCCAGGAGGGCGCTATGGACCTTGGCGGGCGCCCGATTGATCTCGTCGGCCAGGACGACATTGGCGAAGATCGGCCCTTTCCGGGTGGTGAAAACGCCCTCACGCGGGTTGTAGATGAGGGTGCCGACCAGGTCGGCGGGAAGCAGGTCGGGGGTGAACTGGATCCGCTGGAAACGGGCGTCAATCAGGTTGGCCAGACTCTTGACCACCTTGGTCTTGGCCAGGCCGGGTACCCCTTCGATGAGGAGGTGTCCGTTGGTCAACAGAGCCACGAGGATCCGCTCCACGAGAAACCGCTGGCCAACGATGGCGGTCTCGATCGCGGTCAGGATCTGACGAACGAACGCGCTTTCCTTCTGCACCTCCGCGGTGATGCTGGCAATGTCGACGGTCATTTCACTCTCAAAAAGTTTCCTGATTAGCCGCGGGGAAGGTGAGGTGATGCGGTTCGCCGCGCCCACACCCCATCCCGCAATGTCTGTGGCAGCGGACTCGGTCCGCGATCGCTACCGTTGCCATCACGGACTTCATATCAGTGTTCAACGTTAACGGGTTAAGAAGCCCCTGGAAATTAAGCGCTGCCCGCGAAGTATCTCCGGCTCCCGCAAGCGTAGGCAATCTCGTTTTCGCGCGCGGCCATGGCTCCGGGCCCGGCTGCCGCCGCTCTCGATAATGTGAATTTCGCACACACAAACGATTTCCACCTGTTCTCCACCACTGCCGCATCATTCAGATGCTTATGCAAGGCCAGTAAAGAAAATATTTTGACGTGTAAAAACTTTACACATATGATGGCATCACCCTGTGCTCGGCATGGGGAAACATTCGTTTTTGATGGTTTTACAGCCAGGAGGCTTTCATGACTTCTACCCGATACGTCCATTGGTCGGCGCTGCTATTGGCGCCATTCCTGTTATTCACGCAACCCGCCCTGGCTGATTCCAAGCATTCTGAATCCGACCAGGCCAAGACCACTTCGACCAAGGCCAAGCTTCAGGCTACCCCGACAACGTTGGCGCTCACCGTGGGCGGCTCGGCCAAGGTGAGACTGGCCAATGTCTCCGGCCGCGTGAAGGTGAGCACTTCCAATGCGAAAGTCGCCAGCGCCAGCCTGTCCGATAAAAAAATCAAGGTGACCGCCAAAGCCGCGGGAACCGCGCGCTTGACCGTGCGCGACGCCCGCGGCAGCGTGACCATTGCGGTCACGGTCACCGCGGCGGGAACGCCGGCGGTGATGAGTGCCAGCCCGAGCGCACTGAACCTGGCTTCCGGGGCTTCCTCGGCGATCACGCTAGCCAATGTTTCCGGCACCCTGAGCGCGAGTTCCTCCAACACCGGGGTCGCCACCACGGCGATCTCCGGCGCGCGCGTCACCGTCTCGGCCAAGAGCGCGGGCACGGCGCAAATCAAGATCAAGGACAGCAAGACCACGCTGACCATCCCGGTCACGGTGACCCAGTCGAGTAGCGGTGGCGGCACTGGCGGTGGCACTGGTGGCGGCACTGGCGGTGGCGCGGCAGGCACCTCGTTTACCCTGGTGGCCTGGAACGACCTCGGTATGCACTGCATGGACGCCGACTACTCGGTGTTCTCCATCCTGCCGCCGTTCAACAACCTGCATGCGCAATTGGTGGACAGCGGCAACAACAAACTGGTCACCTCCGGCGTGACCCTGACCTATGAGGCCATGGCCGACCTGGATGGCTCGACCAACAGCATTTCCTCGACCAAGAGCAATTTCTGGACCTATGCCCAGCCGCTCTATGGCGCCAGCCTGGCGGATGACGTCGGCCTGACCGGGAACATGGCCCCGTCGTTCACACCGCGGGCGCTCACCTTCGCGGCGGCCAGTGGCCAGTTCATCGCCGATGGCATTCCCATCACGCCGTATGACGACGCCGGCCGCAAGAACTTCTATCCCATGGTCAAGGTGGTCGCGCGCGATGCCGCCGGTACCCAACTGGCCCAGGCCCGCGTGGTGTTGCCGGTATCCGATGAAATGAGCTGCGCCGCCTGCCATGCCTCGAATTCCGGCGCCGCCGCCAAGCCGGCCGCCGGCTGGGCCAACCTGGCGAGCCCGGATCGTGACTACAAGACGAATATCCTGGTTCTGCACGACGAGAAATCGCTGAGCGTCAAAGCCTATCAGGACGCGCTGGCGGCCAAGGGCTACGCCGCCGCCGGACTGGCCGCCACCGCCGCCAGTGGCAAGCCGATCCTGTGCGCCACCTGCCATTCCTCCAACGCCCTGCCAGGCACCGGTGTCGCCGGCATCAAACCCCTGACCAGCGCCATCCACAGCCATCACGCCATGGTGAAAGACCCGGCCACCGGCCTGGTGCTGGATAGCATCAACAACCGCAGCGCTTGCTATCAGTGCCACCCCGGTTCGCAAACCAAGTGTCTGCGCGGCGCGATGGGTAAAGCCCTGTTGGCCAACGGCCAGGCGGCGATGGATTGCCAGAGCTGCCATGGCACCATGGCCAACGTCGGTAGCGCCACCCGCACCGGCTGGCTCGACCAACCCAACTGCCAGGCCTGCCACCACGATGGCCAGCGCGATCTGACGGCGGTCAGCAATACCGGCCTCCCGAAGACCTGGCTGGATACCCGCTTCGCCACGACGCCGAACGCGCCCGCCACCGGGTTCAGCCTGTATCGCTTCAGCAAGGGCCATGGCGGCCTGCAATGCGAGGCCTGCCACGGCAGCACCCATGCGGTGTTCCCCAGCGCCCACGCCAACGACAACGTGTTGTCCAATGACGTGCAGGGCCACGAAGGCACCATTAGCGAATGCAGCGCCTGCCACAAGACGGTGCCGCTGACCGCCGACAAGGGACCGCATGGCATGCATACGGTGGGCAACGCCTGGGTGAAAGGCCATGAGAGCTCCGCCAAGAGCAACAAGGCGGCCTGCGCCACCTGCCATGGCGCCGATTTCCGCGGCACTGTTCTCTCCGCGGTGAAAGTCGCGCGCACGCTGAACGCCGATGGCAAGACGGTGAACTACGTCGCCGGCCAGAAGGCGGGCTGCTACGACTGCCACAACGGTCCGAATGGCGGCTAAGCCAAACGGCATCACCAGAAAAAGCGGGTGGGGGGAGCTCCACCCGCTTTTTTTCTGGCGGCCTGTCGCATTAACGAGGTCAGATACGTCTTCTCCGCAATCCGATCAGATTGCGGAGAAGACGTATCTGACCCAATTAACCCTACGCGTTCTGGCTCTTTTTCGAATGATCTGTGCCCCCGGCTCGGAAAAATCGCCCAAGCGGCGTGGCGAACGACTGGAGAGCCATAGGGGCACGCCTGATATGATTTCAAAAATGGATATGCCCGCCCGCGCCTCCTTGGTCACCTCACCCGCGCTGTTGCAGGCCGTACAGCGCCTGTTGCGCCCACTGGCGCGGCTGCTGATGGCTTATGGCGTCAATTTTGTGGCGTTCAGCAACCTCGCCAAAGGCGTATTCGTGGATGTCGCCGCGCGCGAGTTTCACGCCGACGATGGCGTGGTCACGGATAGCCGGGTGAGCCTGCTCTCCGGCGTGCATCGCCGCGAGGTCAAGCGCTTGCGCGAGGAAATGCTCTATCAGATGCCGCCGCCGCCCGTGGTTTCTCTGGGCGCTCAGGTCGTTTCACGCTGGTGCGCCGAAGCGGCCTTTCTCGATCACCAGCGCCGACCGCTACCCCTGCCGCGACTGGCCAGCCAGGGCGGCGACGTCTCCTTCGAGCGCCTGGTGGAGAGTGTCAGCAAGGACATCCGCCCGCGCGCCGTACTCGACGAATGGCTGCGCCTGGGCGCGGTCACCCTCGACCAGGACGACCAGGTGCATCTGGTGGAACACGCTTTCGTGCCGGCGCGGGGGATGGAGGAAAAGAGCTTCTATCTGGGCAAGAACATCGGCGACCACCTGGCGGCGGCAAGCCATAACCTGCTCGACGGCCAGACGCCCTTCCTGGAGCGTAGCGTCTATTGCGACGGCCTGTCGCCAGAGTCGGCGGAACAACTGCGCGGCCTGTCGCGCGAGTTGGCGATCGATGCCATGCAGGCGATCAACCGCCGCGCCCTGGAATTGCAGGAAGCGGACAACGGCCGGGCCAATGCCAGCCAGCGCATGACCTTCGGCGTCTATTACTACGCGGAAGACACCAGGCCGGTGGAGCGCAAGGAAGGGCGATGATCCGATTCCTGCGCGCGCTGCTGCTCGCTTTGCTGTTCCTGTGCGACGGGGTCCAGGCCAATCCCTGCGCCCTGCCCGGCCTGAATCTGGACGGCGCCGGGATGGGCGGCAGCGGCCATGATGGCAGCGGCATGGGCGGCAGCGGCCATCAAGCGGATGGTGGCGGCATGGGCGGCAGCGGCCACGACAGCGATGGCCAGGGCATGGGGGGGACCGGGATCGTCGGCGTCATCACGGGCTTCGGCAGTATTTGCGTCAATGGCCTGCGCGTGACCTATGACGCCCAAACACCGCTGAGCGTCGACGGCGAGCCCGGCGACAGCGGGCAACTCGCCATCGGCCAACTGGTGTCGGTGGCCGCGGAGGGCAGCGGCGATACGCTGCGTGCTCGCCGCATTGCGCTGATCTCAGCACTGGTCGGGCCGGTGAGCTGGGTTGCCCCGGAGGGAGATCGCTTCATGGCGATGGGCCAGATGGTGCGCCTGGCAACCGAAGGCGCGCCGCTGGGACGGGCGCGTGGGGGGGTGCCGAAGACCGGCGATTTCGTCCGTGTCAGCGGGCTGCGCGACGCGGCCGGCAGCGTGCTGGCGACGCGGGTGGAACGGCTCAAACCCAGACCCCAGGTATCGGTGACGGCGGCGCTGGATCATCAGTCCGGCAAGGTGGTGCGGATCGGCGCGCTCAATGCGGTCGGTGTGAAAACGCTGCCGCCGGGGCAAGTGGTGCGCCTGGCCGGCGTGCTGAAAAACGGCGTCCTCGCGGTACGCGAGACCCACATCGACCCCGCCCTGGATTTCCAGGCCAAGCCGGAACGGCTGGTGTTGCAAGGCGTGGCACAAGCGGAAACAGGTTCGCGATTGCTGGATATTGGCTATGCCCGCATGGCCGTGAAACCGGGTGTCGCGCGCGCCAGGCCGGGCCAGTGGGTCAGGGTGGAAGTGCGGATCCATGGCCATGGCAGGCTGGAAGCCGTCCGTCTCGATGTCGGCCGCGCGAATTTCGTCAGCCATGAAGCGCGGCACAAACATGACGCCGGCGGGGGGCGCCCCGCGCCGGATGAGCGGGAGCACGCGGAGGCACGGGTTTCCTTGCCTGCGGGAACCCGCGAGAAAGCAGATAAAGTAGAGCGGCCCGAGGTTCCGGAAATGCCCGAGAAAGCGGAAAAGGTTGATAGGATCGAGAAAATCGAGACGGTGGAGAAGATTGAAAGAGTCGAGAAAGTCGAGCGGGTAGAAAAGCCTGAAAAGATCGAGAAACCTGAAAAGATCGAGAAACCTGAGAAGGTCGAAAAGCCTGAGAAAGTCGAAAAGCCGGAAAAGGTCGAAAAGCCGGAAAAGCTGGAGAAGGAGTAGCCATTGGAACGATCCGAATTGAGCAGAAGGCGCGTCTGTATCGCCGCCGCGGCGCTGCTTGCGTCACCGGCCGGGGCTGGGGAGTTCACCCTGACCAGTGGCCTCGACACCAGCAGCGGCAAATATGGCGCCAGCCAGACCACGGAAATCTGGTATGTCCCGCTGACCGGCAAATACGAAACCGGGGCGTCCACCTTCAAATTGACGGTCCCCTATGTGCGTATCAACGCCGCCATCGGCGGCAATCTGATCGGCGTCGATGCCCAGGGCCGCCCGCTTTATGACGGCACGGGCGCCAGGACCAGCCAGGAAGGCATCGGCGATGTGGTGGCCAGTTACAGCCACAGCTTGTTCGCGCAACCGCTAAAGGGTTTTCTTGTGGACGTGGCGGCCAAGGCCAAACTGGCCACGGCCGATGCGAACAAGGGGCTGGGCAGCGGCAAGAACGACTACACCGTGCTGGCCGACCTCTACTACCTGGCCGGCACCTGGACGCCTTTCGCCAGCGTGTCCTATCGCTTCACCGGCGACCCGGCCGGCAGCAACCTGAAGAATGTCTGGGCCGGCACCCTGGGCCTGGGCTACAAACAATCGTCGGAAAACAGTCTCGGCCTGATGTGGGACAGCCGCCAGGCCAGCACCAGCAGCGGCATCGCCAGCAACGAGGCTACCGCTTACTGGGTGCATAAATACGCCGGAGGGATGAAACTCCAGGCCTATGCCGTCAAAGGCTTTTCCGACGGCAGCCCCGACTGGGGCCTGGGCCTCATGTTCAGCAAGACCTTCAATTGAAGACCCTCATGAAAACGACGAATCCGCGCCGCATCACCGGCTTCACCCTGCTGGAACTGCTGGTGGTTCTGGTCATCCTCGGCCTGCTGGTCGGCTATGTGGCGCCGCGCTATTTCGCCCAGGTGGGCAAGTCCGAGGTCAAGGTGGCGCGCGCGCAGGTGAAGGCGCTGGAAGACGCGCTCGACCAATACCGTCTCGATGTGGGCCGCTATCCGGCTTCCCAACCGGGCCTCGCCGCGCTCAACGACGCCCCCGCCGGCGAGGCCCGCTGGCAAGGGCCGTATCTGAGAAAGGCAGTGCCCAACGACCCCTGGGGCCACCCGTACCAATACCGGGCGCCGGGCGAACACGGCGAATACGACCTCTGGTCCTTCGGCCGCGATGGCCAGGCCGGTGGCAGCGGCGAAGACGCGGATATCACGAGTTGACAATGAACGCGCGGACAGCCGCTGGTAGGGTCAATGAAACCGCCCCCGTAACGCCGGCGCTACAGCACACTGAAACATGATCTTCCACATCCGCGCCCTCAACGCCGGCGGCCGCGTCAGTCTGCGCCTGGAGGCCACCAGTGCCGCCGAGGCGGCCGCGCAGGCGCGTGGCGACGGGCTGACCGTGCTGAGGGTGCGCCCCGACCGCGGGCTGGAAAGCCTGTTCGCCCGGCGTGCGCGTTTCCCCTTGCTGCTGTTCACACGCGAACTTCTGGCCCTGCTGTCCAGCGGTTTGACGCTGATCGAAGCGCTGCAAACCCTGCTGGAAAAGGAAACCCGCGGCGAACCTCGCCAGGTGCTGACCGGGGTGCTGGAACGGCTCAATCAGGGTGAAACCTTCTCCGCCGCACTCGGCCATTTTCCCGAAGTATTCCCCCCCCTCTACGCCGCCAGCGTCCGCGCCGCCGAGCGCAGCGGCGACCTGGCTCCCGCGCTGGCGCGCTATGTGGCCTGGCAGGAGCGGCTGGACACAGTGCGCCGGCGGGTCATTTCCGCGTCCATCTACCCGCTCATGCTGCTCGTGTTGGGCGGGCTGGTGGCGCTGTTCCTGATCGGCTTCGTCACGCCGCGCTTTGCTTCCATCTACGCCGACAACCTGCAGCGCCTGCCCTGGGCCTCGCGCCTTTTGCTGGGCCTGGGGGTCTGGATCGACGCGCATGGGCTGGGCGCCGCCCTCGGCTTCGCGGGCGCCTTGCTCACTTTTTCCTGGGCCGCTTCTCGTCCCGCCGCGCGCACCGCCGCGGCCCGCCTGGCCTGGCGCCTGCCGGGCCTGGGCGAGCGCCTGCGGGTGTTCCAGCTCACCCGTTTCTACCGCACCGTGGGCATGCTGTTATCCGGCGGCACCCCCATCCTGCCCGCCTTGGGACTGGCGGCGGGCCTCCTGACGCTGGAATTGCGTGCCCGGGTGGCGGTCGCCGCCGGCCATATCCGCGCCGGCCAGCCCATCTCCGAGGCCATGCAACAGGCCGGCCTCACCACGCCGGTGGCGGGGCGCCTGCTGCGGGTAGGCGAAAAAAGCGGGCAGATGGGCGAGATGATGGAAAACATCGCCAGTTTCCACGACGAGGAAACCAGCCGCTTCGTGGACAGCTTTACCCGCGTCTTCGAGCCCCTGCTGATGGCCGTGATCGGCCTCCTGGTGGGCGGAATCGTTGTCCTGCTGTATCTGCCCATTTTCGAACTGGCCGGGAGTATCGAATGAGCCGCCGTAGGGTGCGCCGCGCGCACCGATACACGTCCATTGGTGCGCGCGGCGCACCCTACCGTCTGGCCATCCCATGACCATTACCTCCGATCTCGTCCACCAGGCGCGTGAACAGGCCGCCGCCCGTGGCGAGGCGCCGCTGGCCACGCTGGAGCGCCTGGCCGGGCTGGACGGCCAGGCGTTTCAGCGCGCCCTGGCCGATGCCTTTTCTTTTCCCACGCTGGATATGGCGGGTTTACGTGGCTTGGCGCCGGCCTTCGACCTGCTGCCGTTCGCGCAGTCGCTGGCGCGCGAGTGCGCGGCCTGCCGCGATAGCGACGGCCGCCTCTGGTTTGTCTTTGCCGATCCGCTCAAGCCCGAGTTGCTGGAGTGGGCCGAACGCCGCCTCAACTCCGCTTTTTCCCCGGTACTGGCGCGGCGAGAGGACATTCTGGCCTGGCTACATCGCCTGGAGGTGAACCTCAAGGCAATGGATAGCGCGCTCGGCGAATCCGCCGCCGGGGTCGATGACGGCCGCGCCGAGGAACTCTCCCTGCAAGCCATCGGCGCCGATGCCTCGCCGGTGATCAAGCTGGTGCACTCCACCCTGTATGACGCGCTGTCCAGCGGCGCCTCCGACATCCACCTGGAAAATGACGCCCAGGGCCTGACCATCAAGTACCGCATCGACGGCGTGCTCAATCGCATCGCCCAGCCCGCCGGCCGGGAGATGGCGGAACAGGTGATCTCGCGGGTGAAGGTGATGGCCGAACTGGACATCGCCGAGCGGCGCATTCCCCAGGACGGCCGCTTCAAAGTGAAACTGCGTGGCCGCGAGGTGGACATCCGCGTCTCCATCATGCCCGGCGTGTTTGGCGAGGATGCCGTGCTGCGCGTGCTCGACCGCCAGCAACTCAATGACGAGCTCTCCGGCATCACCCTGGAGCGCCTCGGTTTCGCGGGCGCGACGCTGGCGGCCATCCGCCACTTGGCGCGCGAGCCCTACGGCATGTTCCTGGTCACCGGCCCGACCGGCTCCGGCAAGACCACCACCCTGTATGCCGCGCTGTCCGAAATCAACACTGGGCGCGACAAGATCATCACCATCGAGGACCCGGTGGAATACCAGTTGGCCGGCGTGTTGCAGATTCCGGTCAACGAGAAAAAAGGCCTGACCTTCGCCCGTGGGCTGCGCTCGATCCTGCGCCACGACCCGGACAAGATCATGGTGGGCGAAATCCGCGACCCGGAAACCGCGCAGATCGCCATTCAGTCCGCGCTCACCGGCCATTTGGTATTCACCACCGTGCACGCCAACAACGTGTTCGACGTGATCGGCCGCTTCATGCACATGGGGGTCGACCCCTACAGTCTGGTTTCCGCCCTCAACGGCGTCCTGGCGCAGCGCCTGGTGCGGGTCAATTGCCCGTATTGCAGCACGCGGGTGGCGCCGGAGGCCGAACTGCTCGCGCTTTCCGGCATTGCTGACGGCGGCGGCTGGAACTTCCAGGCCGGCAGCGGCTGCGCCCAGTGTCGCGGCAGCGGCTACAAGGGGCGCCGCGCCATCGCCGAACTGATGCGGCTGAACGACGAACTGCGCGAACTCATCGTCGCCCGCGCGCCCATCCGCCATCTCAAGGAAGCAGCCACCCGCGCCGGCGTGCGGCCATTGCGCCACGCCGCCCTTGATCTGGTGCGGCAGGGCGTCTCCACACTGGAGGAGGCCAACCGTGTCACTTTCGTTGGCTAGTTCCATCCTTTATCTCGCTCCCGACCGCGTCACTCTGCGCGCGCGCGGCGCGATGCATACCGCCGCCGTGCCAGGGGCGCCCGGCTGGGCGGGCGCCCTGGCGGCGCTGCAAACCCTGCTGGAAACACAGCGGCCGGCCGGCCAGGTGGCGGTCCTGCTGTCTTCGCATTTCGCCCCACTCTGGCTGCTGCCCGGCGCCCCCACCCGGCTGAATTACCAGGAAACCCGCGGCTGGGTGGAAGCTCAAGCGGCGGAACGCTTCGGCGAACTGGCGGCGAACTGGCGCCTCGCTTTCCGCCCCGCGCCGGCCGGCGAACCCCTTCTGGCTTCCGCTATCGACGCGGCGCATTGGGCGGAACTCATGCACACCCTGACAGAAGCGGGTCTGCGCATGGCGGCCGTGGCGTCCTGGCCGGCGCTGGCGCTGGCGCGCTATGGCAAACACGGCACGGCGCGCCTGGCATTGGTAGAAAGCGGGCGCCTGACGCTGGTGAGCCTGCTCCGCGGCGAACTGGTCGCGCTCGACAGCGCGCGTGGCGAAGCGGATGCGCTGACTGGCCTGTTGACGCGCGCGGCGCTGGTCGATGGCTTGGGGGATGCGCCGCTGCACCTGGTCGGCACCGGCGTGGCGGGTGAGTTGGCAAGCGCTTGGGCTGGCGCCCGGGTGCTTGCCAATGCCGCGGAGACCGCGGTCCTTCGCGGGCGCGCCGAACCCGACTTTCTCCAAACCCGGCCACGCCCGCCCCTGGCGGCCTGGCTGCTGCTGGCCGTGGGGCTGGGGCTGGCCGCCCTGGCCGGCACTCGCTACACGGCGCTGGCGGAACAACTCGACATCCTGTCCGTTCCGGAAACCACCGTATCCGCCAAACCGCGCGGGACGCGCGTCGTTGCCAGCCCGGAAGCCTCGGCGCGCCCGTGGGGCGATCTGCTGAATCGCCTGGAAAGCCAGCGGCCCAAGCAGATCGCCCTGTTGTCCCTGCGTGGCGACGCCCTCCGGGGCGAAGCGAGAATCACCGCCGAAGCGCGTTCCCCGGCCGACATGCTGGCCTGGTTCAAGGCGCTGCGCGCGGATCCCGATTTACATGAGGTCAGCCTGGTGCGGCACGAACTTCAGGTAGAAGACGAGCAGCAGCCGCTGCGCTTCGAGCTACGTCTGGCTTGGGGGGAGCGATGAAAGCCGCGCGCATCCTCTTTCAATTCACTCGCCTCGGCTGGCCCGGCGCGCTCGGCGCCGTTCTGCTGCTGGCCGCCCTGGCGGCCGACCGGCTGGTCAACACCCCGCTGGAAGAAAACCTCGCGGCCAGCCAGGCCGCCACCGCCCGCCGCGCCCTCCTGCCGCCAGCGGCGGAGCGGATACAGAAGCCGATTGCCCTGCCGCGCGAACGCGCGGAAGCCGCCTTGCCTCGCCTGTTCGCCGCCGCCCGCCATCACGGCCTGAGCCTCGACGAAGGCCGCTACGCGGAGACCGTCAAACCCGGCCAAAGCGGCAAGGTGGGAGAGGACGGCCGCCATCTGCGTATCGACCTGCCGGTGAGCGGCCCCTATCCGGCCCTGCGCGCTTTCCTGGCGGAAATGCTTGACGAAAACCCGGCGCTGCGCCTGGAAAGCCTGGAACTGCGGCGCGACGACATCGAGACAACCGATCTTGAAGCGCGCCTGCGTTTCGTGCTGAACCTGGAGGCCGCGCCATGAAGCCGCGCCAGGTTTTGATTGCCCTGGCCCTGGGGGTGACCCTGGCAGCCGCGTTCTGGCCGCGGCCAGAGGAAGAAGTCGTGGAGGCGGTGGCGCGCTCGGCTGGTGGAACACAGACGACTGGAACACAGAGGACTCGCCGGCCAACAACGCCGGCTGAGACTCCTCCACAACTCGGCGCCTTGCGCGCCAACCTGTTCCCGGCGCAGACCTGGCGGCCGCCACCCCCGCCTCCACCGAAGGTGGTGCCCTTGCCGCCACCGCCCCCGATGGCGCCCCCCCTGCCGTTCCAGTACCTGGGGCGCTGGCAGGAAGAGGACAAGGAAGTGATTTTCCTGGCTCAGGGTAGCCGCGTGCTGCACGCGCGGGTCGGCGACACCCTGGCCGGATGGCATCTGGACCAGGCGAGCGAGTCCGCGCTCACCTTCACCTGGACCGCTTTGAACATGCGGCAAATATTGAGGATCGCGCCATGAAACGGCTGTTGTTGCTGATCACCCTCTCCCTCGTCGTGGCCGCCTGCGCCAGCGACCCGGCCTACCGCGAAGGCGAAAAACTTCTGGCCGAGGGCAAGGACGCGGCCGGAGTCGCCGCGTTGGAAAAAGCGGTGGGCAAGCATCCCGGTGATGCCCAGTACCGCACCACCCTGGTGCGGGCGCGCGAAGGCCTGTTGCAGAAAGGGCTGCTCGCCGCCGAGGAACAGACTCGCGCCGGCAAGCTGGAGGAAGCCGCGGCGTCCTACCACGAACTGGCCCGGCGCTATCCCGACGACGCCCGCATCGTCAGCGGCTTGAGCAACCTCCAGGTGCGCCTCGACAACGAGGCGCTGGTGAAGATGGCGGCGGAGGCCCTGGCGAAGAACGAGCCGGAAGCCGCGCGCGCGAAACTTCGTGCCGTGCTGGCGCGGGATCCGGGCAATGTGGCAGCGCTAAGCCTGCTCAAGCAAGCCGAAGAGAAAACCGGACATGCGCGCGGAGTGGATACGCCGCGGCTGGGCGCCACTTACCGCCGCCCGGTGAAACTCGAATTTCGCGATGCGCCGCTGAAACAGGTGTTCGACGCGTTGAGCCGCCAGTCCGGCCTGAATTTCGTGTTCGACAAGGACGTGCGGGTGGACCAGAAAACCACCGTGTTCGCGCGCGACACCGCCATCGCCGACGCCCTCGATGCGCTGCTGGCCACCAGCCAGTTGGCGAAGAAAATTCTCAACCCCAACACCGTGCTGATCTACCCCAACCAACCCAACAAGGTGAAGGACTACCAGGAACAAGTGGTGAAAAGCTTCTTCCTCGCCCACGCCGAAGCCAAGAATGTGATGGCCCTGCTGCGCACCATGGCGCGGATCAAGGACGTCTATGTGGACGAAAAGCTGAACATGGTGGCGGTGCGCGACACCCCGGAAGTGGTGCGCCTGGCGGAAAAACTGGTGCAAATGGCGGACAGGCCGGATGCCGAGGTGATGCTGGAAGTGGAAATCATGGAGGTGAAGCGGAGCCGGCTGCAGGATCTGGGGTTGCAGTGGCCGAACCAACTTTCGGTGCTCAATGTAATCGACAGCAAATCAGTCGTTGCCGGAGCGGTTGGAGCGCCCGTTGAAACCATTACCAAGGTTCAGTCTTCCCTCCCACTGACACTGAATCAAGTACTCCTGAACAATCTAAAACAATCGTCGAATATCTCGGTTAGCCCTGCTCCGTCAGTCAACCTGCGCAAGGATGCCAGCGACGTCAATCTCCTCGCCAACCCACGCATCCGGGTGAAGAGCCGGGAGAAAGCCAAGGTCCACATCGGCGACAAGGTGCCGGTGATTACTTCCAACGTCACTTCCACCGGGGTGACCTCCGAATCGGTCGCCTATCTCGATGTCGGCCTCAAGCTCGATGTGGAGCCGCAAGTGGGCCTGGATGGCGATGTCACCATCAAGGTCGGCATGGAAGTTTCCAACATCGTGCGCGAAGTGAAGAGCGCCACCGGCACGCTGACTTACCAATTAGGCAGCCGCAATGCCAACACCGTGCTGCGCCTGAAAGACGGCGAAACCCAGGTGCTCGCCGGCCTGATTTCCGATGAAGACCGCGCCGGCGCCAGCAAGGTGCCCGGCCTCGGTGATCTGCCCATTTTCGGCCGCCTGTTCTCCAGCAACCGCGACGAACTCAACAAGACCGAGATCATCCTCACCATCACCCCGCGCATCCTGCGCAACATCGAGCGCCCGGAACTGGCCGACGGCGAATTCTTCGCCGGCACCGAAAGCCATACCAGCGATCAGCCCCTGCGCCTGCGCGCGGGCAGCCCGGTCCCCGAGCCAGCCGCCGGGGAACCCCCTTCGGCCCCGGAACTGCCGGTGGTCATGGTTCCGCCCATTGCGCGATGAACCCCCTGATTAGCGAAGTAATCGGCCCGCAGCCGCGCTGCGCCAGGAAGAAGCGCAAACGGCGCCTGTCCTGTAGCACCGGCACCTCGCCGGCATCTTTTAACCCCGCCGGCGAGGCGCCGGCGCTGCCGCGCGGCTTTACCCTGATCGAACTGGTCGTCGCCGTGGCCATCGTCGGCGTGCTCGCCTGGATGGCCGTGCCGCTGCTGGAAGTCACCCAGCAACGCCGCCAGGAAGCCGAGCTGCGCCTGGACCTGCGGCAGATTCGCGGCGGCCTCGACGCCTACCGCCAGGCCGTGCTCGACAAGCGCATCGAAGCCCCCGCCGACTCCACCGGCTATCCGCCGACACTGGAACACCTGGTCGCAGGCGTGCCCGACATCACCCAGCCCGACAGCCGCCCGATCTACTTTCTGCGCAGCCTGCCGCGCGACCCCTTCGCCACCGACGGCGATGCCAGCGCCAGCGACACCTGGGGCAAGCGCAGCTACGCCAGCCCGCCGGACGACCCCAAGGAGGGCGAGGACGTGTTCGATGTCTTTTCCCGGTCGGAGAAAATCGGGCTCAACGGTACGAGGGTTCGGGAATGGTAGCGGCGAGGGGCAAGGGTTTCACCCTGATCGAACTCCTGGTGGTGCTGTCGATCATCGCCCTCCTCCTCTCCATCGCCGCGCCGCGCTATTTTCAGCACGTGGACCGCTCGAAAGAGGCCGTACTGCGGGAAAACCTCGCCACCCTGCGCGATGCGCTTGACCAATACCACGCCGACAAGGGCCTCTGGCCAGACAGCCTGGAAACCCTGGCGCAGGAGCACTACCTGCGCGCCATACCGACCGACCCCGTGACCGGCCAGACCAATACCTGGGTGACCGAGGCGGGAGAAGATGGCACCGGTGTGCGCGACGTGAAAAGCGGCGCGGCAGGCGAGGACGCCAGCGGGAAACCCTATGCGGATTGGTAAACAGACGGGCTTCACGCTGCTCGGCTTGCTCTTCCTGGTGGCCGTTTTCGGTGTGGGTCTGGCCGCTCTGGGCAGCGTCTGGCAAACGGCGACGGCGCGGGAAAAGGAAGCTCAACTCCTGTTCGTCGGCGACCAATTCCGCCGCGCGCTCGCCAGCTATTACCAGCAGGCGCCGGGCGCCGATAAGCGTTATCCGAAGAAACTGGAAGATCTTTTGCGCGATCCTCGCTTCCCGCACACCGTGCGCCACCTGCGCCACCTCTGGCCGGACCCCATCACCGGGGGTGACTGGGTACTGGAGCGGGATGCCGCGGGTGGCATCAAGGGCCTGCACAGCCCGTCCCTCGCTACGCCAAGAAAAATCGCCGGCTTCCCCAAGGAATACGCCACGTTCGAAGGTGCTGGCCGCTACGCGGACTGGGTATTCCTGGCGACACCGTAACTCGGCCAGGCAGGCGCATCGGATCACCACACTGATAACCCCCCCGATTCCACCAGCAAGTAAGCCAGGAAATTCGTGCTCACCGCAGCGTCTGCCCTTGGCGACATCTGATCCCAGGCTGATTAGCCGCATTGTTCAGTCACCCGGATGAGATTGGATTGAAGCATGAGTGAAATTCCCGGGAGGCAAACCTGGAACAGCTATTAAAAAGGCTCTGTTCGCGAATGCTGTGGTCAGGCTCACGTGGTGAGCCTCATGGGGAGGAAACTGGGTGTCATGGCGTACGTGCGCCGACACATCCAGGAGTCCAACATGCGCACCCCGAACTTGAAACAGATTGTCGCGGCACTGCGGCAAATGACGCCAAGCCAGCTCAAGGCAGTTGCCACCGAGGTGGCGGCATTGGATAC
>Ga0210033_1000420_pt1 | contig 40067 bp, 24 predicted proteins | sample CryGeymeta201501_FD_185465 | JGI IMG/M metagenome (GOLD analysis project Ga0210033, IMG submission 185465) | Groundwater microbial communities from Crystal Geyser aquifers in Utah, USA - Crystal Geyser metaG 2015-01 (SPAdes) (version 2) | ecosystem: Environmental > Aquatic > Deep subsurface >... | reverse complement strand
GTCGTTAACCGGCCGGTAGCGGGGGACTACAACCCGTTGTCCCGAAGAGCCGGATGTGAAAAGCACAAGTCCGGTTCTGTGAGAGCTGGGGGCGGGTAACCGCCCTTGGCTACTCGACAGGCCCGAGCTTCGTAATAGCCGAGGGGGCTGGGGGGTGAGGGCCCCCTCACGCCCCGAACGACGGCCGGTTCTTCAGCCGCACGTACCACTCGCCCACGAGCGGAAGCACCTCGAAGAACGGCACCTCGAACTGCTCGGCGTAGGCCAGGTGGGGCGTCAGGGCGGTGTCGGCGATGCTGTAATCGCCGAGGAGGTAGGAGCGGCGGTCCTTGAGTTGGTCCTCGAAGCGGCGCAGGAGCTCGACGCAGCGCATGCGGGCCTCCTCGATGCGGGCGTTGTTGCGGCGGGCCTCGGCGGTGAAGACGTTCTGGGCGAACAGGACGCCGACGGGCTCGATGAGGATGTTGTCGGCCCAGTCCTCGAGGGTGCGGGCGCGGGCGCGCGCCGCGGGCGTTGGCGGGAACAGGGGCGGATCCGGGAAGGCGTCCTCGAGGTACTCGTTGATGATGGTGGAGTCGTAGACCGTCACCTCCTGGCCGTCGTCCAGGGTGTGCTGGAGGGCGGGCACCTTGCCGTGGGGGTTCAGGCCGAGGTAGGCGGGGGAGCGCTGCTCGCCCTTGGAGATGTCGATCAGGCGCTTCTCGTAGCCGAGGCCCTTCTCGGCGAGCGCGATGCGGACCTTGCGGCTGTTGGGGGAGGCGGGATAGTCGTACAGGACGAGCATGGCAGGCTGACTCAGAGGCTGGCCGCGAACATGGCGGCGGTGAAGCGCACGACGGTCTCTTTGCCGTCCTCGGTCTTGGGGAAGGTCCATCCCTTGACCTTCTTCGTCACGCAGCTCTCCACCTCCTTGTCGTTGAGGGTGGACTCGCGCACGATCGCCGCGATGATCTTGCCCGTCCCGCCGGACACGGTGAACTGGACGTCCACCTCGCCCTTGAGCTCGGGGTTCTTCTCGAGCGCCGGCACGTAGCACTCGCGCAGCGCGAGGCGCTCGGTGGCCACGCGGCTCTTGATGCTGGACAGGGGCAGCGTGCCCTCGGAGACGCGGACGTTGCCGGCGAAGACCATGCCGTAGGGCGTGTCCTTGTCCGGCAGATCGCCTTTGGCGGCCTTGTCGTCGCAGGTGCACTCGCAGGGACACTGCTCGGCGCAGTTGACCGCAGCCTTGTCGGCGGGCTTGTCCGGCGCCGGCTCGCCGCCGAGCAGACCGCAGGCCGAGAGCGCCAGAAGCATCGCGGCCACGGACGGCAAGGCGATGCGGACGGGGACGACGGGGACGACGGGCGGATCGCTGGGTGACATGGTTCCTCCTGAACGGGTTGGGGCACGAGAGGCGGGCTTTGGTCGCGCGCGCACCACGCGCCATGGGTTCCGTCCCGATGGTGGAAGGGTGTATACACGACACCGCACCGAGCCGGCAAGGCGCCGACCTCGCCGCCGCGCCCCCTCCGAGACCACCCGCACCGCTACGGACCCCGCCCATGCCCTCCCCTGGACGCATCCTTGGCCTCGACATCGGCACCAAACGCATCGGCGTCGCCCTGAGCGATGAGATGGGCTGGAGCGGCATCCCGCTGACCACGGTCGAGGTCCACCGCAACGGCGCCCACGTGCGAGAGCTCGCCGCGCTGTGCACGACCTGGGGCGTCACCACCATCGTCGCCGGGCTCCCGCTGAACATGGACGGGACCGAGGGGCGCATGGTCAAGAAGGTCCGTGAGCTGCTCAAGCCCATCGCCGCCGCCACGGGGCTGCCCGTCGTCGAGTGGGACGAGCGCCTGACGTCGATGGCCGTCGACCGTGTGCTGGAGGAGGCCTCGATGAACCCGCGCGAGCGCAAGAACGTCATCGACAAGCTCTCGGCCAGCCTCATCCTGCAGGGGTACCTTGAGAGACGGCGGAATATGGCGACCTGACGACGGCCTCGGTATGCTGTCCCCTTCGCGCCACCCCGCGCATGATCGCACGGGTGGACACCATGGACGGCGAGCCCACGCAAGGGCGCCAGGAGGCGCCCGCCGGGCCGTGTCGGACGCCATCCGCCCATGGAGGCCCCGTGAGCAACCCCAAGAGCAACGCCGCTCGGACGGCTCGACCCCGCAAGGACGCCCCGTCCCGCGCAAAGGCGCAGGCTGAGGCGAACCCTCCGTCGCCGCCGGGCCCCGCTGGCCGCCGGGCCCTGCTCGGCGGCGTGATCGCGCTGGCGCTGTGCGCCGTGATCGCCGTCGGCGTCGTGCTGGCCCACTACCGCAGCTACACCACCTCCCCGATCCCCCACCTCGACGCCGAGCGCGTCGTGGTCATCTCCGAGGGCGCGTCGTTCGACACCGTCGTGCAGGACCTCGAAGCGGCGGATCTGGTGACGCGGCCGCTGTACTTCAAGGTGCTCGCCCGCCGGCAACAGCTCGACCGGCGCGTCAAGGCGGGCACCTACCGCATCCCCGCACACACCACGCCCACCGAGCTCCTCGCCATGCTCGCCGAGGGCGGCTCTGACGCCCAGGTCAAGCTGACCATCCCCGAGGGCTTCAACATCTACAAGATCGCCGACCGCCTCGACGAGCTCGGGCTCGCCAACCGGACGGCCTTCCTCGACCGGGTGCAGGCTGCGGAGCTGCGCCGCAAGTACAACCTGCGCCACGGCGACTCGCTGGAGGGCTACCTCTTTCCGGACACCTACCTGTTTCGCCAGGGCACCTCCATCGACAACATCATCGACCGGATGGTCCAGCGGCACCGGGCCGTCTGGGCCGAGCTGGTGGAGGAGCTCGGCGAGGACCACCTCGAGTCGTTGAAGACGCTGCATGAGCTGGATCAGCACGGGCTGATCACGCTGGCGTCGATCGTGGAGAAGGAGACGCGCTCGACCAAAGAGCGGCCCATCATCGCCCAGGTGTTCTACAACCGCCTGTCACGCAAGATGAAATTGCAGACCGACCCAACGTGTGTGTACGGCCCGACGACGTACCTCGACAAGCCGCACCCGACGAGCTGCCGGGACAAGGCCAACCGCTACAGCACGTATGTCATCGAGGGTCTGCCGCCGGGGCCCATCGCCAACCCGGGCCGGGCCTCCCTGCGCGCGGTGCTGGAGCCCACCACCGACGCCAGGCACCGCGACTACCTCTACTTCGTGACCCGCGCCGACGGCTCCGGCCGCCACACCTTCTCGACGACCTACAAGGACCACCAGAAGGCGATCAAGACGGCGTTTGGCAAGTAGGCCGGTGTCAGAGCGGGCGACGCTCCCGCGCGCCCATGCCGATCTGCCTGGCGAGCACGTCCGCGCCGTTGGCCTTCATCGGGAGGTCGGACAGGGCGGAGAGGCGCCAGGCCTGATCGTCGAAGGTGCGGTAGAAGGCGCGCATGTGCGTGCGGTCGCGCACGCCGAACCAGGCCGTCTCCCAGAAGAAGTGATAGCCCGCGCCGCCGATGAGCCGATCGGCGCCGCGCAGCCACGGTGCCAGGGGGAAGATCGGCTCCTCCTGCCTCGCCGTGAGCGGGACCAGCACGCCGCCGGGCTCGGGAGGTGTCTCCGCCACCAGGTCCTCGACCTCGCCCGGCGCGCCGGTGTGGGCGACGAGGGTGAGGTGCTGCCCGACCGGCACGCCGAGGCGGCGCTTGAGGGCGTCGTCGGGGAGGGCGTCGTCGGGGTTGCACATCAGGACCGGGGGCAGCGTGTCGGTGATGGCGTGATAGCGCAGCGGCTCGATGGCGATGATGCGGTCGCACAGCGTCGCCGCCGAGGTCCGCGCCAGCACCGGGCCCTCCAGCCAGCCCGCGGGCACCGTGTGCACCAGCAACCAGGACTCACACCGCAGCAGCGGCAGGATGTGCCGGATGTTGAACCAGAGGTGGTCGATCAGCAGGAGGTCGGGCCGGTAGCGCAGCAGCGCCCGGGCCAGCGCGCTGTTGCGGGCCAGGATGGGGTCGTTCAGCTCGGCGTCGGTCAGCTCGAAGGGCACGTACGCGCCCGCCTCGACGTGCACGTAGGGCAGCGGGGGCGCGAAGATGGTCAGCTCGGCGTCGATCCCCTGCCGGACGAGGCCGCGGCGGATCGACAGCGCCCGGGCCAGGTGGCCGGCGCCGCCCATCGTGCCCGAGTAGAAGGCGACGCGCATCGCTCAGTGGGCGGTGTCTTCGCGGTCGAGGGCGTCGAGCTCCTCGGGCGCGTTGATGTTGCGCAGGGAGCGGCGCCAGCCCGGATCGAACGCCGACAGCTCGTCCACCTCCACCGCGCGCAGGCCCGGCATCGTCGCCACGAAGTCCATCATGCGGACGCCGCCCCCGGCGACGTAGCTCTCCAGGTGCTCGAGCGCCGGCCCGGGACGGTAGAGGGCGCACAGGGGCTGGTAGGCCCTCCAGCCCTGGTCGTTCGGACGCGGGACCACCGCCGAGGCCGTGCCCGACGCCAGCGCGAGCTCCATCAAGCCCGACACCATCGAGGCGCTCAAGGCAGGGAAGTCGCACGCGCAGACGAACACCCACTCCCGCGGCTGCTGGTGCGCGGCGAACGACAGCGCCGACGCCACCGAGGCCAGCGGCCCCTCCAGATCGCTCCGGTCCTCGACCCAGGTCACCTCCCAGCCGGCGAAGTGCTCCACCAGCGCCGGCCGCAGGTGCGCCGCGCGCACCCCGAGCCAGAGGTCGAAGTCTCCCAGCACCAGCCGGAAGCTGTCCAAGACATGATCCACGAGCACACGGCCGCGCCACGCGTGCAGGGACTTGTCGCTGCCAAACCGCTCCGACATGCCGCCCGCAAGGATGTGGGGCTGGACCACTGGCCGCTCAGACATGGCGCACCTCAAGGAAGAAGTCTTTTTAGAACAGGATGTTACGCAGCCTGTACAGGTTCGGCAACCGAGGGCGCTGACAGGCGTACCGCTACAGTCTGCCCCATCGGCGCCGCAACATCCACTCCGCCGCGAGCAAGCCGGCGATTACCAGCAGCACCCACAGCGAGTCCCACACCTCGATGACCTTGCGCTGGTTCACCTGGACGACGCGCGCCTCCTTGAACCGCATGCCCGTGTCGTCCGGCAGCGTCTCGAAGGTGCCGCCGCTGACCTCGGCGAGCTGGCCGAGCAGGTCCTGACGGGGCTGGATCGAGCGCAGCTCCTGGGAGTCCAGGGTCGCCAGGAAGATGTCCTCGTCCTCGAGCTTGCCGCTCTCGGTCGTGGCCGTCGCCTGCACGGTGTAGGCGCCTGGCTCCTCCACTGGCAGCTCGAACTCCGCCGCCCCGCGCCCGTCCGTCGTGAACGGGATGGTGCGCACCGACTGGGCCGCGCGGTTCGGGTCGCTGCCGTCCAGCACCGCCAGCGACTGAAACAACACCTCGAGCTTGCCCTCGACGCCCTCGGCCGGGCCATAGTCCGACCGCACCACGCGCACCTTGACGTGCGCCGAGCCGCCCGGCGGCACCACCGACTCGGCCACCTCCACCTTGAGCAGCTTGAGCTCGGGGTCCTTGATCAGCCAGCGGATCGCCGCGTTCCAGAACGTGCTGTAGGGCCGCGTCGTGCCGCCGTCGCCGACGTTCTCCATCCCCCAGAACCAGGTGGAGTCCGTCGTGACCGACATCGAACGCCCCTTCTCGACCTCGCGCACCGCGACCACCGGCAGCGGCTCGCCGCCGATCTTGATGCTCGGGTGCACGCCGAGGACGGTGGCGTTCGGGCGCGGCTTCAGGACCAGGTTGGTGCCCTCGAGCGGGGGCAGCTTGCTCCACAGCTCGCGGTTCTGCGCCGGGTCGAAGACGAGCTGGGTGATCGGGTGGCGGGCGCCGGCGTCGGTCAGCTCCATCACGTAGCTCTGGGTGTTGACCATCGTCTCGACCGCCCCGGGCGGCGGCAGCGTCACCGGCAGGATGTCCGCCATGGCCGTGCCGTAGTAGCCGCCGCTCGTGAAGCTCAGCTCGCCGCCCACCATCACGAAGCCGCCACCCGAGCGCACGTAGTCGGCGATGCGCGGCAGGTACTGGCTCATGCCGTAGGGCCGGAAGTTGAAGTTCTGGAAGATCACGATGTCGAAGCTGCCCAGCTCCTGCTCGAACAGCTCCTGGGTCGGGAACGGGATCAGGCTCATCTCGCTGTTCGGCGCGATCTGCGGGTTCTCCGCCGTGCGCAGGATGAAGAAGCTGATCAGGTCCACGTTCGGGTTGGTCTTGAGGAGCTGACGCAGATACCGCTCGTCCCAGCTCGGCCGGCCGACCACCTGAAGGGCGCGGATCTTGTCGCGTATCACCTTGAGGACAAAGTCTTTTCTGTTGTTCTCGGCAAGCGCCTCGCCCTTGTAGGTCGGCGCCGTCACCGTGTAGATCTCCTTGCCGATCTGCTGCGGCACGAACTCGAACGTCACCTTGTACTCGGTGGCGTCCGGGCCGACCTCGACCTCGCGGCGCTGGAGCAGCTCGCCCTCGCGCTTGAGCTCGACCGGGATGGTCTCGGGCTCAAAGCCCACCACCCGCAGCACCACGTCCACGCTGACCTTGTTGCGCACAAAGGCGAAGTCGTCGTACAGCACCTGCTCCACCGACAGGTCCTTCAGCCCCTCGTCCGACGCGGTCGCACGCACATGCAACGGCACCCCCAGCCGCTCCACGAACACCACCGTCTCCTGGTCCAGCGCCTCCCCCCGCCGAACCCGCCCCCCGAGCAGACCGGAATCGATCCCGTCCGAGACGATCACGAACCCGCCCAGATCCCGCCGGCCGATCCGGTTGGTCACGTCCTCCACCGCCTCGAGAATGCGCGTGGCGTCCCCTGTCGGCGTGACGCCCTCGGCCGCCGTCGCCCACGCGCTCGGAGCCACCGCCTGATCGAAGGTGTAGAGATCGAAGATGTGGTCGTCGTTCGGCTCGGTCAGCAGGCGGCGCACCTCCTCGTCCCGCAGCCACGCCGAGGCGCGGTCGATCCGGGTGGTGCCGTCGGCGTCGACCTTGAGGGTCTGCGAGCGGCTCGTGTCCAGCAGCACCGCCACGTGGTTCTTGATCTTGGTGACGTGCTTGAGCTCCAGCGCCGGCTCCAGCAGGAGCAGCACCGCGACGCCGTAGACGATGAGCCGCAGCGTGATCAACGTCCAGCGCCGCAGCCGGGTCATGTCGCGCAGGTCGACCCAGGACAGCCCGAGGACCGCCACGCCGAGCAGCGCCAGGATCGTCAGAACCCACGGACCCCAATCGCCGAGGAACAGCAGATCGGCCTGGTTGAACTCACCCAAATCAGCACCCCGTCACGCGATCCACCCCACCTCGCCCCGACCGGGGCGCGCCGGATGCGCGTCAATCCACCTTCCACTTGCGACGCTTGAGGATGAACGGCACGTGCACCTGATCTTCCTTGTAGTTCAGGCACAAGGCGTACATCACCAGGTTCACCCCGAGCCGGTACGCCATTTCGCGCTGCCGGTCCCCACCGGGGAAGACGTCATACTCGAAGTTGCCCAGATTGTCCCGCGCCCAGGCGCCCAGCAGATCGTTCTGCGACAGCAGCACCATGGCCCGGTCCGGGCCGAACACGCCCTGCATCGTCCGGGCGATGGACACCCGGCCCACCGGGTCCGGGATCAGGTAGAAGCTCTTGTAGACCACGTGGCTGCGGGGGATGTCGATCAGCCCCTTGCCCGGCGCGATCGCCGCCAGCTCCCGCCGCACCGACGTGATGAACGGCGCGTCCACCTGGCCTTCGGCCGAGTCGACGACGATCATGCCGCCCGCCCCGAGCCACGTCGCCAGGTTGTCCCGCGCGGCCACGCTCAGCGGCGAGAACGCCCGGTCCCCGGCCCAGAACAGCATCGGCGTCGTGAACAGGTGCTCCCGGTCGGCCGGATCGATGCCCGGCGGCTTCGTCTCCACCGCGATGCTCGTCCGCTTCTCCACCTCCTGCAGCATGCGTCGCACACCCGTCGGGCGCGGGTCGAAGTTGCCATCGTAGCGCAACATCCCAATCTCGAGCAGGCTGCGCGGTCCGATGGCGAAGGCGGCCGAGCTGGCCAGCGGCCAGATGGCGGCGCCAGCGGCGGTGGCGGTGAGGGATCTCAGGAAGCGTCGTCGGTCCATGGGTCGTCTGGCGAGGCCGCTCGCCGCCCGTGGGCGGCTCAGGCCTGTTTGATGGCATCGATGATGTCGCGGATGTTGCGCCGGGTGCGCGTGCGCTCGGCCCGCACGTCCGGCTCGTGCTCGCCGTGCGCATACGTTCGGATGAACTCCGCCGGGATCTCCTCGAGGTAGCGGCTCACCGTGCGCCTCTTCTTGGCGGTGCCCGCGCCCCGGGTGCGCGCGGACGTCAACGTCAACCTGCGCTGGGCGCGGGTGATTCCCACATACACCAGCCGGCGCTCCTCCTCCACGTCGCCGTCGCCGCCGGCCTCGAGGCTCCTGGCGTGGGGCAGCAGGCCCTCCTCGAAGCCGATGAGGAAGACCGACGGATACTCCAGACCCTTGGAGGCGTGCAAGGTCATGATGGTGACGGTGTCGGCCGCCTCCTCGGAGCCGGCGTCGGAGTTGTCGCGGGCGTCGGCCAGCGCCAGGCGCTGCACCCAGCTCTCGAGCTTGTCGCCGCGCTCCTCGTGCTTGCGCAGCGAGCCGACGAGGTAGGTGATGTTGTCCAACCGGATGCGAGCGACCTTGTCCGACTTCTCGGACTGGCGAATGTAGTCGCGATAGCCGATGTCCGCAATCATTTGCTCCAGCGTCGCCTCGAGGTCGCCCCCGCGGAACCGCCGCCGGTAGTCCTCGAACAGGCCGTGCAGCGCCTTGAGCGCCTCGATCTGGCCGGGCCGCAGCTCATCGATCAGCTCGGGGTTGGCGATGAGGCTGTACATCGACACGTCGTGGCTGTGGGCGTAGTCCGACATGCGGGTGAGCGAGGTGTGACCGACGCCGCGCGACGGCGTGTTGATGATGCGGCGCAGCGCGACCTCGTCCCTCGGGTTGAGCAGCACCTTGAGGTAGCAGACGATGTCCTTGATCTCCGAGCGGTCGAAGAACTTGTTGCCGCCGACCATCTTGTACGGCACCCCGGCAGCCGTCAGCGACTCCTCGAAGAACTGGCTCGTGCGCGCGGTCCGCATCAGGATGGCGAAGTCGCTCCACGGCTGCCCCGCCTCCCCGCCCCGCAGGATGGCCGAGGCCACAAAATCCGCCTCCTCCACCTCGTCCTGCAGCTCGTAGTACTCGATCGGCTCGCCCTCACCGAGCGCGCTCCACAGGGCCTTGTCCCGCCGGGCGACGTTGTTGCGCACCACGGCGTTGGCCGCCTTGAGGATCATGGTCGTCGAGCGGTAGTTCTGCTGGAGCTTGATGACCCTGGCGCCCGGGAAGTGCTTCTCGAACTCCAGGATGTTGCGCGTCACCGCGCCCCGGAACGAGTAGATCGCCTGGTCGTCGTCGCCCACGACGCAGAGGTTGTTGGTCGGGTTGCACAGCAGGCGCAGGACGAGGAGCTGGGTGTCGTTGGTGTCCTGATACTCATCGACCATGACGAACTTGTAGAGCTGCCGACAGGCCTGCAGCACGTCGGGGTTCTCGCGGAACAGCTTGACCGGGAGGGTCTGCAGGTCGTCAAAGTCCACCGCGTTCAGCGCCTTGCACGCGTCCATGTAGGGCCGAAACAGCCGCTGCGCGTAGGAGACGAGCGGGTTGAGCCGCATCACCTTGAGGTCCTTCGGCTGGCAGAACGCGTTCTTGCCGCGGCTGATGATCGGCAGGATCTCTTTCGGCTTGATCTCGTGCGGGTCCAGATCGGCGTGCTCGATGACCTCCTTGAGCACCTTGAGCTGGTCGCCCGCGTCGAGGATGGTGAACGGCTTCTTGTAGCCGATCCGGTCGATGTACTGCCGCAGCAGGTTGGCCCCGAGCGCGTGGAAGGTCGACAGGTGGACCTCGGAGGCGACCTTCTTGCCCACGATCTGGGCCACGCGCTCCTTCATCTCCCCGGCCGCCTTGTTGGTGAACGACACCGCCAGGATGTTCTCGGGCGCGATGCCCTGGTCGATGAGGTAGCCCACCCGGTGGGTGATGACGCGGGTCTTGCCGCTGCCGGCGCCCGCCAGGATGAGCAACGGCCCATGCATGTGCTCGGCGGCAGCGCGCTGTTCGGGGTTCAGACTCATGGGTGGTCGACTCGGCGAGGATGGACGAGGTGGCAGGAGGAGATCACGAACATATTGTTCCGCAAGGGTTTTCCTGAAATGTAACAGAGATGTTCGGCCAGGCAGCGCGCCGCCCGCGCAGCGCCGGGCGACTCAGCGGCACACCCCCAGACCCGGGATGTCGTTGAAGACGGGGGCGTTGCGGCAGCGCGTGCCGCCGGAGCAGTCGGCGTTGCCAGCGTCGAGGCGACACAACGGCAGGCAGTTGTAATCCCGGCCCGAGCCGCGCGTGCAGATCGACTGGTCCCGGCACATCGACAAGAGCGAGTCGCCCTGAACGCGGGAGCAGACGTCGCCCGGATTGAGCGTCAGCGAAGGCACACAGATCCCCACGTCCACCCCGAACGGGAAGCACGACTCACCGCTCCCGCACGACGACGGCCGACCGTCCTGGCTGCCGAACGGGTTGCACAGCTGCTCACACCGCCCCTCCGGCTGCCCCAGCTCGATGCACGCGGTCCCCGCCTCACACTCGCCGAACGGCTGGTTCAGGTCGCACAGGTCACCCGCCGGCACATCGCCCGCGGGCAGGCAGACCCCCGTCCCGATCTCCATGCACCCCTGGCCCTCGAAGCAGCCGGTCTGGCTGCGCACATCGCAGCCATCGAGGCAGATGCCCTGGTCGCCGTCGGCGAAGACGCACACCGAGCTCGCCTCCGGGCATGTGGCCGCCGGATCGGGCGCGCTGAACTGGCAGACGCCCACGCAGACGCCCTGATCGCCCTGGTTCGAGAAGTCGAGGCAGAAGTACGTGCCCGAGTCCGCCACGCCAGGCGTGCACGGCTGGTTCTGGAACCGGCAGCGGTCCGGCGAGGCGTCCTGGCAGAGGCAGTCGACGCAGAGGCGGTCGGGGCCGCAGGTGCCGGGCTGGCAGCACATGTCGCAGCGGTCGTCCACGACACCGTTGCAGTCGTCGTCCACGCCGTTGTCGCAGATCTCCGGCCGCGGCTGGCGCGCCGAGCACTCCGGCCAACGACCGCCGCTGCACCGCTGGGTGCCCCGGCCACACGCCGAGGTGCAGCCGCGGATGAGCTCGCCATCGACGGTGCCGTCGCAGTTGTCGTCGAGGCCGTTGCAGGTCTCGGCGGCGCCGGGGAAGACGCGTGGGTTGCTGTCGTTGCAGTCGAGCTGCCCGAGGCAGTTGTCGCCGGCCAGGAAGCCGTCGCCGTCGGCGTCGGCGCACTCCGGGCGCACGACGCACGCGGCGTTGAGGCAGTACGTGCCGCGCTCGCAGTCCCGGTTGGCGTAGGACTGGCCGTCAGCCGTGCAGGTCCGGATGGTGATGTTGTTGGCGCACTCCCGCTCACCGGGGTTGCACAGCAGGTTCGGCGGCACGTCCGGCGGCACGTCCGGCGGCACGTCCGGCGGCACGTCCGGCGGCACATCGGGACGCGGCGCGTCCGGCCGGTCCACGTCCTGCGCCGGCGGCAGCTCCGGGAACGTCGGGTCGGGCGCGTCCACGGGCGACTGCCGCTCGGCCACGCCTGCGTCACGCCCGCCCCCCTGCGGCAGCGGCGACGCCACGCACCGGGCTTCCAGGCAGATCAGCCCCACCCCACACTCCACCGTGCTCCGACACGCGTCCCCCGCCTGGAGCTGCGAGGCGTACTCCACCCCGCACCCACCGACAGCGAGCGTCAGCAGCGCCAGACCGAGCCAGCTCGCCGCGCTGCGCCTGAGGCGAGGGTGGAGACGAGGATCGACGGAGAGCAGTTGTGGCATGGGACCGGTCCATCAAAGGAGGGTGAGCGCGCCCTGGCGCAGCGAAGCAGCCCGCTGAATGAATGTAGCGTGACCCGCCGCGCGTCACAACGCCTGACTTCACCCGAACACTCCCCCGACCGCCCCCGCGCCACCCTGCCGGCTATCGCCCCCGGCTGAAGATCGCGCCTCCGATCACCCCGCCGATCGCGCCGAGCGCAGCTCCCGCGAACATCCAGATGCAGATGCCCACCACGCCGCCGATCACCCCACCGGCCGCTCCCGCCGCCATCTGCTCACCGCTGCCCCCATAGAAGATCGGCAGCAGCGCCAGCGAGATCACCATGTTCACCAGCCCGGCCAGCACCCGCGTCACCGCGCCGCCGATCGCGCCGCCCGCGGCCCCCTCCCCGATCCCCACCGGCTGATTCTTGTTGTACAGCCACGCGTACCCCAGCCCGATGAGCATGTCGAGCAGCATCATGCACATGCACGCGCCCGTCCCCACGATGCCCGCCACCGCCAGCAGCTTCTCCGGATCGTCCTTCAGGAAGATCGTCAGCGTCGACGTCGACGCGTTGGCGATCACGTCCAGCAGAAACGCCACCAGCACCACGATGATCAGCGGCTTGAACTGGATAAACGCCCCGTTGCCCGGCGCCGCTGGCGGCGGCGCATACCCCCCCGAGCCCCCCGGCGGCGGCCATGCCGGCGGTGACCCGCCCGCCGGCGGCCCCCCATAACCCCCAGCTCCCCCCGACGGCGGATACCCATCCGGAGGGCCACCACCGGGCGGGCCATAGCCTCCGCCGCTGGCGTTCAGGAGCTCGGTGGGCGGTCGGCCCCAGGGCGATGTGACTTCGAGACGATCGGTCATGGTTGACTCCGTGGGTTGGCGGTGCGGGAGAGATTGTGGACCTTTGGGGGCGTGGGGGCAAGGCCCTCACCCCCCAACCCCCCTCTCCCGTATGACGGGAGAGGGGGGCTGGGGGGTGAGGGCCCACTTTCTTGACCCCCACCTCCCCTCCACCATCCTACACTCCCGGCAGGTGGGCGTGCGGTTCGCTCATCCACGGCGCACAGCAGCCATCCACCGCACCATTTCCATAGCGCACGCCCCTCAAAGCTGCTTTACTCGAGGGGGTGGGCCCACCGGCGAACATGTCCATGAAGGGTGAACAAGAAGTGCTCGATTCCCCCTCCATCCTCTCGAGGCGGCAGGCGGTCACCATCGCGGTGATCGTGGCGGTGTTGACCGGTGGGCTGCTGCTGGGTCCGCAGAGCGAGTCGACAGCGAGGGCGCAGGACCGGGCGGTGCACAAGCGCCAGGAGAGCGCGTGGACGCCGGGTGCGGCGACCGACGCGATCCAACCGGCGGTGCCGATCGAGGTCCCGGTGGTGCCGGCGCAGGAGCGGGCGCCGAGCTATACGGCGCTCTCGGACCTGGGGGCGCCGTGGCCGGAGGATGGGGACGCGGCGGCGTATACGTTCGTGCAGCTCTCGGACACGCATGTGGGGCGGGAGGACGACGGGGCGATGTTCGCGCGGGCGGTGGACGCGATCAACGCGCTGCAGCCGCAGCCACGATTCGTGATCATCACGGGGGACTTGACCGAAGGGTTCATGGTGGCGGAGGTGGCCGAGTTCAAGGCGACGCTGGCTCGGCTCAAGGCGCCCGTGCACGTGGTGCCGGGCAACCATGACGAGGGGTTTGACCCGCGGGGGCGGGCGATCCGGTTCTTCAACCTGCATTTTCCGGCCGATCGGACGCCGTACCGGTTCGATGAGGGGGGGGTGGCGTACATCGGGATCGACTCGCAGCTGTTCAACGCGCGGCGCAAGTCGAAGGAGGCCGCCGATTACGCCGACGTGCAGTGGGCGCAGATGGAGCGGCTGCTGGAGGGGGCGAAGGCCGACGGCAAGCGGATCGTGATGTTCCACCACATCCCGTTCTACCCGAGCTGGGAGCCGCATCGCGCGGCGCGTCCGATGTGGAAGAGCCAGCACCGGGAGGCGTACCGGGGTCTGCTGGCGCGGTTCGGGGTGGAGGCAGAGCTGACGGGGCACTTCCACCGGGACGAGTTCTACATGGATCAGGGGACGTACCTGCTGAACGCGCCGCCGATCTCGCAGAAGTTTGGTCGTCGGCCGAGCTTTCGTCTGTTTCGGGTGAGCGAGGTGGGGCTGACGTATCGGCAGGTGTACTTTGCGCACGACGCCGCGGGCAGCATGAGCTACCAGCTGGACCTGCAACACGTCTCGGACGCGGCGCGGCAGGCGTGGTTGGTGTCGCTGCCGTCGTACGACCTCCGGCTGCTGTGGCAGCGACGGCAGGCGTACGACGAGGACGCCGACCCGTGGTTCGCGGTGATGGATCGGGAGTCGTGGCGCACGTTCGCGCTGGCGCCGCTCGACTTTCACGAGGCAGACCGCCGGTCCTACACGGCGGAGCTGGGCGCGGCGGACCGGATGCGGCGGCAGAAGAAGCGCGGCTCGAACTAGAGTCCAGGATTCGCAGACCCTCCGACACGAATCAAATACCAATCCACCCATTCCAGTCAGCAAACGGCTCGGAAGCCGTCACCATCGGACTCGCCGAAGCTGGCACGGCGGTCGCAATAGCTCCTGTCATGCTGACGAAACGCTCAGCGAACCACGCACAGGAGCCGACCCATGACCACCTCACGCGCCTTCATCGCCGCTCTCATCGCCCTCACCGTCGCCATCTCCACCCTGACCGGCTGCACCGATGCAGCGCCGGCCCTCGACGCCCACGCGGTCGCCCCGGTGACCGCACCCACCCGCGACGCCGCGGACGGCGGCGACGCCCCTGCCCTCCCCGTGCCCGCTCCGGCCGTGGTGGCAGACCCGGTGGTGCCCGCCGCGCCCGCCGCCGCCCCTGCGGTCGTGGCGGCGACCTCCGCCCCCGCGACGCCGACCTCGACGCTGACCGTCGTGGAGGCCGTCGCCGGGAGCGGGCTGGACCGGGGCGCGCGGACGCTGACGGGCGTCGATGAGGTCTTCTTCGCAGGCAAGGACACCGTGTGGGCCTTCGCCAGCATCGCGAACCCGGGCGCGACCGAGACGGTCGAGATGGTCTGGAAGCAGGGTGACACGACCCGGTGGAGCACGTCGCTGGAGGTGGGCAAGAGCAAGGGGTGGCGGACGTGGTCGCGCCGCACGCTGCACAAGAGGGACGTCGGGGCCTGGACCGTCGAGATCGTCGACGCCGAGGGTCAGGTGCTCGGGTCCATTCCCTTCGAGGTGCGCGAGCTTCCGATCGACCTCGAGGCGCGGGTCGACGCGCGCATCCGGCCGCAGGCCAGCCGCTGAGGCTCGGCGGCACCCTGCCCATTTTGTTATCGGGCCGCTGCGCGCTATGATGGCGCCACCGCACTCGGCGATAGACTCTCGCCCTGTTGATCTGGGCCCGCGAGAGTTCGCCATGACTGTCGTGGAGCCACGATGCGCGCAACAGCTCTGTGCCCCCGGGCGCTTGTGATCTTGTCCCTGCTGCTCGGCACCTTGACCGCCTTCGGATGTCAGGACGACCCGCGAACGCCCGTGGTCGCGCCCATCTCCGCTGACCCGGACGAGGTGCCGGTGAACACGACGGCCATCGTGGGCCAGGTCTACGACTACGAGACCCTCGACCCGATCGGCGGCGCCGTGATCGAGACGTCGCCGCCGACCGAGCGCGTGCAGACGGCGGACGACGGGCGGTTCATCCTGACGCGAGACGTGGACGGAGACCGGATCTACCGGATCACGGCGAGCGCAGCGGGGTACGAGCCGGCCATCGCCAGCGTCTTTGTGCGCGACCAGCAGCGGACGGAGGTGCCGCTGGCGATGGTGCGTCCGGGGCAGAGCTTCGGGATCGAGGTCGAGCCGCCCAGCGTGAACTTCCCCGAGCACCGGCACCTGACCAGGAATCTGATCCGGAACCTCGGCGACGACATCGTGGAGTGGCGGTTCGACAAGGCCAGCGTCCCGGCCTGGCTCGAGATCGTGCCGATGGAGGACGGCGCCGGGCCCAGGGGACGTGCGCCGTTCGAGGCGCGCATCGCCGGCCACGCCTTCGCCGAGACGGACGCCCCCGGCGGCACGCTGCAGGGCACGCTGGTGCTGGTGGACAAGGCCCGGGGCAAGCGGAAGAGCATCGCCGTCACCGCCTTCAAGGCCGCGCGCGCGCCCGGGCTGCGGCATGTCGAGGCGGACGGCACGCCGGCCGCCTCCGATCAGCTCGACGTGGCCGTGGGTGAGACGGTGAGCCTGTGGGTGCAGGGCGTGGTGGGCGAGCGCGCGCTGCTCGGCGCCGAGCTCGACACGACCGTGGCCACGGGCGAGCTGGACAGTCCAGACAGCGAGGTCAACGACACGATCCGCACCAACGAGCTTGGCCTGGGCCTGCTGCGGGTCCGGCTGACCCGGCCGGGGCTGGCGCACGTGCACATCGCGCTGCCCTCCTACCCGGACGTGCCCGAGGTCGTCATCACGCTCACCGCCACCGACGACGACCTCGATCGGGACGGCGTCCTCAACGGGGACGACAACTGCGCCACCGTCGCCAACCCCGACCAGCTCGACGGCGACGGCGACGACCTCGGCGACGTTTGCGACAACTGCGCCACCGTCGCCAACCCCGACCAGCTCGACGGTAACAGCGACGGGATCGGGGACGCCTGCGACGCCGTCGACACCGACGGCGACACCGTGCTCGACGCCGACGACAACTGCCCCACCCTCGCCAACCCCGATCAGGCCAACCTCGACCAGGACGCCCTGGGTGATGTGTGCGACGACGATCGCGACGGCGATGTGGCCGTGGACGTGAGCGACAACTGCCCGTCCGTGCCCAACCCCGGCCAGGAGGACACCGATGCTGACGGGCTCGGCGACGCCTGCGACAACTGCCCGGCCGTGCCCAACCCCGACCAGGCCGACGCCGACGCCGACGGCGTCGGCGACCTCTGCGAGGTCTCGGACGGCGACACCGACGGCGTCGCCGACGACCTCGACAACTGCCCGGACGAGCCCAACCCGGATCAGGCCGACCTCGACGGCGACACCATCGGCGACGCTTGCGACGTCGAGCGCGACGGCGACGGGGTCGACGACGTGAGCGACAACTGCCCCGAGCTGGCCAACGCCGATCAGGCCAACCTCGACGGCGACGACTTCGGGGACGCCTGCGACGACGATCTCGACGGCGACGCCACGGCGAACACGGACGACAACTGCCCTGCGCTGGCCAACCCCGGCCAGGCTGACGCCGACTCGGACGGCCTCGGGGATGCCTGCGACAGCTGCCCCGACCTTGCCGACGTCAGCCAGCTCGACAGCGACGGCGACGGCGACGGCGATGCCTGCGACAACTGCGCCCAGGACGTGAACGACGACCAGAGCGACCGCGACAACGATGGCCTCGGCGACATCTGCGACAACTGCCCGGACGTCAGCAACCCGGACCAAAGCGATATCTGCGGGAGCGAGCCCTGTGACGCGGTGGTGAACAACACGACCGGCACGGCGACGCCGCTCGGCACGCTCGACGGCACCGCCCCGATCGACGCTGGCGGCCTGACGTTCTGCGCCGGAGATGTGGACTTCTTCGCGGTCGACGTGGGCGAGCTGTGCGCGGTGCGCGTCCAGGTGTTCGATCCGGCGGCCGGGTCGGTGGTGAACGTCAGGCTTCGCCAGAACGGCGTGCTGCTGGCTGAGAGCAACGCCACGGGCGGGGTGCACGACCTGAGCGCGAACGTCGCCGCGGGGCGTCTGTTCATCGAGGTCAACGGGGTCTCAGGCAGCGGCCTGTACAACGTCCACATCGACGGGGTCTGCCCGGCGTGCGAGCGACTCGGGGGAGCGAACGCCGGCTCGGCGACGGTGCTGGCCGACACCCAGACCCAGGCCACGGTGTGCCACGACGGCGAGGAGTGGTTCGCGTTCGATGTGGACGAGACGTGCCATCGGACGATGGTGCTGTCCGCGCCGGAGGGGACCGACGTGGACTTCGACCTGTACTTCGGGGCGACCCTGGTCTACAGCCAGAGCTCGCCGGGGCGGGAGGAGCTCTTCGGGCAGCCGCTGCCGAGCGGGCGGTACACGATGCGGGTCTACAGCGATCCGGCGTCCCGACCCGCGCTCTACGACCTGTACCTGTCGCCGCAGTGCGCCCTGCCGATCTGCACAGGGGACCGCGACGGGACCGAGCTCCCCAACGGGCCAGACAACGACACCGCGACGGCCGCCTCCATGATCGGCCACGTCGGAGGCTATGGGCTGCTGCCGGCCATCGACGGGCAGCTCTGCGCGGCGGACGTCGACTACTTCGAGTTCCAGGCCGACGGCGGCTGCCAGATCGACGCGTTCGTGCGGGCCCCCGGCATCCCCGACATCGAGCTGCAGCTGAGCTGGGACGGCGGCCCGACGGTCGACGGGACGGTCGGGGACGATGGTCGATGGTCGGCCTCGGTGTTGTTCGATCAGCCCTTCGGCGCCGTGCGCGCGCGGGTGCGCTCCCGGTCCAACCTGAGCGGGTCGTACGCCTTGCAGCTCGCCGCCACGTGCGGCCTGGCGCCGGTCTGCCCGGACAACGACGCGTTCGAGCCCAACGACAACCAGGGCGCCGCGCAACGGATCGAGTCGTGGAATCTCCAGGAGGGGGTATTGTGCGGGGCTGAGCAAGACTGGTACAGGATCCAGACCCCTCCGAACGCGACGCTGGCCGTCTTCCTCAACGCGCGCGCGCCCGCCACGCGGCTCAAGGCGTCGATCCACACGACCGCGGACGGCGTGGTGCGGTCGGCCGACGTCGCCTCGAACCTGCTCACGTTCCACGTGCCGACCGGGGCGGGCGGCACCACCTACATCCAGCTCCCACCACAGGCGAGCGGCCAGCCGAGCACGTACCGGTACACGCTCCAGGCCTTCATCATCGACCCGCCGGCGCTGAGCTGTGCAACGAACCCGGTGGATCTCCACGAGGCGAACAACACGGTGTCGACCGCCACCCGGCTCAGCCTCAACGTGCCGCATGAGGCCATCGTGTGCGGCAGTGACGTGGACACCTACGCGCTGACCACGGAGCGGAGCTGCGCGAAGTTCGTCTCGGCGAGCTGGGCGAGCGGCTCGCCGCCCCTTGCGCTCGAGCTGCTGGACGCGCAGGGCGCCTCGCTCGGGATCCCTCCGGGGCTGAGCGGCTCGACCCTCACCGTGGGCGCCCCGCTGCCAGCCGGTACGAGCTACGCGCGCATCACTCCGGCCAACGGCGGTGGCACGTACACGTTGACGTTCACGACCGATTGCTCCGGTGCGGGCTTCTGCGGCGACGGCACCTGCCAGACCCCTCCCGAGATCGACCGGACCTGCCTGTCCGACTGCGGCGCCGGGGTGTGCACCTACGACGCGGTGAGCAACAGCGGCCTCGACGGCGTCATGGTCGCGGCGGGCAACAGCCAGTACCAGTCTCCGAGCGGCTTCTGCGCGGACAGCTCGAGCTCGCCGGACCACATATTCTCTGTCGACATCGATATTCCGGTGGCGGAGCTGCGGGTTGACACGGCCGACTCATCTCAATTCATGGAGCCGCACATCTATTTAGAGGACACGGTCTGCGGTGCAGCCACCACATCGTATCCCTGCGCGGTGACGAGCGGGGATGGGGAGGCGCACCTGCTGGCGACCGACCTCGCTGCGGGGGACTACGAGGTGGTGGTGAGCAACGCCCTCGGGGTCGCAGGCACCTCGTCCCTGTACACGACGGGTGTGATCGCCAACGGTTCCCGCTGCGACACCGCCTTCCCCGATCGCATCACCTGCGGCCCCGGCGCGTCGTGCCAGGACGTCGGGAACGGGCAGCTCCAGTGCGTCGCGCACGGACAGAACGTCTGCAACGGCATCCCACCGTTCGCGGCCACTGGCGTCGAGATGGGCGACACCAGCCAGACCGGCACGGCGAGCAGCCGCAACGCCTGCGGCCCGCTCCGGGCGTTCTCGGGGCCGGAGCAGGGCTGGTTCGTCGATCTGAGCGCGGCGCCCCAGGTCGCCTGGCTCGAGTTCGATTCGTTCGGCTCGAGCTTCGACACGGCGCTGTCCTGGGTGCAAGGCCTGTGCACCGGCACGGCGGCGACCTGCAACGACGACGCCTTCGCAGACTTCCAGGCGCCGCAGTCGCACATCGTGATCAACAACCCCCTGGCGCAGACCGGCTACCTCATCCTTGACGGCAAAGCGAACCAGGCGGGGCCGTTCCAGGTGCACGGACGCGGGGCGTGGGCCACGGACGCGTGCGATCCGAACCTGGCGTTCATCCAGTGCTCAGGCAACCGGGCCTGCAGCGCCGCCGGGACCTGTGGGCTGGTGCAGGCGACGGCGTGCGTGGACCTCGCGGTCCCCCTGGACGGGATGGGGGTCGTCTCCGGGAGCACCGTCAACGGGCTCGCCAACGCCTTCAACTTCTGCGACGACCCCGATCTCATCGCCTCCTCGGACGGCCCCGAGCGCATCTATGGCCTCAACCTGCTCTACCCGGCCGCCTGGCTCGATATCGACACGGCGGGCTCGCAGTACGACACGGCGGTCCACCTCGTCGACGGCAGCTGCTCAAACCCTGCGGTCGCCTGCGACAACGGCAGCGTCGACCCGTTCGAGCTCACGGGGCACCTGCGCGTCAACGGCGTCATGCCGGGCGACTGGTACATCGCGGTGGACGGCAACAGTTTGGTGGGGCCGAACCAGGGCAACTACACCGTCGCCGTGACCGGCGAGTGGACCGCCAACGGGGGGTGCGACCCGGCGTTTGCGTTCATGCAGTGCCCCGGCGGGGGCTGGTGCAACGGGCAGTTCTGTGAAGGAGGCATGAGCGACGGCTTCTGCGACGCGAACGCGACGCCGATCACCCAGCAGCTGATGAACTCAGGCGTTGTGGCCAACGGCCTGAGCAACGTACCGGACTGCTTCGGAGCACCGACGCCGGGCGCGGAGCGCAGCTTCCGGCTCGACCTCGACCCGGTGCCGGACTGGGTGACGTTCCGGGTGAACGCGGGGCCGATGGACGCCGCGCTGCACGTCTACGATGGCGACATGTGCGCGCTCGCCGGCTGCGATCTGGACACCGGCGGCGGCAACGTGCCCGAATACACGCTCTGGCTCTACGGCGGCGGCCCGTTCACGCACTTTGTGGTGGTCGACGGCGAGGATACGCTCGGCGGGACGGTCCAGCTCGACACCTCGGGGGAGTGGGCGGCGCAGGGCGCGTGCGATCCGAACGTCAGCTTCATCCAGTGCCCGGGCGGCGACGTCTGCAACCCCGACGGCAACGGGGGGGGGACCTGCGGGCCCGCGGGCGGAGGTCTGTGCCCGCCCACGGTGACGCTGCCTCCGTCGGGCCTGCTGAGCAGCCTGACGACGGGGTCGAGCCTCGTGGCCACGAGCTGTTCGATGACGCCGCTGCCTGGCCACGACCAACGCATTCGGCTGCCGTGGTTTGACTGGGCCGTCCTGCCCGAGAGCCTCACCATTACGGTGACCAACGCCGACTTCCCGCCGAGCATCACGCTGCTCAGCGACTTCGAGGCGATGGGTTGCTTCTCCGTTGGCAACTGCACGGGGGCGCGCGACCAGGGCAGCGCGCAGCTCCAGACGACGCTGGGGACGCCGGACCTCTACTCGGCGCTGATCGTCGTGGTCGACTCGACGACCGCGGCGGCGAGCGGGGGGTTCGACCTGCAGGTGCAGGGCACCTGGCCAGGCAACGGCCTGTGTGACACCCAACACGCCTTCGTCACCTGCCCGTCGGGCCAGGAGTGTCGTGACGACTTCATGGCGCTCGGGCAGCGCTGCCAGCCACCGCTGGAGGAGCTGCCGAACGACTGCGCCCTGCCCCATGTGCAGCTGCCTGGGAGCGGGCTGTACCGCGGGAACGTGGCAGCGCTGCAGAACAACGTGCAGCTCGCGTGCGCGGCTGCGGGTACGGGACCGGCCCTGGGACCGGACCTCACGTTCCAGATCGATCTGCCGGTGGACGCCGAGCGGCTCTACGCCACGACGGCGGGCTCGGAGGTGGACACGCAGCTCTTCCTGATGGCCGACGGCTGCACCCTGGCCGAGCTCGTGGCGTGCAACGACAGCGCCGACCCGAGCGGCGGGGAGCCGTCGTCCATCCTGGACGTGACGGGGCTGTCGGCAGGCCGCTACTTCATCACGGTCGAGACGCCAAACAGCTTGCCAGAGCCCGGCGCGATCGAGCTCCGCGTGGACCTCCGGTTGCCTGGCGGCGGCGACTGCCTGCCGGGCAGCGATCCCCGCCTGCCCTCCTACATGGCCTGCCCGAACGAGACGCTGTGCGATCTGTCGAACGTGTGCAGCGCGCCGCCGTCGGGCGACTGCAGCTTCCCCTATCAGATCGGGCAGAACGGCCAGGGCGTCGGCACGGGGAACAACGGCTTGTTGCTGGGGGATACGACCGGCGGCGCGATGCCGCAGGTCAACTACTGCGGCGGCGCGCTCGGCGGCGATGTGCACCTGACGCAGTTCGTCGACCCGCAGGTCGCCGACCCGTTGATCGACGTGCGCGTCGAGTCGAGTGACTTCTCACCGGTCGTGGCGGTCGTGCTCGATCAGGGCAACCGATGCCCGGCTGGAGCGGACGTGTGCAGCGACACGGGCGCCTGGGCAGAGACGGCGGACCTCACCGTGTCGCCTTCGGCGGTGCAGAGCACCATGAACGTGATCGTGGACACGCCAGACGCCGTCTCGGGCGCGTACGCGCTGAGCTTGTCGGCGGACCTCACCGAGGGCGAGAACTGCTTGCTGGACCAGCCCTGGCTGAAGTGTCCCCTGGGGACCGAGTGCGTCTGGACGGGCTTCCGCGCGCAGTGCCTCCAGCCGGACGCCGGGTGCGACGATCCGTACACGCTGCCGATCATCCCGGTGCTGGCCACGCCGATCCCTGGCTTCATCGATGTGCCGCTGCGCGACCAGGGCGACCGGTTCAGCGGGACGTGCGGCAACGTGACGACCTCGGGGCGGGAGGTGCGGTTCGAGCTGACGCTGACGGAGCCGCTGGCCCGCCTCGACATCTCGACCGAGGGCAGCGTGGCGACGAACGGCACGACCCCGCTGGACACCGCTGTATTCTTCTTGCGCGATACCTGTCGCGTTGACGAACACGAACCGGGCGAGTGCAACGATGACGTCGCGCTCAACATCAAGCACAGCGCGCTGAGCGTATTCAACCTGGCGGCCGGGACGTATTACATCGTGGTCGACACGGTCAACGATCCGGGCGGTCTCACCGACACGATCCGCCTGGCGCTGAGCGGCGAGTGGCCCAACAACGGCTTCTGCGGGCGCATGGGCGACTACCCCTGGGTGCGGTGCGAAGCTGGCCAGAAGTGCATGTTTGGCAGCTGCGTGAACGACCCGGCGCCGGCAGGGACCTGTCTGACTCCGCTTGGCTCGGGCACAACGGACTCGGCCCTCACCGACGGCACGCCCTGGACCGGGATGCTCCCGGCCAGCGGCAGCCTGACCTTCCGGGTCGAGAGCCTGCACCCCTCGCAGCTGCTGCTCATCTCCACGTTGGGCTCGGAGGCCAACACGCTGCTCCGCGTCTCGACCATGGACGACCCCTGCGCCAACGACCACCTGGCCGGCAACCTCGGCAGCAGCACCACCTTCGGCGGCAGCGACGACGGCCGCGTCGAGATCTCCAACTCCACCCACGGCACCCTCCTCATCGAGGTCGTCAACGAGGGGGTGATGGCAAGGCACTTCCGGCTCGACGTGGACTCCCGGGCGGGCGTCGGCCAGGACTGCCAGCCGAACGCGTTGAGCTGGTGCACGCCAGGCACGCAGTGCGACGCCAGCAACACCGGCCTGTGCTTCACGCCGGCCACCATCGCGGCGTGCAGCGGCTACTCCCCGCTGACGGCGCGCACGACCGACCTGATGCCGTCCGGCAACAACCTGCCGGACAGCAACGCGTGCTTCGCCTTCCTGGCCAACGGCGCGGACACGGGCGTGCGACTGCCCACGCCGGGCGGCATCTCCCGCCTCATCGCCACAGCACAGGACATGACCACGTTCGCGGCCTACGACATCTCCATGTTCGATGGGATCGCCTGCGACCACCTCGCCGCGTGCGGCCAGGTCCAGACCGACGGCATGAACCCCGACTTCACGGAGCTCGTCGTGCCCTCGGCGATGAACCCGGCGCCCCTGACCCAGGGCGCCTACATCCTCGGCGTGCAGGCCGACTCGGCCTCACCCGGCGTGCGCCTCAACGTGACGGGTCTGCTCCCCGAGGGCAGCGCCTGCGACGTGGTCGCCAACGGCCCGAACAGCCCGGTGATCTGCCCGGCCGGCGCCTCCTGCGAGGACTTCGGTGGCCCAAGCGCCGAGTGCTACAATCCATTCTCGGTCAACACCTGCGCCAGCGGCTTCAACGCCATGGGCATGTTCAGCTGGACTTCGGTCCAGTCTGACTGGCAGGGCTTCGCGGTCACCGCCGCGCAAACCACAGGCAGCACGCTCCTCTACACCGACGACCGCCACGGCGCCTGCGGCGGTCAGTTCGCCCCGGACGCCTACATCCCGTTCACCGTCCCGTTCGGGCGGACCATCCCCACCCTCGTGGTCCGCACCGCGGCGCCGACCGCGTTCAACGCGATCGTGAGCGTGCTCGATGGGAGCTGCAGCGAGGTCAAGGGCCCCCTGGACCGTCCCTGCGCCGAGATCGCCGCCAGCGAGAGCGCCACGCTCCTCCTCCACGACGTGCAGCCTGGCGACTACGTCGTCGCCATCGACGGTCAGAGCGCCCACGACTTCGGCGACTGGACCCTGGAGCTCATCGGGCTCGGCGACCGGGGCGACTCGTGCAACGAGTCCTGGGCCGGAAACCCGGACGGCTGGGCGTACAACTGCGAGTTCGGGACGATCTGCCGGAGCCACAGCGGCATGGCCAGCGACCTGTTCTGCCTCTACCCGCAGTAGGTCGGACCCTTGTTCACGTCTCGCTCGGCGCGTTCCGGGCGGTGGGAGGGAGGGTCGCTCGCGTGACCTGAGCGCCCGCAGGGCGTCGTCGGCCAGAACGGGCTCAGACGGAGGCGAAGACCCGGTGGATGACCGTCTCTGGCTTCGCGCCCATCATCGGGCCGAAGGAGACCAGCAGGTCCTTGATGTTGGCCTCCTGGAACTTCACAGCTTCGTCGCTCGGAGATCCCCGTTCGACGGTGAAGTGCTGGCGCTGCGGGCGTGATCCATGAGCGGGTGAAGGTCGTGTGGGCGGCAGCCTCGAACTGGAGACCGGATGTGGCAACAGCTGCTTCCGGTCACAAGGCAGCTGCTCCCGGGCGCGATGGCCACGGCCTGCTGCCGTTGGAGCGTGGCCGACATCGCCGGACGTCAACGGCCCGACGCCCCATGGCGCTAGAGCACTGATGGGTTTGACTCCCATCGCCTGAGCTTCGCCCCGTATGGATTCCAGGTGGGCTACGGCGCCTTTGGCGCTCTGCTTGTCTCCGTTGGAGACTTCGCCGCCCACCGGAGTCCCCGTCCTCGTCGCCTGTGCTACCAGCACAGGCTCCTCGGCCGTAAACCCCCGTGAACACGGGACTCGCTCATGCTCGGTCCGTCAAACCGATCAGTGCTCTAGAGGTTCGATGCCGACCGCATCGCCAACGTCAACAGCACCGTCAGCCCGGTGGCCTTCCCCCTGTACGCCTGCCGCGACACCTCCACCGCCACCATCGCTGCCGCCACCCGCACCCCAGCCTTCGACCTGCTCTCCAACCGACGCCGCGGCCGGCCCCCCCTGCTCCCGCAGGCCGAGAGCAAGGTCGCCGCACACTTGCCCTTCGAGCAGGCTCAGGCCGACCTGCACTTCTTCACACACCCGGCCGTCAACGTCGCAACCTACACCATCGCACGCCACGCCTGCGCCGTTGACAGCGCGCTGGACAAAGACGGGCTCGACAAGCCTCTCGACGCGCTCAAGGACCTTCTGAGCACACGCGCGACCCGCGACCGAGTTGCAGTGTTGCAATCCCCCTGTCACCTCGGTCGCATCCAGAATGTCAGTGTGTGAGCCGTGCACTCCCACCTTGCCAACGACCAACCACGGTCGGCCTCGACCCTGCGCGCTTCCCATCCTCTCCTCCTGCCCCATCACGGGAACTTGCCTCGACCGCTCCTTGCAGCCTTCGGTCAGGCCCCGGACACCGCGTCCGAGGGCCGTTCAACCGTGAGGCTCAACGGCGAGGCCGGGGCGGGGGCTGGGTGGTGGAGCTGGCTGGGTGACGGTGGTGGCATAGGCGGTGGTGTTGGCTGGGTGTAGGCCTTGTCCGTTGCAGCCAGTTGTTGTAGGGCGGGCCGGGGGAGGGGCGGTGTACGCCGCGGCCTCACGTCCCGACAGCTCGACCCACGCTACTCCAGGATCGGGATGAGCATCGCTCTTCCCCAGTCGATGATGGTATCAAAAGGTGCGCAGTTATCCTCGATATCGTATGCTCTGACAACGTAGAACAGGTACTTGGCGTCGCCAATGTCGACAACGGTGGACTGTCCGCTGGCGACGAGTGTGTCGGGCTGGAGCAAGTGGACGTGCACGGGGGTGGCGGACCGGTCACAGGTCTGGGAGTTGGTCTCTGTGTGCAGCGTGCACGGCTCGGAGGCGGGGGTTGTATCGTAGCGCATCAGGAACCGGTCCTTGATCTCTGGCTCCAGCCAGTCCAGAGCGGCGACCTCGCCACCTTCGAACACCAGACGGCCCTTCAGGTTCCGGACGCTCATGTAGGCGTCGCCGATGCACCACGTTCCAGCCGGCGAGCACGCGAACGTCACCTCCACCTCCAGGCCGAGCGGCGGCGTCGCCACATCTGCCGCAAGCACTGCGGGAAGACCCACGCCAACGGACTCGCCGTTGTCCAGCAGGAAGACGATGGCCTGCCGGTCAGACCGGGACACGACCGCCATGCGCGTGAAGGCGTCTGATGAGGGCGTGTGAGCCTGAGCTGGACCCACTCCGAACTCGGGTGGCCAGTCCCCGTACGCAGTCTCGGCGTTGCATTCCACCGTCGTGTCTTCGTCAGGGACGTCACCTCCGTCCTGGGCGCCGCTGTCGACGTCGTCGACGGTGGTGCCGGCGTCGACGGACGCCGTCGGTGTGTCGCCGCCACACGCGGTCAGCGGCAAGAGCGAGAGCAGCGCTCCTACGACAACCGTCCACCTCTGTGCGGTGTGATCCTCATTGCGCCATGCCATCGTCAACCTCCGCATCGTTCCATCCGGCCACCATTGACCCTCCGGTGCGCAGGCCTCGGCGTCGAGGATGGAGTCGACCTTGGTGTTGTTCCATGCACCTGGCCCCAAGAGCCACGAACCCATTTCATGGATATGTAGCAACTTCTTGCGTTATTGATTTGTTCTATTGCTCCGAAATTAAGATGGTATATCCAGTTTTTCCACTAACAAGCCAAATCCCAATGTACAACTCTCCATTGGCCGAGCTATACGCTTCTACAACTCGGTCCCTCCCGCGTGGCTTGAACGAGAAGACTGGTTTCGCGACTCCATCCCACACCATCACGGCCACCTCTGACGACTCAACTGACTCAAACAGTATATTGACTCTATAGGTGCTCGACTTTCCTTCATTGGAATAGCGCCTCCAGTCTGCAAGGTCTCTATATCCTTCGCCTGCACCCACAAAATCTGAAATTATTGGGTCTGCGAGGTATGACTCCAGGGCCAGTTGGCGGGTATGATAGCGCGGTGCTTGGAGTTCAAAATCAGGGGACGAATTTGCACAGCCTGCAGCAACTAATGAAGCGAAGACAAGGGCATGCCTCGCTGGCGTCGTTTTGATGTTTCTACTTGTTCTTGAGTTCATCGAAGAACCTGGAGCCTCCATCAGGCAGTTCATGGGTGAGTACCTGCCACTCATAGGATCGGGAAACAAAACTCCGATCGGCCTTGTCGAGAGTGTGTATCACGGCGACATATGCCGGTTGCTCTCGACCTGCGCCATACTCGATAGTTGATGCTTCAACTGCGTCGATCAGGGAGGCTACTCGAATAGAGTTAATTAAATTCAGGCCACCCCTGAACTGGTCCGACGCTTCGGTTATTTTTGCCAAATTGAAATCAGCAACAAAGTCATCGACCTGGCCTCTGAAACTTGCGTCTGCGTGGTATAAATGAGAAAATTCTGGATAGGCTGAATCGTCTTCAGCTGTGTTTCTTCTTGTCAGGTGGTCAAGTATTCGTTTTTTTCTATCCATGAAAGAGGTCTTTGAATGGTTCTCGTCCAACGGGAAGATGAAGGGGGTTGACTCATCGCTTGAGTTTGAGTGACTGACATCCCCGAGCATGAACGCTCTGAACTCAGACTGGAAGGTTCTAAATAGAGGCGAATAGTCAATTCCGGTGTGCTCTTGCCTGTGTCGATCGAGGACATGCTGTACTTCGTGAACAATCGTTGCTAGAATGATATCAGGTGACGAGCCGTATCCGGTACCGCCAAGCGTTCCGCCGGGGCCATGTCTTCCGTCGACCAAGAGGACTACTACAATTCGATTGCTGCCATCTGATTGGATTGTCTTCCCATGGACGCCTGCCCGCGCGGGGATGAGGTTCTTCGCCTCAATCGGTTCGCCAATCAAGTAGGCAAGTTTGGTTCCCTGTTCGTCAAGCCACCTTGGATTTGAGATCTTCACCAGGACCATAGGTGCCCAACGGGAGTCTTTTTCGAGAAGGTACTCACACGAGTTTGCGACGAGGGGGTTGTGCCGTTCCCTCGCCTTCGCATTCTCCAACAAACTGCGCAGTGCTTGTCGATGAACTGCGTAGGCTGCCAGGGCTTCGGCATCGTTCTCTGTCGCCAATGGTTCATCGTCCGAAAGAGAGTCCTCATCGCCGAGCCAGTCGCCGAACCAGCCACCCAGTATTCCTCCCAGGCCTGCGCCGATGATCGCGCCCGTTGCCCCTCCAACCCCCTTGACAAGCCCACCCGCAAGAAATCCAATTCCAGCGCCGGCCAGGATGCCGCCAAGGCCAAAGCCGAGCGCACCCACACCTTCGTCGGTGTCCCACGCCCACTCAAGTTCGTCCTCGTCGTCCTGCTGGCTGGTGGGCGCCTCAGGGTGCGAGCTTCTGGACTCTCTCGCGGGTGACCTCTGACCCATAGCGATTGAAGTGGCGGCCCTGTCATGTTCGGAGGCCGATGCAGCGGCGTGCGGAGCCGGACCGGGTGGACGTGACGAGGCCTCCGAGGGATGCGCCGGGCTCTTGCCAGCCTCCTGGCTCTGTTGGCGTGAGCGGTGAAGCGACCGGGCTTCCTGGTCGAATCGCCCCATGGCCTCGCCGCCCCACCGCTCCGCCACCGTCATCAGAACCTGACGGTAGTGCCCGTGTTGACCGGCCTGCAGCAAACGGTGCAGGACCTCGATCGTCTCCTCGGGCGAGCCGATGCCTCCCGACGTGTCGCCCCCAACACGGTCGTCCTGCGCCGAGGTCCCCGATCGCTTTGTCTCGTCGCGCCATCCCTGGCCCCAACCCGTCATCGCTCACACTCCGTGTTCTCGACTCTGTGATTTATTGTGTATCTCTGGCACTCGTATCAGTCAACTACGCCGTGTTACGGCGGCGCGATGCGGCTCGCCCGCCCTACAACACTTAGCTCAACAACAACATTGCTTCAGAGCGCTCTCAGCCCGACCCACGTGCTCCGAGTCGATTATGTCGTCCAGCACGAGAACTATAGTGCGACCGATGCCCAGAGTTAACCGCGGTAACAACGAATTTCCGCTCTGAATGTGGACTTGTTCTGTCCAGATTGGTCGCTGGTGCTTGGAAACAACCATGTTCATGTGTCCTTTGCAGTGTGGTGAAGGGTGACTCCCGTGTGCGAACCCTCGGAATACGAATTCCGACAAAATAGAACCAAATGATATCAAGGGTTTACGACGATCGACCTCGTCGATTTTGGCTCCGACAGGGGTTCGTACGCCTGAGTCAAGGGTGTGGTGGAGAGCTGGGGGAGAGTGTGATAGTCGATGCATCGTTTGGCGCGGGGATGAGGGTGGAAGCGAGCGGGGGCGCTGCATTTTGCGCTCGGCGCGGGGCAAAGGCGGCGAGGGTTGGGTGGCAGGTGGGGTGGGTGCATGGAGGGGCTGCTCGGTGTGGCGCCGGTAGCTGGGGCGACCGTGACGAGTCTGCGTGCTTTGCGCGGTCAGGTCGGGCAAAGGACGCGCGGGACGACGTCGCGGGGATGGAGTGGGGCGGGGGCGGGTGTGACAAGAAAAGTCAGGGTGAGGGCAAGAAAGTGAGGGGTGAGACGCAACGAGGTGGTCTCGCTACCCGGACGGTCGGCGTGAGGACGATGTCAGCGTTCGTGAGGGCTGAGCGGCTCGACGTGGGTGGGGGCTGCGGGGCAAACGGGGGCGGGGAGGCAGTCCGTGGGTCGGAGTGAGCCGGGCGAAGCTGGTCAGAGGGCAGCTCGCCGAGCGGGTCACAACCCGAGGTCTGTCCCTCTCCGGGCGCCCAGGGGCGCGGTTGTCGGGGCGGCGGATGGCGGTGCGGTCACGGGATGGGGGAGGTGTGCAGGCTGGCCGGTCGAGAGCCTGGTGTTGGGCCGCCCAGCGGTCGGACGATCCGGCTCGGGTGCCAGGGCCTCCGGAGGAAGCGATCCTTCAGCCACGGTGCATAGCTGACCTCCACGAACCGGGCGAACGTCTGGTGACGTGCCTCCAGCAGCGCCGACCAGCGTCCTGCGCCCCAGAGCTGCTCGCCGATCGCCTCGACCTCGTGCAGCGGAGACTCACCGGGTGTCGGGGCGGGGATGGCGGGGCGGGCCACCGGGACGGGCCATGCCGTTCACCCTGTGATCACATAATACAGACAATGGCATACCAGCGAGAATATCATTCATATTGCAGCCTCACCAGCCGCGCATACAGCCCGTCCTGCGCCAGCAGCTCCCCGTGACTGCCCACCTCGGCCACCTCGCCGCGGTGCATCACCACGATGCGGTCGACCTTCTGGATGGTGGACAGGCGGTGGGCGACGACCACGGAGGTCTGCTGGGCGAGCATCGCCTCGGTGGCGGCCTGGATGAGCAGCTCGGTCTCGGTGTCGACGTTCGCGGTGGCCTCGTCCAGGATGAGGACGTCCGGGGAATGAGCCAACGCGCGGGAGAACGCCACGAGCTGACGTTCGCCCACCGAGAGGTTCGAGCCGCGCTCCTGCAGGTGGTGCTGCAGGCCGTCCGTGGTCCGGGCCAGCAGTCGGTCCACGCCGACGATGCGGTTGGCCCGCTCAACGTCCTCGGGGCTGACGTGCGCGGTGCGCAGGGTGATGTTCTCCTCCAGCGTGCCGCTGAACAGGAAGGCGTCCTGGAGCACCACGGTGAACAGGCGCCGCACGTCCTCCAGGCGGTACTCCCGGATGTCGTGGCCGTCGATGAGGATCTGGCCCTTCTGCACGTCGTGCATGCGGGTGAGCAGGCCCGTGATCGTGGTCTTACCCGCCCCCGTGTGGCCGACCAGCGCGACCTTCTCCCCGCGCTTGATCGCGAAGGAGACGTCCCGCAGCACCCACTGCTCCTCCTTGTAGGCGAACCAGACGTTGCGGAGCTCGATGCCGTGCTCCAGGCGCTCGATCCGGCGAGCGTCGGGAGCGTCAGCGATGACGTCGTCGCTGTCGAGGATCTCGAACAGGCGCTCGGCGCTGGCGAAGGCCGACTGGATGACGGCGTAGGTCTGAGACAGATCGCGGATGGGCACGAAGAACTTGCCGACGTACTCCACGAACGCCACCAGCACGCCCAGGGTCACCAGCCCGTCGAGGGCCTCTCCGGCGCCGTACCAGATGATCCCCGCCACGGCCACGCTGCTGATCATCTCCACGAGCGCGTACAGGCTCGCGTCCCAGCGGATGACGGCGTAGGCGGCGTCCCGGTGGGCGGCGTTGACCGCGTCGTACTCGCGGGTGGACCGGGCCTCGTGCACGAAGATCTGGATCAGCCCCATCCCCGTGACCGCCTCCTGCAGCGTGGCGTTCAGGCCCGAGATCTTCGAGCGCAGCGCCCGATACGCTCCGCGCAGCAGGTGCCGAAACAGGATGCTGAGGGCCGCCAGCACGGGCACCACGGCGAAGGTCACCAGCGCCAGCTTCCAGTTCTTGAGCAGGAGGATGACGACGATCGCGGCCAGGGTCAGCACGTCGGCGATGATCGTGACCACGCCGCCCGACAGCGCCTCCTGCAGCGCGTCGATGTCGCTGGTCAGGCGCGTCATGATGCGGCCGACCGGGTTGCGGTGGAACCACGCGATGGACAGGCGCTGGATCTTGGCGAACACCGCCACGCGCAGGTCCCGCAGCACGCGCTGGCCGGCCAGCTGCATCAGGTAGCCCAGGCCCACCTTCGTGGCGTATTCGACAGCGACGACGCCGACGAACAAGCCCATGAGCGTCCACATCCCGTCCCACTGGCGCGGCACGAGGTGGCCGTCGATCACGAGCTGGATGAGGTGGGGCTGGAGCAGGCCCGCCGCCGCCGACAAGGGCAGCAGCAGCACGCAGATGGCGAAGAGCCAGGCGTAGGGCCGGGCGAACCGCAGGAGCCGGCGCGTCAGCGTCGAATCCTTCACGTCGTCGATGCGCGCCTCGCGCGCCAGGGTGTCCTTGCGGGGGCTCGTCATGACGCGGCGAGCTCCTCGGCGATGCGCTGGCGCTCGACCATGCCGGCGTAGGCGCCGCCCCGGGCGAGCAGGTCGGCGTGGGTGCCCACCTCGATGATGCGACCGTCCTCCATGACCACGATCTTGTCGACGAGCTCCAGCGCGTTGAACCGATGGGTGACCAGGATGCTCGTCCGCCCCTGCATCAGCGCGCCCAGCTCGGACAGGATGCGACGCTCGGTCGCCGTGTCGACGCTGGAGAGCGCGTCGTCCAGGATCAAGATGCTCGGGTCGAGGATGACCGCCCGCGCGATGGTCACGCGCTGCTTCTGCCCCCCCGACAGCGTGATGCCGCGCTCGCCCACGACGGTCTGGAGCCCCTCGGGGAAGGCCGGCAGGTCGTCGGTGAGGTGGGCGATGCGCACCGCGTCGTCCACGGTGATGCGAGAGGCCGCGGTCTGCGTCGACGCGCGCTCCTCACGGCCGAGCAGACCGAACCGGATGTTGTCCTCGATGGTCGTCGAGAACAGGAACGAGTCCTGGGGCGTGTAGCCGATGTGGCGCCGCAGCTCGACCAGCGGCAGGCGCCGCAGCGGGACGCCGTCGATGCGGATCTCGCCCTCGGTGGGGTCGCGCAGGCGCGGCAGCAGGTCCATGAGCGAGGACTTGCCCGAGCCGGTGCGGCCCACCACCGCCACGCGCTCGCCCGGCTCGATCGTCAGCGTGATGTCGGACAGCGCCCGCGTCCCATCCTCGTATTCCAAGCCGACGCCATCAATCTCGATCCGTCCGGCGATCCCGCCGGATGCCACCAGCGGGAGGTGCTCGGTGTCGGCTGGCGCAGGATCGGTGATGGTGGAGGTTGTGTTCAGGATCTGGAGCAGACGGTCAAACGCCGCCATGCCGCGATACCACGACATCACGCCCCACCCGATCGCCGCCGTCGGCCACGTCAGCGCGGCCACGTAGCCGGTGAACTCCACGAACTCCCCCAACTCCAGCGCCTCGGTGATGACCAGGTGCCCCCCCACCGCCAGCACCGTCAGCGAGCCGAGCGCCGGGATCACGCCCAGGTACGGCATCATCGCCGAGCGCACCCGGGCCAGCGACAGGTTCGCCTCCACGTACCGCTCGCTCGCCACCGCGAACGCCCGCGTCTCCTCCTGCTCGATCCCGAAGGCCTTGACCACCTGCGCCCCCGAGACGTTCTCCTGGGCGCGGGCGCTGATGTCGGCCAGCGTCGCCTGCACGGCCTGGGTGCGGTTGTAGAGGGCGCGGGTGAACATCGCCATGCTGATGAAGAAGATCGGATAGGGCGCCAGGGCGTACAGCATCAGCTCCGTGCTCACCTGGTTCATCTTGAACAGCGCGATCACGAACGCCACGATCGTGTTGACCAGGTTCAGCAGGCTGAAGCCATAGAACGCCCGGATGTAGGTGACGTCGTTGCCCACCCGGCTGACCAGATCCCCCGTCGCCGCGCTCTGGAAGAACCGCTGGCTGAGCTTCGTCAGGTGGTCGAACAGCTCGCTCCGGATCTTGAACTCGATCAGACGACCGCCGTTGAACACAAAGATGCGGCTCAGGATGCGCACGCCGGCCGCTCCGATCGCCAACAACGCGATCGCCCAGGTGTGCGAAGCGATGGCGTCCAGGTCCAGCGGAACACTGGACAGGTCCGCGTCCCGCATCAGCTGCACCGCACCGCCCAGCTCCCGCGGGATCTGCATCGCGAGCAGGTTCGTCGCCAGGAGGAACCCCGCCCCGATGGCGAAGTACCCCCAGTGCGCCCAGAAGTAGGCCCAGATCCGCGCGTAGCGCGGTCCGGCCGGGGGAGATGGCGTGGTCGGGGCTATGGACGACATCGACTGGGGATCCAGGGGGCAGGGCACCAGCGACGTCAGGCAGCGCGCTGATGAGGGACGACGTGGAGGAGGTCAGCGGAGGCGATAGCCCGAGCGCGCCCAGGGAGACGCGCCGTCGACGGGCTCGGGGGTGTAGAGCACATAGCGCGGCTGACCGATCACCCGGTCGAGCGCGATCGCGCCCAGATGGCGGCGCGAGGTGGGTCTGCCACGGTTGTCGCCCAGGATCAAGACCGAACCTTCGGTGACCGTCACCGTGGCGACGTCCAGAGGCTGCGGCGGCAGCGTCGCGTCCCCGGCGATCAGGTAGCGGTTGCCGTCGTTCGTCTCGATGTACTTCGGCGAGGTGTCGCCAGGGATGCCGTTGGCGGCGAACAGCATGCGCTGCAGCGGCTCCTCGTTCACCCGGATGGTGTCCCCGTCCAGCTGCACCTCGTCCCCCGCCCGCGCGATGACCCGCCCCACGATGCCCGCCGACGCCCGGCCGTCCCGGTCGGCGCCGCGCACCACGACCAGGTCCCCGCGCTGAGGCTCGTGCCCCACATACGCCAGCCGATCGACCAGGACGAGGTCGCCCGCGTCGATCGTCGGGACCATCGAGTCGTCGGCGACCTCCACGGTGGCGTAGATCACGTCCGTGGACAGGTGGGAGGCCACATACATCGGGACCGCCGCCACGCCGAGGGCGACCAGCGTGTAGATCACCGGGTGGTTGTAGCCCTTGAGGACGTAGTCCGGACCGGCCTGGCGCGCGTCGGTCCAGATGCCCACCAGGCACATCGCGCTCAGCAAGGCCCAGCCGAACGTGAACGCCAGCAGGGGCAGCAGCGGGAAGATGGTCGTGGTGGCGCACAGGAGGAGGAACGCGGCGAGGTAGAGGGTGAAGACGATGGCGGCGCCTATGGCCGCGCGGGTGCGGCCGACGTAGAGGTAGCCCACGGTCGGGTGCAGCAGCGTGAGCAGCGCCGCGACGACGCGATAGCGCGGCGCGGTCTCGCCCTCGTAGGCGACTTCCCAGGTGTCCTTCGGCTCGGTGGCCATCGGGCTTCGCACCGTTGGCGCCTCCAGGGGAGGACGTTGGGACCCATCGGGTCGTGGACGATCGGTCGGCAGCAGCCGGGATCGTGTCATCACACGTTCAGTGTAGATGACCCGGACCGCTCCCGCAAGGAGCGCAACGCCGCATCACCCGCCCGGGCCCGATGCCGCCAGCTCTCCCGAGGCGTCGGCGGCGACTCGGGCGATGGCGTCAGCGATCACGTCGGGGACCTCCTCCTGGAGGAAGTGGCCGGCGGGCGTGTGCGCCACGGTGGCCTGGGGCAGCAGGCGGGCCATCCAGGTCACCACCGAGCCAAGGATCGGATCGCGGTCGCCCCACACCAGGGCCGCCGGGCCGCGCCAGTTCGTGCTCAACCGCTATGTATGGCGATCCAATCAGGAAATACGGAGATATGGATTGACAAGTAAGCATGGGGGGTATTGTGCACTCATGACCGGATCTGCATGCCAATCCATTGCACCCGTTGGAGGAGCCCAATGATCGCTGCAGTCGACTTCTGCCACCACCCCACCTTGAAAGCCGGGCCAGTCATACCCATTGTCATTCTCGTGTTGCTTTCATGGGAACCCTCAACCGGCCTGGCGGAACCTCTCTACTCCGACTGCCCTCAGACCACCCTGATCGACTGGAACGAGGATGGGGACGAGGAAGCCTACTATTACATCTCCAGCACATTCGGCGCAGACCTCAATGCCTGCCGACCAGGCACTGCTCCCGGAGAGTTGCTGACCGAAGGTCAGGCCCGCACGGTCGTGATGGCCGCGGCGGAGACATGGAACACCGAGAGCCGCGGCCGAGCCCTCATCTTCGACGGTGTGCTCGCAACGACGAGCCCCACCACGGCCTGCGCCTGGATCATGGCCAATCCCACCTTCTACAAGACCCCTGCCGTCTTCGTCCGGTTTCAGAAGGGCTGCAAGAAGGAAAATGGTGTCTGCGCAGCCAAGGCGCTCGTAGGGGAGATGAGCACCATCAACCCCGCTTGCACAGCCGCCAAAATCAGCCAGCTCATCATCTACGGCACCGACTACGACACTGCGGACAGTGGCAAGGCAAGCGACGCTGACTGTCTTGAGGTCCCAGACGATGATGGTGTCGACTGTCTCAAATTCCCAGCCGATTGCGACGCCGACACCCTCCCAGAGGTCACACGCAATCGGTTCTACGTCAAAACGGACTATGACGCGACCGCTCTTGATGCCGCCGACCTACCCGGCCTGCTTCTTCACGAGTTTGGACACGTCCTTGGCCTCCACCACACCGAGGGCAGTCCGAACGCCACCACAAAAGCCGCTCCGGCCGTGATGTCGAACGCCAAGACGACCTGGCCCGCTCCCTATCGTCCTTCCTCCAACCCCGGCTTCCTTGGCTTCTGGCACGCAAGACGGCATCTCTACCCTGCGGACACCGATTGCCTCAATCTCGCCGCTGACTCCATTAGCGGAGACACAACGCGAGACCTGGAGCTGTACTGGCGCGGCTACAAGACAAGCAGCCCCGTGGGGTGGACGAGCATCTCAACGGACGGGTGGTACTCCACTGCGAAGGGCTTCACCTCGGGCGGTAGCATCCGCGACGCATCGGGCACGACGGTGCTTGGCTTCTTCGAACAGTACCAGAGCGAGGGGTACTTCCACCACGGCAGCATCAACGCGGACGGCACACTTCCCTTCACATGGTCCGCCGCGACTGCGCACGCCAACATGCCCGGCACCTCGCTCGACCGCATCAACACGCCCCCAACGGTATTCTCCCCCTACGAGACCAACGACAGCGACAAGAGAGCCATCGCCCTGCTGCCCAGCTACGAGACCAGCCCCCTCATGGTCACCGCCGCCAACCTGCCCAGCATTGAACCGCCTCGCTGGTCGTGGCTGCGCTCCGGCACCGTGTGGGCGTCCGGCTCGACGCTGACCGAGGCTGTGTCGGTCTGCCCGAGCGGCGTCACCTGCGCATTGGCCACCGTGACGAGGCTACAGACCCACCTTCCGGTCCCCACGTCCTACGATGCCGCCTCCGACCAGACCATGGTCGCTCGCGTTGACACCTCGAAGATCGAGCCAGACCTGAACGCCAGGGTCTGGGTCCATCCAGGCTTCCACGCGCTGAGCTCCCGCTGGCTGCGTCCAGGGCGCGAGCTGGATATCACTACTTTCACAACTATTCCAAGCCAGCCGACACCGTTTGTCTACCTCGGCGAGTCGGAGACGAGCCCTGCGCTGGCCTGTGGCCCGGCGTGGACGCAGATCTACCTCGCAAACAACTGCTTGCTCGCCTGGGTGGACCGCGGTGGACCGACGGGGCACATCCTCTACACCTACTTCCGCTACAGCGCCTCCACGGACACTCTCACCTGGCACGACACCGTGTATCGCCTCAACAACGCCTGGACCGTGGGGCGCCCGTCGGCCGCGTTCTTCAACGGCGCCTTCTGGATCGCCTATAAGAAGCCATCCGGAAAGGAATGGCCGAGTTGGCGAGTTCCAGGTGCGTCAGATGTGGCTTTGAGGAGTCTCCATTGGGGCAGCGCCCCACGGGGACGACGATAAGCCGCAGATGGCGTGCATGGGGCTCGTCAACGACGGCCATAACTTTCCGGACGGCTTCTAAGGGGCTGGGCAGCAGCCCGGATGTGTACGTCACCTCCCGCCCCCACAACAGCTACTCCGCCTGGAGCACGCCCACCAGCTTCGGACAGACATGGGTCGTCGATCCGCCTACCTTTGTCTATAACAGCAATGATCTTGCATACCCAGGCGATGAGGCAGGCCTCATCTGGACCCGATCTCAGTGAAGGTCGTTATCAATTCTCTCCTACGAGGTTTCCTCATGCGCCACGTCTTCTCCACAACCCTGGCCCTCCTGGTCCTCCTCGCCGCGCTCGCTGCCTCCACCGCGTGCCGCCCCGACGCTACCGTCCCCCTCAACACCGAACCCGCCGCGGTCATGATCGCGCCCGGGCAAACCACCGTTGCCCTCGACGCCTTCACGCTGCGCGCGCCTCCCGCCACCGGCTATGGGTCAGGTTGCGGGAGCAGCGAAGCCGACTCCCACCCATGCCCTCCCACCGTCCTGGACGTCTGCGACCAGGTCCGCAACGCCGCCTCACTCGCCGTCCTGGAGATCGTCGAGCAGACCGACCACGTACTCTTCAACGCCGACCCCTGTGCGGAACCCTACGGGAACAACGACGCCTACATCGCACGCACGCGGGTCCTGGCGGTGGCGGCAGGCGAGGAACTTCCTGCTGACCTGCGCGTGGTCTTCTTCAACTACGATTGGCCACTGCGACAGGACGGCCTGCTGCTGGTTCGCCTCGCGCACCTTGGCGGCGAGTGGTTTGGCATCGCCGCGGCGACCATCATGCGGGAGGGCGATCAACTCTCCCCCGAGGCCGCCCCCTCTGATGACAAGATCGTCTACGACCTGCCGGACAACTTCGCCGACCTCGCCACCCAGGCCATGGACGCCATGGAGCACTACGACCAGCGGTGCCCCGCGAATGAGCCCAACGCCACCGAGGAGGAGTTCACCAGGTCCTTCAGGTATCCAGAGTGCGGCTGGCCAATCACGCCCACCCCCGCCGACGACGCAGGCACCGAGGCGGACGCCAACTGAGCTCAAGAGCGCTGATGACTTGACTCCCTTCGCCTGAGCGAGTCCCGGTAAAATCCTCAACCCATCAGCGCTCTACGGTCCCAGGCTCGATGCCGCCAGCTCGCCCGAGGGTTCGGCGGCGACTCGGGCGATGGCGTCGGCGATCACGTCGGGGACCTCCTCCTGAAGGAAGTGGCCTGCGGGCGTGTGGGCCACGGTGGCCTGGGGCAGCAGGCGGGCCATCCAGGTCACCACCGAGCCGAGGATCGGATCGCGGTCGCCCCACACCAGGGCCGCCGGACCGCGCCAGCCCTCGACGAAGGCCTGGCAGGCGGCGAGCGCCTCGATGGACGGGTGCGCAGGACCGTTCGGTACCATGCGCGCCAGGGCCAACGGGGCGACGTTGTTCGACCTTCCGGCCAGCGGCCACCGGTAGGCCCGCGCCACCTCGCCTGAGATGCTGCGCCGGTCCCCCTGGGCGCTCCACAGGGCGGTCTGGGGAAAGCCCAGCAGCCGAAAGGCCACATCGCTCGGGCCGCGCGCGTGGGCGAAGCGATGGAACAAGGTCGGCTTGAAGCCCGCGCGCGGCGGGCTCGCCACCGTGTTCATCAGCACCAGCCCCCGCGTCCGCCCTGGCCGCGCGGCCAGCGCGTGCAGCCCGATCGGGCCGCCCCAGTCCTGCCCCACGAAGACCACCGGCCCGAGGTCGAGGCCGTCGATCAGCTCCCCCACCCACCGGCTGTGGTTGACCAGCGTGTGCGCCGCGGCCTCCCGAGGCTTGCTGGAGAGGCCGAGGCCGATCAGGTCCGGCATGATCAGCCGCAACCGGGTGGCCCCGGGAAGTTACCCTCCCGGGGCTCCCACAGATCCCAGCGTGCGGAACTCCCGCACTGGGCTCCTCAGGTCATGGTTTCGCTACGCTTGGAACGAAAGCTGAAGCTGACGGCCGTA
>Ga0210033_1000419_pt1 | contig 40102 bp, 30 predicted proteins | sample CryGeymeta201501_FD_185465 | JGI IMG/M metagenome (GOLD analysis project Ga0210033, IMG submission 185465) | Groundwater microbial communities from Crystal Geyser aquifers in Utah, USA - Crystal Geyser metaG 2015-01 (SPAdes) (version 2) | ecosystem: Environmental > Aquatic > Deep subsurface >... | reverse complement strand
AAGGTCGTGTGGGGAAGGTCGGCACCGCGCCATGGTAGTGGCTACTGGCGCAGCGCCGACGCTTCTCCTTCGCATCGTCGCCAGGCCTGATGCGCGGCGGTGATCTCACGTATCCTGGCGCCATGCGGAGCTTCGATGAAAGCCATGCTCGACCAAGCATCCCCGTTTCGCGCTGCGTGATCGGGCTCACCGCCTTCGTGTGCGGTGTGTCGATGGCATGCGGCGGCGGAGGCGGTCGGCGCGCGGGCGCGGACGCATCCGCACCAGGGACGGACGCTTCGGTGGTGCTGCCCGATGGCGCCGTGGTCTTCGACGCGAGCGTGCCGGACTCGGCCACCCCGGGTACCGACGCTGGCCCGCCACCTACACCCCTCTCGTTCTGTCAGCTCGGCTGCACCGCGGCGGCGAATTGCACCACCGCGAGCGCGGCCTTCGACGCCGACAACTACCGCTGCGACACGGGCCGCTGCGTGTACACGGGCTGCAATGACGACGCCGAGTGCCAGTCGACCTTCGCCAGGTCCGACTATGGCTGCCGCTCGGTCGACGGCCTGAGCACCTGCGTGCAGACCTGCGTCACCAGCGCCAGCTGCGGTACCGCCACCAGCGCGGCCTTCGACGCCGACAACTACCGCTGCGACACGGGCCGCTGCGTGTACACCGGCTGCAACGGCGACGCCGAGTGCGCCGCCACCTTCTCCGACCCGCGCTACGTGTGCCGTGCGGTCGTACCTCCCTCGGGCGGTCTGCCCGTCCCCGAGGCTGCGCAGAACTGCGTGCTCGGCTGCACCGTGGCCAGCGACTGCAGCACCCCGAGTGCGGCCTTCGACGCCGACAACTACGAGTGCATCGAAGGAGCTTGTCACTACACGGGCTGCAACGCCGACGCCGAGTGCGCGTCGACCTTCTCCGACGTGCGCTACATCTGTCGCTGATCGCCGAAGCTACTTCACCAGGTCGCCGGCCCACGCACCGCAGCGAGGACAGCGCGTGTGCGCGAGCAGCTCGTATTGGGTGACGCAGTAGGGACAGCGTGTGTGACTCGCCGCGCCGGTCTGCGCGGATTGCGCGCGGATCGCGGCCGAGATCAGCAGGTTTCGCAGAGGGCCACCGACGTCTCCGTGCATGATGGGCAGCCGATGCACGGCGCTCGCTTCATAGAGCGAGAGCCGCGCGCGCTGACGGCTGACGTCGCGGTCGTAGCCGAGCTCGGCGCCGAAGCGCACCGCGAGCAGCAAACTCAGATCGAAGTCGCGCGCCTCGCGCAGGTCGTCGCCGCGCTTGCGTTCGAAGTGGAGCCGGGAGGTGACGATCGTCATCTCCATCTGCTCTGGCGGCAGGCCTCGCACGTCGGCGAGGACGTCGGCCAGCGCCAGGCGACCACTGCGGCTGAGCAAGACGATGGGGAGCAGCAAGACCAGCAGGCCTAGCAAGAGCGCCGCGCCAACCCGCGACCTCGGCTGCGCGGGATGACGGATGCGTAGGCCGTCGGGGATGAGCTCGGTCGCGAAACCCGCGAGGTCGAGGCGCGCGCGATCCTTCGGCGGCTCGATCGACTCGGGCAGGGCGAGCAGCGGCGTGCCGCCGTAGTAGACGGAGACGATCTCGGCGGGTTCGATCGACTCGACCAGCACGATCCCCTGCGCGCGCGCCAGGTTCAGCAGAGCGCACAGGATGGCGTCGCCCTCGTCCTCGCTCCTCGGCGTGTGGCGCACCTCCGCCAGGGCGCCCCCGTTGGCGCCGTAGAAGCTCAACGTGAGGTCGTGATGATGACGATGCAGGCGTCGCATCGCGCGCTCGATCAAGCTCGGGCCGCCGTCGCCACCCTCGGCCATCGCATTCGCCTCGCCGCCGCTGATCAAGAAGAGCGCGAAGAAGATGGGCAGAGCGCAGACGCAGAAGAGGAGCGAGAGGCTCAGCTCGACCAGCCCGATCCATCGAAAGCTCGTGCGGCGTCCGTGGCGCAACACCGCGCGAGCCACTTCGCCCATCGGTCGGGCGAGCAGATCCGCGAAGCTCGGCGGGACGGAAGCCACATATCATCCTGCCGTACCCCACCGCGCCGGTCCATGTGCAGATGCAACCCACCGCCCCGCGGGCCTGGCCGCGACCGATCGCCGGCCTACGTCCTCTCGCCCTCGGTCGCGGTCCAAGCGCCCACGCCGAAAGGCAAGCGGGCGGAGCCCCGCGCAGGTCGCGACACGGCGAAAGTCGCCCGCGTTCGTTGTCGAAGCGCCGACGACGATGGGCAAGCGGGCCCAGGGCAGCCTCGGGCCCCCGTGCGCAGCGTCGGCCGAAGGCCGAGCGAGCTCGGGAGCCGAGCGTTGTCCAAGCGCCCGCGTCGTGGGGCAAGCGGGCGTTGGGGCCCGCGCGCAGCGTCGGCCGAAGGCCGAGCGAGCTCGGGAGCCGAGCGAGCTCGGGAGCCGAGCGTTGCCCAAGCGCCAGCGCCGAAAAGCAAGCGGGGTTGGGGCCCCGCGCGCAGCGTCGGCCGAAGGCCGAGCGAGCTCGGGAAGGGGGTCCCCTGCGGCGGCCGCCCGCCGTAGGGGGGAGGGGCTCCGAGAGCCCTTCCCGGAATCATCAGTGGAGCGTAGGGGGATCGAACCCCTGACCTCGGCATTGCGAACGCCGCGCTCTCCCAGCTGAGCTAACGCCCCGGACCACATCCGGAAGAATGGGAGGCGGAATATACACATGCCCGAGGGGTGCGCAAGCGCATGGTGAGAAGTGCGGAGCCATGGCAAACGGGGCCTGTATCGCAGGCAGACTGCGACACGGAGGTGGTGCATGGCGCTCGATTTCTACGCCCTCGACGAGGAACTCCAGGATGAAGAGCGGCTCGTTCGCGACAACGTCCGGCGCTTCGTCGATCAGAAGATCATTCCGATCATCGGAAAGCACTACCAGGACGGCACGTTTCCCCACGAGCTGGTGGCTGAGTTCGCCGAGCTCGGTCTGCTCGGAGCCAACCTCGAGGGCTATGGCTGCGCGGGCATGGGCGACGTCGCCTACGGCCTCGCCATGCAGGAGCTCGAGCGCGGGGACAGCGGCGTGCGCTCCTTCTGCTCCGTGCAGGGCTCGCTCTGCATGTATCCCATTCATGCCTTCGGCAGCGACGCTCAAAAAGAGCGCTATCTGCCCGGCATGGCTGCGGGCGAGCTCATCGGCTGCTTCGGACTGACCGAGCCCGACTTCGGTTCCAACCCCACGGGCATGATCACCCGCGCGGAGCGTCTGCCTGGTGGCGGTTATCGCCTCAACGGCACCAAGCGCTGGATCACCAACGGGAACCTCGCCCACGTGGCCATCGTCTGGGCCAAGCTCGAGGGCAAGGTGCACGGCTTCCTGGTCCCCACGAACACCAAGGGCTTCACCGCCGAGAAGATCTCCGACAAGTTCTCCCTGCGCGCGAGCGTCACCAGCTCGCTCATCATGGAGGACTGCGAGGTCGACGAGGACGCCATCCTGCCCAACGTCTCGGGCATGCGCGGGCCGCTCACGTGCTTGTCGCAGGCGCGTTACGGCATCGCCTGGGGTGTGATCGGCGCGGCCATCGGCAGCTACGAGTGCGCCCTCGAGTACGCCAAGGATCGCGTGCAGTTCAGCAAGCCCATCGCGGGCTATCAGCTGGTGCAGCAGAAGCTCGTCACCATGCTGACCGAGATCACGAAGGCGCAATGTCTGATCCTGCGCCTCGGACGCATCAAGGAGGCCGGTAAGGTCACGCCGCAGCAGATCTCGCTGGCGAAGCGCAACAACGTGGCGATGGCGCTCGACGCAGCCCGCATGGGTCGCGACATCCTGGGAGCCAACGGTATCATGTATGAGTACCCCGTGGGCCGTCACATGATGAACCTCGAGACGGTCTATACCTACGAGGGCACCCACGACATCCACACCCTCATCCTCGGCCAGGCCATCACTGGCATTTCTGCCTTCGATTGATCGCTGGGTCGGGCAGATCGCGCCATCGGGCGCCCGCCACTGAGGTGTTCGATCCCCGACGACGCGCCCTGACGAGGGCCGCTCGCGGGAGCCGATTCGTAGGACTGCTCTGCGCCCTGGGGCTGCTCGCCTGCGCGGGAGCGGCTCCGGGAGCGCGAGCGCAGTCGGGCACGACGGTCGCTGCGGCGCAGGCCGAATCGAGTTCAGCCCCGGACGCGCGCGTGGCGACGAACGTGAGCGACGCGGGTGCCATTGCACCGCCCAGCGATCGTCCCGCGGACGCGGGTACAGGGCCGGATCCGCGCATGAGCCTCGTCGTGACGCTGGAGTCCAGCGGACGGCTCGTCGTGCGCCATCACCTGCCCCTCGCGTGGGTGGGGCGCGCGCTGCCGGACGTCTGCATGGTCTTCGACGAGTCGGTCGAGTTCGAACATGGCCCGAATGGCTACGCGCGCTTCGTTCGCTCCCTGGCCGCCGACGGCACCGAGGCGACCTTCGAGCCCTGTCGCGCGAGCGCCGACGCTGACCTCGACACCCGCTACGCCGTGTTGCCCGAGCACGCCGCGGCCGCGGCGACGCATGGCCTCGAGGACGCACCCCACGCCCTGAGCCGCGGGCAGTTCTCCCTCGGTCGCGCCTTCGTGCCCGCCATCCGCTTCGGCGGGAGCCACTCCATCGACATGGGTGTCGACATCACCTTCCAGCTGCCGGAGGGCTGGTCGCTCGTGGCCTCTCACGCGGTCGACGGCGCGATCGTGCACGCCGACTCCGTGCGCGAGGCGCAGGACACGGTCTTCGAGTTCGGGCGACTGAGCGTGGTGCAGGAGACGGTGGCCACGACGCGCCTGCGCGTGGTCAGCGGGGATTATTCCGAGCACGAGCTGTTGCCGCTGTTGACGCTCGGCACGCGCACCCTGCAGCTAGGCAACGAGTTGCTCGGGCCGCTGCCCTCCGGGGAGATCCTCGCGACCTTCGACCGGGCGCCGCGTGGGCTCGGCGGCGGACGCATCGGAGACGCGGTCTCGTTGACGAGTGATCGACCGCCCGCAGGCGACGCGCGCGCTCCCTCGGGCCGTGTGCTCGTCCACGAGCTGATGCACCTCTGGAACACGGCGGGCGACGCTTATTGGTTGCACGAGGGCATGACGCGCTACCTCGAGTTGATGATGCGCATCCGCCTCGATCAGCTGCCCGAGCCGGTCGCCTTGGCCGAGCTCATGCGCATCTACGATCGCTACCGCAAGGATGTGGGCGCGCGGCGCATTCGTGACGCCACCCCGGAGATGGGTGGCTGGCCCTACGAGGCCGGCGCGGTGCTGGCGTTCTGCGCGGACAGCGAGCTCCGGAGCGACGGTCACGACCTCTTCGCCGTGTTGCGCGACGCTCGCTCGCGCGTGGGTCTGGGCAAGCCGCTCGACCGCGCGAGCTTTTTCGCGGCTCTGAGACAGGCGTCGCCTGAGGTCGCGAGCCACGTGCGTGGTTGGCTCGGGCATCAAGGTGGCATCGACTTCGGCGCCTGCCTCAGCCAGGCCGGCTACACGCTGCGCGGCGTGACCTTCCGAGATCTCACCCCTGAGGGTGAAGATGCCGTGTTGCGCGCGTCCGACAACCTGGACTGGCCGCCGACCATCGGGCGACCGCGCGCCTCGAGCGGGTTCAGCGCGCGGGACCGGCTCCTGAGCGTGAACGGCGAGCGCCTGGCGTCGCTCCATGAGCTCGGGTGGGCGCTGCGCGGCGTGTCCCTGGGCGATTCCCTTCGCTTTCGCGTCCTTCGCGACGGTCGGGAGCGTGTGGTCGTGCAGCGGAGCCCCGATCTCGAGGCCTTCGCGCGTTCAGGCCTGCGCTACGATGCGGTGATCCGCGAGGCTTCGCCGCAGCCCCCGTCGCCGCTGCGTTTCTAGGGACCCTCCCGAAGCGTCAGTCCCCGAGCAGCAGCGCCATCAGGCCGCAGCGCTCGGCCTCGTCGGCCAGGGCGTCGTCGTCGTCCTCGGTCTGCCGGAAGGCGAGGACGGGCGTGGGCGCGAGCATCCGACTCAAGACGTCGTGGTTCGATCCCGCGCCTGCATCGGGCGCAGACTGCATCAACACCACGGCGGCCACCTCGAGGCCTCGTCGCTGCGCGGATTCCATCGCGGTCAAACTGTGGGAGAGGGTGCCGAGCTCGTCCTTGGCCACCATCACGAGCGGCAGGCCGAGCTCGGCGGCGAGGTCCGCGTTGGTCGCGCGGTCGGTCAGTGGCACCAGAATGCCCCCCGCGGCTTCGACCAGCAGCCACTCGGATTCACGGCCTCGGGTGCTGATCATGGCCACCAGAGGATCCATGATCAGAGGATCATGATCACCTCGAAGGGTGAGCGACCATGGGGCCAGTGCGGGCGCGGATCGGTAGAGGCTTGGAAGCTCGGCGTCCTCCGGCTGACCACTCGCGTGCGCGATGGCGACGGCGTCGAGCGCCTCGGTGACGACGCCCGTCTCGATCGGCTTCAGCGCGGCCACCGTGTGATGCCGGCGCACGAGGTTTCGCGCGAGGGCGCGCGTGAGCCAGGTCTTGCCGACCGCCGTGCCCGTCGCGGTGATGAAGAGGCCAGGCATCAGCCAGGCCTCATGTGTTCGACCGAGGCGAAGGCGGCGAGCGTGGAATCGATGACGTCGTCGTCGTGGGTCGCCATGGGCGCCAGGCGCAATCGACTCGTGCCCTCGGCGACGGTGGGTGGCCGAATGCCCTGAACGAAGAAGCCCAACTCCAACAGGGCCGCCGAGATCTGCATGGTCAGCTCCGCCGGACCCAGCACGACGGGAACGATCTGCGCGTCACTTGCGGGCACGTCCCAGCCGCGCGATCGCAAGCCTTCGCGGAGACGGGCGGCGTTTCGGAGCAGCTGCGCGCGTGCGGTGTCTGCGTCACGCACCAGGTCGCAGGCGGTGACGCAGGTGGCGGAGGCGGCGGGGGAAGTCGCCGTGGAGAACACGAAGCTTCGGGCGGTGTTCTCCAGCAGGTCGAGCACCGCGGGGGTGCTGGCGACGAAGGCGCCCCACAAGCCCATGGCCTTGCCCAGGGTGCCGACGAGCAGGTCGGGGACGACGCCAACGCTCGCACACGCGCCCGCGCCGTCGGGGCCGAGGACACCGACTGAGTGAGCCTCGTCGACCAGCAGTGCAGCGTCGAAGCGCGTGGCCAGCTCGCGCAGCGCGACCAAGGGCGCGAGGTCGCCGTCCATGGAGAAGAGGGCGTCGGTGACGACGTAGGCCGCGCTGGCTTTTGACCGCTCGCGCTGCAGCGAGCGGCTGAGGGCGTCGACGTCGCCGTGCGGGTAGACGATCACGCGCGCCTTGGACAGACGGCATCCGTCGATGATGGAGGCGTGGTTCAGTGCGTCGCTGAAGATCACGTCACCTTCTCGAGGTAGGCTGGAGAGCACGCCTACGTTTGCAGCGTAGCCACTGGAGAAGAGTAGGGCCGCGGGCATCCGTGTGAGGGTGGCCAGGCGGCGCTCGGCTTTGCGATGGATCTCGTGGGTGCCCGAGATGAGCCGGGACGCGGCGGCTCCCGGTCCGTGCTCGGCGCTGGCGTGGGCTAGGCTCTGGCGCAGGGCGGGATGGTCCGCGAGTCCGAGGTAGTCGTTCGAGCAGAGCAGCACGACGTCGCGGTGCTCGAACTCCACCGTGGGTCCCTGGGTGCTGGAGCAGACCATGGGTTGGCGGCGCAGGCCTCGCGCTTCGAGGTCGGCGATGCGGGCCCTGGCTTCTTCGTCGAGCGTCACGCCGCGATGGTGACAGCCGCCGGGCCCGAGTCAACAGCAGCGGGGTACGTCAGCGGGCCGTGGGTGGTGTTGCACGGGAAACGCGCCGGCTCGGACCCGCCAAGTGTTGCACGTGAAACGCGCTGGGCCCGATCGCCTGACGCAGGACCCGCTCCAGCGGCCGGCAAGCCGCGCCCGATGCTCTGCGGATGCCTTGCGTCGAGTCCCGCGCCCATGTTCTACGCAAGAGTGATGGCCGCACCCCGCATCCCGAACCCCCGCCCATCGAGCGGCAGACCCGTGGGCCGCTCGGGCGCCCTGGTCGCGTTCGCCGCGCTTCTGTTGGCCAGCTCCTGTGGTCCCAGCGCGCCGCCGGCCACGCCCCCGAATCCAGCCAACCCCCAGGCGCACCCGCCTCTCACGGCCGACGATCTCCTCTCCGACGCCGACGCCCGGGTCTTCAGCCCTCGCCTCGCCCGCGCGCACAAATCCCCCGATCCGCACCTGCGCCTGACCGCCTACGTCGCCCTCGCTCGCCAGCACGACGCCGGTCACGCGCTCCTTCTTCGCGACGGGCTGCGCGATTCGTCGAGCGGGGTCCGCAGCTGGGCGGCGCTCGGCCTGGGCGCCCTGGGCCATGACGCCCCGGAGGACGCCGAGCGTTGGCTCCTGCTCGCGCTCGCCGCGGAGAGCGACCCGGCCGTGCGCGCCTCTCTGACCGAGGCCTTGGGACGCGTCGGGAGCGATCTCTCGGATGGCGCCCTGCGCGCGGAGCTCACGGCCGAGGCGGTCGAGGAGCGCGTCTCGGCCTGCCGTGCCTTGGCCAACCTCGGTCGACGGGACGTCTCCCCCTCCGCCGCTTCGACCACCGCGCTGCTCTCCACGTTGGCGAATCACCCGGGTCCCGACGTGGTGGTAGCGTGTACGGAGGCCCTTGGCCGGCTCCCGCGCGCCGCCGCACCGGGCTTCACGGATCGCATCACGGAGGCGCTCACCACGCAGGCGGCCTCTCCCACGGCGGACGCGCGCAGGCTGGCGTTTCGTGGCCTCGGGCGTCGAGGAGCGGGCGAAGTCGCGCTCTTGGTCGGCGGCGCTGAGGACCCCGATTGGCAGGTCGCGGTCGCGGCGCTCGGCGCCTTGGGTCGCCGCACGGAGCCCGCCGCCAAAGCGGCCTGCGGGGAGCTGTTGTCGGGCGTGGGCACCACGAACTGGGAGTCCGCCAACGGCACGCGCGTCCATCGGGTGCGCGCCCTGGTCGCCGCATGTTCGGCCTGGGCCCGCGACGAGCCCGTCTATCGACCGGCGTCCGACGCGCTCCGAAGCGTCGCCAGCGTCCCCGCATCGAACGCGAGCGACTGGCGCGGACAGGTCCATTGTGCGCTCGCGAGCCTGGTCGACCGTGGCCGCGGCTGGCCCAACGAGAGCCCGCGCTGCGGTCTCGGGCGGGTCCCGGGCGACCAACGTCTGCGCCAGGCTGCGGAGGTGGTAGGCGACGTGCCCGGCGCGGACGCAGAGCGCGGCGCCTACCTCGAGCGCATCTCCGCCGGCGCTTCGGCACGCGTGCGTGAGGCCGTTCTCTCAGCTGCCGCCCACGTGAACGCGCCGAACGCCAGTCAGCTCCTGCTCGCGGGTCTGGCGGATCCAGACCGTGGCGTGGTCGACACCAGCCTCGAGGTGCTGGTGGATCGCGCCCAGGCCTGGGCCAGGGGAGGAGAGGGCGACGCCGGCATGGCGCGCATCGACAGCAGCGCGTTGCTTCCCGCCATGCGCCACGCCTTCGAGACCCTGCACGCCGCCGACGACCTGGAGGGCCTGGGTCTCTATGTGGATGCACTGGGTCGGCTACCGCTCACCGAGCTCGACCCGAGCTTGGACACGCTGGCGCGGCACTGGAACGTCGCGGTGCGCAAGAAAGCGCTGGCGGTTCTGCGCACCCTGGGACGCGCTTTGCCCGAAGGCGAGCCTGCGCAGGTTCCCGACGCGCAGCGCGTCCACGTCTGGGCCGATCAGGCCATGCCCGAGGTGCTCGTGCGCACCAACCGCGGCGAGTTCCTGCTCGAGCTTCGACCCGACGCGGCGCCCGAGACCACGGCGCGCTTCCTCGAGCTGGTCGACGCGGGCTTCTACGCCGGTCTCACCTTTCATCGAGTCGTCCCTGGCTTCGTGGTGCAGGGAGGCGATCCTCGCGGAGACGGCTACGGAGGTCCCTCCTTCAGCCAGCGTTGCGAGGACAACCCCCTTCGCTACGAGCGCGGATCCGTCGGCATGGCGCTCGCGGGCCGTGACACGGGTGGCAGTCAGTTCTTCATCACCTACGGTGCGGAGCCTTCCCTGGACGGCAGCTACACCCTCTTCGGGCGCGTGGCCCGCGGCATGGAGGTCGTGGACCAACTGCACGAGGGTGACCGCATGATCGAAGTCCGGCGTCCTCACTAGAGTTGGCTTGTCCCCCGCCGCGAGGGCTCCCTTCAGAAGGTCAGGTCGTCGCGACCTGCGGGCGGTCCCCAGTCGATCGCGTCCACCGCATCGAGCAGCTCGCGGCTCGCATCCGTGGGGACGCGGACGCGCAGCGTCACCAGCAGGTCTCCGAAGCCGCCGTCGCGCCTCGGCATGCCCTTGCCCCGTAGCCTCATCCTCCCGCCACCTTGGCTTCCGGGCGGGACATTCAGCGTGACCTCACCGTGCGGGGTCGGCACCGTGATCTTGCTACCCAGGAGTGCCTCCCGGACGTTGACCGGAAGCTCCAACTCGAGCTCGTCGCCGCGTCGCTTGAAATGGGGATGGGGGTTCACGTGCACGGTCATCAGCAGATCCCCGTCGGGACCTCCGTGCTGTCCCCGGCCGCCCTGACCTCGCAGGCGCACCTTCCCTTGATCCGCCACGCCCGCGGGGATCTTCACCTTCAGCGTGGTCGCGTCCTCGCCCGTACGGCTCAGGCTGAGCTCACGTGTGCAGCCCGAGAAGGCCTCCGCGAGCGACACCGACACGCTCGCCTGGAGCTCCTGACCGCGGGTCGGTCGCTTGGGCGCGCGTCGGCCGAAGAAGCCCTCGAAGCCGTTCCCGCGCAGCCCGTCGCCGATGTCGAAGTCGAAGCCCGCGGGACCGCCCCTGGGCATGCCGCCCCCGAAGCCGCCGCCGTAGCGTCGCTGCATGTCCGGGTCGAAGCCGTCGCGTAGACCCTGATCCCCGAACTCGTCGTAGAGCTTCCGCCGCTCGGGGTCGGAGAGCACGTCGTAGGCGTGGGAGACGCGCTTGAAGCGGTCCTCCGCGGCCGCGTCATCCGGGTTGCGGTCTGGATGCAGCTTCCGGGCTAGCTTGCGAAAAGCTCGCTTGAGCTCGCTCTCGCTGGCGCCACGCGAGACTCCGAGATCCGCGTAGTAATCCGATGACGTCACGCACGCAGCTTACACGCGCCCGCCCGCTTTGCATGCGCCCCCGAAAGACCGACACGCCAATTTTCAAGCGAGTGTCATTATTGAAACCCGTGCCCACTTCGCGTTCTTGCAGCGTGAAACGCGTTCCAGGCCCTCTTGCTGCATGAGATGGCCCGTGGTAACTCGCGCGAACTGTGCCCGTCGTCGATCTACAACGGCTCCCCCATCACGTCGCCATCATCATGGATGGCAATGGACGTTGGGCGAGTTCACGTGGTCTCGACCGCAGTCATGGACATCGCGAAGGCTCCAAGGCGGTGCGTCGCATCGTGCGGGCGGCGCGTCGGATGGGCATCGGCGCGCTCACGATGTACGCCTTCAGCGAACAGAACTGGCAGCGTCCCCTGGCCGAGGTCAGCGCCTTGATGGAGCTGCTCACCGAGTTCCTGGTCAACGAACGCAAAGAGCTGATGGACAACGGCATTCGCCTGCGCGCCATCGGCCGCCGGCACGAGTTGCCTTCGCCCGTGCGTCACGTGCTCGAGGCCCTCGAGGCCGACACGAAGCAGCTCGACGAGATGACCCTGACCTTGGCCTTGAGCTACGGCGGCCAAGAAGAGATCACCGACGCCTGTCGTGGCATCGCCGAGCGTGTCCACGCGGGCGAACTCGAGTGCTCCGCCATCGACGAGGCACTCTTGGGCGCCGCGATTCCCTCCGTGGATGTGGGCGCCGTCGATCTGCTGGTCCGCACCGGCGGTGAGCAACGCATCAGCAACTTCCTGCTCTGGGGCGCGGCCTACGCGGAGCTCGTCTTCACCGACAGGCTCTGGCCCGACATGGAAGCCGAGGATCTGCACGAGGCGATCGCGACCTACCAGACGCGCGAGCGACGCTTTGGACGCATTCCCGACGCCGACCTCGGCGAGCCGACGGATCCGGAACCCGCCCGGCAGGCGAGCGAGTGAGCGGCGAAGCAGAAGATTCGCCCCCGTCGCGCATGTCCAACACGGCGGTCCGGCTGCTCGCCGTGGTGCCACTGATCCCACTGATCCTCTGGTTGATGTTCGGCGCGCCGCCCTGGGCGTTCGTGATCCTCGTCTGCCTCGCACTGGCCATCGCCAGCGGCGAGTTGATGACGATGGTCTTTCCGGATCACCGCCTGCCTCGTGTCTACGGCGTGCTCGCGACCGTTGGCTTGGCCCTCGGGCTGCGCTTCGTCACCGCGCCGCTCTTCCTGCCCACGGCGCTCGTGGGTCTAGTGCTCGGAGCGGTGCTCGTCTCCTTGATGTACCCGACGCCCATCGAAGCGGCGGCCGCGCGCACCGGTTGGCTCATCGCAGGGCCCATCTACGTGGGTCTGCTCTCGTCGCTCATGTTCGTGCACCGGCTGCCCCATGGTGGCGCCTGGGTGATGTTGACCATGCTCTTGGCGTGGCTCTCGGACACCGGCGCGTACTTCGCGGGCAAGGCCTTCGGGAAGCGCAAACTCTATCCGCTGATCTCGCCCAAGAAGACGCGTGAAGGCGCCGTGGGTGGTCTGCTCGCGTCCGTCGCGTCCGCGGTTGGCATGCACTTCACGCTCTTGCCGGAGCTGCCCCTGCTGCACGCCATCGGCCTCGGTGTCGTCGCCGGTGCCTTCGGTCAGCTCGGCGATCTCTTCGCGTCGCTGTTGAAGCGCAGCACGGGCGTGAAGGACAGCGGCAAGATCTTGCCAGGACACGGCGGGATCCTGGATCGCATCGACGCGCTGCTGATCACCGGCGCGCTGACCTGGCTCTACACGGTCTGGCTCCCGCCAGCCGCCTGAGGTCCCTAACGCGTGTCCGCATGCCGCAGACTCACGGGTCTGTAAAGCCATGCCCGGCGCGGCTGTGCGTCCTCTCATTTCTGACGCGCCGCGTTGTTGACGCCACCGAATCCGGGTGCAGGATAGCGCCCGACGAGCCAGACGGTGCTCGAACATTGGAGTGCGCAATGACGCAAGAAGCCCAGCCAGAGTACCAGTTCTTCAAGGTGGTTCAGGACTACCTCGACCAAGCCGCCGACGTCGTCCACCTGCCGACGCACGTCCGAGAGATGCTCTCCCAGCCGAAGAACGAGCTCATCGTCAACTTCCCCGTGAAGATGGATGACGGCTCGTTGAAGCTGTTCAAGGGCTACCGCATCCAGCACAACAACCTGCTTGGGCCCTACAAGGGCGGCATCCGCTACCACGCGAGCGTCAGCCTCGACGATCTCAAGGCGCTCTCCGCCATGATGACGTGGAAGTCGGGTCTGATGGGTATCCCGTTCGGTGGCAGCAAGGGCGGCATCAAGTTCAACCCGCGCGACTGCTCTAAGGACGAGATCATGCGCATCACGCGTCGCTTCACGCACGCGCTCGGCACGCACATCGGTCCCGACTACGACATCCCGGCGCCCGACATGGGGACCAACTCCCAGATCATGGTCTGGATGATGGACACCTACATGAACTCGATCAGCGACACCCACAAGAACGCGCAGCGCGCGGTCGTCACGGGCAAGTCGCTGGCGTGCGGCGGCTCCGAAGGTCGCAATCAGGCCACGAGCCGCGGCGTGCTGCACTGCATCCTGCAGTGGGCCCAGGACAACCACTTCGCGCTCGAGGGCAAGACGGCGATCATCCAGGGCTTCGGCAACGTCGGTGGCAACGCCGCGTTCCTGCTCTCGAAGCTCGGCGTCTCGACCATCGCGGTCGGTGACCACAGCGGCTACCTCGCGAACCCCGAGGGCTTCAACGCCCACAAGCTGATGGACCATGTGGCCGAGCACGGCGCCATCGCCGGCTACGAGTCGGGCATGGAGATCTCCCGCGACGACTTCTTCTCGACCAAGGCCGACCTCTTCATCCCAGCCGCGCTCGAGAACCAGCTGGGCGCGAAGGAGGCCGAGATGCTCGACGTGAAGCTGGTCGCCGAGGGCGCCAACGGTCCCACCACGCCGGACGGCGAGAACATCCTCAAGGATCGCGGCATCCCGATCCTGCCGGATGTGTTGGCCAACTCGGGCGGCGTGACCGTCAGCTACTACGAGTGGGTCCAGAACCGCCGCAGCGAGATCTGGGATCTGGAGGAGGTCGAGCGCAAGCTCGAGACCGCCATGATCCGCGCCTACCGTCGTGTCGACTACTTCGCCCGCGAGCACAACGTCGACATGCGCATCGCCAGCTACTGCATGGCGCTGCAGGCGTTGAATCAGGCCTACTCGGAGCGCGGCATCTTCCCGTGATTCCCTGTGTGCCCGTCCGGGGTCGATGAGCGCCATCGCGCCCAGGTCGAGGCCTATGTGCACAACGTCAACGCGCGCGTGCGCCGCAAGGGCAACAAGGCCACGCGCGAGTCGGCCCACTGCGACATCACGGGCAAGCTCGCCTCCCGCTCGATGCTGTCGATCGACACGGTGCAGATCGACGAGCAGGACGACGAGGGCCACGAGCGCTTCGTCGTCTCGCTCGCCTTCGACGAGGCCGCCTGGAACAAGCGTCGCAGCACCGACGGCTTCGTGCTGCTCCTCCCCCACGCCGACCTGCCGCACAGCGCGGCCGAGTTGGTCGCGCGCGACCAGCGCCAAGGACGCGGTCGAGAAGGACTTTCAGATCATCAAGAGCAACCTTGGGCTACGCCCCGTCTTTCATCACACCGACCCGAGTGCCGTGATTCCTGCTGCTTGCGCCCAGGGGTGGCCAACATGGGGTGAACGCTCTCCAGTTCGCTCGATCGCTCGCGCGCCTTGACGCGCGCGGGTCGTGGGGGCTACCTTCTCGGCGGAGGTCCGGATGCACGATCAACGGATAATTGGGGTAATGTTGGCGTTCGTAGCGACCTCCATGGGCGTCGGCGGTTGCGACTGTGGCGGCGCTAGCAACCACGGCCCCTGCGCGGACGTCAGCGACTGCGCGCTCGGCATGCTCTGCATCGACGGCGCCTGCATCCCTGGTCCCGATGGGGCTGTGGTGGACTCGGGGCACCCCGACACCGGGTCCATGTGCATCGACGTGGACGGTGACGGAACCTCACCCCCCACCGGCACCTGCCCTGGCGGAGATGACTGCGACGACACGTCTGCGGCCACCCACGCCGGCGCCGCCGAGGTCTGCGGCAACGGCGTGGACGACGACTGTGACGGAGTCGCCGACGAGCCGGACTGTGCCTGTCAGCGCGGTGACCGCGTGACCTGCTTCGAGGGCGACAGCGCGGTCGCGAACGTGGGTGCATGTCGGCGAGGCGTGGCCGTGTGCGTCACGGAGGGCACGCCGGGAGAGTGCCGGGGCCAGGTCTTGCCCACGGACGAGACGTGCAACGGTGTGGACGACAACTGCGACGGAGTCGCCGACGAGGGCCTGCGCAACGCCTGCGGCGATTGTGGACCCGAGGTGACGGAGGCCTGTGGCAACGGCCTCGACGACAACTGCGACGGGCGCGTGGACGAGGACTGCGACTGCGACTACCGCTGCGTCTGCGATCCGAGCTCGGCCACCTGCGACTGCCGCCCTCCCACCAACCAACCCTGCTACGAGGGCCCCTTTGGCAGCGACGGTCGAGGCGTGTGCACAGGCGGTCGGCGGGACTGCGTGGACGACGGCACGGGCACGCTGCGCTGGGGGAGCTGCGTCGGACAGACGGTACCCAGAGAAGAGTGCGCCGCGAGCACGCCCAACGGCGTGGATGACGACTGTGACGGCGTGGTGGACGAAGGCTGCGCCGACGGCGATGGAGACGGTTCGGCCTGGCCCAGCGATTGCGATGACACGGATGCGGCGCGCCACCCGGGAGCGGCCGAGGTGTGCGATGGCGTGGACGACGACTGCGACGGCGTGGCCGACGAGGGCGTGACCAACGCCTGCGGCGCCTGTGGTGCGCCCGCGGCCACGGATACCTGCGGCAACGGCCTCGATGACGACTGCAACGGCCTGGTCGACGACGGCTGTAGCTGCGTGGGCGTCACCACCCAGGACTGCTACGGTGGCCCCGCGGGCACGGCGGGCGTCGGTACGTGCGTGAGCGGCACGCAGACCTGTTCCGGCGATGAGTTCACCTTCTGGGGTGAGTGCGTCGGCCAAATGATGCCGCAGCCCGAGGTCTGTGACGGCGTGGACAACAACTGCGACGGAGTCGTGGACGAGCGCTGGGCGGCGGGATCCAATGGCTGCGGCTTCTGTGACGGCACGGAGGTCTGTGACGGCATGGACAACGACTGCGACGGCCTCGTCGACGAGGGCGTGGCGAATCGCTGCGGGGAATGCGCGCCTGAGCCAGTCGAGGCCTGCAACGGGCTCGATGACGACTGCGACGGCGTGATCGACGATGGCGTGACCAACGCCTGCGGTACCTGCGAGCCCGAGCCCTGCTTCACCGAGATCTGGGACACGCCGGCGGATTGCGCAGCCTCCGGCCGCACATGCGATGCGGTGGAGCCCGATCCGGACCACCCGGGAGGCGTGACCCTGGGGCAGTCGACGACCGACTTCGACTACATCTACATCGCTGTCACCGGGCGCAATCAGGTCGCGCAGATCGACACGACCACGGGCGTGAAGAACTGGCAGGTCGACTCGCACGGGCGCTGGCCTTCGCGTACGGCGGTGGCCATCGATGGCAGCGTGTGGGTGACCAACCGCGCCTACACGGGCAGCAACCCCCTCGACGTGACGCAGTCGAACGTGGTCCACCTCTCGGCCGAAGACGGGTCGTTGATCTGCCGCGCTCCGGTCGTTGGCGTGGCTCGCTCCGCGGCGATCGACGGTCTCGGTAATGTCTGGGCTGGCGCCTACAACACAGGCCACCTGTGGCATATCAGCGGCACCGATGTCGACAGCTCGACCACGCCGCCCACCTGCCGGGTAATTCGGGAGCTCGACACGGCCGTCAACATCTATGGCTTGACGGTCGATCCCGACGGCTTCGTGTGGACTGCGTCGTCTCCGACGACGATCCGCATCAACACCGCCGACTACAGCACGACGAGCGTCCCGAACCCAAGTTTCTACGGGATCGCGCCCGACGGCATCGGGCAGGTGTGGTTCGGCGGCTGGAGCGGCGGTGGCAGCGTCCACGCCATCCGGCGCAGCGACTTCTCCGTGCTCGACACGGGGGTCACGCAAGTCACCGCCGTCACCGTTCATCCGGACGGCACGGTCTGGGGCTCGAGCTACGGCACCAACGAAATCGTGGGCTTCGATGGGGTCACGGGTGCCTTGCGCTGTCGCGCGCCCATCCCGAGCGGGACCAACCCTCACGGCATCGCCGTCGATCGCACGGGTCGGCTGTGGGTGCCGAGCCGCTTCGGCAGCGGCTCGGTCAACGTCTTCGACACATCCTGCCGCTTCGTTGCGACCTACACGGTGGACTCCGGTCAGGAACTCTACAGCTACTCCGACATGACGGGGCATTTGCTGCGGACCTTCACCGCGCCCGAGGGCATCTGGAGCCAGACCTTCGACTCCGGCTACCTCACACCCTATTGGACTCAGGTCTCCTGGGACTCGATCGAGCCTGCGGGCACGGGCGTCGAGGTGACGGTGCGCTCCGCCGACGAGATCGCGTCGCTCGACTCGGGCACGAGCTGCGGGCCCTTCAGCATGTCACCCGCAGATCTCTCTGGCTGTCCGGCGGACCTGCATCGCCACCGCTACCTGCGGTTCGACGCGCGGCTCTTCCGCACGAGCGGCAGCTTGCGGCCGACGCTCACGGGCGCTCGAGCGAGCTGGGCCTACTGATCGCGATGACGACTCGACCTGGTGGGCTCGTCTCTCTGGGCGCCCGGTTAGTACTCTTGGCCCTGGGCTGCTGCTCGCACGAGGTGGCGAGCGAATCGGCGGCGGCGCCCCCGGCGCCCATGTGTCCTGTGCGCATGGCCCTGCTCGCGGATCGTGGCGTGTGCATCGATCGCTTCGAGGCCCGCATCGACGGCATGGGGAGTGACGCGCGGGCGTTGAGCGCCGAGGGCACATTGCCCAGCTCGGCCGCGTCCTGGGACGACGCGTCCGCGGCCTGCGCGAGGGCTGGGTTCCGCCTCTGCACCGCGGACGAGTGGCTGCGCGCCTGCGCCGGCACGGAGGGACGCCTCTACCCCTACGGCGACGAGTACGAGCAGGGGCGCTGCAACACCTCGGAGCGCGACTCGGACCTCAGCACCAAGCACCTCGCCCCAGGTGGCAGCTTCGAGCGCTGCGTGAGCCCGGAGGGCGTGTACGACCTCTCCGGCAATATCGGCGAGTGGGTCGCCAACGCGGATCCCACGGGCATCCTCCGCCAGCAGGTGGGCGGTGCCTACGCCAACATGGGCAAATACGTCCAATGTACCTGGGATCCGCCCGCCTACCAGCCGCCCGAGCAGCGCTACGAGGGCCAAGGCTTCCGCTGCTGTGGCGACCGCTCGCGCTGAGCCCGAGCTGACCCAGGGCGGGATTCGTTCACGGCCACGTGCCTAGAGCCGTAGTAGAGAGGCAGGTATCTCATGCCGACGCTGCGCGAGTGGTTGATGGACGCGCCCTTTACGCTGGGCATGTCCTCTGGGTTCTTTGGCTTCTTCGCTCACGCGGGGTTCTTGTCTGCGCTCGAGGACTCCGATCTGCGACCGAGGGCGGTGCTGGGTTCGAGCGCGGGGGCCCTGGTGGGTGGTGCGTGGGCGGCTGGGCTGCCGGCGCGAGACTTCTCGGAGGTCTTGCTCGGTCTGCGGCGTCAGGACTTCTGGGATCCGGCGCCGGGAGCCGGTCTGCTGCGTGGCGCTCGCTTCCATTCGATCCTCCAGCGCGTGCTGCCGACGCAGACCTTTGCTGGATGCCGAACACCCCTTGGGGTGTCTGTCTTCGATGTGGCGACTGCGCGTACGCGGGTCGTGCGCCACGGGGAGTTGGCCTCCGCGATTCGCGCGAGCTGCGCCGTGCCCTTCCTCTTCTCCCCCGTGCGAGTCGCGGGACGCGCCTGCCTCGACGGTGGTCTCTTCGACCGTCCCGGCTTGCTCGGCGCGACTCCGGGAGAGCGCATCCTGCATCACCACCTGGCCTCGCGTTCGCCTTGGCGTCGGCCCGGTAGCCCCGCGCTCGAGGCTCCACACCGAGGTGGAACGCTCAGCGTGATCCTGGAGGATCTGCCCCGAGTTGGGCCGTTCCGGCTGGCGGAAGGCGCGCGCGCGCATCGCATCGCGTGGGAGGCGACGCGGCGGGCGCTCGACCTCCCGGTCGCTGGCCCGGTGCTGCCGGTAGCGACTTAGACAAGCTCTCTCCGGCGCTCTCGCTTTCGACGCGGCGCTCGTTTAGTTTCTAGCCACGTGACCGCCCCTGACGCAGCCGAGATCGCCGTACTCCAAGGAGAGATCCCGGCCGAGGGAATCGTCTCCCTGCTGACCGAGATCGAGGCGTCATGTGCGACCGGGGCCCTGGTCTTCGAGGTCGACGGAGAGCCGTGGGAAGTCGTCCTCGTCGCGGGACAGATCGCCACGGATCAGCCCGAGCGCGCCGACGGAGAGGACGCCTTCGAGAGGCTGCTGGAACTGCGAGCCGGGACCTATTGGGTCTATCAGCGCCTGCCTCCGCTGCCGGTCTCCTCCGGAGGCGCGACGCGGCGGGAAGGATCCTTGGCCGTCCACGTGCCGGCCGACTTGATGAATTACTGTGAGCGCGCCGGCCTCAGTGGACAGCTCACCTTCGAGGCCAAGGGTCAACGCGCGGAGATCCTGTACGAGGGCGGCGAGCTGTCGACCATCCGCCTCGACGGGGTCGAAGACCTCAACGACGTCTTCGCCTGGGAGGAGGGCTCGTTCCGCGTCGACGCCAAGACTCTGGCCGACGTGGCGAGCACGAAGCTCTTGCACGAGTCCTTGCCCGCGCCGCCGCGTCCCGCCTCCGAGCCTCCCCTGTTGGGCATCGTCGAGGTCGCTCTGGCGTCCATCCTGCGCGAGCGCGAGGAGCGACGACCGGGTTCTCGCACGGGCCCCCTCATGCCGTCCCTGCCTCTGCCCAGGGCGGGCGACACCTTGCCGCCGCCCACGCACAGGCCGCGAGGTCCACGTCGCGACGCCACCGTGAAGGTCATCTACCTCGGTGGGGCTCCCGCGGCGCGCGGCCTGACCGATACCTCGACGCGACACGTGCGCGACGACGTCACGGCCGAGATGGTCTTGCCCGAAGCCACACGTGGACGCATGACCCCCGAGCCGTCCCCGCCGAGAAAGAATATCGCGGCGCCCAAGGGCGTCCGTGAGGGTGGGGGCAGTGGAGAGATAGCGATGGCAGCAGCGGACGCGACGACCCCCGACGGCATGCTTCATGTGAACAAGCCCGAGGACGACTTCTCCCCGGGCACGACGCTCCTGTGGATCCTGGTGGTGCTCGTGGTCGCCGTGGCGATGCTGGCGCTCCTCGCCCAGCTACCCCCCCTAGAGTAGGCTCCGGCGGTGGTTCGACCGCCTCGCAGAAACTCCTCCGTGTCGAGCATCGGTCGCCTCGCCCGATCGTCGCGGTTCTGCGGCATGGCGCTGGCCGTGCTCGGCGCGTCGTTGCTCGCGCAGCCCCTCGACGCCTCGGCGCAGGCCACCACGCCGGCGGTCGCGCCGGCCGACGAATCCCCAGCGTCCGCCGCGCCGTCCGCCCAGCCGGGAGACGAACCCACGGCGACCTCGCCCGACGTCGACGCGTCGGCTTCCCCCGACGTCGACACCGAGAGCGCGCCAACCGCGTCGGTCGACAGCGCGGATCCGGACTCCGTGGCAGCGGCCGGCGACGCACAGGAATCGGCGTCTGCGGACGACGAGCCCTCCGGGCACGTGTCGGACGACTACCCCTCCGATGGATGGGAGGGGGGCGAACCCGAAGGCGTCGCCGGGCCCGGTCGCTTCATGCTCGAGGACGTGCGCGTCGAGGGCAACGATCGAACTCGAGGCAGCGTCATCCGCAGCTACGTCCCGCTCGAACACGGCGATCTCATCGATCCCGAGGACGAGGAGATCGAGGCCATCCGCTGGCGTCTGCTGGGCACGGGCTGGTTTCGGCAGGTCCATCTCAGCCTGCGCCGGGGCGCGCACCGCGGCTGGGTCGTGCTCGTCGTTCAGGTGCACGAGCGCAACACCGTCGTCATCGAGCAGCTGGCCTTCGGCGTCTCCGAGGGTCTCACGCGCACGACCGACACACGCGTCACGGTCATGCCCTACGCGGGCGTGCAGCTGGCCGAGACCAACCTCCTCGGCACCGGCCTGACGCTGCGCGCGAGCGTGCTTGGAGCCCAGCGCCAGCAGGCTGCGCGCCTCTCCTTCGTGGCGCCGCACTTTCGCGACTCGCCCATGGCGCTCAGCATCACGGGCTTCTTCCACAACGGACGCGAGTTCTTCGGCCACGATCCGTTGGTCGCGATTCGCTGTCCGCCCGCGCCGACCGTCTGTGATCCCGCCATCGAGGCGCGCAACGCCGTCGTCATCTATCGCCGTGGGGGTGTGGAGCTCGGCACCGGCCGCGATCTCGGCGCGTCCACGCGCTATCGCCTCTCCTGGCGGGGCGAGCGCGTGAACGTGCTGGCCATGCCCGAGGCGGCGAGTGAGTCCTACGGCACGGAGGTGCGGCCGATCGACTTCGCCATCCGGCGCGCCGGCAGCTGGGTCTCGACCATCCGCGTGGGCCTGGTCTACGACCGACGCAACGATCCGGCGCTGCCCACGCGCGGCCTGTTGATCGACTTCGCCGTGGATGGGGCGATCCACTTCATCGGCAGCGACTACGACTTCTTGAAGGCCAGCGGACGCGTCCAGCGCTGGGTGCCCCTGCCCTGGGGCCACAAGCATTCACTACGTCTCGGCGCCTTCGCGGGTGTCGTCTTCGGGAACGCGCCCTTCTTCTATCTCTTCCACGCCGCGGACTTCACGGACCTCGTGCCGTCGCGCGTGCTCGAGATGCAGCTCGACCGGCGTCCCGCGCCCAACCTCTTCGGCACGGCGGTCGCGGCCATGCGTACGGGCGACGTCGTGGGTCGCGTCGACGCCGAGTACGGTATGCAGCTCTACTCGGGCACGGGCGGCGTTCGTGCGCTCAACGCCTACGTCGGTGTGGGCGTGTACGGGATCTCGAATCGCCGCGAGGTCGGGCGCGCCGTCCCCGGCTATCGTGGCGCGGCCCGGGTGCCCATCGACCTGACCTTCGACCTGGGTCTGAGGATGGACACCGACATCGGCGTCTTCCAGCTCGGCTTCTCCAACCTCTTGGGCTTCATTCAGCTATGAAGCGCCGTTCCCTGCTCACGCTCTGGCTAGCGCTGACGCTCGGGGTCGTCACTCTGGTGTCGGCGCAAGAGCTGGCTCAGCGCGAGGTGGGCGTGCGTTGGCAAGACGGCGTGCCACGCGTCAGCTTCTCAGCGCGCGATCTGGTGACGCCGACCGCCCGCCACCAGCTCGAGAGCGGTCTGCGCAAACAGTTCGTGGTCACCGTGCAAGCCTACCGCGAGCACGGAGGTTCGCCCCTCGCCACGCGGCGCTTCGCCTGCTCCGTGTACTGGGACGTGTGGGAAGAGGTCTACTGGCTGCGCCTCGGAAACCGCCCCGAGCCCATGCAGCGCCTCGAGGCTGTGCTCACGCGTTGCCTCGACGTCCACGACATCGCGGTGGGCCGGGCGTCGGACTACGAGGGTCGCTCCGGCGAGCACGTCTACTTCGCGGTGCACGCGGAGTTCAATCCGGTCTCGGCCGCCCAGTGTCGCGCCTTGCTGCGTCCTGGCGGTGGAGGCGAGTCGCTGGGACCCGTGGTCATCAACATCGTACGGCGCCAGATCTGCCAGGCCGAGAGCGCCGTGAGCTTCCGATCGGCCTCCGAGGCCGTGCCATGAGGCGGCCCTCGAGCATCGGGCGCAAGCTCCTCCTCGCCGTCGCGGTCGTCGCCCTCTTGCCCCTGGTGGGCTCGAGCATCCTCGGGCGCTCGGCCTTGCGAAACGCCTACCGGATGGGCGTGAACCCCGACATCGAGCGCGGTCTGGAGCGCGCCGTCGAGGGCTACCACGAGTACATCCTGGCGCTGCGTCGCGAGGCCGACGTCACGGCGGATGGCATCGGTCGCGACTACGCCGTGCGCCAACACGCCGTCGAGGCCAACCGCGAAGCCCTCGCCGACGATCTGCGCGCGGTGCTGAGCGCTCACGAGAACGTCGGCGCCGTGGTCGTGCGAAACGCGCAGGGTGAGATCCTGGCCTCCGCCCAGGAGCCCACGCGCATGGACACGACCGACCGCCGCGTCCTGAGTCGCCGCCGACCGCTGGACGATCAGGGCGCCGAGGTCGAGGTCATCCTCACGGCGCCGCTCAAGCCCTTCGACGAGTATCAGCGCGCGGGTGAGGTCGAGGAGGTCTTCTCGCGCCTCGTGGCCCAGACGAACTACGTCGCCAACGTCTACGTCTGGACCTACTTCGCGATGATGCTCGTGGTGGTCGCGGTGGCCGCGTTCCTCGGCATCGCGCTGAGCCGTCGCGTGACCCGTCGCGTGGCTTACCTCGCGCAAGCGACTCGCCTGGTCGGTCGCGGAGATCTCTCCGTACACGTGCCCGCGCAGGAACAGGACGAGGTGGCCGAGCTGACGCAGGCCTTCAACGACATGGTTCGCGATCTGCGGGAGTCGCGCGAACGCATCGAGTACCTGAAGCGCATCGGCGCGTGGCAGGAGTTCGCCCGACGCCTCGCCCACGAGATCAAGAACCCGCTGACGCCCATTCAGCTCGCGGCGCAGGAGATCCTCGCACGCTATCGCGGCGACGATCCGGCCTACCGGCGACAGCTCGAAGACGCCGTCGCCATCGTCACCGAAGAGGTCGCCACCCTCCGGCGCCTGGTCACCGAGTTCAGCTCCTTCGCCAAGTTGCCCGAGGCGATCCTGGAGTCCGCGGATCTTCAAGACTTCGTGGGCGAGCTGTCGCGCAGCATCCCCGGCATCCTCGAGTCCGCGGGGCAGGACGCGAGCTCCGCCGACGTGGACGTGCGATGCGAATGCGAAGCCGGGCCCGTGCCGGTACGCATCGACGCGATGATGTTGAAGCGCGCGCTCGACAATTTGATCCGCAACGCGGTGCGCGCCGTGCTCGAGACCCACCCCGACGGCGGCGGGAAGGTCGTCGTGTCGGGGCGGCGAGAGCGAGCGTGGGCGCTGCTCGAGGTCTCGGACAACGGACCTGGCATCCCGGAAGACGCCGCGACGCAGGTCTTCGATCCCTACTACACGACCAAGAGCGACGGGACGGGCCTGGGCCTCGCGATCGTGAAGAAGGTGGTGCTAGAGCACGCCGGCGAGGTTCGCTGCGATCGTGGCGAGGCTGGCGGTGCGCGCTTCCGCATCCGCATCCCGCTCCAGGCGGCCGATAGCAGCACCTGAGGACGCTCCTCCGCCTCGGAGCGCCGGTCCGAAGCCACCCCCGATTCAGAGTCGAGTCATGCGAATAGCCTTCACCTTCGAGAACACGCTCCCCGCGACCGCCGCCGACGCCGAGGTCTTCCTCAACACCGCCGCCGCCCTGGCTCGTCGAGGCCACGAGGCGGTGTTGGTCGCGCCGCAGCCGGCACACGTCGGGGCGGGCTTCGAGGAGCTGGTGCGCAGAGAGCATCAGCTGAGCGGGCCGCTCGAGTTCCATCCGCTGCAGTCGGCCTCAAGGAACATCGGGCTCCAGCACCTGAAGCACGCCAACATGCTGGCCAACAGCGCCGTCGCGCGCGACGCCGACGTGGTCTACACGCGCAACATGGTGGTGGCGCTGCGCTGCCTGGCCGCGGGCCATCGGGTCTTCTTCGACCACTATCGACCCTGGGGCGATCAATTCCCTCCGCTGCAGCTGATGATCCGTCAGATGTTCGCCCACCCTGGTTTCGTCGGCATGGTCTCCCACAGCGCCGTCGCCAAGGATGCCTACGTGCGCATCGGCGCACCCGACGAGGCGATTCGCGTCGTCCACAACGGATACTCGCCCGAGCGCATGAGCCCCGTGCTCGAACAGTCCGAAGCCCGCGCGCAGCTCGGCATCGCCGACGACGCCAAGCTCGTCGTGTACACGGGCCGCATCAACCAGCGGAAGGGCCTCGACACCGTACTCGACCTGGCCCGATCCTTGCCTGATGCGACCTTCATGCTGGTCGGTTCAGAAGGGCACGGGCTCATCGAGCACGCTGCCGAGGACATCCCCAACGTGAAGATCATCCCGTGGCAGCCGTCCGCGGCCACGGCGCGCTACCTCTACGCGGCCGATGTTCTGATCATCCCGCCCTCGGCCTCGCCCATGCTCGAGTATGGGAACACGGTCCTGCCGCTGAAGATCTTCCTCTACCTGGCGGCAGGCCGCGCCATCTACGCCCCCGCGTCGCCCGACGTATGCGAGGTGCTGGTGCACGACGAGAACGCCTGCTTGGTCGCCACGGATGGAGCGCCCACCGAGGCCGATTCCCTCGGCGCGCTGCTGGCGGACGAAGCGCGCATGCGTCGCCTCGGACGAGCCGCGCGCGAGCTCTCCGAGGCGCTCACCTGGGACGCCCGCGCGGAGCGGATCGAGGCGTTTCTCGCCGAGCGTATCCTGGCCGCGCCCACGTCGCTCGATCCACGCTGGAGCCGCGGTCAATGGCTGCGCGAAACCGCTGGCTGGCTGCGTGAGGGAGTGCTGCGCGGCCGCTGGGTCAGTGCTACACGCTACCGGGCCGCATGCTAGCGCCTCGCCTTTCCCAGTTCTGGTCACTCTTGGCGCGCGCTCAGGCGAAGCGACCGATGGCCTTCATCCTCGTCGCGGTCGTCCTCTCGCTGGCCACCGTGCCGCTGATCACCAGGCTGACCGTGGACGCCAGCTTCGTCGCGCTCTTGCCCACGGATGCGCAGAGCGTCCGCGACCTGGAGCAGGCCCGACAGCGCATGCGCAGCACCTCGACGCTGACCATCGCCATCGAATCCCCCAGCGGCGACGTCGCAGGCATGCGGCGCTTCCGCGAGGCGATCATCGCTCGCCTGAACGCCTTGCCCAACGACCAAGTGGGCACGCTCGACTCCGGCGTCAGCCCCTATCGCGACTTCGTCCACGAGTATGCGTCGCTCTTCGTGCCCCTCGACGACCTCACGCAACTGCACCAGGCGCTCGAGGAGAAGCTCGACGACGCGCGCTCCCGCGCCAACCCCTTCTATGTCGACCTCGGCGCGGACGAGGAGGATCCGTCCGCGGCCCTCGACGCCATCATCGATCGCATCCGCGGTCGCGCCACTCATCAGGACGAGCGCTTCCCGGATGGCATGTACCTGCATCCGAATCACAAGCTGCTCGCGCTCTTCTTGAGGCTCGGAGCGTCGGACGCGAGCCCGACCAGCGTCGTGAACCGAGTGCGTCACGAGCTGCACGAGCTCTCGCCGGGCAACTACGGGCGCGACCTCAGCGTGAAGCTCGCGGGAGACGTGATCGTCGCCCAGGAAGAGAAGGAGGCCGTCGCCAGCGAGCTCGGTCTCGCGCTCTTGATCACGCTCGCGGGCGTCGCGCTGGTGGTGCTCGCCTTCTTCCGCCGCGTGCGCGCCATCGTGCTCCTGGGCCTCGGTCTGCTGCCCGGGACGCTGCTCAGCTTCGCCATCGCGTCCTACACCGTGCCCCAGCTCAACCTGACGACGGCCTTCCTCGGAAGTGTGCTGCTCGGTAACGGTGTGAACCCGAGTGTCATCTGGTTGGCGCGCTATTTCGAAGAGCGACGCGCGGGTCATGGCATCGAGGACGCGCTCGAGCGCACGCACCTCAGCGTCTGGGCCGCAACTCTGGTCGCCTCCGGCGCGGCGGCCGCTGCCTATGCCTCGCTCATCGTCACGGATTTTCGCGGCTTCCACGACTTCGGCATCATCGGCGGCATCGGCATGGTGCTGTGCTGGATCTCCGCCGTGACCTTCTTGCCCGCGGGCGCGGCGCTCATGGATCGGCTGCGGCCTCTCAAGCTGCCGGCCACGGCCCGCCTGTTCGCGGATGGCTTCGTTCCCCTGCTGCGGCGCTGGCCCGGCCGAATCGTCATCGTCTCCGGGCTTATCACCCTTGGTGCGGTCATCATCCTGGGCCGCGTCGTGGCTTCGGATCCGATGGAGTACGACTTCCGTCAGCTGCGCTCCGTGAGGACGCCCAACGCGTCCGACACCCGGCGCATCAACGCCAGCGTCAACGAGATCCTCGACAGTACGACCCAGGGCCGCGGCGTGGCCATGCTCGCGCGCAACGCGGACGACATCCCCGTGCTCGAGGCGCAGCTCACGGCAGGGCGCGGTCCGGACTACGGCGCCTACCGCTCCATCACCAACCTCTTGCCCCGAGACGTGCCCGCCAAGCTGCCGCTGCTCGCGGACATTCGCGGCATGATGCTCGAGCTGCGACCCCACGCGAGCGAAGAAGAGCAGGCGTGGATCGACGAGTACTTGCCGCCCGCGCAGCAGACGCCTCCGCGGATCGAGGACATCCCAGCAGGCGCCGTGCACATGTTCACGGAGCGCGACGGACGCCGCGGGCTGGTGCTGCTGGTGGACGAATCCGAAGAGGGATCGCTGTGGGACGGGCGCTACTTGATACGGTGGACGCGCGCGCTCCGACGCATCCACTTCACGGATGGTGAGCGGCCTTTGCTGGTGGGTCAGGCCCCGATCTTCGCCGACATGATCGACGCCGTGTACGCGGATATGCCCAAGGCGGTTCTGGTCGCGCTCTTCATGACGATGCTCCTCGCATGGTTTGGCTTTCGCCGTAAGGTCACCAAAGCGGCGGCGCTCGTTTCTCTCTTTCTCGGCGTCGCGTGGATGGCCACCACCATGGCAGCGTTCGGCATGAAGTTGCATTTCCTGAACTTCATCGCCTTCCCCATCACCTTCGGCAACGGCGTCGACTATCCCGTCAATGTCTTGCGGCGCTACGAGAACGAACAAGCCGAAGGACACGACGTGGAAACGTCGATGCTCACGTCGGTCCAGAACTCGGGCGGCGCCGTGCTGCTCTGTTCCCTGACCACGATCATCGGCTACGCCTCCCTGTACGCGAGCGCGAACCTCGCGATCAATTCCTTCGGCCTCGCGATGTCGATCAGCGAAGTCACCTGCGTGCTCTCGGCGCTGGTGACGGTGCCCTGCTTCTTGATCTGGCGTGCGCGAAGGAGCCAGGGATAGCGATGGCTCGTCGCCCGGCTCACGGATCGCGCGCATGACCGATCGCCGACGCGACGTGGGCAGAGGCTTGCTCTGGCTCGGCTCCGCGGCGGGCTTCGCGCGCGTGGTGGACCTGATCGCGATCTACTTCGTCCTGCTCTACATCACGCAGGAGCAGGTCGGCGCCGCCTCGATCATCTGGTCCGTCGGCGTCTTGGTCGAGACGACCAACGGGCTCGGCCTCGGCGTCTCGATCGTGCAGGCGCCCGGGCTGACGAGGAACCAACTCGACTCGATCTTCTGGGTCGTGATCGGTGTGGCGGCCATCGCGGGCGGCCTCGTGATCGCGTCGGGTCCACTGCTCGCCCTCATCTACGGCGATCCGGCCATGACCGGATACGTGTTCGCCGTGGCCGGAAAACAGATGGGCTTGGCGATCGCGCTCGTGCCCTATCATACGCTGAACCGCGAGCTTCGATATCGAGAGATCGCCAGCGTGCAGTCGGGCGCCACCTTGCTCGCTGCGTTTACACGAGTCGGCGTCGCCGCCGCCGGCGGTGGCACCTGGGCTCTGGTGCTCGGCCACAGCCTGTACGGCGTGTTCATGGCCATCGGCGTCAACCTGATGAAGCCGTTTCGCCCGCGCAGGCACTTCTCCATGAAGGAGATTCGCCCGATGCTGCACTTCGGCATTCGTGTGGCCGCGACCGACGCTGTCAACCAGATCTATTGCAACATCGACTACCTGATCGTGGGCCGCATCTTCGGGCTCGCGCCCCTCGGCGTGTACCGCATCGCCTTCGATGTCGCGATCCAGCCCGCCGTGGTGATCGCCGACGTGATCAGCCGCTCGTCGCTGCCCGTGTACGCGCGCATCTGGGCTGCGGGCGAGAGCGTGCGCCACGCCTTCCGCTACGCCAGCCGCTCGCTCAGTCGTGTCGCCGTTCCGCTCACGATCCTGATCGCCTTGATCGCCTGGCCGCTCTGCCCACTGCTGCCCGCCGGCACGGATGGAAACTACGCAGGCGCCGCTCTGCCCATGACCATCCTGGCGATCGCCGCGCTCTTGCGCGTGCAGTACCAGCTCTTCCCGCCGGTGCTGCAGGCCACGGGCAACGCGGGCTCCGCGCTGCGCCTGAGTCTCCTCTCCCTCGCGCTGCTCAGCCTGTCCATGGTCGCGTCCGTTGGTCTGTTGGGTCACTGGCTCGGGATCTCCTCGGTCGCCGTCGGTTGGGTCGCCATCTATCCACCGCTGCTCTTCGCCGGGGTGCGCACGGCCCGCACGCACGCGGGCTTGGGCGTGTACGACTGGCTCGGCAGCATCTGGCCCGCGCTCCTGGCGGGCGCGATCGCCCTGGCCTGTGGATCTTCCGTGCTCTGGTTCACGCGGGCGATGTCGCCCTACCTGACGATCGGCCTGGTGGTCGCCGCGGTGCTGATCCCCTACCTGACCGCCACGCGCCTGCTCGATCTAGCCATCGGTCCCGAGGCGAGCCCCGACGCGGAGGGTCAGCATGCCTGAGAACCTCCCGACCATCGGCTGGGTGCGTCACAACTTCCTGCCGGCGAGCGAGACCTTCATTCACGCGGCGCTGCGATCGCTGACCGACGAGGGCGTGCGCATTCGCGTGCTCGCCATCAACCGACGCAACGCCGAGAAGTTTCCCTACGACGACGTCACCGCCCTGACGGACGGGCCGATGGGTCTGCTCGAGGCCGGGCGCTACTGGCTCACGGGCAGCTCGCCCCTTCAGCGCGAGTGGCTGAAGAGCGTGAAGCTGCTGCACGCCCACATGGGCTACACGGCCGCCCACGCACTCCACGCCGCCAAGCGCGCGCGCATCCCGCTCGTCACCAGCTTCTACGGCCGAGACGTCACCCTCGCGGGCTCGTCCGCGCGCCTCTTGCCCCAGTATCTGCGCTACACCGTGCTCCAGCAGCGCCTGTTCGCCGAGGGAGATCGCTTCCTCGTGCTCTCGCAGCACATGCGGGAGGCCTTGGTCGCCCAGGGCTGTCCCGACCAGAAGATTCGCATCGTGCGTATCGGCATCGACACCGAGCGCTTCTCTCGCGCGCCAGAGGACACCGCGTCCCCCAAGTCCGAAGAGCGCGGTCGCACGTCCGTGCTGATGGTCGGCCGGGAGGTCGAGAAGAAGGGCTTCGACGATGGGCTGAGCGCGTGCGCTCGCGCCAGGCAGCTCGGTGCGGACATCGAGGTCGTGCTCTTGGGTACCGGTGACGAGCTCTTGCCCAGCCTGAAGCGCCAGGCCGCAGCCCTCGACCTGCCCGTCGCCTGGCCCGATCCGAGCACGCGCGTGGCCCAGGCGATGCGCTCCGCGGATATCCTGCTCGTGCCCAGCCGCACGGCGGCGAATGGAGACCAGGAAGGCACGCCCACGGTGATCTGCGAGGGCTCCGCGAGCCAGTTGCCCATCGTGGCCACGCGCCACGCCGGCATCCCGGATCAGGTGGACGACGGCGAGACCGGGATCCTCGCGGACGAACGAGACGTCGAGGCGATGGCCACCGCGATCGCTCGTCTCGCCGTCGATCCCGAGGAGTGCGCGCGCATGGGTCGCGCCGGCGCCTCGAAGATGCAGGCGCAATTCAGTATTCAGGCGCATCGGGACGCGCTCGCCCAAGTGTACGCAGAACTCCTGCGAGAAAGGTCGCCCGCATGACAGACACCCAGAGGTCGGACTTGCCCGTCGTTATTCTCTGTGGCGGCCAGGGAACTCGGTTTCGTGAGCAGACGGAGCGGAAGCCAAAGCCCATGATCGAGGTCTCGGGCCGGCCCATTCTGTGGCACATCATGAAATTCTATTCCGGGCACGGATACCACAATTTCATTCTCTGCCTGGGCTACATGGGCGATATCATCAAGCAGTACTTCTTGAACTTCGCCGCGATCGAGAGCGACTTCACGGTGGATCTCTCCGCGCCGGGGAAGATCAAATACCACAACGAGGATTCCCTCGATTGGACCGTGACCTGTGTCGACACCGGCGCAGACTCGATGACGGGAGCGCGGCTCCGTCGAGTCGCGAAGTTCATCGACGCGGATCAATTCATGCTCACCTACGGAGACGGGCTCTCGAACGTCAACGTGCCGGAGCTGGTCGAGTTCCATCGACAGCATGGCGGTGCGGCGACGGTCACGGGCGTGCGTCCTCCGGGAAGATTCGGCGAACTCCTCGTCGATGGCACGAGGGTCACGAGATTCAGCGAGAAGCCCGTCGACCAAGGTCGCATCAACGGCGGCTTCTTCGTCTTCAACAAGGACTTCCTGCGCTACCTGACCGACGACGACGGCTGCGTGCTCGAGCGCACGCCGCTGGAGCAAGCCGCAGCCGATGGCCAGCTACAGATGTATGCCCACGACGGCTACTGGCAGTGTATGGACACCTACCGCGATCTGCTCCATCTCGAAGCAGATTGGAACGATGGCGACGCACCGTGGAGGACGTGGTGACGAACGAGTTTTGGCAGGACAGAGTCGTACTGGTGACGGGTGCTACGGGGCTCCTCGGCAGTCATATGGTCGCGGAGCTCGTCGCCAGGCGCGCGTCCGTGGTGTGCTTGGTGCGCGATCAGGTCTCACAGAGCCACTTCTCGCGCTTGGGTCTCGAGCAGAAGACCGTGGTCGTGAACGGTTGCCTCGAGGACTATCCCTTGCTCGAGCGCTTGCTCAACGAGCACGAGGTCGAGACGGTGATGCACCTCGGCGCGCAGACGATCGTCGGCACGGCCAACCGCAACCCGCTCTCGACCTGGGAGTCCAACGTGCGCGGGACGTACAACCTGCTCGAGGCATGTCGTCGCAATCAGCGCACCGTCGGCCGCGTGGTGGTGGCGTCGAGTGACAAGGCCTACGGCGATCAGCCGGAGTTGCCCTATCACGAGGACGCGCCCCTCGAAGGAAGATTCCCCTATGATTGCTCCAAGAGCTGCACGGATCTGATCAGCCGATCCTACTACGAGACCTTCAAGGTCCCGATTTGTATCACGCGCTGTGGGAACCTCTTCGGACCGGGCGATCTGAACTGGAACCGCATCGTGCCCGGGACGATTCGTTCCGCGATTCGCAACGAGCCGCCCATCGTGCGCTCGGACGGAAGCTTCGTCCGGGACTACGTCTATGTCGGCGACGCGGTGGCCGCCTATCTCGAGCTCGCGGAGCAGATGGATCGTCCCGAAGTGGTCGGGCAAGCCTTCAACTTCTCGGATGAGCGTCCGCAGAGCGTGCTCGAGATCGTCGACTGCGTGCTAAAGGCCGTGGATTGTCCAGATCTGAAGCCCAACGTATTGAACCAGGCGAGCCACGAGATCCGTGCCCAGTATCTCTCGGCCGAGAAGGCTCGCGAGCTGCTGGGCTGGAGTCCTCGCTACGGGCTGACCCAAGGCCTCGCGCTGACGGTGGCCTGGTATCGCGAGCTGCTGGGCTGAATGCAGGCCTCCTCGACGTCCGAGGTGGCGGTCGCGATCGGCGGAGGACGCGGCTTCATCGGTGCGCACGTCGAGCGCGCGCTGCGGGCATCGGGCACGGAGTCGCTCTCCTTCGGCCGCGAGGGCTTCGGAGGTCGGGCCCAGACGTTGATCTGGTGCGCGGGCGGGCGGGGCGACGCCGCCGAGCTCGAAGCCGCTCACGTCGACCAACCCTTCAGGCATATCGAGTCGGCGCGTCCGGGGTGTGTGATCTACCTGAGCAGCGCGGCGGTGTATGGCCAAGCGCCCGTGCCCTTCGTGGAGTCCGGCGAGCTCGTGCCCACGGACGGCTACGGTCAGGCCAAGTGGCGAGGCGAGCAGGCCGTCCGCGCGGCGGCCCTGCGCATCGGCGCGCGCGTGTTCATCCTTCGACCCGCGGTGGTCTACGGGCCCGGTCAGCGTCCGGGCATGCTCTTGCCCTCGGCGCTCGCGTCGCTGTCCAAAGGTGAGCCCTTCGACACCACCGAGGGCAGCCAGACGCGAGACTTCCTCGAGGTCTCGGATCTGGTGCGACTCGTCCTGCGCTGCCGCGAGCCCGACGCACCCCCCGGCGTCTACAACGCGGGCCGAGGCGACGAGGTCTCCGTGCGCGCGGCGCTCCAGGCGCTGGCGCACGCCGTCGGCCCCGAAGCTCGCGAGCTGCTCCGCTTCGGCGCGCGCCCCATGCGCCCCGGCGAACCCATGCGCTATGTCCTCGCCACCGAGAAGGCCCACCTCGAGCTCGGCTGGCAGGCCGAGGTCTCCCTCGAGGCCGGCATGCGGCGTCTGGTGGCCGCGACCGGAGACGCCGTCCCCGCGAGCTGATTTTCCCATTGATGAGAGCGAGCCGAATTCGGCTCTCCCCCGGGACTCATCGCTCAAACCAGGGATAAATCTGGGTCCAACGGATCGAGCTTGACGCATTGCAGCACGATCAGTAGACTCCGCGCCCCACGGCGGCCGTCGCCGTCCGAAGGAGAACAGGCACTTGGTGCAGGCACTTCAAGGAGCGAGTCTCGAAGAGCGGGTCGCCCACCTACAGGAGCTCGAGAAGAACGCCGATGAAGCCGACTTGGCCGATTTTCGTGCGAAATTCGACATGTCCTGGATCTATCATGACAACGCCCTCGAGGGTGTCGTCTACACCATGGACGAGCTCCGTGCGGCCATCAACGACCAGGTGGTCAGCGACACGACCCTGTTGCCTGTCTATGACGAGATCCGTCACAACGTCGCCGCGGTCAAGCTCGTCCGCGAGCTCGCCGCCAAGCGCCGCCTGACGATCAGCCTGCCTCTGATCAAGAACATCTACGCGGCCCTCGCGCCCGAGGACATCGAGGGCAAGTCGCCACCGAAGTATCGCAAGGAGATGCCCCTGCATCGCCTCTACTTCCACGACCTCGCGCCCCCCGACAAGATCAGCTACCGCATGCGGCAGCTCGTGACCTGGATGACCTCCCAGGACACGAAGCGCTCGACCCATCCGGTGCGCCTGGCCTCCAAGGCCCACTACGAGTTCCTTCAGATTCATCCCTTCCCGCGTCACAGCGGCAAGGTCGCGCGTCTGCTGATGAATCTCCTCCTGCTCCGGCACGGATATCCGCCTGCTATCATTCACTCGACGGAGCGTCAGCGATACTACGAGGCTCTGAAGACCTCGGATGATCGCACCTCGCAGCTGGTCACCGAGGCGCTGACCACCTCGGTCGAGAGCACGATCCGCTACCTCGAGACCGCTGAAGGCCTCACCGAGTCGCTCCGCTAGCTCCGACCAGCGGCTTGGTCGCTGGGTTTCGTCGCGTCGGGCTCTTTCGCCCCAGGCGCTGGCCCGGAAGCTCCCGGCAGGATGTCGAGTAGCTCGCGGTTCACCTGCTCGCCCAGGAGCGCCCAGCGGGATCCGTCCGACAGATCGAGGACGAGCAGGCGACGCCCACTTCCGTCTGTCAGGAGCGCGAAGTCGCAGCGCTCGGCCATGCTCGGGAGCTGCTCCCCATCGCCCACCATCTCGGCGCGGCCTCGACGGGTCAGCTTGAGGCTGCGTCCGCCGACCGGGAGCTCGTCGCCCAGGCGTCCGCCGGGGACGTCCCCGGTCTCGCGGAAGAGCACGATCTCGCCTCGTCGGCCCAGCTCTCCCAGCCAGATCACGGGCTCCGCGCCAGGGGTTCGGAAGAGCCTGAGCACCTGCTCTCCGTCCTCCTTCAGCACCACGCGGCCCGCGAGCCAGAACTCCGCGTCGAGGTAGAGCACCACCGCTCCGATGCCGAGCTCGTTCGTAGCCGCGGGCACGGACGAGGTCGAGGGCTGCCCTCGTCGCCTCAGACGCCGAACCCAGACCAGCCTGCTCAGGAGCGCGGCGCCGCTGACGATCCCGGCGCTGAGCAGGAGCGTGGTCAGCACGGCAAGCCTCCGGCGGCGAGATGAATCGCCCTCGCGCTCGCCTGGGGATCGGGCGCCGCACAGATGGCGGAGATGCAGGCGACCATGTGCGCTCCTGCTTCGCGAGCCAGCGCTGCGCGCTCTCGATCCAGACCACCGATGGCCACGATCGGAAGCGCCGTGGCCTCCACCGCCTGGCGCAAGAGCTCGAGCCCCACGACGTCGTCGGCGCCCAGCTTGCTGGAGGTCGGGAACACAGGCCCGAAGCCGAGCAGGTCGGCGCCGGCCTCGCTCGCCGCGCGCACCTGATCCAGCGTGTGGGTCGAGACGCCGATGCTCAGACCGCGTGCGAGATCGTGCTCGCGGAGCAGCGCGATGGGCAGATCTTCCTGGCCCACGTGCAGACCCTGAGCGCCCGCGAGCAGAGCGATGTCGAGCCTGTCGTCGACCACGAAGGGCACGCCATGTCGTTCACACGCGGCGGCGAGCGCGCGCGCGAGCGTGAGCTGTACGCGATCGGAGCCGTGTTTCATGCGCAATTGCAGCATGGCGGCGCCGCCCACGAGGATCGCCTCCGCCACCTCGAGTGGGTCGCGCCCGGCGCAGGCGTCCGGATCGACGATGGCATAGAGGCCGCACGGAGCTGACATGGCGACAGCTAATCGTTCCGGCCGGGAGGGGTCAAGCGACGTGGTCGTGCGTCTCGCGCAGGGCCCGGGCCGGGGATCTTTCTGCGAGCCTCGGGCCGGATCGTCGCGTATGCAGCCGCGGTGATCACCCTCGACGGCATCGCACGGCATCATGGCCGGCAGATTCTCTTCGCCGACGCCAGCGTCGCCATCCATCGTGGCGAGAAGATCGGCCTCGTTGGACCGAACGGTTCCGGCAAGACCAGCCTCTTCCGCATGATCATGAGGGAAGAGCAGCCCGACGCCGGAACGGTCTCCGTGCCGCGCACGCTGAGCATCGGCTACTTCAGCCAGGACGTGGGCGAGATGAGCGGCCAGACGGTGGTCGCCGCCACCATGGACGGCGCGGGTCCCGTGTCCGACGTGGCCATGGAGCTGGCCGAGCTCGAGCACGCCATGGCGGATCCCGAGCGCATGGACGAGATGGACGAGCTCGTGGAGCGCTACGGCCACGTCTCGGCGCGCTACCAGGATCTGGACGGCTACTCCCTCGACGCGCGGGCGCGCGAGATCCTCGCCGGCCTGGGCTTCTCGCAATCCATGATGGACGCCGACGTCGGTCAGATGAGCGGCGGCTTCAAGATGCGCGTGGCCCTGGCGCGCATCCTCTTGATGCATCCCGACTGCCTGCTGCTGGACGAGCCGACCAACCATCTGGACCTCGAGTCGATCCTGTGGCTGCAGGAATTCCTGATGCGCTACCAGGGCGCGCTCTTCCTCACCTGCCATGACCGACGCTTCATGAACCGCGTGGTCAGCAAAATAGTCGCCATCGACGGCGGTGAGATCACGACCTACACCGGCAACTACGACTTCTACGAGGCGCAGCGCGCGCTGAACGAGAAGCAGATCGAGGCGCAGCACGCGCGCCAGCAGGCCATGCTGCGCAAGGAGGAGCGCTTCATCGAGCGCTTCAAGGCGCAGGCGGCCAAGGCTGCCCAGGTTCAGTCGCGGGTGAAGCGGCTCGACAAGATCGAGAAGCTCGAGCCGCCGAAGGAGCGCAAGAAGCTGCACTTCGACTTCCGCGAGCCGCCGCGCTCCGGAGAGGACGTCGCCAACCTCGAGGGCGTGAGCAAGATCTACGGTGACAACGCCGTGCTCGATGGACTCGATCTGTTGATCCGTCGTCAGGAGCGCTGGTGCGTGATGGGCGTGAACGGCGCCGGCAAGAGCACGTTGTTGAAGCTGGTGGCCCAGGCGAGCGAGCCGAGCGCGGGCGACGTGCGGCTGGGCGCGAGCGTGAAGATGGCCTACTTCGCGCAGCACAGCATGGAGCTGCTCGACGCGACCAAGACCGTGCTCGAGTCGCTGACGGAGCGCTTCCCCGTCGCCTCACGCGGACAGCTCCACACCCTCGCGGGCGTCTTCGGCTTCCCCGGCGAAGAGGCCGACAAGCCCGTGCGCATCCTCTCGGGCGGCGAGAAGGCCCGGCTCGTGCTCGCGCAGATGCTCTTCGATCCGCCCAATTTCCTCGTGCTCGACGAGCCCACCAACCACCTCGACATGGACACCAAGGAGATGCTGGTGGAGGCGCTCGCGAGCTACACCGGCACCATGCTCTTCGTCTCCCATGACCGTGATTTCCTCGCCCAGCTCAGCAATCGCGTGCTCGAGCTCGGGGGCGATGACGGGCCGCGCAAATACGACGGCGGCTACACGGAGTACGTGGGCCAGGTGGGCTACGAGGCTCCCGGCGTGCGCACCTGAGCTCGTGCGGGCGTAGCCTCCAAGCGTCTGTTCTTCGCGCCCGGTGAATGGGAAGGACGCCGCAGCGTCGGACGTAGGCTGATTCGCGACTTTCGCGATGGGCGCCGAGTGCTAGCCTCCGCGTCGCGGACCGGTCGAGGAGCGGAATCTCGTGATGATGAGCGTCTTGGTGTGGAGCTTCGGCGTGCTTGCGGCGCTGCTCTTCCTGTATTCGCTGCTTCACTATCTGGCGGCGTCCGTGGCCGCGTTGCGCTGGCGCGGCGCGACCGACGCCTCACCCCAGGTCGACTTCGCCGTGAGCGTGCTCATCCCCGCGCGCGACGAGGGCGAGCACGCGCTGCGGGTGATCCGCTCGGTCCTGGCGCAGGACTACGCCGGACCCGTGGACGTCTGGCTCCTGCTCGAGGACACGAGCGACACGGCGCTGCCCAGCCTGCGCGCGGCCTACCCGAGCGCCGCCCTCGCGGATGAGGGCGAAGAAGACTCGGTGGTCACGCTCTCGGACCACGACTCGCGCCGCGTCTTCGTCGGATTCACCGGATCGACCAGCAAGAGCGCGCGCATCCGCTGGGCCGTACCGCGCGTCGAGACCGATCACGTCGCCATTCTCGACGCCGATCACGTGGCTCGCGTCGACTGGCTCACGAGCGCCCTCGGTGTGCTCGCCAGCACCAAGGCTCGGCTCGTCCAGGGCGTGCGCCTGCCGACGCGCGTGGGCGGCTTCTTCTCGTTCTGGGATTCGCTCCATCAGCACGTCGGCTGTGAGGTCTTCAACCGCGTGTTCACGCGCATGGGCCTGAGCGTCTTCTTCACCGGCACCACGGCCGTGATGGAGAAGGCCGTGCTCGAGGAGCATCCACTGCGCGACTGCATCACCGAGGACGTGGACCTCAGCTACACGCTGCTCTTCGAGGGCGGCACGGTCGCCCACGATCCGGTGGGCGGCTCCCACGAAGAGACCTCGCCCGATCTGTACAGCTTCGTCGCACGTCGTCGTCGCTGGGCCGCGGGCCACACGCGCGCCTATCTCTCGCGGCTGCGAAGCGTGGGCGCCGCGCGCATGCGGCGTCGCGATCGCGCGCAGTTCCTGCTCCACGGCGCGCACTACATGCTCGCGCTGCCCGTCTTCTTGCTCCACCTCGCCATCGCGCTGCTCTTCGCCAGCGGCATGTCGCGCCCGGCCCTCGCCTGCGCGGGCCTCCTCGGCGTCGCCATCGCCTGGATGGTGCTGCGCGGCCAAGGTCGCTCGGGCTTCGTCCATCGCGTCTTCGAGCTGCTCGCGCTCTCGGCCTGGTTCGTGCCCGCCGTGCTGATCGCGACCAACGTCACCATCGCCATCCTGAGCCGGGACCCGACGCGCGCCGCGCTGCCCGTGCCGCCTGCGCTCGCCTTGCTCGGGCTCGTGGGCTTCCTCGGTCCTCTGGCGGTGCTCGTGGTGGGCCTGGCCCGTCAACGCGAGCTCGGGGTCAGCAGCGGGCTGATGCTCGTCCTCAGCTACCCCTTCGCCTTCTATCTCGACGTCGCGGCCGTCGTGCTCGGGCTCTTGGACGCGGCCTTCGGGCAGAGCGTGTGGCGTCCCGTCGCGCGTGCGGAGTCGGGAGCGCGAGTCGCGACCGCCGCGGAGCCCGTGCTGCGCGGTCTGAAGCAGAGCTGCAGCCTGCGGGGACTCGTCGCCGCCACGCGAGGACGTCGAATCTCGTCCGTGGGGCGTGTGCTTCGCCCTTCACGCAGCCTGCCGACGCTCTTCGGCGCGGCCGTCTTCTCCTTCGGTGTGCTGTACGCGCCGCCGGTCGCCATCCCCGTGAGCGCCGTGCCTTGTGAGACGCTCGAGCACGACGGCGATCCATGGATCGTGCCCGAGGCGCGCATGGGCGGCAGCTACTGTCCGCAGCCGACCCAGGATCCCGCGACCCACGTCGTGATGCGCCCGGGTTCCTTCCGATCTCTGCGGCACGACACGCTGCCGCATCTCGACGCGAGCTACTGGGACAGCCTCGACACGACCTTCTTCTGCAATCAGGCGGTCTTCGCGCCGGAGAATCTCCTGGCGCGTCCCGGCGGCGGTCTCGATCTGCGTCTGCGTCCCGAGGAGCGCGCGGACAGGCACTACACGGCGGCCTCCTTCGCCACCAAGGATCGCGCGGACGCCAAGTTTCTCTACGGGCGCTTCGAGGTGGTGATGAAGCCATCGCGGGCCTCGGGTGTGCTCTCCGCCTTCTTCCTCTACCGCTACGATCCCTGGCAGGAGATCGACGCCGAGTTCGTCGGACGCGACACCACGAAGCTGCTCTTCAACGTCTATTACAACCCGGGTCGCCCCGGCGATCTGTACAACTACGGCTTCCGCGGCACGCCCGTGCGCGTGGATCTCGGCTTCGACGCGGCGGACGACTTCCACCGCTACACCATCGAGTGGGATCCCACGGGCATCCGCTTCTTCGTCGACGGCCGACTCGTGCATCACCGCGACGCCGGTCTGCCCACGCCCATCCCGCATCTGCCCATGCGCTTCCACGTCAACGTCTGGCCCACCTGCAGCGAAGAGCTCGCCGGTCCGCTCGACGCCGCGGCCCTGCCCACGCAGGCCGAGGTGCGCGAGGTGAACCTGTGGTCGTGGCACCCCGCGCCCCTGATGCGCGTCGAGAACTTCTTCCGCGGCCTGCTCGCGGACGACGACGCCACCGGCTGGCGCCGCGACGC
>Ga0210033_1000415_pt1 | contig 40287 bp, 26 predicted proteins | sample CryGeymeta201501_FD_185465 | JGI IMG/M metagenome (GOLD analysis project Ga0210033, IMG submission 185465) | Groundwater microbial communities from Crystal Geyser aquifers in Utah, USA - Crystal Geyser metaG 2015-01 (SPAdes) (version 2) | ecosystem: Environmental > Aquatic > Deep subsurface >... | reverse complement strand
CCGTCATACGGGAGAGGGGGTTGGGGGGTGAGGGCCTCCCCCTCTCCCCGTCGAGGGGAGAGGGGGCTGGGGGGTGAGGGCCTCCCCCTCTCCCGTCATACGGGAGAGGGGGTTGGGGGGTGAGGGCTTCTGCGGCGCCGAGGGAGAGGACGAGGGCGGCGACGACGGGAAGGAGCGCTGCGCGGGAGGGGGTGGAGGCGCGATGAGGTCGGTGAGGTTGCATGACGATCACTCGGGTGCCGTGGTCAGTCCGAGGGTTACGTGCGGCGGGCGCGGAGGCGGACGAGGGCGGCTTCGCCGGCGTGGCCGGGGCCTTCGTCGAGGTGGTTGATGACCTCCTCAAGGAGCTCGATGGTGAGGTGAGCGAAGTCGTCGCGGAGCAGGTCGGGGGTGAACAGCATGGGCTCGGCGCGGGGGCCGCCGCTGTTGTAGGCGAGCTGGGCGGGGGTGAAGGCCTCAAGGATGAGGAGGCCGCCTGGGGCGAGGGCGTCGGAGACGACGCGGTGGATGATGGGGCGGAGGTCCGGGGGGAGGTGGATGAAGGTGAGGACGGCCGCGTCGTAGGCGCCGGGTTCGGGCATGATGTCGGGGACCTTGCCCTCGAGGACGTTCACGGTGACCTCGCGCTCGTCGGCGAGCTGGCGGATCTTGCGGACGCCGGCGCTGGAGGGCTCGATGGAGGTCACCTCGAAGCCCTGCTCGGCCAGCCAGACGCCGTTGCGGCCCTCGCCGTCTCCGACGCACAGGACCTTGCCGCGTGGGTGGATGTGCGGGGCCTGCTCGCGGAGGAAGGCGTTGGGGGCGGTGCCGTAGCGGTAGTGGTCGGTGTCGTAGATCGTGTCCCAGAAGCTGCCGGGATCGTTCATGAGGGGCTCCGGTGGTGAGGTGACAGGCCATCGGGGGGTGACCGGCGGGGATGATACGATGAAGGGGGCAAGAGGTGAAGAGGGCGTGAGGACGCGGCGCGGGTGTCGCGATCGGATATTTGCAATATACTGAAGGTAAAGGGGTTTTGGTGACCATGGGCCGTTCAGGCGCGGGCGACCTCGACCTGTCCGTGGGGGGCGCGGACGACGAAGCGGACGCGGCGGAGCTCGGGGTGTCGGGCCAGCTCGACCGCGATGGGGGTTACGACCTTGTCCTCGATGACGCGCTTGAGGGGGCGGGCGCCGTGCGCGGGGTGCCAGCCGAGCTCGGCGAGCCGGGCGCGGGCGTCGGGCTCGACGGTGAGGCGGATGTGGCGGTCGGCCAGTCCGGCGCGGTTCGGCAGGGCGTCGACCTCGAGGTCGACGATGCGGGCGATGTCGGCGGGGTCGAGGGCGCGGAAGGGGACGACGTCGTCGATGCGGTTGAAGAACTCGGGGCGGAAGTGCTTTCGGACCGCGGCGAGGAAGGCCTGGGCGGGCTCGGCGTCGGCGGCGAAGCCAGCGGAGGCGGTGCGGCGGACGCCGAGGTTGGAGGTCATGACGATCACCGTCATCCGAAAGTCGACCAGGCGGCCCCTGTCATCCGTCAGTCGGCCCTCACCGAGCACGCCCAGGAGGAGGTCGAAGACCTCGGGGTGGGCCTTTTCGATCTCGTCGAGGAGGACGAGGGAGAGGGGCTGGCGGCGGACGGCCTCGACCAGGGAGCGTGTGCCGCGGCCCGTGGCGAGGAGGCGCTCGGCGGAGCCCCAGGTCATGTACTCGCTCATGTCGAAGCGGGCCATGCGGTCGGGGTCGCCGAACATGAGGCGGGCGAGCTGCTTGGCGAGCTCGGTCTTGCCGACGCCGGTCGGTCCGACGAACAGGAGGCTGCCGCAGGGCTTGTCGTGGTCGTTGAGGCCAGCCTTGAGGCGGGCGAGCACGCGCGCGGTGGTGAGGCACGCGCTGTCCTGGCCGATGACGCGGGCGCGGAGGCGCTCGGCGAGCGCGGCGTTGCCGGCGATGATCTCGTCGCTGATGAGCTCCTCGGGGAGACCGGTGCGGCGGGAGAAGGCGCGGGTGATGCTGTTCGGATCGAGGTGGCGCGGGGCGGCCAGCGGGCCGAGGTCGGTCAGGAGCCAGTCCATGAAGGTGAACGCCTTGCCGGGGAAGCTGCCGGCCGGCGAGAACAGGGTCAGGTGCTGGACCAGGCGCCGCCAGGCCTGCGGGGCGAGCGTCAGCGGGATGCTCTTGCGGTCGAGGTAGTCGGTCAGGAGCGCCGGGACGGCGCTGGGCGAGGCGGGGTGAACGCGGTGGACCTGCAGGAGCGAGACGAGCGAGGGCGCGACGCGGAGGCAGCGCTCGTACTCGGCCTCGGTGCACTCGGCGATGAGGCTGAGCTCGCCCTGAGCGAGCGCGGGCAGGAGCAGGTCGGCGATGGAGGTGTGGCCGGTCTGCGAGGCGACGAGATCGGCGAGCCGATCGACGTAGAGGTAGTCGCCCTCGAAGCGCAGCTCGTCGATGAGCTGCAGGACGCGCTTCTCCCACTCGCCGAGGTAGGCCATGCCGGCCACGATGCGGTCGACCGTGGTGCTCCAGAGCCGATGGGCGCCGGTGGGGCCGTTGTTCCGGGCGATCTCGCGGGCGAGGGCGTGGACGCGGACGGTCTTGCCGACGCCGTGATCCCCGACGAGGACGAAGGAGCTGGGCGGCTCGCGCCTCGCCATGGCGACGAGCGCGGTCACATCCGGCCTCCCCACCACCGGCGGCAGCCGCTTCGTGTGCTCGGCGAGGTCCTCGCCGACCGCCCGGAGGACCTCGAAGGTGGCCTGTTCGGGCTTGCGGGTGCTGCGGACCTTGAAGTTGAAGGCGGGGTTCCAGGGGATGACGCGCTCGTCGCCCTGCTCGCGGAAGTCGAAGATCCAGCGCCCGTTCTCGCCGAGGAGGGAGGCGGCCAGGATCTGTCGGAGGATCTCGGGGGCGTCGTCGAGGCTCTCGATGACCATGCCCCAGTCGTAGCGGGGCAGCATGATGCGGTAGCCGCCCTGGGGCAGGGCGCACCAGGCGTAGGTGAGGCGGAGCGGGATGGTGCGGGCGCCGACGAGGTAGCGCTTCTGCACGGCCGTCATGGGACGGACCTCGACGCGGACGCGGCGCGCCTGGAAGTCCTCCTCCCAGAGGTAGGGCTCGAGGGTCTCGTCGTTGTCCTGGCGGGTGACGATGCGCTCGGCGAGTTGGGCGAGGACGTGCTCGTCCGTCTGGCCGATGGCGAGGATCGGCGGCGGCGCAAAGAAGCCCCCGATCCGGCGCACCAGGTAGCCTGTGCGTTTGCCGTCGGGGTGCTCTACGAAATACACGCGGAAGGAGCGAGGCATGGACGATCCCGGCAGAGCGTGCCCGGGAAGTTCCGGGCGGACGGCGTGTCAGGAGGTCGGTCTGGCGGAGGACGTTGTCAAGCAGCGAGGCGGCGCGACGGTATGAAGGTCAATGGCCACAGGGAGTTACACGTCGCAGCCAGGCTGTCCTACTTGGTCATGCGCTCAAGCTCGTCGAAGCCGGGGAGGGAGGAGAGATCGGGCATGATGACGATCTCGATGCGGCGGTTGGCCTGCTTGCCTTCGGCCGAGTCGTTGGGGCGGGTCGGACGATACTCGCCGAAGGAGGCCGCGCTGACACGGTCGGTCGGCATGCCGGCCTCGGTCATGGTCAGGACGACGGCGATGGCGCGGTCGGCGGCCAGATCCCAGTTGGTGGAGCCCTTCATGGGGACGTCGTCGGTGTGGCCCTCGACCTGGAAGCGGCGATCCTTGATGCCGGTGAGGATCTGGGCGACCTCGGCGATGGCGGCCTTGCCCTCCTTGGAGAGGCGGGCGGAGCCGGAGCTGAACAGGATGTCCGTCGCCAGCTCGACGATCATGCGTCCGTCCACGATCTTGACCCTGAGCTTGCCGGCGTCGATCAGCGACTGGAACCGGCCGACGAGGGCGCGGAACTCGTTGATGCGGGCGTCCGCGGCGGCTTTGGCCTTCTGGAGCTCCTTGAGGGCGCTCTGCATGTCCTCGACCGAGGCGTCAAGCTGGGCCTTGTCCTTGACGAGGCTGGCGAGGCGGTCGTTCAGCTTGTTGTTCTGGTCGGTGAGGTCGCCGACGCGGGTCTTGCTGCCGCTCAGATCCGACTGGCAGGCGTCGGCGTCGGCGTGGCACGACCTGGCGTCGCTCTGGCAGGCCTCGTGATCGGTGTTGCACTGGGCGAGCTCCTTCTTGAGCGCCTCGTGTTCCATCTGGAGGGTGTCGTATGTGCCTTGTGTCACGCACGCGGAGAGCGCGAGCGCGGCGAGTAGGGTCAGTAGCAGTCTTGCAGACGTCATGGCAGATTCCTTGGGTTGAGGTTGGCCATTCGAGGGTCTGTATACACCCCAGGTCTGTCCGCCGCAATCGACCCCACCGTGGTTTGGCGAGGATGTGGTATAATGAAGCTGCACGGTGGTCTACGACGGGTCATCAAGATGTCTCGGGAGGTTGAGAAGCGGTGGTGAGGCTCTGGCGTCAGGCGATGGTGGTGATGGCGGTGCTATGGTTCGGCGCGGTGGGTCAGGGGTGCGTCTTTGATGGCGCGGGGCTCGACGGGCGGCGGTGCATCGCGGATGCCGACTGCGGGGACACGGCGCGGGTGTGCGCGGGTGGGTTCTGCCAGGCGGCGACGTGCGGGACGGACACGGAGTGTGTGGCGTCCGGGCGCGGAGACCGCTGCGAGGCGGGCCAGTGCGTGCGTGGCGGTGTCCTGACCTGCCAGACCGAGGCCGACTGCGGCGGGGCTGCGTGCGTGGACGGGGTCTGCCAGGGGACGGCGGAGCTGTGCGGCGAGGGGCCGGCGTGCGGGTCGGGGGAGGTCTGCGAGGAGGGGCGGTGCGTCGCGGAGGGGGCGTCGGTCTGCAGGTCGGACGTGGACTGCGATGACACGCTGTTCTGCAACGGGGCGGAGCACTGCGCGCCGTCTGTGCCGGGCGCCAACGCCCGGGGCTGCGTCGGCGGCCGCCCGCCCGTCCTCGACGACGGGCTGGACTGCACGGACGACGTCTGTGACGAGGCCCTGGATCGGGTCGGCCACCAGCCTACGGAGGCGTGCGCCTGCGACGTGGACGCCGACTGCGCGGATCAACTCCCCGGCGACTGCATGACCGTGGCCTGTCAGGAGAACATCTGCCGCGCGGTCGCCCGCGCGGTGGGCGAGAGCTGCGATTCGCCGGTGGCGTGCCTGACCAACGCCGTCTGCGACGCTGCCGGCGCATGCCTCACCCAGCGCGACGACGGGGTCTGTGATGACGGCGAGGCGTGCAATGGCCTCGACCGCTGCAACCCCGATCTGGAGGGTTCGAATGGGCGCGGGTGCGTGGTCGAGATGCCAGCGATCAGCGACGGCATCGCCTGCACCGTGGATACCTGCGTCGAGTGCGCGCCGGACGATGCGGTGTGCCTGGTGGCAGGCTACCGGGTCGAGCACGACGACACCGCTTGTGCGTGCGTGACCGCCGCCGACTGCGGCGATTTCGCCGACCCCGACGCCTGCGAGGTGGGCGTCTGCGGAGCGAACCGGACCTGCTCCGCGATGCCAGCGGCGGAGGGCACGGGCTGTGACGACGGCTTCGACTGCACCCGACAGGACGCCTGCGACGCCGCAGGCCAGTGCGTCGGGGCCCCGGATGACGGTCGCTGCGATGATGGGCTGCTGTGCAGCGGCGAGGAGCGCTGCGACGCGGCGCTGGGTTGCGTCGCGGGCACGTCTGTGGCCGAGGGCGCCGAGGATGGCGTCGCCTGCACCGTGGCGCGGTGCTTCGAGGGGGGCAGCGCGGCGGTGGTCGGGCAGAGCGACGCCGCGTGTGGCGGTCGGGTCACCGATGGGCTGGTGGCCTACTACCCGTTCGTGGACGGCGCGGGGACGGTGGTGCGCGACTACTCCGGTGTGGAGCCGCTCCAACACCTCGCGCTGAGCGGGCGGGACACGACGTGGCAGGACTCCAGTCTGAGCTTCGTGGATGGCAAGGCGAAGGTGGTGGACCCGCCGAAGCTGTTCGCGCGGTTGACCTCCTCGGCCGCGCTGACGGTGGAGGTGTGGATGCTGCCGGGCACGGTGGCCGCGACCGGGATGGGCGCCGACGCGATCGTGACGTATTCCAAAGACGACCACAACCGGAACTTTACCTTCGCGCAGGACAAGAAGGACGTGTGGTGGTCGATGCGCACCGATGACAACGGGATGACCAGCGGCGACAACAACGGCAAGCCGGACCTGATCTGGGGGAACGCCCTCGCGACGGCGCAGGGGAACGCGACGCTGGGGCACTACGTCGTGACCTGGTCGCAGACTCGTGGCGAGGCGCGGCTCTTCGTCAACGGCGCGCTCGTGTCGGGGCAGGCGCGAACCGGGGGGCTGTCAAACTGGCACGAGGACTACGATTTCGGCGTGGCGGACGAGGTGGACAACACCGATCGCCAGTGGCCGGGGACGTTGTACCTGGTGGCGATCTACGACCGGGCGTTGACAGCGGCGGAGGTTCAGCAGAACTTCGGGGCCGGCGTGTCACCGGCGCAGTAGACGCTGTTCTGGAACGGGAGGTTGCTGATGCGTGTGGCCATCGCGACGTGCGTGCGGTTGCCGGAGCCTGATCCTGACGAGGCCCGGCTGCTCCGGGCGTTGGGGGCTGCTGGCGTTGAGGCGGAGCTGGTCGCGTGGGACGCGATGCGGTCGGATCTCTCCACCTTCGATGTGTGCGTGATCCGCTCGACGTGGAACTACTACCGGGCCTACGAGGACTTCCTGGCGTGGGTGGATCGCGCATCGACGGCGACGCGGCTGCGGAACCCGGCCGAGCTCGTGCGGTGGAACAGCCACAAGCGGTATCTGCTCGACCTCGAGGTGCCGGTGGTGCCGTCGGTGTTCGTCGATCGGGGCGCGGCGGTGCCGACGATGGGGGCGTTGTTCGAGGCGCTCGGGTCGGAGGAGGTCGTGGTGAAGCCGGCGGTGTCGGCGGGGTCGTTCCGGACCCGGCGGTTCGGCGTCGGGGAGGCGGTGGCCGCGGCGTCGTTCCTCGCCGAGCTGAGCGCGAGCCGGGACGCGATGGTGCAGCCGGTGATGCGCTCGGTGGACACGGTGGGCGAGCAGGCGCTGGTGTGGATCGCCGGCGAGGTCACGCACGCGGTCCGCAAGCACCCCCGCTTTGCTGGAGAGGATGAGTCGGTGACGCTCGTGCCCGAGGTCAGCCCGGAGCTGCGTCGCCTGGCGGCCGAGGCCATCGGCGATCGGGCCTCGGAGCTGCTGTACGCCCGTGTGGACGTGATGATCGATGCCGGGGGCGCGTGGTGTGTGTCGGAGCTCGAGCTGATCGAGCCATCGTTGTTCTTTGCGCAGGTGCCATCGGCGCTGACGCGCTTTGTCGACGCCATCGTCGCAGGATGAGCATGAAGACCACGGATTACACCCCGATCGCCTCCAGCTACGACGACAACGAGATTCGGCTCCGCATCCCCGTCGACGTCCACCTCGCCGCGCACCTCGATGCCCGTGTGGGGCGGCCTCGGGCGGTGTTGGATCTGGCGTGCGGCACGGGCAACTTCCTCCGGGTGCAGACGGCGGCGCACAACGGGGCGGACATCGCCTGGCACGGGCTGGATGCGTCGGAGGCGATGCTCGGGGTGGCGGCAAGCAAGCTGTCGGGGGTGGCGTTGCGGCGCGGCGCGGCGGAGGCGATGCCGTACGGCGACGCGAGCTTTGACTACGTGGTGATCAACTTCGCGCTGCATCACTTCCTGGACAAGGGGCGGGCGCTGGACGAGGTGCGTCGCGTCCTGAAGCCCGACGGCGCGCTGCGGATCGCCAACATCGCGCCTGAGCGGATGCCGGACTGGTGGCTGTACCACTTCTTCCCGGAGGCGCTCGTCGAGGACGAGGCGCGGTTCATGGCGGTGTCACAGCTCGAGGCCGAGCTGCAGCGGCGCGGGTTCGCCGTGAGGTTGCGCGTCGAGCTGGAGCGCGCGACGCTGCCGATGGGCCGGATCTATCAGGACGCCCTGCGGCGGGACATCTCCGAGCTTCAGATCATCGGCGACGCGGCGTGGTCGCGGGGGATGGGGCGCATCGAGGTGGCGATGGCCGCCGATGCAACCGGCGTGTTCGCCGACGAGATCGCGCTGCTGTGCTGCCGGGCGTCGCTGGGCTGAGGTGTCTTCGGAGCGTTGGCTGCGTCCGAAGGTATCGGTCGTTGTAACTCTCTGTTCTTGAATATATTTTCGGTCTGCGCGGCGGCTAACCCAGTCTGCATCTCGGTTGAGCCCGCAGGGCAGGGGGTTCTGTGAGCGATAGCTCGCAGAAGACCCTGCGTCGCGGGCTCAACCGAGATGCACGACGGTCTACTCGACCTTGAAGTAGAGGCTGTCCGTCTTGAGGATCTGGCCGAGGACGACCGGCAGCGCGGTCTCCTTGACGGGGCTGGTCTCCTGGTGGTCGAACTTGTTGACGCGCACCAGCGAGGCGCCGGGTTCGATGTGGAGGGTGAACTCCTCGCGTCCGGTGGCCTCGAGGGTGATGCGGACGGGGCCGCCGAGGCCGACCGCGCAGCGGGGCCCGCCGAGGGTGACCTTCGCGTTGCGGTAGAAGCCGCGCTCGCCGCCGGGCAGCTTGACGAGCTGGACCTCGTTGCGGCGGAACCGCTCGACGTCGTTGCCCCAGAACAGGCGGAGGTGGGGCGGGAAGGCGTGCGGCTTGACGAAGCCCCAGACCAGCGCGAACAGGCCGATGAGCCCGGCGAGCACGCTCAGCAGGGTGACGAGGAGGGTGCCCCAGCGCTCGAGGAAGGAGAGCGGGACGACCGTGTAGCGGACCTCGAAGGTGACGGGATTGGCGTGGACGCCCGTGGCCGGGCGCGCGATGAGCGGACCGGCGAAGGCGCCGCCGTCGTGCTCGAGCGGCGGGGCCAGTGTGAAGGTCTGGACCAGCGCGTCCGGGGCGATCCGCACGTCCGTCGGCCAGGGCGTGCCGGCGTCGCCGAGGCCGGTGGGGTCGAGCTGGAGCACCTCCTCCCGGTCCAGCGTCGAGCCTCCGAAGTCGAGGGTGACCTCGCGCTGCTGGCCTGCCTTGATCTCGCCGAGGTCGATGGTCGGGACGGCGGCGGTGAGCTGGAGGGCGTCGGCTTTGACCTCGCGGGTCTCGCTCTGGGCGCGGTTGTCGTCGCCGCGCTCGGCCACGGCGTAGTAGGCCCAGGAGCCTCGGGCGGTGGGCTGGAGCTGGCCGACGAAGACGCCCTTGTCGTCGTGGCGGAGGGTCTGGGACCGGACGAAGGTGTCGGCGCCGGGCTTGCGGACGTAGAGGGTGACCGAGGAGGCCTCGGCGACCTTGGGCTCGATGGGCTTGCCGTCGCCGCTGACGAGCTCGACGCGCAGCGGCACCGGCTGGCCGAGGGCGACGGTGGCGGCCTCGGGCTCGGCGAGGAGGGCGCGGAGCTTGATGCCGCGGGCGGTCGTGCGCAGGGGCGCGGTGGTGGCCTCCAGGGTCTCGGCGCGCGTGGCGACGGCGTGCACGGCCCAGTCGCCGCGGGCATCGGCGAGGAAGGTGGCGAGGTAGCGTCCGGCGTCGTCGACCTTCATGGGGCCGGCGGGGGTGAAGGCGGTGGCGCCGGGGCGCTTGACGTGGAGGGTGAACGTGACCGAGCGGGCGAAGTCGGCGTCCACCGGCTTGCCGTCGCCGTCGAGGAGCTGCCCGCTGACCTCGACCTGCTCACCGACAGGCACGACGGGCGGGAGGGCGTCGAGGGTCGGCCGGAGGTCGAAGGACTGGAGGGTGGCGGCGTGGAGGGTGCGGTCGCCGTTCAGCTCGATGCGCCACGTCCCGGCGGCGGGGCGCGGGACGCGCAGCACGAGGTAGGGCAGGCCGGTCCGGTTCGTGTCGGCGAGCTCGACGAGGCCGGCGGGGGCGCCGCCGCCGGGGGCGTGGATCGCCCCGACGCGCATCGCGCCGCCCTCCTCGGGGGTGACGACGAGGGTGAGCTCGGCCACGTAGCGGTCGACCTCCAGGGTGACGACGCCGGGCTCGAAGGTCAGCTCGCGGGTGCGGCTGCCGCGGGACAGGCCGAAGATGCGGGCGAAGATGGCGGGGAGCAGCTCGGCGGTGGGGGCGTCGAACTCGACCCCTCGGGTGGCCTCGGCCATCTGGACGAGGGTCTGGTGTGCCTCGGGCTTCTGGGCGAGCTCGGCGCCGAGCCCGATGCTGAAGATGCGGACGCCGGCCGCTTCGGCGTCGCCGAGGACGCCGGAGAGCGTCAGGCCATCGTCGGTGCGGGTCTGGCACTCGCCGTCGGAGAGGAAGACGATGAGCTTCTCGCCGCCCGGGCGGGCGTTGAGACGTTCGAGGGCGTCGTGGAGGGCCTCGACGCAGCGGGTACCGCCCTCGTGGCGGACCTTCTTGATGCGGGCCTTGATGTCGGCGCGGCCGGCGCCGACCTCGGTGAGCGTGACGATCTCGCCCTTCTTCGCCATGCCGAGGACGCCGAGGCGGTCGCCGTCGCCGGCCATGTCGACGAAGATCTGCGCGCCGAGGTGGCTTCGGTAGCGCGGGTCGTTGGTCTTCATGCTGCCGGAGGTGTCGAGCACGAGCTCGACCTGGGTGACCGGCGGCTCGGCCGCGGCGAGCCGGGGTGCGGCGATCAGGGCGAAGGCGGCGGCGGCGATGAGGAGGCGGGCGCTAGTCGAGCGAGGCGCGCAGGACCCGGGATCCGGGCTGGCGGCAGAGCTCGAGGACGATGGGCGCATGGTCGGGTGCGTAGTCAAGGGTGCAGATGCTGGCGTTGACGAAGACGGTGGGGTCGCCCCAGGCCACCCCACGGGCTTCGTGGATGTGTCCGGCGATGTGCACCGCCGGCCGTCGCGCTTCGATGGCGTCCCGGAGATCTTCGCAACCCACGTGGCGTCCGTCAACGGTCTCGTCCCCGAGGCCCATGGGCGGTCCGTGGGTGACGAGCACGTCGAGCTCGGCGGGGATGAGGTCCCAGCGGGCGCGGATGGGCTCACCGCGGTCGAGGTTGAACGCCATGTTGCAGAAGGTCGGCTGCCACGGACTGCCGTAGATGCGGAGTCCCTCGACCACGACGAGCTCGTCCTGGAGGTAGATGGCGCCGGCCTCGGCGAGCAGCGAGCGGGTGCGCTCGGGGCGCCGCTCGAGGTCGTGGTCGTGGTTGCCGGCGATGACAATCTTGTGGGCGTGCGGCTGGGTGGCGAGCCAGTCGGCGAAGTCGACCAGCGTGGCCCAGCCGCCGAAGTGGGTGATGTCGCCCGCGTGGATCAGCAGGTCGCCGTCTGGTAGGCTGACCTGCCGATGTTGGCCGTGGGTGTCGCTGATGGCGACGAGGGTGAGAGAGTTGTTCATGGATCAGCCCGAGATGACCCTGTTCGTGTCGCCGGGGAACGCCCGCGTCGAGTCGGCTTCGCCGTTCTGCGTCAAGGTTGCCCGAGGATTGAACCACAAGCAACTGCGCTACACCGTCGAGGTGCGGGCGAAGCGTTTGCGCGCGCTGGTGAACCCGCTCGGCAAGCTGCCGGTCCTGCAGGTGGGCGGCGACCTGATCGCCGACTCGACCGCCATCCTCGCCTGGCTCGAGCGGCTGTACCCGGCCCACCCGCTGCTGCCCACCGGCCGTCGCGCCGCCGCGGAGGCGCGCATCCTCGAAGACTGGGCCGATCAGTCGTTGTACTACTCCCTGATGTACCTCCGCTGGCTGCACCGCCCGAACTGGCTGCTCTACAAGGCGGCGTTCATGGACGATGCACCCCGCGAGCACCGCAGCTTCCTGACGCGGCGTCAGGTGCGGCTCCGGCTCGACCACCACGGCATCGGTCGCAAGGAGTACGGGCAGGTCATGGGCGAGCTGCGGCAGATGGTGGATGACCTCGACGCGCTGTTGGACGGCCGGGAGTTCCTCGTGGGCGACCGCCTGTCCATCGCAGACCTGGCCATCTTCGCGATGGTGAATGGTCTGTGCGTGGGGTCGACGCCGGACGCCGAGCAGCTCGTCAAGGAGCGTCCGAACCTCTGGGGGCACGTCCGGCGGATCGACGAGACGACGGGCGCAAAGCCATAAGGGTCTGACTGGTAACGGTTTCTTGTGAGGTTCAGCGCGTGGGTCGGGTCACTCCACCACGACCAGCCGCGCGCCGATCTCGTCCTGCATCTTCCGGTAGGGCCAGGCGCCGCCAGGGCCGTTGTTGAACAGGATGGAGTAGGCGAGGTGGCGGCCAGACTTCGTCTGGACGAAGCCGGTGAGGGTGGAGACGCCGTTGAGGGTGCCGGTCTTGGCGCGGAGGGCGCCCTCGGCTGGCGTGTGCTTCATGCGCCTGGCGAGGGTGCCGTCGACGCCAGCGATGGCGAAGCTGGCCTCAAACTCGGGCAGCAGATCGGGGCGGGCCTGCATGTACCGCAGGATGGAGGTGAACTGGCGGGGTGAGAGGGCGTTGGCGTCGTAGAGGCCGGAGCCGTTGGTGATCTTGAGGCCCTTCTTGTCAACGCCGGCCTTGTCGAGGAAGGCGAGGACCTTGTCGGCGGCGCCGGCGAAGGTGGCGGGGTCGTCGCCGAGGTCGAGGGACTTGAACAGCATCTCGGCCATGAAGTTGTTGGACCACTTCTGCATGGCGGCGACGAGGTAGGGCAGGGTGTAGGAGTTGTGGCGGGCCAGGACGGTGAGGCCGCTCGGCTTGCTGCTGCGCCGGACCTTGCCCTTGACCTTGACGCCGACCGTGTCGAGCGCCTCCTTCATCAGGTAGCCGGTGAACAGCGATGGGTTGTGGATGCGCTTGTTCACCGTGGCGCCGCCGCCCGGGAAGGTCTTGCCGGCCAGGACGAAGCGGGTGCGGTCGCCGTCGGGCACGGACTCCAGGCGCAGGGCGTTGCCCTTGGCCTCCTTGGCGTCCTTGACGGTGGTGGCGTTGTTCTCGACGATCGCGTAGTCCCCCGGCGGGTCGAAGCTGACCTCCGGTTTCTTGCCGACCTCACCGGGGCGGATGATGACGGTGACGTAGCTGAAGTTGGCCGCCAGCGCGCTCACGGTGGCCCGGTAGGTGGCGTCCTCGTTCTTCTGCTCGAAGGCCGGCGGGAGCATCTGATCGTCGAAGGCGGTGTCGTCGACGACCAGATCGCCGGTGACCTCACGGACGCCCTTGCGGCGGACGCGCTCGGCCATCTCGAGGAGGTGGCCCCAGAGCAGGAAGGGGTCGCCGTTGCCGGTCAGCACGAGGTCGCCCTCGATGGCGCGGTCCTTCGGCGAGGCGGCCCAGAGCTCGGTGGTGTAGGTGAAGTCGGGGCCGAAGTGGTCGAGCACGGCGGCGGTGGTCACCAGCTTGATGTTGCTGGCCGGGTTGAGCGGCCGGTCGGCGCCCTTCTCGTAGAGGGACTCGCCGGTGGCCAGGTCGATGACGTGCACACCGACCAGCGCCTTGCCCACCGCCTTGGCGCTGAGGATGCGGTCGAGGTCGGCGCGCAGGGCGCGGATGGGGCGGGGGGTGGCGTCCTTGTCGGGGCGCTTCTTGCCGTCGTCCTTGTCGTCGGCGTCGTCGTTGTCGGCCTGCTGACGCTTGACGGATTCGCCCTTGCTGTGGGGGGGCTCGGCCAGCGCGGGGCGCGAGGCGAGGCCGAAGACAAGGAGGAGGGCGAGCGCGGCGAGCAGGCGCGGCATGGACGGGGAGAGGGCGTTGGTCATGGCGTGGAGGTCTCTGCGCTGGCGTCGTCGGCGTCGTCGGCGTCGGGTGCGGGTGGAGGCTGGGTGGGGGCGGGAGGGGCGGTGGCACGGGGGGCGGGCACGGTGCGGCGGCCGTGGTGGTATCGGGCGCCGTCGCCCCAGGAGACGATCTCGAGCCGAACGGAGGCGACGCCCCGTCCGAGGATGCCGAGGTCCAGGGCCGCGGTGCGGGCGAGGTCGATGATGCGGGCCCGTTTACCAAAAGGGCCGCGATCGTTGATTCTGACGACCACGGACTTGAGGGTCTTGGTGTCGACCACCCGTACGACGGTGTTAAACGGCAAGGTTCGATGCGCGGCTGTGTACAGGTTCATGTCGAAGTCCTCACCGTTGGCCGTCTTGCGGCCGTGGAACGGCTCGCCGTACCAGGTCGCTTTGCCCTCGAGCTCCTCGGCGGCGACCTCACGGTCGGGCTGTCCCCCCGCTGGGGGCGCCCCGGCGCCGGGAGGATACCACCCCCGGTCGGGAGAGCGCACCACGCCACCGCAGCCGACCGTGCACAGCAGCGACGCCAGGAGCGCGAGCGCCGCGAGGGAGAGAACGTCAGACCGCCGCTCGATTATTTGCAGGCGTCCGCTGACGTGGTGTGTCACGATGCGCGGCGAGCGGGCCAGCAGGGGCGCGGAGACCCGACGGGGCGAGGTCGCGATGTGGTGATGCATGGGCTCCCCTGGGCGGCCGGAGGTCGGCGTCGGGAGGGCAAATCCTCCCGTTGCACACATCCACGGCGCTCCACAGTGTAGGGAGGCGGTCGGGGGCGCCAACTTTTTTGACCGCGGAAGTTCGGGCGCCCACAATCGGTTGCGACTTCTGCAGGTGGGGTACGGGGGAACGCCGTGGGTGTCCACTGGCACGGATCGCCGGAGTGTATGGAACGGTTCAGCGTTGGGGACAGAGAGAGGGCCAGGCACGCAGGACGCGGCCTGGATCGGACACAGCGTCAGGTGCGGTTTCGAGGTCGAGGCGGTGGATCAGGCCATCCTCTTCGGGTGAAGCACGTGGCGGCGCTGTGCATCGTGGCGCTGGCGTGCTTGTGCTGCAGCCACGAGGGTCTGGCCGAGCCGCCGAAGTCGAACGTGCGCACGCTGTCACGGCCGTCGTCGGAGCCGGTCGTCATCGACGAGAGCTTCTTTGAGCCGATCCTGCTCGGCAAGGACGTGCCGAAGGGGCTTCAGGAGGGCTATAAGGCGTGGGCCGGCGGGCGGACCCACGAGGCGCGCAAGGCGTTCGGCGCGTTCCTGGAGGCGAGCCCTTCGGACCCGCTGGCGCCCCGGGTGCGCTTCCTGCTGGGCAACCTCGAGGACGAGGCCGGGCGGGACGACGTGGCGGTGACGCTCTACGAGGCCGCGGCCCGGGACTACCCGCTGCTGGCCGAATATGCCCTCTACTACGGGGCGCGCTCGGCCTACGCGGCGGGGCAGTACGAGAAGGCGATCACGCTGAGCCAGGGCATCCCGAGCGGCAGTCGGTTCGGGGTGCGGGCGTCGTATCTGCACGGGGTCTCGCTGCTGAAGCTCGGCGCGTACACCGACGCGATCACCGCGATGGAGGCCTGGGCGGTCAAGAACCCGAAGGATGGCCTGCTGGCGGAGGTGAAGCTGGATCTGGCGCTGGCCCACGAGGCGGCGGGGCATCCCGAGGATGCGGGGAAGCTGTATCACCAGCTCCGGTTTCGCTTCCCCGGCTCGTCGATGGAGGATCAGGCCGAGGCCGGCGAGAAGCGGATGCGCAAGCTGCTGAGCGCGAAGGTGGCCGCGAAGGTGTTTCGGGTCACGCTCGACGATCGGCTGATGCGGGCGAACGTGCTCTACGACCGCCACCGCTCGGACGAGGTCGTGGCGGAGATGACGGAGGTGCTGGGTGAGCGCTCCGTGAAGACGGGTTCGAAGATGTGGTGCGACGCCGTCTGGCTGCGCGCGCGGGCGTACACCAAGCTGCGCAAGCACACCGAGTCGGTGGCCGACTACAACGCGATGATCGACGGCTGCAAGCGGGACAGCCGGATGCTGCAGGCTTTGTTCGCCGACGGCAAGGCGCTGTGGAACGTGAACCGGGACAAGGAGTCGCTGGCCATCTTCGAGCGGGTCTGGACGGAGTTCCCGACGCAGTCCTACGCCGATGACGCGGTGCTGTACGCCGCCCGCATCCATCGCAGCAACGACAACGTGGCCGAGTCACAGCGCCTGCTCGGCTTCCAGATCGAGCACTTCCCCAACGGCGACATGCTGAGCGACGCGCACTGGTACCTGTTCGTCGACCTGTACGGCCGCGGCGAGTATGCGAAGGCGATCGCGTACGCGGACAAGGTGGGGGACAAGACGGGGGAGAACGACCTGTACACGCGGGGTCGCCTGGCCTACTTCCGGTCGCGCGCTCTGGAGCAGATGGGGGACGTGGCCGGCGCCAGGGAGGGCTTCGCGAAGGTGGCGCGGGACGTGCCGATGAGCTACTACGCGCTCCTGGCGCTGAACCGGCTCAAGGTGCTCGACCCCGAGCGGTTCGGCAAGGAGGTCACGGCGCTGGCCACCCAGGGGGCGGCGGACGAGGTCTGGACGATCGATCCGCCGCAGGTGGCGAGCGACTCGGCGTTCCGGCGCGGGGTGGAGCTGCTTCGGCTGGGCTTGTTTTCGGAGGCGAAGGGGGAGTTTGCGGACCTTCGCGCGCGCTTTCCGGGCAAGGAGGATCTTCTCTGGGTGCTGACCCTCCTGTTCGACCACGCGGGGGCCTACAACCTCAGCCACGACATCCCGCGCCGCGAGATCGCCTCGTTTGGCTCGGCGTATCCGGTGGGCAAGATGCGCCGGATGTACGAGCTGGCCTACCCGCGGCCGTTCCACGACGACGTGGCGACGTGGGCGGACAAGCGCGGGCTGCCCGAGGCGCTGGTCTACGCGATCATGCGCGAGGAGTCGGGCTTCAACCCACGGATCGAGTCCTGGGCCAACGCCTGCGGCTTGATGCAGCTCCTGGTGCCGACGGCTCAGGACATGGCCCGCGCTGACGATCTCAAGCGCCCGGCCCCCAAGAAGCTCAACCGGACCCACCTGCTCGAGCCGGAGACGAACGTGCGCCTCGGCACGCGCTACCTCCAGGTGTTGACCGAGGGCTACGCCAAGCACCTGCCGGTGGCGATCGCGAGCTACAACGGCGGACAGGGGAACGTCGACCGGTGGATCCGGGAGCGGGGCAAGCTGCCGTTCGATCTGTGGGTCGAGGAGATCCCGTTCGGCCAGACGCGGGGCTACACCAAGCGCGTGACCATGAGCCTGTGGATCTACCAGTGGCTCTACGGCGTGCCGACGGTGGAGGGCGAGCCCATCAAGCCCGCGGCGCGCATCGTCGACATCCCGATGCAGCTGCCGGCCCCCTCGCTCTGACCATGGACATCTTCGAGGCTGTGGTGGCGGCGCATCGCCCTGCCCTGTGCGGGATGGCGTGGGCGGCGCTCGGGCGCGTCGGGGTGCTGGCGGCGCTGCCGGAGACGGCGGAGGTGCTGGCGTCGTCGCTCGGGCTGGTGCCGCACAAGCTGGTGGCGGTGCTCGAGGCGCTGGCGTTCGAGGGGGCGCTGGTGCGGACCGGGACGCCCGCGCGCTACGCGCGGGCTGGCGCGGAGCCCGCGACGGCGGGGGTGGACACGGCGTCGCTGCCCGGCTGGGCCTCGCTCGCCGAGATACTCTGCGGCGCGCCACCGGCGTCGGCGCCACCCGAGACGTTGTCGGCCTATCACACGCACCTCACCGGGATCGCTGCGGCGAAGGCGCCGGCGCTCTGGGACGCGATCGGTGCGCACGGGGCGCGGCTGGTGGATCTGGGCGGCGGGCTGGGGGCGTATGCGGCGGCGTTTGTGGCGCGGAGGCCGGGGGCGTCGGCGCGGGTGCTGGACACGCCGGAGGTGGTCGCGCTGGCGGTGCAGCGTGGGGCGCCCGTGGGGGTCTGCTTCGCGGCGGCCGATCTGTTCGAGGCGTCGGGGGAGGCGGACGTGGTGTTGTTGGCCAACGTGCTGCACCTGTACGGCCCGGAGCAGGCGGCGCAGCTGGTCGCGCAGGCGGCGACGCTGCTGGTCGACGGCGGGGTGCTGGTCGTGGAGGATCTGGCGCTGGATGGGGCCGGCGGGCCGGCGCACGCGGCGTGGTTCAACGTCAACATGGCCGTGTTCACCGAGGGGGGCCGGGTGTACCAGTCGGACGAGGTGCGGGCGTGGCTGCGCGCGGCCGGGCTGGTGGCGGAGGGGGACGGGCCGTGGACAGGGCGCGTCATGGACTCGCCTTGGTGCGCGCAAGATGTTGAGTTGAAAGGGTAAATCGACTAAGGGCTCGTCCAGAAACAAGTGGGGGTCCGGGGGCGGCTCGCCCCCGGCCGCCGGAGGCACCGTGCCTCCGGCGGCCAGGGGGCAGCGGCCCCTGGACCCCATTTTTTCCGCCAGCCAAATAGACCACATATTTCTAGACGAGCCCTAATCGGTGATCGCCTTGAGGCTCGCGGCGACGACCTCGTCGAGGTCGCTGGAGACGACGAAGCGGGCCAGCTCGGTGATCCGGAACTGGAGCTGGATCATCTCGGAGGCCTCACGCTCGGTGGCGTCGGCCCCGGCGAGGTCGAGCACATCGGAGAGGTCGTGCGCTCGGAGGCGTTGGGCCCGGGCGCTGGCGGTGCGGCTGGTGAGCAGCATGGCGCGCACGGCCGCGTGGAGGTCGCCGGTGGCCATCAAGGCGTAGCGGTCGGCGGAGCAGACGCAGTGGAGCGCGTTCTCGGCGAGCTGGGCCTTGCCGAGGGCTCCGCCCGTGGGGACCCTCGCCTGGCTCGCCTTCAGGATGCGGACGACCGGGGTGGAGGTGTGTCGGGACAGGAAGTTGAGCGCCCTCGTGCCCTTCCCCCACCACCGCCGCGCCAGGTTGATGCCCTTCTCCACGGGGTGCCCCACCACGGGGACGAAGCCGATCGCGGCGGGGCCGAGGTCGATGACGGCGTTGGTCAGGGCGGCGCGGTACTCCTCCGTGCCCAGCAGCGCGAGGTTGCGGTGGATGAGCGCGAGCTGACCGGTGACGTGGAAGGTCCACGCCGCCGCGTCGAGGAAGCGCTCGTGGTCCCGCTGGAGGTGCTGCTCGCCGAGCAGGAGGAAGTACCGACCATCGGGGGCCTCGCGGGTCTCGACGCCGTACCACTCCGCGCAGAGCCGCGCGTCGATCACGACGTCGTCCGCGACGAGCCTCCGCGCCCCGGCGAGCGCGCTCTGGAGCCCCTCCGCGTCCTGGCCGCGCGGCCGAAACAGGAAGTGGAGGTTGGCCGTGGAGGGCGTGGCGGCGAACTGGCGGTGGATGCCCTGGTTGATCATCTGGAAGAAGCCGCGCACAGCCGGGTGGAGCAGGAGGTCGTCGCAGGTCTTTACCCAGTCGCCCCAGGTGACCGGCGCGCAGACCGCGCCACGGCGCGCGGCGGCCAGGGAGGCGTGCGCGGCGAAGGGCTCGACGGCGGTGGGGGAGAGCAGGGCGAGCAGGGCGAAGGCGCGGCTCGTCAGGGCGTCCCATCGGTCCGGGTCCGGGTGGAGCTGGAGCCAGCGCTGGACCACGGCGGTGCAGAGGGGGGCGCGTTCGAGGGCCTCGCGGGCGAGGTCGAGGGCCTCGTCGTGCTTGTCGCGGCGGGTCAGGACGCGTGAGAGGTGCAGCAGCACGTCGGGCAGGGCGCGGCCGGTCTCGAACAACCAGTCCCTGCCGTCGGGCGCGATGCGGACGGGGTCGCTCCGCCACATGTGGCGGAGCTCGGCATAGACGCGCTCCAGCTCGGCGGGCGCGGCCTCGAGGGCCTCGTCGCAGCGGGCGACCCACCACTGGCTCCAGGGCTTGAGGGCGGCGCGGTGCCGGGGGATGTCGGCGAACCGAGTGCGCGCCTCCGCGTACCGGCGGGCGGTGAACAGGGCGTGGCCGAGGGCCTCGTGCCAGACGCCGCGGGCGACGTTGAGCGTGGTGCCCATCGCCTCGAGCTGCGTGGTGTTGAACACCTCCAGGCCGAATCGCAGCGTCTCGTCCAGGGCCTCGAACCGTCCGGCGGCTGCGGCGGCGCGGGCTCGGAGCGGCACGAGCTCGGCGAGCATGGCGCCGGGGGCGTCTCTCCAGCCCTCCACGGCCTCGCCGCGCAGGGCCTCGAGCGCCACGTTCAGCAGGACCAGGCCCGCGTCGCCATCGCCCAGCTCGACGCTCATCCGTCCGGCGTCCAGGAACCGGCGGGCGGGGCCTGAGGCGGCGAAGGTGGCGAGTTCGCGGAGGCTGATGCCGAGGCGTGGTCCCTGGAGGGTCCAGGTGCCGATCACGATCCCGTCCCGGCCGAGCAGGCTCTCCGTGATCGCCACCTCGACGCGCGCGCCGAGCTCGACCCACTCGGTGTTGCCGTCGGGGCCCGGCGCGGCGGCGCACAGAAAGACGCGGTCGTGCGTGACGCCCAACCACCAGTGCCCGGCGTCCCCGACCGTCGTGGCGGTCTCGAGGAGTCCGAGGGTCATCTCGGCCTGGGGCAGGCGGCTGCGGATCAGCTCGGCGACGGGGGCGGGTGGGCGCTTGTACCACCGCGGCGTGGCGATCATGACGGGGTCTTCGCCGACCCAGGCGCGCCACCAGCGCTCGACGGTGCTGGTGGCGGTCTCGGGGGTGGTGTCCTGCAGCGAATCGGTCGTCATGGGGACCTCGTAACAGTTTGTGACGGAAGGACTATCCGCGGAGGTTTGGCTCACGGGTGGCTGCTGGGAGTATCGTGCAAAGGATCGCGAAGGGGAAGGGGGATGGCGCTGGCGAGCGGGACAGCGGAGAGCCCTGGTGAACTCTGTCTCTTGTTCACTTCTCGGTGGGTGCCGTGACTGTGGGGGCTACCCCCACAGTCACGGCACCCACCGAGAAAGGACCTCATGAACAGGTGACGAGCTTGTGGACAAGTCCCGCGATCGCACAGCAGTGGTTCTCCCGCTCCCTGATGAAATTCGCTGTTCGACCGGTGAGGGTATTGCACTGACGAGGCTGGCGCGTTAGTATTGTTTCCTCTCCCCGGACGGGGTTCTCTCGATAACATCGGATGGAAATCGATGGCCCCACAGACTCTGCCTTTCATTCGAAAGTACATCCAAGCAACCTTCGAGGCGTTTCGATGTTTTCGTGACTCACGCCTGGATGGGGCGAATACGACGAACACCGAAAAACTCGAGCTGCAGGACGCGCACGAGACTCCGCATGACGCCACGCCGTGGGATCGGTTGCGGGCTCAACAGCGTCGGCTCATCGAACATCTCATCGAGCAACCGACCGAAGCGACCATGTCTATCGCCGAATTGGCTGTTTCCTTCGAGTTGGAACCTGAGGATGTGGAGGTGCTGCTTCTGGTAGCCGGACCGACACTCCACCCCGAGCTTACCAGGCAGTATGCCCTTCTGTCACCAGACTACGACCGATTTGCCACTGCCGGCCTCGTGGCGGAGGTCCTTGCCTTCGACGACGCGGAGCGATTCGCCGATTATCGCCAGCGTTGCGAGCTTCACGCGCCCCTTCGCACCCTGGGGTTGATCGTAGAGGCCGGTCACGACACCGGTTCTCCTGCCGCTCTCCAACTTATTCATATTCCACTGCAAATCCAGGATCAGATCATCGCGTTTCCTCTGGGCGCGGTCAGCGATGGTCAGGTGGCTGCGTCCCTGGCGCCGTTCTGCAGCCGTCTGCGGCAAGAGGTCCGTTTCGAGAGCCTGGGCCTGGACGAGGACATCGTGGGCGCTCTCGTCGAGGCCGTCCGGTCCCGTCGGCTGCCCATGGTCCTTGAAGGCGCCGACGCCGCGAGCAAGGAGAGGGTTGCCTGTGCCGTGGCTTCGGCTCTCGGCAAGGGCCTGCTGCGCGTCGATTTGACGGGGCTGCTGGAGCTGCCTCGACCGCTGCTGAGTCGACGTCTTCATGACCTCGTGTGCGAGGCGCGCCCGGCGAGCGACCTGGTCTACCTGGCAACCGAGGACCTGCCGGAGACGGTGGCGTACGGCATACGCCAGGTCCTGGCCACCGTCCTGCTGCGCCATCCCGTCCTGCTGAGCACCCATCGTCCGCCGCGGTGGTGCAGCGAGCTCGCCGCCGGCTGGCCACTGATCGTCGTTCCACCGCCCAACGAAGCGCACCGCCAACAGCTGTGGCGCATGCAGTTCGATGGCGACCGACACGAACCCGATGCCGATGCGCTGGCCATGGTGAGCCGGCGCTACCACATGACCGAGCTCCAGATACGGCGCGCGGCCACCGAAGCGCGCCGTCAAGCGCGGATCCAGAGTCACCGTGCGGTGAGCCTGGGCGATCTCGAGGTGGCGTGTCGTCGCCAGTTCAGCCACCAGCTCACTGACCTCGCCCAACACCTTCCGGCGTCGGTGTTCGGCCCCGAGGACCTGATCTTGCCCCCTCGGGAGCGCCGTAGGTTCGAAGAGCTGTTGCTGTTCGCCACCCACCACCAGACGGTCTTCGTCGACTGGAGTTTTGAGCAGGCGTACTTGTATGGGCGAGGCTTGACCGTCCTGTTCTACGGCCCGCCCGGGACCGGCAAGACGATGGCGGCGATGATCATCGCCGTGTTCGGCCTCGGTCATCGTTCCGGCCACCCCCTGGGCGGCCACAAGGGCCGCCCCTACCATGGGCATCGTCGTAGACGGGATTTGTAGGGGCATCCCCTTGTGGGTGCCCCTCGCCGGGTGGCCGGAACGATGATCAAGGCCCGGTGTTCCGGCTCCTCGACGGGGCCGAGGCCCTCTACACCCGCTTGTCGCAGGGCTGGGAGGCGTTCAAGGGCAATCCGGCCGTGTGGATCGGCGAGCACATCGAGGAGATCTATCAGAAGGTGCTCCCGGAGATGATGAGCGCACTCGATGAGGTCAACGGGCTGCTCCAGAAGGCCGCTGAAGGCCTCGGACAGTGGTCCAGCGACGTCGAAGGTGGCCTGGGCGCGTTTGATGGGTTGGAGCTCGGCGTCGAGGGGCTGCAGGCCATTGTCGACGCCATCCGTGACACGCTCACCGGCCTGTCGGGCAAGTTCGCCGCGGCCGGCAAGGCTGTCTCCGATGCCCTGATCGCCCTCGATACCCACCTGACCACCTTCTATGAGGAGTCGCTCAGGCCGCTGCTGGACATCCTGGTCGGTCTCGGCCTCGTCATCATCACGCCGCCGCCCGTGAAGTTCCTCCTGGCCGCCGAGTTCGTCGTCGCGAACCTGTTCCGCTTCGTTTTGCCCGATTGCTACAAAGTCGCCATCTGCGAGTTCCTCATCGACCTCTGCCAGGAAGCCCTCGCCTTCCTCCCTGAGCCCAAGTCCACCGATCTGCTGGGAATCCTGATCAAAGCCGGCGCACAGGGCTTCCTCGACCAGCTCAAGCAGGAGGCCACCCACTCGCCGGAGCGCCTGGTCGGAGCGCTGAACCTCGTGGCCAGCGTGCTCGGTGGCAACGCCGAGCTCTGGGCCGGGTTCCTCTGGGGGCTCGTCGTAGGGGTGTGGGATGCGACGGCAGGAACGGTGCTGATGATCCTCCAGCTCGGTGCGCTGCCTTTCAAGTTCATGGCGTGGCTGGCGACCCTGCCGTTCAAGATCGCCTGGGTCGCCTACAAGAAGGTTGACGACTGGGCCTACGACCGCGAGGTGGAGGGCGAGGCCGACAGCGTCAAGATCACCATCGGTGACCTCCACCGCATCGACCAGCCCATCGGCGAGGGCTCGGACGGTGAGGTCGAGTCACCGTGGAGCCCCGGGCAAGAACCGCAGCACGAGGCCGACAAGCCAGCCGAGCAGGAGGTGGACACCCCCGATACGACGCTCCAGCAGACCCAGGGAGCGCCGCCAGATCTGGCCCGCCTGGCCGAGGCGGGCGTGGAGGCGTTCCACAAGACCCTCGAGCGCGGACTCACCCGCCCGGAGCTGGAGCAGCTCCTCGGCATCGCCCAGGAGGTCACCCGCCAACATGCCCACGCCGTCGGCGCCGGCGCCGCCAAGGCCCTGCTCGACGCCGCCAACGGGGGCCTGTCCCCCTTCGCCGTCGGCCAGGTGCTCGGTGAGCTGGCCGCGTTGGTGCTCATCGAGGTCATTCTCGCGCTGTTGGGCCCGGAGACGATCGGGATCACCTGGGCGATCGACGCCCTCCTCGCCCTTCAGAAGACCGCTAAATTCGCCAAACTTGGCAAGGGGCTCGCAGCGGGCATCAGGGTCATTGAGAAGGTGATCAACTTCCTCCGCCCTGCGCTCAAGAAGATCGGGGGCATGGACAACCTCATCGGTCGGTGGGCCAAACGGTTTGAGCAGGGGCTTGACGAGAGCCTCGATTGGCTCAAAAAGGGCAAGAAGAAGGTCGATGGCGACGCTGATCCAGACAGTGACAAGGGAGAGGACAAGGATCGAGGCGAAAAAACAGGCGGACGCGGCGGCACCGGCCGCCGCCATGACAAGCCGGACGGCGACGGTGGCGACTCCTCGGGCGACTGGGCGGACGTGCGCAAGACCGCCAGGCGGGCGGCTCGCGCTGGCCTCGAGGAGGGCAAGAAGGAGACCGACGAAGAGGCGTTGACCGAGACGGCCTTCGAGCAGCGGTTCAAGCCCAAGCTCCTCAAGAAACCCACCATCGGCGTCGACTACGAGATCAAAGCCACTGGCTCCTCCTGGAAGGTCATCGCCACAGCCACCCGAAGGGGGCCCTCGCCGGCCCGCTCAAGCTACCAGAGGGGCGATGGCTGGATCGCCACCGACAAGAATCGCAAGCCCTACTTCGTTCACGAAGACAAAACCAATGACCACAAAAAGGTCATCGATAACGTAGATAACAAGGTTAAGGAGTCCTACCTTAAATCAATTGATAAGCATGGATCTGACGATGCCAAGGTGTTCGCCGAAACCAGGAAAATTCTGGAAGACTTCGCCAAGGTGCCCGAGCCGAAGCTCCTGAACAAGATCGAGCTTCGCAACGAGACGCAGACCTTGTCGGAGGCCAGAAAGGACGACGAGTACGTCTTCGACGTGGTCGTGACGCCGAACCTTACGGAGGGCAAGGTGCGAACGGGCCAGGGGCCCACGGCAGAGGACTTCGAAGAGGCCTTCAACGCCGTCACGGACGAGCTTCACAAGGCCATGCAGACGAAATGGGGCAAGAAGCTCAGTGACTGGGCGCCCCTGTTCAGCTTCGACTGGAGCGCCAAGGCCACAGAGCGGCTCGATGCTGCAAGGACGGGGTCTCGCGCGGACGCTCTTGCCGGGTGGAACAGTCTGAAGTCCGTCAAGAATCCACGGGAGAGCCTCAAGAAGAAAATCGACGGCAAGGACAAGAAGCTGCACGACGCCTTTCATGCGCCCATCCTGGGCTCGATCGTCGCCGAGATCCACGACGAGCGTCTGCTGGCCTCGGCCATCAGGGTCGTCAAGGACGACGCAACCGTTCGCGAGCTGCTCCAGTCCAAGATCCACCCCGGGCCGAAGGAACGCGATGTGCTCGTTGACCTCCCAGTGGCTCTGATGGATTTCGAGTCGGCCGTCGAGCCCTACTACGGTGAAATGGATACAGAGTGGATCACGAATATAGTACGTGAACACACGAAAAAAGAATTTCTCAGTGAACTTTCATGGACCGCCAGGAGCTTCGCCAACTCCGACGGCAAGCGTGTTGAGCCCGACACCTTCAAGGCCGCCGTCCGCGATGGAGGCAAGGCCACGGAGTTCAAGCGGCTGCTCATCCGTTCGCGGGGCACGGTCCGTCACACCTTCTTTGAGCCGTTCGGTGAGAGCATCGTCAAGGCTATTGAAGGCATTGAAGCGTTCGCGGAGTATGTCCGCAAGAACCTCCCTGATACGAAGATCGCGCGCTACGACGTCGATCAGGGCAAGACCGGCGGCGTTGGCCGCCTGACCCTCGCTGGCGCAGCTGAAGGCGTGAACCCTGAGCTCCAGGCCGCCGTCGAGTCCGCGAGCTACGATGGCCAGAAGCCCATCGTCTCGTTCATGCTCCTGATGGCCGTCCGTAGAGAGTGCAACGGCATCACGTTCGCCGAGTTCAACGACCCGTCCAACCCCGTGGGCTTCGAGTACAAACTCAGAGGCACCACCCAGAACAAAGCCTGGTTCAAGGACAAGTTCCGCGCCGCCGACAGCGGCAAGCACGAGTGGATCCCCAGCAGCAACATCCTGGACGTCATCGCCCGCGCCAACCAGGCCTCAGACGCGACCCAGGCGGCCCGCTGGGTCTACGCCCAGCACTGGCTTCGCTCGGAGACCTCAGCGATCATCTTCAAGCCCGGCGACTACCGCGAGACCTATGACGCGGTCAAGGATAACGATGAAGAAGCCCAAAATGCCATGGCCGCCGAATTCAAAGCCTCCGACCTCAACCTGCAAGGCCACGTCGGCGCGCTCTACATCCACGACACCAACATCAAGAAGGATCCCATCGCGAAGACTGTCGGCTCGGACGCCTGGCACGACGTCTTCCGCGCCATCTTCAACGAGGGGGATTCCATCGATCAGATCGTCAGTGATATGGAGAAACAGGTCAAGGAGCAGGTTTGGGATGGTCAGCTCAAATTCTTGCCAGAATGGATGGAGAAGATGGCAGATGAGTTGAAGTCAGACTACGTTGGCTCTACAGGGAAGAGGTTGGCTGAGACGCTGAAGGGGCTTGGTAAGCATCAGAAGAAAAATTATGACACTATTATTAATGACTTTGAGGTAACTAAGGATAAACTGTTCAGCACCAACTAGTTTTGCGCAGGACATAGGACTTGCATAGCCATGAAAAATCCAATCACCGTCACTGATTCCTCTGTCATCGAGTCATTCACAGATAAGGTCGGCCATGGGCCGCCGTACACCCACGAGGAGGTGGCCAAAGTCATCAGTCTCGGCGTCACCTACGCGCACGACGTCTCGGCCGCTCGCTACGCCACCGGAGCCTATCGCATCAGGTTCAGCGGCTGTGAGGTCAGCAGCATCGACTTCATGGCGGACCTGCCGGGGCTGAAGGACATTCAGATCACAGATTCCACCTTGCGAAGCATCGAGGTCCTGCGTCGATGTCCGAAGGTCGAATCGGTATTCATTGATTGCAATCTGATTGAGGATCTCACTCCTCTGCTCGATCTTCCGAAACTCAAGGATGTTCGCGTCTTCGGTAATCCTTTGAGCGAAGAGAGCTTCTACACGGTTCTGCCCGAACTTCACGCACGCTTGCCATCGCGACGCATTGGAGGCGTCGACTGTGCGTTTCTGAAGGCACCGGACGAAGAGTCCTGGAAGCTGACGCGGGCGCTGTACGAGCGTGGCATCGAGGCGGTGTGCTACTACCTGGACGTGGGCTACTCCAAGACGCCGGTCTTCAAGGTCACCGCGCCGGGGCTGTCCTACAGCGATGCGCCGGACCTGTATAGCATCAGTGCGAAGCCGGCTGACATCTGGCGCCTGCTGGAGGAGCCGGACCTGACCTTGAAGACGTTCATGGACGGCTGCCGCGCGCTTCGGTAAGTGGCAAGGCGAGGTGTCAGCGGAGTGAAGTGCGCAACACAGTGAGAGGTTGATCGTTATGAATAACAAGTATGAAGACATGGTGCGACAGGCGGTCCTCATCGCCCGGCTTGGTTCGCCGGAGGCAGCCCTTGCCATGCTCGAACAAGCGCAGCGGCAGGCTCCAGAGCGGTCGGAGGCGTTTCACAACGCTGGCGTGCTTCAGGACGCCCTTGGTCGTCCCGAGGACGCGCTGGCGAGCTGGGCGGAGGCTCAGGAGCGCGCTCCAGACCACTATGAGGCGCACTACAATCGGGCGTTCGTCCTGGGGCGGCAAGGTCGCCAGGCGGAGGCCGTCGCGGCGTGGCGGCAGATGAGCCGGCGGTGGACCGAGGACTTCGGTGTGTGGCACAACCTCGGCTGTTTGCTGCGTGATGGCGGACAGCTCGAGGATGCGCTTGATGCCTTCGAGCGGGCCGCGTCCGTGGATGCCGGGCGATTTGAGTTATGGTTCAACAGGGGGAAATTGCTGGAAAAGATGGAGCGACGGGAAGAGGCAGTGGCGGCGTATCGGAGGACGGTTGCGTTGAACGAGGGTTTCGGACCGGCCGTCGAGGCGCTCAAAGGGCTTGGCGGGTAGGGGACGCAGGCCAGCGTGGCTGAGAAGCCGTTCGAACAATATATGCCTTGTTTCCTCGTATCTTCTGTCCCCAGGTGTGTCTTCTGCTCGGTCATGGGCCTCTGGGCCCACTCCCTCCCATCAGACGCCACCTGGCGACAGAATCTACGTCGGATCCATCGGCATCTATTTTCCGAATGGCTTCTGACCTTCGAGCGGGGAGGCATTGCGCTCCGGCCGAGTCGGTGGCGCGCACGGGTGGGTAGCGACGAAGGTGTGGCTGATGGGAACAGGATGGTGCGCTTGCATTTGGACGGGCCGGCCTCGTCCGCGAGTTCGAACTGGCGCAGATGCCCTTCGGTTGCCATGAGCTGCTCGCCAGCCCGGCGATCAAGCGGCTGGACGTGCTCGTGAAGGGCAGGTCCGTCGGCGAGGAGGCGGTAGCGTCACTCCGCGGCGGGTTGCAGCTCGGCGGTGAAGGCGGGCGTGTCGGCGGCGGGTCCGGGCTGGTGAGGCGCAGGGGCTGCCTTTGCGGTGCTGAGCTCCACGACGCGCTTGACGTTCTGGAGCGCGAGCTCGAGGTCGGCCGCGTTGGTTCGGGCCATCCAGGACGCGATGGGTCGTCCGAGGAGGGGGAGAGGGACCTTGTAGGTGATGTGGAGCGTGAGCTCGGTGCCCTCTCCGACGGGCTTGAGCTGGAAGTCCCAGATGCTGTGGGCGAGGCCGTTGGTGCGTCGGGTGAGGCGGGTGGGCGGGCTGTACTCGGTCACGACGCTCTGGCCGGTGAGCTGGAGGCCCGCGAGCGTCGGGGTGAAGCCGCCGCCTGTGTAGGCCCAGCCGTACTTTGTGGCCTTGCCTTCTCCCGTGACCTCGGAGATCTCCTCCATGGTCGGGATCCAGTCCAGCATCTTCTCGGGATTGCTAATGAAGGTGAAGACCTCGCTCTGGGGTGCGGCGATGATGACAGCACGAGACAACGTGGCGGTCATGGATGTCCCTTGTGACGTGACGAATCCCACCTCGGGATAGCCCGTTGCCGAGGTGTTTGCTGCGGTGTGGAGTCGCAGAGGTAAAGGTACGGCGTCTGTGTCCCGAGGGGAAGGGGCGCAGCGCAAATTATTCACCTTTCGGTCTCAGTTTTGTGAACGAAGTGTTGACGCTGGCCCTCGGGGGGGACGCGCTCACGGGTGCATGTGTGCAATCGGGCGGCTGGGTGCGAACTGGGTTCGCAAGTTCTGCGTCAGGGTCGCGCATCCCGTGCGCGGGCCTCGGTGGACCGTGCTCTACCCGATGGAGGGGTGCAGGTCGCTCGAGCTGAGGGCGGTCAGCGCCGGGCGGCGGAAGGCAGCAGCGCCGAGCTGGCGCGCCACGTGGGTACGGTCGGGGTCGGCGTGGCCGATGCGGCCGTGCTCGATGGCGCGCATGGCGTTCTCGACGGCGTGGCCGAGGGGCCGTGCGTTGCGGCGGGCCATCCACGACTCGACGGCGTGGCCGATGAAGGGGACCGGCACCTTCCAGGTGATGCGGAGCGTGAGCTCGGTGCCCTCTCCGACGGGGTTGAGCTGGAAGTCCCAGATGCTGTGGGCGAGCCCGTTGGTGCGTCGGGTGAGGCGGGTGGGCGGGCTGTACTCCGTCACGACGCTCTGGCCGGTGAGCTGGAGGCCCGCCAGCGTCGGGGTGAAGGCGCCCGTGTGATAGACCCAGCTGTACTCCGAACCGTGGCCTTCGCCGCAGACGTCCGAGACCTCCGCCATGCTCGGGATCCATTCCGGCATGTGGTGGGGGTCGTTGATGAAGGCGAACACCTCGCCGGGCGGCGCAGCGATGAAGATGGTGCGAGACCTCGTGGTGGTCATGGTTCCCCCGCGAACGAATGTTGGTCACCTCGGGATAGCCCGTTGCCGAGGTGTGGATGGCGGATGGTGAGGCGCAGAGAAGAATGTCCGACGTTCCCGGCGCGCGGGTAGGGGGGGCGCGTGTGTTTTCCTACATGGGGGTCCACTTCGGTCCACGCGCGGGAATATGAGCGGGGTTCACGTTCTGCGGCGCGAGAAGGCGGCGTCGTGGCCGTGCTGGATGGCACGTCGCCACAGGTCGTCGGTCATGCCGTCGAGGTGGCGTGCGCACTCCTGCTCCTGGCGAGCGGTGATGTTGGACAGGAGGGTGTTGTCGGTGTTGACGCAGGCGCGGACGCCAGCGGCGAGCCAGCGGGGGAGCGGATGCTGGCGCACAGCGGGGATGACGCCGACCTGCCAGTTGCTGGTGGGGCAGGCCTCGAGGGTGACCTGGCGCTCCAGGACGAGGTCAAGGACGTCGGGGCGGTCGAGGAGCGTGGTGCCGTGACCGATGCGCTGGGCGTGGAGGAGCTGGATGGCGAGGCGGATCTCCTCGGCGTCGCGGCCTTCGGCGGCGTGGACGGTGCGGCCGAGGCCGAGGTCACGGGCTCGGGTGAAGGGGCCAGCGTAGTCGGCGAGTCCGAATCGGTGGGTGGGGGCGGGGCCCCCGGCGAGGTCGATGCCGACGACGCCGGGGCGGGTGCGGGCGAGCTCGACGAGGTGATCGAGGCGCTCGGGTGGGTCGCCGTAGAGGCCGCACAGCAGCAGGCCCGCGCGGTGGTCGAGGCCGTCGAGGGCGGCGTCCACGATGGCCTCCGGGGCAGCGCCGAGGTGGAGGTGCGGGGCGAAGCGGACCTCGAGGGTGGTCACGCCGTCGGCGGCGGCGTCCTCACAGAGCTCGGCGGCGACGCGTCGGACGGCCTCGGGGGTCTGGAGGAGGGAGAGGGTGAGGCGGAAGCGGTCAAGCGCGGCGGCCAGGCCCATGCCTGGGAAGAACAGGAGGTCGTCGGGGACGGGGATGGCGAGGGCTTCGGCGAGCGCGTGGAGGGTGGAGGGGCGGAGGGAGCCGTCGAGGTGGCGGTGGAGGTCGGCGATGGGGGGTGTCATGGCGGCGGTCCGGGGGGGGGGGGGGGGGGGTCAGAGGTCGGGCGTGCTCAGCACGTGCCGCACGTTGCCCTCCCACCACACGTCTCGAAGGCTCGAGATGTCGTCTGTGACAACCTCGGTGAGGTTTCGGAGGGTGGTTGTGGTGAGGAGGGTGTGGAGCTCGCGGGGGGAGACGCGGCAGTCGCGGAGGTCGACGCGCTGGAGCAGGGCGAGGCCGGGGGTCTCGGCGAGGCGGGCGATGGTGCCCTCGTGGAGGAGGCAGCCGCGCAGGGAGAGGGTGCGGAGGGCGTGGGCGTGGTCAAGGGGCTGGAGGAGGTTGGCGGTCAGGGCGCTCAGGTCGATGTCGAGCAGCTCGAGGGACTCGAGGGGAGGGACGCCGGTCTCGAAGCCGTTGAAGAGCATCTGGCTGAGGCGGAAGTTGGCGCGATCGGCGCGCAGGCTGAGTCGCCTAAGGCTTTGTAACTGGCTGATATGAAAGGCAAACTCGGCGTTCCCCCAGCCGGCAAGGTGGAGGTCGAGCTCCTCGAGGTGGGAGAGGGCCTGTTCGCGGATGAGGCCCATGAGGAGGTTGTCGATGTTGACGGAGCCGCCGACGAGGGCGAGGCGTCGGAGGTTGCGGAGGGGGGAGCGGAGTTTGAGGGGTTGGAGGCGTCGCTGCTGGCGTCGGCCAGGGCGCTGATTCTGGCTGTTGGCGATGGGGTCGAGGCCGAACGAGCGGAGCCGGGACAGGATGCCGGCGCTGATCAGGAGCTCGTTGTTGGCGTGGAGCTGACCGTGGGCCTGGTGGGTGTCGAGGAGGAGGTCGAGGTGGTCGCCCGGCAGGTCGGGCAGGTCCACGAACCGCTGGACGTCGTCGCTGCCGAGGACGACGGTGGGGAGGGTGGCGGTGAGGCCGGGGCGTCCGGCGACCTGGCCGGTGAGGCGGAAGAAGGCGTCGGCGCGCCAGGGGAAGGAGGCGTCGCACACGAAGCGTCGGAGGTTGGGGAGGTCGCCGCGGCCGAGGGCCTCGAAGAGCCCGTCGAGGGTGGGGAGGTCGTTCATGCAGTTGACGGCCTGGAGGCCGAGGGTCTCGACGGCGGCGAGGGCGGCGAGCGACGCCGGCCAGGTGACGGGGGCGGTGAGGGTGAGGTGGCGCAGGTGGGGGCGTTCGGGGCCTGCGGCGAGCGCGGGGAGGGCGGCTCCGTCGATGGCGAGTTCGGTGAGGGAGGGGGCGCGGAGGTGCTGGAGGCGTTCGAGGCCGCGGGGGGCGGCGAGGTCGACGACGTCGAAGACGGTGGCGTGGGCCTGGAGGGGGGCCGGGCGCCACCGGAGGGTGAGGAGGGCTGGGAAGGTCGGGGCGTCGGGCCACTGGGAGAGGTCGAGGTGGTTGGCGTCGAGGTTGAGGTGGCGGAGGTTGGGGAGGTCGGCGCGGGCGAAGGCGCCGAGGGCGTGGGCGTCGAGGGCGTCACCGTCGAGCTCGAGGGTCTCGAGGGCGGTGAGGCGGCGCAGGAGCGAGGCGAGGGCGGGGGCGGGCAGGGAGGTGTGGGCGAGGCGAAGGCGCCGAAGGTTTGGCGCGTCGATGCCGTCAGCGAAGGCCTCGATGGCCTCGAGGGAGAGTGCGCAGCGGTCGAGTTCGAGGTCGCGGAGGTGAGCGAGGCGGGGTGAGGCGGCGAGGGTGGCGCAGGCGGTGGGGGTGAGGGGGCATTGGACGAGGCGGAGGCGTTCGAGGCTCGTCAGGTCCGGGGCGTGGGTGAGGAGGTCGGCGAGGTTGCGGGAGGCGTCATGATTGAAGACGGTGAGCTGGCGGGCGAGGCGGGCGCGGGGTTCGGGCAGGTGTTTGCGCAGGCGGGTCCACCAGCGGTTGGGCAGCTCGCGGAGCTCGGCGGGCCAGGCGGCGAGGGCGTCGGCGGCGTGGTCGATGGCGCTCTGGAGGGCATGGCCGTCGGGGAAGGCGTCGAGGGCGACGGTGACGGCGTCCCAGGCGGCCAGGTCGGGTGAGGCCGCGCAGGCTTCGGCGAGCCGGGCGTGGGCGGGTGCGGGGTCGAAGGTGGGCCGGGAGGTGTCGGGGGCGTCGAGCCGGAGGACCTCGGCGGCGCGGGGGCCGAGGGCGTGGAGGAGGGCCTGGCGGCCGTCGGGCTCGACGGCGTTGCCGCGCAGGTCGAGGCGTTCGAGCTGGTGGAGCCAGGGTGCGGTGGCGAGGGCGAGGGCGCCGAGGGAGGTGATGACGTTGGCGCGGAGATCGAGGCGCCTGAGGGCGTCGAGGCGTTGGGCCTCGGCGAGTCGTTGGCAGCCTGTGTCGCCGACGGTGTTGTGGGCGAGGTCGACGCGGACGAGGTTGGCGGCGGCGCGTCCGAGGAGGGCGTCGACGTCGGCGGGGCCGAGGCCGTTGTGGCTGACGTCGAGCTGTTCGAGCTGGGCGAGGAGGGGGCCGGCGGCGAGCGGGGCGAGGCCGCCGGGGCCGAGGTTGTTGCGGCCGGCGTGGAGGCGTCGCAGGGCGGGCAGGTTGGAGGCGCGGGCGAAGAGGCGGGCGGTCTTGTCGGACATGCCTGCGTCTTCGATCCAGAGGGCCTGGAGGTGTTGGAGGCGGTTGCTGTTGACGACGGCGCGGGTGCCAGCGATGAGCAGGCGGTTGCCGCTCAGGTCGAGCTCGGTGACGTTGTCGATGAGTAGGGCGTTGACGAGTTCGGCGATGGCGTTGCTCTTGAGATCGTTGTTCCGCAACCGCAACGTCTTGAGGTTCAAGAGGTTTTTGGAATCGATGAGGGGGGCCAGGCCGCGCACGGTGCGGATGGGGTTGTTGGAGATGTCGAGGGTGGTGAGGTGGTCGATGTTCTTGTTGTGGGCCAGGGAGATGAGGCCCTGAGAGGTGAGGTTGGAACCTGCGAGCAGGAGCGCGGGGAGGTCGCGCATGTGCTTGCTCTTGAGGAACCGCTTGGCGCGGGGCGTGCGGTAGCGGTTGTGGGAGAGGTCCAGGCAGCGCACGAGCTCCCAGCCGACGACGGGCTCGTCGTCCTGGCGGGCGTGCCACCAGTCCTCGGGCGCGGCGCGGAGCTCGTCGGGCCAGGCGTCGAGGTGGCCAGCGACGTACTCGACGACCAGGCCGCGGTCGCCGGGTGTGGGGCTGGCGTCGATGGCTTCGACGATGGCGGCCCAGGCGGCGGGGTGGGGGTCCTCGAACAGCAGGTCGCGGAGACGGGTCAGGGTGTTATTGGGCATTGGGCGCGATCTCCCATGGCTGCGCGGTGTGGCCAGGTGCAAGGCTCCGTGGTGGCGCAGGGATGATGCGGAATCGACGCAGGGGCGTCAATCGCGCGGTGGACCGCAGGTCGCATCGACGTCGCGGGGTCCTCGATCCGGTCGACCCAGGGGCGGCGTCAATCGCGCGGTGGACCGCAGGTCGCATCGACCCTATCGTTGGAGCGGGGTATGGATCGTGAGCGAGGAGGGAAGCCATGCAAGTGCTCGTCACCGGTGGTCTCGGGTGGACCGCGGAACCCCTTGTGCTGGCGCTCATCGCGCAGGGGCACGAGGTGGTCGCGCTGGATCTGGCAGGGGTGGAGAAGCCTCGGGCGTACCAGGGGGATGGTGTGGCGGTGGTCCGTGGGGACGTGACGGACCTGGCGCTGGTGGAGCGGGTGGCGGCGGTCTGTGACGCCATCGTGCACCTGGCGTTGGACCCGGAGGATGACGACAGCGACGGCGAGCGTCCGTTCGCGGTGAACGTGCGCGGGACCTGGAACGTGTTTCGGGCGGCGCGGGACCAGGCGGTGGAGACGGTGGTGCTGATGAGCGCGGCGCCGGTGCACCTGGCGTTCGGGCCTTCGACGAGGCTGGACGGGACCTCCGTGCTGCCGACCTCGGATGGGGGGCGGCACCTGCACGATCTGACGCGGCTGCTGCAGGAGACGATCGCGCGGAACTTCGCGGCGACCTTCGGGGGGCGGACGGTGGTGCTGCGGGCGGGCTCGATCGTGGACGGCAAGTCGCACCTCGACCGGCGCGGCGAGCCGCTGGGCCCACGGACGCCGTTGTCGGGGGGGCTGGTGTGCCGTCACGATCTGGCGGCAGCGGTGATCGCGGCGCTGTCGGGGCCGGAGGGGCGGCTGCACGTCTTTGGCGCCGTGGGCACGTCGCCGGGCCGTGAGGTGTTCCTGACGGCGCAGACAGAGGAGGCGCTCGGCGTGGGGTTTCAGCGGGACGGGTTCGAGAAAGTTGAGGCGTGACGGGGGGTTGGCTCAGGCGGGGAGCAGCGGGGGGCCAGCGGCGCGGCGCAGCCGATCGACCACCTCGGCAGCCATGGCCTGGGCGGTGGCGTGGCTGAGGTGGGGGTGGACGTAGACGAAGGAGAGGTTCAGGACGCCGTTCACGGTGGCCGCGCCGAGCCAGAAGCAGGCTCCGGAGCCGTGCTGGCCGCTGGCGCAGTAGAAGGACTCGAGGCGGTAGAGGTCGGCCTTGTCGTCGGGGTAGGCGTAGCGGCCGAGGTTGGAGATGAACAGGGCCTGCTGGCGGCCGGGGGCGTGGGTCATGTGGGCGCGGAGCAGGTCGGGCTTGACCCAGTTGAGCAGCAGGGGATTGTGGATGGGGTCCTCTTTGGCGATGCGCTCGGCGATCTCGCGGCGTGCGCGGCTGGCCAGCTCCCAGAACTCCGTGTCGGGTCGGATGGTGAAGACGCGGGAGACGGTGGAGAAGTAGAGGCCCACGCGGTCGTCGGCGACGGGGGGCTTGCAGTCGTTGCGGATGCTGATGCTCGTGTCGCATTGCAGCTTGACGACCTTGCGTCCCTGCACACGCGGCGCGCCGGTGAGCATCATGGCGGCGCAGAAGGCGCCGTGCATGGTGGTGCCGTGCTCGCGGCAGCGGGCCAGGAGGGCCTTGGTGGTCTCGCGGTCGAGGTCGAGGCAGATGAGGTGGGAGCGCCGCTCGGCGAAGGGGGCATCGGGGGCCTCGAGGATGAGGTCGGGGGCGCGGGCGATCTTGACGATGCGGGCGATGGCGAAGAGCAGGACGAGGAGCTTGCGGCCGAAGGAGAGCCGTGCGCCTGTCAGCTCCTCGACGGGGGGCAGCATCGGGTGGGTCTCGGGGGGCGGCAGCGGGGTGCCGTGGTGGACCGAGCGGGCGTAGGCCAGCAGCTCGGTCAGGACGAGGGAGGCGGTGCCGCCGTCCTCGATGGCGTGGTGGAAGGCGAGCACGATGACGCAGGTGTCCCGCTCCTGCTCGGTGGGGTAGACGAGGTCGACGGTCCAGAGGGGGCCCTCGGGGGAGTTGAAGGAGCGATGGACGGCGTCGTCTCCGGCGGTGGTCCACAGGTGGTGGGGCTCGACGCGGAAGCCGACCTGGACCTGGGGGGCGCCGCGGTGGAAAAAGGGCGTGCCGGCCTCGTCGTGGAGGATCCGCATCTGTAACATGGGGTGGCGGGTCTGGACCCAGACGGCGGCCCGCTGGAGCGCGTCCAGCGGCACCCGGCCCCGGAGGTGCGCCACGACGACGGGGGTGAGCAGCCCCTTTTCGTTGAAGATCTCGAAGGCGCGCTCGATCACTCCCAGCGGGCGCACAGGCCCGGCCGGGACGAGGGGCGCTTCGGGTGGGGTGTTCGGGGGCGCTTCGGTCATGTGTGCTCCATGCGCGGTGTGGGGCCGGGGCCCCGTCGGAGAGGGAAGTGTAGCACGAGATGAGCGCAGGCGATCAGTCTTCACGCAGCGGCGGCGCGGCCCTGGTCAGCCGCCGCGCCGGGCCGATGTCGCAGCTCCTGAACGAGCTGGCGCTGGAGCCGGGGACCTGGGACGGGACGGCCTGGGGCGTGCTGCGGCGGTTTGCTGGCCGTGCGCTGGTGCAGCTGTTTCTGGTGGGCGGGGTGGCGCTGGGTGTATTCCTGCTGTTGGGTTTGCTTCCGGCTTCCTGGGTCGACGCGGGCGCGGTGATCGTATTGACGGGTCTCCCGCTGGTCGCGGCGACGCTGAGTGTATTCCTGCCTGGGCTCGGGGCGCGTGTCCTCTGGCCGACGCCGCGGGACGGCGGCTGGGCGGAGGTGTTCGAGGTGGCGACGCGGCTGGCCCCGTACGCCGACGCCTCCACGCCCTGCACGCTGTACGGTCCGAGCCGTGTGGTGCCCGGTGTGCCGCCGCGTCGATGGGCGCTTGCGGTGCCGCTGCGGGGCGGGGGAAGCCTGAGGGCGTCCGTGGAGCGGGAGGCGGTGATGTGCACGGTGGTGGTGCGCGTGGAGGGCGAGGGGCGGGTGACGCGAAGCCCGTTCATCTCGGCGCTGCGCTTCCCCGTGGTCGCGCTGACCAGCGCTTCAGGCACGATCAACGCGACGGTCGCCGGCCCCCACCCGCTGTGGCGCACGCCCGCGGGGAGCACGGGGGTGTCGGTGGCGGATGTGGTGGGCCAGCTCGTCGTCGGGCTGGGGCTGCCGCACGACGGTCAGCGGGCCGAGCAGGTGGCCATCGCGCAGGCACCGGCGGTCGTCCACCGGGGGCGTGCGCCGATGGGGGCCGGGCGCGCCGTCCCGCAGGCGGGCTCGGCGGCCTGGACGTCTCGGCGGAGCGTCCCCGTGGCCACGGTGTCGGCGGACACGACCCGGATGTACGCCGACCCGGGCTCCTCCCTGATCGGCTCGCTCGGGTGGTACGCTGCGGGGGTGATCGGGCTGGCCGGCTTCATCCTGCTGCTGGAGCCGGGCCCCACGACGCCGCTGACGCTCGGCTTTCTGACATGGGCGTACGTGGCGCTGATGCGGGCGTGGCACGACAGCACCTCGGCGCTCGGGCATGTGCGCGCCGAGCCCTACCCGTGCCCACCGGTGCTTCGGGCGCGCGGCGAGCTGACCTTCGACGGCGATGTGCTGACCATGGGGCTGGGGCTGGTCGAGATCGATCTGTCGCGCCGGTTTCAGGTGGAGCTGAGCCGCGAGGAGGGCGACGGCCAGCACCTGCTCAACGTCAGCCTCCGCCAGCGCACGGCCGACGGCGTGCACGCCAGCCGGCTCGACTTCGCCGTGCGGGCCGAGCCGCACGCCGATCTGGAGGCGCTGCCGGCGCTGGCCGACCAGGCGCCGGTGCTGGACTCGACGGCGTTTGTGGCCTGGGTGTGGCCGCTGATCTGCGAGCGGGCGGCGCTGCACGGCGAGCGGGTCGACTGGACCGCGGGGGTTGAAGCCGCGCCGGTCGAGGTCGGCGTGAGCGCGCTGGCGGAGGTGGAGTGGGGGCGGTAGGCGCCGTCGGTGCGCGCTACGCGCGCCGCGGTTTCTTGAACCGGTAGACCGTGGCTGGCCGCGTGGCCGTCTGACGCATCCCCGGCGCCTGCTCGATGAGCCCGTCCTCGATCATGCGCTTGATCCGTCGTCGGAAGTTGCTCGGATCGATGTTCGTGCCGTGGATGGCCTCGTGGACGGTGCGGAGCTCGCTGGTGGTGAAGGTCTCCGGGACGAGGTCGAAGCCGATGGGGGCATGAGCGAGCTTGCCCCGCACCCGCTCGATCGCCACCGAGAGAATCTCCGCGTGGTCAAACGCCAGCCCCCGCACCTCGCCGTCTCCCACCGCCCGGCGGTCAAAGCCCAACGCCGGGTCCAGCAGGCCGCCGATCGCGGCGACCGACGCCCAGCGCGCGTCGGCCGCGTCGGTGCCTGCGGTGACGAGCGGCGCCAGTGTGGGCCGGACCAGGGCGTAGTAGGCCACCGTGATGACCCGCGTGCGCGGGTCGCGGCCGGTCTTGCCGAAGGTGAACAGCTGCTCGAGATACGCCGAGCCCCTCGGCAGCCCGGTCTCCTCGGCCAGCTCCCGGTGGGCGGCCGCCTCGACGTCCTCGCCCTGGTCGTCGAAGGTGTCTCCGACGCGGACGAAGCCACCCGGCAGCGCCCAGCTCCCCTTGAAGGGCGGCTCGTTGCGTTGGATCAGCAGGACCTTCAGGTCGCTGTCAATTACGGTCAGGATGACCAGATCCACGGTCACGGCGGGTCGTGGCCACTTCTGCTCGCGGTAGCTGGCCAGGAAGGCGGCGTCGTCTGGGGGGAGGGAGGGCATGGCGTGTCTCGGGCGCGTGGGTGAACCTCGGGCTTGCAGCCCCAGAGATACCGCATCGGCAGGGGGGCTGTCGCGGGCTTCGGTGTGATTCTCAATAGCGCTTTTGTGACAGCTTGTTACGGGCCGGGGCAGGCGCGGTCAGGCCCTGTGTGTCGCGAGGAGGTGACGCGCCGCGCCATCGCCTGCTAGAGTGCGAGTGTTGACCTTCTGTGAGCTGACGCCGTGAGCCATGATGCCTGAACACCCTCCTGGAGGAGCCCCGAGCCCTCACTCGCCGCCCACGCTGGCTGCCCTCCGGGCGCTGCTCGGGGTGGTGCTGCTGGCGGGGTGCGTCTTCGATGGGAGCGCGCTGGGTGCGCGTCGCTGCTCGTCGGATGATGAGTGCACGGCGTTCGGCCCCGAGTTCACCTGCGTCCGCACGTTCTGTCAGGGCACTGGCCCGGGCGGTTGCTCGGGCGCGGGGTGCGAGGACGCGGGCCTCGACGCGCTCGACGTGGCCGGGGACACCGATCCCCACGACTCGCCAGCGGACGCCCCGGAGGTCGCGGAGGACGGCACCCCCGACGACGACGTGCTCGCCGATACCGCCGACACCGGACCGTGCCCACGAGACTTCGTGGACCTCGACGGCGAGGCGGCCAACGGCTGCGAGTATTTCTGCCCGTTCGATGAGGCCACCGATGTGCCCGATCCGGCCTTCGAGGACCGGAACTGCGATGGGATGGACGGCGACCGCGCGCTGGGCTTGTTCGTGGCGTCCACCGGAGACGACGACAACCCCGGAACCCCCGGCCGTCCGCTGCGCACCGTGGGGACGGCCATCGGCCGGGCGAGCGGGCTGCAGATTCCGGCCATCTACATCGCTGAGGGCACCTACCAGGAGCGCATCGTCCTGGCCAACGGCGTGTCGCTGTACGGCGGCTATGCCTCGGATGGCTCGTGGGCCCGCTCGGCGGAGCACGTCACCACCCTGCGCACCGCCGAGGTGGTCGCTGGCCGCCTGATCGGCGTGCAGGGTGCCTCGATCACCGAGCCCACCGAGGTCGCGCTGGTGGAGATCCGCACCGGCGTCCCGAACGTGCCGGGGACGACGAACTACGGCCTGGCCTGTCTGGCCTGCCCGGCCCTCGTGCTCACGGGCGACCTCATCGAGGCCGGGCCGGGGGCCGACGGCGCCGCAGGCGCGCCGGGGGCGTCGGGTGATGCGGGCGCGAACGGCAGCCCCGGCGGGGACGGGACCTGCAGCAACGGCAACGGCGCAGGGGGGGCGGGCGGCGTCTCCACGTGCGACCGGGCCGGCGGGTCCGGCGGGGCGGGCGGCGCGGAGGGCGACAACCCGGGCGAGGTGGGTGGCGAGGGCGGTGGCGGGACCGTGGGCGGGGCGAGCGGGGATGTGGCGGACTGCCGGGGGCGGGATGGCGGCGTCGGGCAGCCGGGAGATGGCGGCGGTGACGGCGGTGACGGTCCGGGCGGCGCGAGCGGCGGGGAGGTCGTGGACGGCTTCTGGACGGGCCACGCGGGGATGATGGGCGGCGACGGCGCGGCGGGCAACGGCGGCGGCGGCGGCGGCGGCGGCGGCGGTCAGGGC
>Ga0210033_1000409_pt1 | contig 40486 bp, 27 predicted proteins | sample CryGeymeta201501_FD_185465 | JGI IMG/M metagenome (GOLD analysis project Ga0210033, IMG submission 185465) | Groundwater microbial communities from Crystal Geyser aquifers in Utah, USA - Crystal Geyser metaG 2015-01 (SPAdes) (version 2) | ecosystem: Environmental > Aquatic > Deep subsurface >... | reverse complement strand
TTTCTTGTACAAGCCCATGACAAGCCTGGCATTGTTGTTTACCAGCAGTAACATGTTGTTCGTGACTAAAGAAAACGTGTTCAGGTAAATTATGTACTTTAATCCATTTTACAGGTTTTGGATGGTTACCATAAATTTGAGTATCTTTATTGTAATCAAGAAAATCATATAATTTTTGAATTTCTTCTGTCATAGAATATTCCGTTCCATTGTACATAAATGTTTTACCATTAGAACCGTCAATGGCTTTATGGCAGTTCATACAAACATTTAAAGAAGGAATTCCTGATGTTTTACTATGACGAGCACTAGAATGGCAATAATTACAATCTATTTTGTCTAAACCAGCATGAATTTGATGCGAAAATTTAATAGGTTGCTCAGGTTTATAACCTTGATGAACGCCTATTTGAAAAGCCCCATCCATTAAGCTAACTAATCCACCGAAAATAAAAATGATAATAAAAACAACCATTAACTTAGGATTCTTTTTAATGATAGCTTTAATATCGCCTATTACAGAATCTGGACCGTTATATACTTTTCCTTCATCTTTTGCAAGAGATTTTTGGGTTGCTATTTTAAGTCGAACAAGTACAATCACTAATATGAGGAGCAATAGAAACAATACCCCTAACACATACAATAGAATTGAATTGTCTGGTTCTACAACAACATTAGTTTGATCGGTGGGTGCAGCATCTGCCACAACAGGCTCTCCAGCAGTAGGATTTTTGATGTACTCCAAAATAGCATCAATTTCTTCAGGACTAACTGCTTGAGGTGGCATTGGAATACTATTAAATTCAGCAAATATTGCTTGAGCATCTGCATCACCAGAAGCAATAAATTCTCCAGAATTTGCAATCCATTTTCCTAACCATTCTCTTGTCCTTTTTTCAGTTATACCTTGTAAACCGGGCCCTACAACTTTATTACTTCCAACACTATGACATGCCGCACAATTTACTTTAAAAATTTTGGACCCATCTAACGTTTTTTCTTGAGAATATATAAATAATTGAAAGAATAAAAAAGAAAGGCTAAATAAAGTTGCTTTTAAGAGTACTCTTCCACTTATCATTTTGGATATCTTGCTCATAATAAAATAGTTACAATTATTTCGTAAAATTAATTATTAAATGAGCGCCAAAATTAATAGAATACCTTATTTTTTAATATGAAATGATAAAAATTAATACAATTTAGAATGAATCTAAATAATAATTATTTATGATTGTTGTCATTTTAAGACCTCCTATATTATGTTTATCAACATATAAAAATCGAGAATAAATGTAGCTAGATTAAACTTAATAATGGCTTATTTTTTGTTTTTAAAATCTTTTAAACAATTTTAAAAATTAAATGTAATTTTGAGAAATAACTAATTATTAAGTTCACATGTTAAGATTCTTTTTCATTTTTATTTCACTAGTCTTGTTTGAGCTATCGTATGCTCAAGAATTGAATAAAACTGATTCCTCAAACAATAAAAATACATCTATTGTACAAGATGTCCGACTGGTCGAATTGAGTGAAACATACCGCTCTTCTTTTAAGTTAATGGGGTACAGAATTCAAATCTTCTCTGGAAATAAAAAACAACCTGCTAGAGATGCTCGATTAGCTTTTGTTCAGATTTTTAACACTATTAAAGCTCATGAAATTTATGAACAGCCCTATTTTAAAGTTAGGGTTGGTGATTTTAAAACAAAAATTGAAGCATTAAAATTTAAAAATGAGCTAATTAAACATTTTCCCAATTGTTTTATCGTTAGGGATGAAATTGATTTTAAAGAGGGTATAAATTAAAAACCTGAAAAGAATACTCCTTTCAGGTTTACTATTTTTTAGAGTTAGTCTTCTTGTAAAAAAGCCTATTATTTTAGTTTTTGTTTTATTTCTATTTCTTCATAAGCTTCAACAATATCTCCAATTTTAATGTCATTGTAATTGGCAATATTTAACCCGCACTCATAACCTTTTGTAACTTCTTTTACATCATCTTTAAATCTTTTTAGAGAACCCAACACTCCCGTATAAACCACAATTCCTTCTCTAATTAATCTGACTTTACTGTTTCTAGTTATTTTTCCATCCTGAACCATACAACCAGCAATGGTACCAACTTTGGTAACTTTAAAAATTTCTCTAATCTCAACAGTAGCAGTAATTTTTTCTTCAATTTTTGCAGCCAACATTCCTTCCATCGCATCTTTAATTTCCCCAATAGCATCATAGATAATTGAATACAATCTAATGTCTATTTGTTCTCTTTCGGCAATTTTTCTTGCTTCAGCAGATGGTCTAACTTGGAAACCTATAATTATAGCTTCAGAGGCAGCTGCTAACATCACATCAGTTTCTGAAATTTGTCCTACTGATTTGTGAATCACATTAACTTCGATTTGATCGGTAGATAGTTTTTGTAATGAATCAGAAAGTGCCTCGATTGAACCATCAACATCACCTTTAATGATAACGTTTAATTCTTTAAAATCACCAATCGCTAATCTTCTACCAATTTCGTCAAGTGTGATGTGTTTTTTAGTTCTAACGCCTTGTTCTCTTTGTAATTGTAATCTTCTTTCGGCTATCGATCTAGCTTCTTTTTCATCATTCATTACATGAAACTTATCACCAGCACTTGGTGCTCCATTTAATCCTAAAATAGATACAGGGATAGATGGTCCTGCATTCATAATTTTTACTCCTCTATCATTAAACATGGCTTTTATTTTACCACTGTAACAACCTGCTAAAACAACATCTCCTACTTTTATAGTACCTCCTTGAACCAAAATAGTAGAAACATATCCTTTGCCTTTATCTAATTCTGATTCAATAACAGTTCCTATTCCATTTTTGTTTGGATTTGCTTTTAATTCTAAAATTTCTGCTTCCAACAACACTTTTTCTAACAAGTCAGCAATTCCTTCTCCTGTTTTGGATGAAATGTTTTGACATTGAAATTTCCCACCCCAATCTTCCACTAGTATATTCATAGCGGAAAGTTCTTCTTTAATTTTATCGGGATTGGCAGTTGGTTTATCAATTTTAGTAAATGCAAATACTATAGGAACTCCTGCTGCTTGAGCGTGATTAATTGCCTCTTTGGTTTGAGGCATCACATTATCATCTGCGGCAACAACGACAATTACAACATCCGTAATTTGAGCTCCTCTGGCACGCATTGCTGTAAAAGCCTCATGTCCTGGTGTATCTAAAAAAGTGATTTTTTTACCATCCCCAACTTCAACCGAGTAGGCTCCTATATGTTGTGTTATTCCTCCAGCTTCACCAGAAACAACATTTGCACTTCTAATGTAATCTAACAATAATGTTTTACCATGATCAACATGTCCCATTACAGTTACAATTGGTGCTCTGTTTTGTAAGTCTTTTGGATCATCTTCTTCTTGAGTATCGATGTCAATATTTTCTGTTGCAGAAACAAATTCTACCGAAAAGCCATACTCTTCTGCAATAATTGAAAGGGTTTCCGCATCTAATCGTTGATTAATTGACACAAACATTCCTAAACTCATACAAGCTCCAATGATATCATTTACACCAATATTCATCAAACTTGCCAATTCAGTAACAGTAACAAATTCGGTTACTTTAATTATTTTCTTTTCTGCTTCTTGTATTTCTAAATCAATGTCTTTTTGTTCACTTGCGGCAACTCTCTTTTCCTTTCTATATTTTGATCCTTTACTTTTTCCTCCTCCAGTTAATCTTGCTAAAGTTTCTTTTATTTGAGCCTGAACTTCTTGTTCGGTTAATTCTGCTTTTCTTTCTACTCGTTCTTTACCTTTACCTTTAGTAAATGGTTTTTTCTTAACCTCTACAGTAGCTACAACGTCAATTTTTCTAGTAATTCTTTTTCTTTTTTTCTTATTTTGATGTTCAATTTTTGCAGGATTCGGAGTAGAACTTTTTTTCTCTATAGGTAATTCAATTTTTCCTAAAACTTTAGGAGCATCTAGTTTTTCATACTTAGTAAGTATTTCTTCGTTAGATCTTGTTTCTGAATGGTTGGGTTCTTTTTTTATCTCCTTAGTTATCTCTTCTTTAACTTCTTCTTTAACTTCCTCTTTTATTTCTATTTGAGTTTCCTCTTTTTTAATAACCTCACTTCTTTTTTCTGGACGAGTTCTTAAATTTAATTTCCCTAAATCTATTTTACCAATTACTTTAACATCCTTGGATTTTTCGACATCTTTCGCTTCTTCTTTTATTTCATCTTCAACAACTTGTTCTTGCTCTTGTTCTTGCTCTTCTTTTACTTTTTCAACAGCTGTAGCTTGAACTTTGGCTAAGGTTATTGTTTCTTTTTCTGTTCCTATAGAAACTTTTTTTGATTCTTCTTTTGCACTTTTCTCTGATTGAAATTCATTCAGTAAAACGGTATAGGCTTCAGGTTCGATTTTTGTATTAGGATTGCTTTCTAAATCAAAACCTTTAGTTGCCAAAAACTCAACAAGAGTGTGAATTCCAACATTAAACTCTCTTGCTACTTTACTTAATCTTTTTGTCGTTACTTGTTCAGCCATTTGCTTTTACTCTTTTTCAGTCAGTATATTAAACTAAGGTATAAATTTTCTTTTAAAAATCTAAAAAATGTTTGTTAATCTTCAAACTCTTGTTTAAGAATATTCCTCACATCTTCAATTGTTTCTATTTCTAAATCTGTTCTTTTTACCAACTCCTCTACCGAAAGTTCTAAAACACTTTTTGCAGAATCACATCCAACAGATTTTAATGCCGTTAATACCCAATCTTCTATCTCGTCAGTAAATTCGTCTAAAGCTACGTCATCAGTATCATTCTCTTCCATATCTCTATAAACATCTATTTCAAAACCAACTAGTTTGCCAGCCAATTTAATATTGTATCCGCCTCTTCCAATGGCTAAAGAAACCTGGTCTGGTTTTAAAAATACCTCGGCAGTTTTTTTATCTCTATCTAATTTAATGGCTGTAATTTTTGCTGGGCTTAATGCTCTTTGTATAAATAGTTCTGTATTGGTTGTATAATTGATAACATCAATGTTTTCATTTCTCAACTCTCTAACTATTCCATGTATTCTTGCTCCTTTCATTCCAACGCAAGCTCCAACTGGATCAATTCTATCGTCGTAAGATTCTACTGCAACTTTTGCTCTTTCGCCTGGTTCTCTAACAATTTTTTTGATGGTTATTAATCCATCATATATTTCCGGAACTTCTAGTTCAAATAATCTTTCTAAAAATAATGGTGATGTTCTGGATAAGATAATTAACGGTTTATTATTTTTCATCTCCACCTTAACAACTACAGCTCTTACAGTATCTCCTTTTTTAAATCTATCGTTAGTTATTTGTTCACTTTTTGGAAGAATTAACTCATTGTCTTCATCGTCCAAGATTAACATCTCTCTTTTCCATACTTGATAAACTTCGCCTGTAATTAAATCCCCAACTCTATCTTTATATTGAGCATAAATATTATCTTTTTCCAACTCTAATATTTTAGACATTAAATTTTGTCTAAGAGATAACACAACTCTTCTTCCAAAATCATCCATTTTTACTTCTTCCGAAACTTCTTCTCCAATTTCAAAATCAGGTTCAATTTTGATGGCGTCCGAATAAGCGATTTCTTTATTCTCGTCTTCTACTTCACCATCAGGTACAATTTCTCTATTTCTCCAAATTTCTAAATCTCCTTTATCTACATTTACGATAAAATCGAAATTTTCATCATCTCCAAATTTTCTTTTTATAGTAGCTCTAAAAACGCTTTCTAAGATATTCATCAACGTTGCTCTGTCTATATCTTTGAATTCTTTAAATTCTTGAAATGAATCTATTAAACTTAAACTTTCCATTTTTTGGGTTATTTATTTAAACGATATTAATATTTTGGTTTCTTTTATGGTATTCATTTTTATTATTTCTTGCTTAAGAACAGTTAGTTTTTTCTTTTTCCCCTCCACTTTTTCTTTTTGAGAAAATTCAATGGTTATGTTGTCTGCTCCAACTTCTTTTAACTCGCCTTTTAACATTTCTCCATCGGTTAAAACAACAGTTACATTTCTGCCAATGTTTTTCACATACTGTTCTTTAACTCGTAAAGGTTTATCTAATCCAGGTGAAGAAACATTTAGCTCAAAATCTTCATTTTCCCGATCTAAATTATGTTCTATTGTTTTACTAAAATTAACACAATCTTCAACAGTAATACCTTTGTGGCTATCAATTTCTAATAAAATATTATTTCCTGCCCTTACTTCTAATTCAACAACAAAACAATTATCTTCTGCTAACTTTTCTTTTATTAATTCTTGTACTTGATCCTTTGTTATCATTTTTTTTGAAAAAAAAGAGGGAACTTTTCGTTCCCTCCAATCACCTTCATATTTCGTAGGTGCAAATATAATTAAATAATTTGTTTTTACAAGTTAAAAACTAACTAAAAAATTATTCTCCAATAACTTCAAACTTAATTACGGCATCAACATCTTTATGAAGTCTTATTGATGCTTCGTAAGTACCTAAAGTTTTAATTGCTTCCCCTCTAATTTTAATGTATTTTCGATCAACTGTAAGCCCTAATTTTTCAATGGCTTCCGCTAATTGAATGGTATTGATAGAACCAAAAATTTTGCCGTTTTCTCCTGCTTTTGCAGTTACTTTAACCACCATTGTATTTAACGCAGCAGCAGTTTGTTGGGCTTCGTCTTTAATTTTTTTATCTTTTACAGCTCTTTGTTTTATGTTTTCTGCCAATACTTTTAAAGCAGATTCAGTAGCCAAAGTAGCTACTCCTTTAGGAATTAGAAAATTTCTTCCGTAGCCGTTTTTTACATTAACAACTTCGTTGGCAAATCCTAAATTTTCTATATTTTCTTTTAATATTACTTTCATGTTTTTGGTTTAAAGTTTAGAGTTTCGGGTTAAGAGTTTCGGGTTAAAAGTTTAGAGTTTAAGACTTCCCCGTCACCTTCACCTGTCCCTTGTACCCAACACCTATTTCATCATATCTGCAACATAAGGCATTAAAGCAATATGTCTTGCTCTTTTAACAGCTTGTGATACTTTTCGTTGGTATTTTAAAGATGTTCCTGTTAATCTTCTTGGCAACAATTTACCTTGTTCATTAATAAATTGAAGTAAGAATTTTTCATCTTTATAATCAATATATTTAATTCTATTTTTTTGAAATCTACAATATTTCTCTCTATTTAACTCAATGTTAGGGGGAGTCAAATATCTTATTTCTGATGAATTTTCAGTCATACTTTTTTAATTTTACGTGTTTAACTTAATCTTTTTTGGTTCTTGTTTTTCTTGATTCAGCAAAAGCTATTGCATGTTTGTCCATAGAAACTGTTAAGAAACGCATTACTTTTTCGTCTCTTTTTAGGTTTACCTCCATGTTAGCAATTTTTTCACCTTCAGCTTCGTATTCAAACAAATGATAAAAACCTGTAGATTTTTTTTGAATAGGGTAAGCTAATTTTTTTAACCCCCAATCTTCTTCATGTAAAAGTTTTGCACCAAAACCTTTCAAAGATTCTTTAAATTTTACAACTGTTTCCTTTACCTGCTCTGCAGATAAAACGGGAGTTAATATGAAAACAGTTTCATAACGTCTTGTCATTTCCAATTTTTTTTAATTAAACGATTCCTTTTTAAAAGGACGGCAAAACTAATAAAAATAAATTGATTGGCAAATTGTTTAGGGTAAAGAAAAAAAATAAAACCCAATTTGCTAAAATAATAACAACTACTGAACAACTATTTTTTGAGTAAGCACATTATCACCACTAATCACTTTTATTAAATACATTCCTTTAGGTTGCATTGAGATATCAATTTCCATTTTATTTGTAGCCATAACTTTGCTAACTAGTTTTTTACCCATTATATCATACACCCCCATTAATGAATTTCCATCTTTGTCGGCAATTTCTATATTAAAAATCCCTGTGTTAGGGTTGGGGTATATTATTAACTGGTCGCTATGATATTCTTCATTTAGCCCAACTGTAGAAGCAAGTTTTGCAAAAAAGAAATCATCTAGTCCAGCACCTATAAGCTGAAAATTACCAAGATTCGTAATTCCTCCCAAAGTATCTTCAATTGCACCGGTAACATAAACTTCTCCTAAACTATTAACAGCTATACCATTTCCATTATCATTCCCAAGACCTTCAATATTTTTTATCCATGCCTCATTCCCCTGAGCATCATATTTCAACACAAAAACATCAGCATAACTGAACCAAACACCCAAATTATTATAGGTGGTGTTTGCAAAAGTGAAACTCGGACTATCAAATCCTCCAATTACATAAGTTCCACCACTTGCATCAATAGCTAAATCAACAACCCAGTCTTCAAATATACCCCCAGCATTTTTAGCCCAAATTACTTGACCTGATGAATTATACTTAACCAAAAACAAATCATAATCTCCATTAGAAGTAAGAGTAAAAGAATCGAATGTAATTCCTGTTGAAAACATTCCTAAAACATACACATTACCATTATTATCAACTTGAACCACAGTTCCATTATCTCCTGATGTATTTAATCCGTTTTTTAGCCAAAGTACATTACCTGAAGTGTCTAATTTTGCCACAAACATATCATCTGAATTTGCAGATGCACTATTTATAATTGTAGATGTGCCTATTGTTAATGAACTTCCAAAAAAACCACCCGTAAGATATACTCCAGTTTCGTTTACAAAAACATAATGAACTTGGGGAGATGAAATTGAACCTGTAGTTGTTATAGTTTTAGACCAAATAAGACTTTCTGACACGTTGCGTTTTTCAAGTGTAGCTACGCTAGCTGTTGCTATTATAGAATAACTATTCAAATTATCATCTATTGCAATTATACTAGCATTTAGATTACTGTTCAAGTTGTTTTTTGCCCAAATTACCTGACCGCTTGAATTATATTTTGCAGTAAAAAAGCTGTAACTGCCTGAATTAGTTAATGTGGTTGTGCCTATGGTAAGCGTTGGGCTTGAAAATCCACCGCTAACATAAACATCATTGTTTTTATCAATTAGTAGTTTAACTGCAAAATCAGTAGCTTGACCATTAATACTTTTTACCCAAATCAATCCTCCATTTGGATTGTATTTTGCTAAAAAAATATCATCATCACCTGCATTAATAAGTGTTACTCCTTCAATAGTAATGTCAAAATCTCTAAACACTCCCAACACATAAATATTTCCTTGAGTATCTATGACTATATCTTTTCCAGCATCTTGTCCACTGCTCCCACCAATTTTCGCCCATTGCCAATTTGGGGACTGTGCATAAAAAGCACTAGGCAATACTACCACAATGAACAAAGCTATTTTAATTGCTATTTTTTTCATCTCTACTATTTTAATATCCCATTTTTACCACCTTGCCCTTATAGCTTTGCTCACCAACTTGTAAGGTATAAAAATAAGTACCTGCTTTTAGTTCGTTAATGTTTAAACTAAAATGTTGGTTCCCTTCGGTTTGGTGTATAATTTTCAGTTTTTACCAGTCGCCCTGTAAGGTCGTAGAGGGTGAAAATAGCATTAGTTAAGAGGTAATTGGTATAGCTGATGTTTATTAGGTTGCTGGTTGGATTGGGGTAAACGTATAACCTTGCAATTTCTTTTTCGTCCGTTGGGGTGTAGCCATATAATTCTTTTGCTAATTCGTGCATCAACGCCTCTATTTCTTCTTGGGTTAATTGTTCTCCTGCACTTTGGCGTAAATTGTAATTTCCAACATTGGTGCAATCATCAATACGAATATCTACATCTGAGCCTTCTTTTATATCCACATTGGTTTGTAAATCGATACTGTTGCCAGCTATCATGCGGTAATGAGCTCCAGATTCTACTATTAAATCGGTTGCCACAATATTTTGAGTAGCTGCTTGGGTTACCTGTTGGTAATTGGAATAAATATGGTCGTTTACCAATCCAGGATAAGTTACATCAGGCATCCATTGTATTCCATTTTCAGGCATTCCATTAGTTGGGTTAAATGTATAACCTATGTTATAAACCGCTATATTATTCATATTAAAATTTAAGGCATGAGTATATTCATCATCATCATAATTACCTGGTTGGCCCCAAAACCCAATACCATAAGTTCTGTTAATATAACCTAAGTTAGAAGTAGTATAACCGGTATTAAAATCAGCATCACCTGTATTACCTGGTGCAAAAATATCTTTTCTAAATTGCTGCATATTGTAAAACACAATATCATTTACTGCCCACCAACCTATGTCTGGAGTTGACCTTGTTAAATCATTCACGTCATTATTATCCGTTACCTTAGCAGCCGAAAAAGCAATCGCATCCGTACTCCTAGCTGTAATGTATTCACTTATTATAGCTCCTTTACCTGTTAACACAAAAATAAACTTGCCTGTTAAGTCACCCATGCTGGGCCAATTGTTTTGCTGAGCAGCAATTCGCATGTCTCCAAAACTATTTCCGATTAAATCCTTCGGCTTATAAATGTTGTTAAAACCAAACTTCTGTATTAATAAGGCATCGAATATGGCGGGAGTGTGTGCAGGAACCCAAGCATAAACATCAATAAAAACAGTAATGGGGTCGTGGTTGGGATAAGTATTGTGCCAATTTACCAAATCATCTAAACAAACACTAAAATTTTGATTACCACTACCACAGTTATTATCATTATTAACTACAGAAACATTATTAGTATGAGCAACTTTCCAATCATTAGGTGAGAATGTAGGAGGAAAAGGTAGGTGTGCATCTAATTCCAATACTCGAGTAAAAAATAACGTAATAGATAATGGAAGATTATGTTGGAAAGTATTATGACCAGCCTTGCGATATACATTATTTAATTTTGCACAGTTCATTATTGGATTAGCAATTTCAGTACTCATACTTTTTTGAGTTAAATTAAGTTGCTGTCCTAAATTGGTGATAACCGATAACCGATAAGCATACTTTGCCCCTTGTATAAAATCTTCATCAATATAATTTCCAAAGCCAACACTATCTGTTAGGATAAATGATGTTAATGGACTAAATACAGGGGTTCGATCGGCTGTTAGGGTTGCTTTTTCTATCACTATTTCTCGAATCTCATTGTAATTAATAGCAGGGAAATTGAATAATTCGATAAAATTGGTAGAATCTGTTGGTACAAAATTATCAGGATAGATTTCGAAAACAGTAAAAACACCTACTGAACCTTCGGCAACATTTACGGACATATTAGCTACGGTAAATTTTACTTGGATTGCTTTAACATTGATTATCATGATAAATAACGTAACTGAGAGAATGATGTATTTTTTCATATTTTCTATTTTAACAAATTACTATTTTTTAATTCTTATTCTAACAAAAATAAATGAAGTTGATAAAGTCTTTATCCACCTATCAGAAAGATTTATAGTACCATAATCTATATTTGTTCCAATGGAAACCATTGGAGAAATTTTGATGATGGTTGCAAACGAAAGTCCAAAAAATGGAGATTGAAAATTTGCGATATCTACAATCCTATATGGTAATGCTAATCGTAATCTTCCAATAAATTGCATTCGTTTTATATGATAATAGTTTATACCAAAAGTAACACCTAGCATTTCAGCATAAGCAGCTGCATATTGTCTTTGATTAGTTTGAGTAATGAAATAATTATAAATAAATCCACCTTGAATACCATAAATAAAAGCGTATTTCTCATTGATAGGTTTTGTTTCGTTTATACCAATCCCTAAAAGATTAATATCTATACTTGTTTGTTTTTTATAATGGTGCTGTTCGCTATTATTAATACTATCGTTTTGCGATAGCCCAATTAACGGCATAACAAACAGCAACAATAATGTGTAGATTAGTTTTTTCATTAAAAAAGAGAAGGTTATTTTTGTTTCGATTGCTTCATTTCTGCTTCCAACTGCATCATCCGTTTATTCATGCTAATAATATAAAGCGTCAATTCTTCTACTTTTTCTACTAATATTTTATTTATTTCTCCTAAATCAACGCCATTTTCTTCTACATCTTGGGCTGTTGGCACATTAGGCAAATGTTTTTTGGTGGTAATGTAGATTTCTAATTCGGATAAAGGCATTAGTTGATAGTTGGCTTCAAACACATAATCTGCCCATGTGTTGTTTACTAACACTCTTCTTGCTCTAATAATTCCTTCTACAGATAATCTAGCACCAGAAACAGCAGTTGTTCCAATACCTACATTGCCTGTTAGTCGATAAACATCATTGCCATTTATTGTCCAATCTCCATCATTAATTACAGAAGCATCTTGCCATGTTGCAAAACCGTTGGCATCAGAAATTAATATTTTATTTATTCCTTGGTTGCCATCAGCAAATCTAAAAGTACCTGCAACATCTAGTGTAGCATCTGGCGTGTTGATACCAATACCAACCCCACGGTAAGATGAACACAGAATTGCATAAAGTTTTGGGTCAATAGGATTTTTGGCGTTTACATAATAATTCCAAGCCAATACGCTTCCACAATTAGGGTCTGGCAATAATGGATCTGGAATACTAATGGAAGCTACAGGTTGAACTTTTCCGTTAGGTCCAATTGTTAATATTCGATTAGTTGTAAATGTAGTATCTGCCAAACTTTTAATTTTTAAATCACCAAAAATTTTGGCATCACTATTCATCACTACGTTGCTATCCACCACTAATTTATTTTTTAGCTTGGTTACTCCCAACACTTTTAAATCGGATTTGAATTTACCATCTCCCACAAAAACAGATGTCCCTTTAATTAATACATCCTGGTCAACAATTAATTTCTTTTTAATGGTAACGCTATCTCTAACCACCACCGAACTGTCTATCTCTAATTTTCCTCCTAATTTGGTGTCTCCAACTACTTCGAGTTTGGTGTTGGGCGATGTTGTTCCAACTCCTACATTACCAGTTGGCGGCAAGGTATTGGCAGTTTGTGAAAACAAATGAACATTGGAAAAGCTAATAAAAAAAAGCATCATTAATGCTTGAAGCCCTTTATTTGTGTGTGTGTGTGTGATTTTAGCTTTCATAGTTTAGAGATTTAGAAAGTGAATAAAAACTAAAAGTAAACAACTAAAAGAAGCAAAACAAATTTATTTTACGATTGATTTTTTGGAGACAAGGGATATAGAGACATGAATACACTACAAGTGATTATTTTATAGTTGAAGTGAAAAACTTTTTTTTAAACCATAAAATCCTACCCATATTACCCTTATATTTGTTTTTTTAAGTACTCATGGAAAACTATATTGTTTCGGCACGAAAATACAGACCAACAACATTCGATACGGTTGTTGGACAACTTTCCATTACTTCTACTTTAAAAAATGCCATTAAAAGTAATCATTTAGCACAAGCATTTTTGTTTTGCGGTCCAAGAGGAGTTGGTAAAACTACTTGTGCAAGAATATTGGCAAAAACCATTAACTGTTCCAGTATTACCGAAAACATTGAAGCTTGCGACCAATGCGATTCTTGTAAATCTTTTAACGAAGGACGATCACTAAACATTCAAGAATTAGATGGAGCGTCCAATAATTCGGTAGATGACATCAGAAGTTTGATAGACCAAGTGCGTTTTGCCCCTCAAATAGGAACACACAAAGTTTATATTATAGATGAGGTTCACATGCTTTCTCCTAGTGCTTTTAATGCATTTTTAAAAACATTGGAAGAGCCACCAAAACATGCTATTTTTATTTTAGCCACTACCGAAAAACATAAAATAATTCCAACCATACTTTCTCGATGTCAGATTTTTGATTTTAACCGAATAAAAATAGAAGACATTACCAACCAACTTGCGAGTATTGCAGCAAAAGAAAATGTAGTTGCCGAGGAAGATGGATTGCATATTATTGCTCAGAAATCGGATGGTGCTCTTCGAGATGCACTTTCGATGTTCGATCAAATCGTTAGCTTTTCTAATGGAAAACTCACCTATAAAGATGTGATTGAAAATTTAAACATTTTGGATTATGACTATTATTTTAAAGTTACCAATGCTCTTTTAATCAATGATGTTTCAGAATGTTTATTGTTGTTCGATAAAATATTAAGCAATGGTTTTGATGGTCATAATTTTATTAATGGTTTAGCCGAACATTTTAGAAATTTGTTGGTTTGTCAGGATGAAAAAACAATTTCACTCTTAGAAGTTGGTGGAAAAATAAAAGACAACTATTTAAGTCAAGCAAAGTCCACAACTATTAATCAACTTATTTCTTTTTTAAACATCACCAATAAAGCAGACAATCAATATAAGAATAGTAAAAATCAGCGTTTGTTGGTGGAGGTGATGTTAATGCAACTTTGTTCTGTCGAAAACCAATCACAAGAAAAAAAAAATCCAATAATTAACCTCACTATTCAAAAATCTGTTGCTTCAACTCCAAAAGTTGAATCAAAGAAAGAAGATATAAAACCAAATTATACCATTCCTGAACCTGCAATACTTCAATTAAAAGAAGAGCTAGAAAAACCAATTGTTGTTACTGAAGTTACGCCAACTGCTCAAAAAATTTCAGCATCAAAAGTATCGACAAAGCAAAATGGAAACCTAACATTTTCTGATTCTATTTCCATTTCTTTACCTAAATCTTCAGTTGAGACATTAACTGGAAATTCATCTGAATCTATTATATTCGATAGACCAATAAAAGAATTTACGCCAGAAAAATTTGCTGAAGTTTGGAATAATTATAAAATAATTCTTCAACAAAAGGGAAAATCAAGTTTAGCCATTATTTTTAATGAAGTACCAGAAATTAAGGGAAATATGATACATTTGTCTATCGATAATAAAGCTCTTGAAGATGAATTTAAAGCACATCAAGCTGATTTTTTGGAATATCTTAGAAAAGAATTAGCTAACTATTCGATTAATGTAGTAACACAGGTTAATAAAGACATAAAATTAAAAAAAGCATATACTCCGCAAGAAAAATTCGTGAAAATGAGCGAAAAAAATCCATATTTACTGCAACTTGCAAAAAAATTGGACATGGATGTGGGTTATGCCTAAAAAAAATAAATTTAAACTCAACTAATTATGAAATTGAAAACACTAGTAGTAGCCGTTATCATTCTATTTATTGCCTCTTGTGATGAAAAAGAAACAGAGCAAAAAGCATTTAAATATGAGTACGAAACCGTTGAAGGTGATGCCTTAAACACCTACATCTATACCTTAGACAATGGTTTAAAAATATACATGTCCATTAATACCGACGAGCCTCGCATTCAAACCAACATTGCAGTTAATACCGGAAGCAAACAAGATCCTGCAGATGCAACAGGATTGGCTCACTACTTAGAGCACATGGTTTTTAAAGGAACCTCAAAAATTGCTTCTATCAATTGGGAAAAAGAAAAAGTGTTGTTACAACAAATTTCTGATTTATATGAAAAAAGAAGAAATGTAACGGATGAGAAAGAACGAGAAGCAATTTATCATCAAATAGATAGTTTCTCTGGTGAAGCTGCAAAATTTACCGTGCCCAACGAATACGATAAAATGGTAAGTTCTATTGGAGCTAAAGGGACCAACGCTTATACAGATGTTGAACGAACTGTTTATATCAATGATATTCCTTCTAATGAATTTGAAAAATGGTTATCCATAGAATCAGAACGTTTTAATGAATTAGTTTTAAGATTGTTTCACACCGAATTAGAAGCTGTGTATGAAGAATACAATAGAAGTAGAGATAATGATTATTGGTTATCTTATGAAACATTATCTAAAAATTTATTTAAAAAACACCCTTACGGAACTCAAACCACGATTGGGACTAGCGAACATTTAAAAAATCCTTCCATGGAAAAAATACATGAATATTTCAGTCAACGATATGTTCCCAACAACATGGCAATTATTCTTTCTGGCGACCTTGACCCAGATAAAACGGTAGATTTAATTAAAAAATATTTTGGAAAATACAAAACTAAAGAAGTTCCTAAATTCTCCTTTACTCCAGAAGATGAAATGACAAAACCTGAATTAATTACAGTAAAAGGAAGAGATGCAGAATGGGTCGATCTTTCGTTTAGATTGCCGGGAGTTGGATCAGAAGAAATTTACAAGGTAGTATTAATGGATGGTTTATTAACTAACGGACAAGCTGGATTAATCGACTTAAACTTGGTAAAGGCTCAAAAAGTATTAGGAGCTTACTCTTCTTATACTATCAACAAAGATTATTCTACTTTTGATATGCACGCAAATCCTAGAGAAGGACAAACCCTAGAAGAAGCGAAAAATCTTTTATTAGCTCAAGTTGAGAAAATAAAAAAAGGAGAATTTGAAGATTGGATGATTCCTGCAGTTATTAAAAACTTTAAATTAGATGACCAACAACGTAACGAATACAATTGGTACAGAGCATCCAAAATGACCGATGCTTTTATCATGGGTCAAAGTTGGGAAACAATTGTTTACAAAAACGATCAACTCAGCAAATTAACAAAAAAAGATATTGTTGCTTTTGCCAACAACTATTTTAAAAACAATTATGTGGTGGTTTATAAAGAAACTGGAGAAGGAAATAATCCTAAAGTTGAAAAACCAGCAATTACCCAAGTTCAATTAAATAGAGATACTTCTTCTGTTTTTGCAATAAATTTTGCTAAGATGGAATCTACTAGAATGATTCCTGTTTTTGATGATTACCAAACAGAAATAAAACAAGAAAAACTAACTTCGGGAGTTCCATTTTACTACGTAAGTAACACCACCAATGAAATATTTAGTTTAAATTACATTTTAGACATGGGTTCTTGGAGTGATAAAGAAATGGCTTTAGCTGTAAATTATTTAGAATATTTGGGTACAGACAAGTATTCTGCAAACGACCTACAAACTGAATTATTTAAATTGGGGTTAAGTTATAGTGTTTATGCTGCCAACGATAGAGTTTATGTTACTTTATCTGGATTAGAAGAATCTTTAGAAGAAGGCATCAAATTATTTGAACACATATTAGCCAATGTAAAACCAAATCAAGATGCTTATAACAATGTAGTTCAAGACATCTTAAAAGGAAGAACTGATACCAAACTTTCTAAAAGTGATATTCTACATGGAGGAATGATGAATTATGGACAGTATGGGGAAAATTCTCCTATAAAAAATATTTTGAGTGAAAGTGAGTTAAAAGCATTAGATGTAAATAAGTTAGTTTCAAAAATTAAGGAATTAACAGCTTATGAGCATTATATTTATTATTACGGCAGGAAAGATGTTGAAAAAGTTAAAACCTTATTAGATAAATACCATAAAACACCAAAAACATTAAAACCACTACTAGCAGCAAAAGAATTTCCTGAGTTAAAATCGGAAAAAAATAAAGTTTACTTTGTGAATTACGACATGGTTCAAGCAGAAGTTTTAATGCTTTCTAATATTGGTCCTTACAATAAAGATTTAGCAGCAACTTCCAATGTTTTTAACGAATATTTTGGTGCTGGATTATCCTCTATTGTGTTTCAGGAAATTAGAGAATCGAAAGCATTAGCTTATTCTGCTTATGCCGTTTTCACCACTCCAAGAAAACTCAACGAAGCACATTTTGCTAGAGCTTATGTGGGCACTCAAGTAGATAAATTAGGTGATGCAAAAAAAGCAATAATGGAATTAATGAATAATATGCCCGAAGTTGAAAATCAATTTCAAGATTCGAAAATGGCTGCATTAAAGAAAATCGAGACCTCACGTACCAAACGCTCTAGCCTATTCTGGCAATATTTGGCTGCCAAAGAATTAGGTAGAGATTACGACATTAAAAAAGAAATTTATCCAATCATTAAAAAGTTAGCATTAAAAGATTTAAAGGCTTTTTTTGATGCCAACATTAAAGATAGAAAATACACCTACTTAGTTATTGGAAATAAAAAGTTAGTTAACATCAATGTTCTTAAAGAAATGGGCGATTATCAAGAACTTACATTAGAAGAAATATTTGGTTATTAATCAGTGTTTGTCCATAATGTCCGATATCTTCGTTATTCTCGACTTTCGAATCAGTCGAGTGCGTTAGTACACTCCTGATTCTCAAGTCATCGAAACCTCGATCTCGAACATCCCCCAATCCAAATACTGTACTTTTCAGACAGGCACTAATTGAACCAATAACCTGAGTTCGAGATAACGAAGTTTCTGTATTTACTTCGATAAACTCAGGTTAATATGAAATTTAAAGAAGCTAAATTGTTAGCTCCTTTTTTTTAATTTTCTCTAAAGCATCCTGTATATGAGAGTCTTCATCAATACCATAAATAGTAGAATAATTATTATTCTTAAAAAAATATCTTGCTTATCTTGATTAATTGCAGGAATTAACTCTTCATATGCTGATTTTCCAACTACTATGACTTCTTCAAAGCAGTTACCTGGTATTCTTGGACACCAAACATCAACTATTTTCACCTTCATATACCACTGATAAAGCACAATTTAAACCTTCTTTTGAAGTCGTGCCATCATTTATTAGTATGGTTTTTGATGAAACAATTAATCCTTCTTTTGTACACCCACAAAGTATTAGTGCGATAATTACTGTAAATAAAATTTATTTTTTCATACTATTTAGTTTTAGAATTTAAGTCGCTAATATATATATATATCGTAGAATCAAAATTTTTATGGAAAATTTTATAAGATTTCATCTAAATTATAGATTGGTAGAAAAAAGTGAGATGCAAGCAAGTGCGTTATGAGGAGAATAACAGTAACCCAATAACCACACACTTACCAATCTAAACCCTCGACTTGTTGTATATCTATAGTCGAGGGTATTTTTTAGTTATCAACAAAAATTCTTAATATAAATACTTTATTTCTTATTTATTATGTTACACAATATATAATTCTGTAAAATATTATTATAGTGTATATTAATATTTATTTAATGACATATATCAATATTTTATGTAACCAATGATTACAATTATCCGTTAAAATACTTAAAACACATGAAACTGTTCTTTATCATTAAAAAAAATAAAGTCATGAAAAAAGAAAATACATATCGAATCATCTTTTGGTTAGTAATCGTTTTATTTTCTTTATTTATTAATCATAAGACTTATGCTTCTCACGCACAGAGTGCAGATATCACTTATCAATGTTTAGGTGGAAATCAATACCAAATTAATGTTAGTTTTTACAGAGATTGTGCAGGTGTTGCTGCTCCTAATTCAATTACTATTAATACTTCATCGGTATCTTGTGGTTTAAATTTCAATACCACTTTATCTCCAATTCCTGGAACAGGAAATGATGTAACTCCAATTTGTAATACGCAAACTACTACCTGTAATGGTGGTGCAAATCCTGGTGTAGAAGAATATATTTATAGTGGTATCATAACCCTTCCAACTCTTTGTACCGATTGGACTTTTAGTTTTACTCTTTGTTGTAGAAATAATGCCATTAATACCATTACTAATCCAGGAGGAGAGAATATTTACATTGAAGCAAAATTGAATAATTTAGATTTTGCTTGTAACAACTCTACCACTTTTTCAAATCCACCAGTTTCTTTTCCTTGTGTTGGACAAACCTCCTGCTTTAATCATGGAGCAACAGATGTAGATGGAGATTCATTATATTACTCGTTAATAACTCCTGCTACTAGTGCAACAACAACAGTTACTTATCTTCCTGGGTATTCTGCTCAACAACCATTAATTTCCAACCCAGCCATGACTTTCAACTCTTCAACTGGCGATATTTGTATGACTCCAGTTTTGCAAGAAGTTACCGTATTTGCTGTAAAAGTGGAAGAATATAGAAATGAAATTTTTGTTGGAAGTGTAATTAGAGACATTCAACTAAGAACAGTTCCTTGTACCAACAACTTACCTTATATAACAGGAATTAATGGAACAGGACAATTTTCAATCACCGCCTGTGCTGGTTCACCTTTAATTTTTACTATTCCTTCCTTTGATTTAGACGCAGGACAAACCGTTACGCTAAATTGGAACAATGCAATTCCTGCTGCCAGTTTTACTAATAATGGTGCTCAACTACCCACTGGTAATTTTAGTTGGACTCCAACAATTGGTGATATTAGTGCAAACCCTTATTGTTTTACTGTAACCGTGAGTGATGATAACTGTCCGTTTAATGGAGTTCAAATTTATTCATTTTGCATAACTGTTACAGGTTTTACAACTAGTACTACTTCAACTCCTGCAAACTGTGGAGCTTCCAACGGTTCTGCAACAGCAACTGTTCAAGGAGGTACTGCTCCTTATACTTATCAATGGACTCCAAACGGAGGTAACAATGCTAATGCTAATGGATTATTAGCTGGTCAATATACAGTAAATGTTACTGATGCCTCAGGATGTATTTCATCTTCTACAACCACAGTTGGTACTGGTCCTCTTCCAGGAAATATAAACATTACAAGTAATAATGTAAGTTGTTTTGGAGGAAACAATGGTTCAGCTACAGCTAATGTTAATGGAGGACAACAACCTTACGTTTATCTATGGTCTAATGGAGGTTTCAACCCAACCATATCCAACTTATCAAGTGGAACTTATTATGTAACAGTTACTTCAAATGGTGGATGTACCACCACAGATACTATTGTGATAACTCAACCATCATCCCCTTTAACAGCTACTACAACACAAATAAATACAAGCTGTTTTGGAGGAGACGATGGTACTGCTTCAGTAATCCCATCAGGTGGCACAGCTCCTTATGCTGCAATATGGAACACCAATCCAATCCAAAATAATTTAAACGCTATTGGTTTAACTAGTGGAAATTACAATGTGCTTGTTACAGACAACAATGGATGTAATACCTCACAAAGCATTACCATCACTTCACCTCTACCTTTAAGTTTTAACATCTCCAACCAACAAAATGTGAATTGTTTTGGAGGAAACAATGGTTCAATCACTATGAATATGAATGGTGGAACTGCTCCTTATTCTTACAACTGGAACAATAATTCATTTCCAAATAGTCCAATGATAAATAACTTAACCGCTGGTATCTATTTATTAAACATTACTGATGATAACGGTTGTACAGCCACTAACCAATACACCATAACTGAACCTGATATACTAAATGCTTCTGTTCTTAATTATACTAATATTACTTGTAATGGATTAAATGACGGAACTATTCAAACTACAACAACAGGAGGAACTCAACCATACTCTTATCAATGGATACCTGCGGTTTCAACAACTGCAAATGCTACCAACTTAAGTTCTGGTTATCAAGTTGTGGTGGTAACAGACAATAACGGATGTGTTGATACTACTTCCGCAACTATCACTGAACCTTCAGCAATAGCAACAATTATTCAAGGAGGAGATACCATTTGTCCAGGGCAAGCCATTAACTTAACAGCATCCGCTACTGGAGGAACTGGAAATTATACTTATCTATGGAATAATGGATATAATGGAGCATCTCAAGTAGTTTTTCCTTCTAATTCAACAATCTATTCCGTTTATGCAATAGATGGAAATGGCTGTATCGGAACGACAGATAATACAAATGTTTTAGTTAACGACATCAATTTAGTAACCTTATCTGCCGTTCCTGATACAAGCCTATGCGAAGGAGCTTCATACCTTATTAGTGCAACGCTACTTGACGGAATAGGTTCTTATATATTTAATTGGAATAACGGATTAGGAGTGGGACAAGGTCCTTTTAATGTTACGCCTTTAACTAACACCAATTACGTTGTTACAGTAACTGATGTTTGTGGCAACTCGATTAATGAAACTGTAATGATAAATGTAAATCCATTACCATCGGTGTATGTGTTGTCACAAACTGAGATTGCCTGCGGACAAGTTGTTTTAGACTTAAGTAATAATGCGACTAATCCAGCAGGTTCAACCTACAATTGGGACTTTGGTAATGGTGCTCATTCCACACAAGAGCATCCAACTCAAACTTATACTCAAACTGGCGTTTATAATGTAACATTAACCATTACTTCTGCTTTTGGATGTATCAACAGCAACCAAGCGAATATGAATGTTACTGTTAATCCTCAATCGATTGCTCAGTTTGAATTTAATCCGAGAGAAACAGACATCCTAAACCCTGAAATTACTTTTGAAAACTACTCCATCGATGCTAGTTTTTATACTTGGACTTTTGGTGATGGCAAATTTTCCAATCAATTTAATCCAGTTCACAAATACGAAACAGATGGAACTTATTTCATTACTTTGATAACCAGCAACAATTATGGATGTAAAGATACAGCAGTAGAAAAATTAGAAATCGATCCAAAATATAATTTTTACATACCAAATGCTTTTACACCAAATGCTGATGGCGACAACGATATATTTACCGCAGTTGGAGAAGAAATTGAGGAGTTTAATATGCAAATATTTAACCGATGGGGAGAGTTGATTTATGAAACTTCCAATCTTCAAACTGGTTGGGATGGAACTGCAAAAGGAAACAGCGAAATTTCTATGGAAGGTGTTTATGTTTATAACATTAAACTAAAAGATTGGGAAGGGTTAAACCATAAATTTGTTGGAAAAGTTTCTTTATTGAAATAAGCTAAGAGCAAATAGAAGCATTCAATTGTGATGTTTATATTTGCAGCATGGCAGAAGAGTTAATCATACCTCAACACCTTTCGAAAGAAGAAAAATACAAAGCATTAATCCCACAGATTAATGCTTTAGTTATGGGAGAAACCGATTTAATTGCCAATCTTTCAAATATTATCGCTGCTCTAAAATTTAGTTTTAACTGGCTTTGGGTGGGAATTTATTTTGTAAAAGAGGAAGAGTTGGTTCTAGGACCCTTTCAGGGGCCTGTGGCTTGTACTAGAATAAAAAAAGGAAAAGGCGTTTGCGGAACTTCTTGGTTAACCCAAAAAACTATCATCGTAAAAGATGTTGACCAATTTCCAGGTCATATAGCTTGTAGCTCGGCATCCCAATCAGAAATTGTAGTGCCTGTTTTTAATAAAAATTCAGAAGTTGCGTTAGTCCTAGATATTGATAGCGAAAAATTGAACTCTTTTGATGAAATCGACTCCAGCCATTTATCCAAAATCACCAAATTGATAGCCACTCTTCTTTGAAAGCAAATAAGCTCATATTACTTTTTAATGCTGTTCTTATATTACTCTCTTGTGCCCAAATAGTTCCTTTAACTGGTGGCGACAAAGATATTTTGCCTCCAAAAGAAGTAAAAAGTGAGCCTCTAAATGGTTCACTATTTTTTGATAGCAAAACTATAGAAATAGAATTTGACGAATTTATTCAACTCAATAATAGTGCTAGTCAACTCATCGTTTCGCCTTTGATGGAACCTGCTCCTGAAGTTTCAGTAAAAGGAAAAAAATTGGTTGTTAAATTGTTGGGCAATTTAAAAGATAGTACCACTTACAGCATTAATTTTGGAAATGCAATTACCGACATCACCGAAAACAATGTTTTTCCCAATTACAAATATGTTTTTTCTACAGGCAGTTATATCGATTCTCTTTCCTATTCTGGAACTGTTGTGGATGCATTTGATGTATCTAAAAAAGATAATATTTATGTGTTGCTTTACGATCAGTTAACGGATTCTGTTCCTTTAAAAGAACTGCCTCGCTATGTAGCAATAACTGATAAAGATGGGGCTTTCTCCATTAGCAATATTGCTCACGGTAACTATAAATTTTTTGCGATAAATGATATCAATGGCAATTATTTATTTGATTTACCCAACGAGGAAATTGCTTTTAAAGATGAAATCATTATGCTGGATTCATCGCGTAGTAATAATATAGTGTATCTGTTTGAGGAAGAAAACAAGTTGCAATTTGTTGTTAAAAGTGAAAATAAAAAACGAGGTAAAGTGGAGGTGATTTTAAATTTACCGACCAAAAATCTTACGATTAACCCTATCAATAAACCAATTAATGAGGCTATTGAAAATTGGAGTACGATAGAAAAAAATAAAATAGGCGATAGTTTAACAATATGGTTAGCTCCACCAATGTTAGCGTTAGAAAACATACTATTGGAGCTAAAAGATGGAGAAGAAATAATCGATACCGTTGACGTTACTTTACTAGATAAAAAAAAGGCGAAAGATTCTGTTATCACAATTACCACTAATATTTCTGGAAGTTTTGATTTAAATAAGGATATTGTGTTAAGTCTTAATAGCCCTTTTGTGAGTTATTTAGGGGATAGCATTCAACTGTACGAAGACAATGTTTTAATTACTACTTCCCATTTTACAGCTACATCGTTAAGAAAGTTTGAGCTGGCTTATCATTTTAAAGAAAACACCAATTATCAATTGTTTATTCCTCCCGCTACTTTTACAGATATTTACGGCTTACAAAATGACACGTTAAAAGTGAAGTTCAAAACCAAAAAGCTAGCCGATTACGGTACTATTTTATTAAAAGTAACCCCTAATTTTACAGAAAATTACATCGTTCAGTTATACAAAAACAAAACTTTAATAAAAGAAAGTACATTTAAAGGTGAAAGTAAAATTGCTTACCAATACTTACTACCCGGAGCTTATCAATTAAAATTAATTATTGATAACAATGAGGATACTAAATGGAACACAGGTAATTATCTGAATCACTTGCAACCAGAAAAAGTAATCTTTTACGAAAAAGACATTGTTATTAAAGCTAATTGGGACAACGATATTAATTGGATAATTAAAGAATAAAAATTTCTTAACAAATTACCTCAAACTCATCACCATCTAACCCCACAGGAAATAGTGCTCTAAAATCTGTTAATTCTTTTAGCGACAAACTAACAGTTGGTGTACATTCTTTGTGTTCTGGAACAGTGGTAATTTTTTCTCCTTTTGGGTTAATAACTACAGAATTTCCACTATACACATGATTTGTTCCGTCAATACCAACACGGTTAACACCTACCACATAACATTGGTTTTCGATGGCTCGAGCTTCCAACAATTTACTCCAAGGGGCTTTACGAACTTCAGGCCAATTGGCAATGTAGATGAGGCAATCGTAGGCAGAGTCCCCTCCAACTCCCTCGAAGGGGGATGGACTCCCTTCCCTTCGGGAAGGGTTGGGGATGGGCTTATTCCTACTCCACACCGGAAAACGTAAATCGTAACAAACCAATGGACAAATTTTCCAGCCTTTGTAATCAACAATTAACCTTTTATTCCCAGCACTAAAGTTTTCGTGTTCTTTAGCCATTCTAAATAAATGTCTTTTGTCATAGGTATAAAAATCACCATCAGGCTGCATCCAAACCAAACGATTAAAAAACTTTTCGTGTTCTTCAATAATTAAACTTCCAATAATTACACTATTCGATTTTTTTGCTTGGGCTTTCATCCAAGTAACCGTTTTACCAGTCATGGTTTCGGCAAATTCTTCTGATTTCATCGTAAAGCCAGTAGTAAACATTTCTGGCAATACAATAATATCGGTAGCTTCATTTATGGAAGCTATTTTTTTAGTAAACATGACTAGGTTTTTAGCTGCGTTTTCCCAATGTAGTTCCGATTGTATGATGGTAATTTTTAGGTTCATAGTGTTTTTGTTACTCGCAAAGTTTTTTATTTCGATTTTCCTCACAACACACCCACGCTTCAGCGTGGCAAGCTCCTGCCCTCCCGAAAAATCGGGACAGGCTTCTCAAGAGGGGAAGCTAACGCACAATGCCAACTTCTGTCTTCCAACTTCGGTCTTCGGTCTTCTAACTTTCATTACTCTTCCACATAAAATAAGTCGTCAAAAGGCGAATTGATGGGAGCTCCTAAATTAATTGGAGTGATCCATGTGTTATTTTTTTCGTCCCAAGTACTTTTAAAAATATCGTATCCTCCCATGCTGCCGTGAGCTTTTGAACTAAAATACAAGGTCATTTCATCTTTTGATAAAAAAGGATAATCTTCATCGGCAGCAGTATTTACAGAAACTCCGACATTTATAGGTTCCGACCATGTATTGTTTGGTAATTTTTTCATAAAATAGAGGTCTTTTCCGTTTTCACCATTTTCGCCAAAACTCGAATAATAAATTAATGTTTTGCTGTTGTTTAAATACATGGTAGGTTTAAAATTCTCTTTTTTGTCTTTTACTGTGGTCATGTCTTCGGGTACCAATAAAAATTTGGCATCAATGTCTAACGAACCATAAATGGCATTAAAATCGGTTGATTTAAATTCTTTTTTTTCTATTACTTCAATTGGTTTTGGGCTGTTTACAATTTGTTTACCGAATCTGCTTAAATTAATTTCTTCCTCAATATTATGGTTTTGTAATTCCTTTTCGGTTGCCATGGTTTTGTATTTTTCGTAAGCTTTAACAGCTCGTTCAAAACGATAAGCATAATGGTTGGTTTTTCCCAACATATAAAAAACATCGTAAGGAGTGGCTTTGTTTAATGCAGCTTTTTCTAAAAATTCGATGGTTTTTTCGTCCGTCAGCTGACGGACATTAAATAAGCTTTTGCCATACATGTAGCATTGCTTTTCTGTTAAGTCGAACAATGGGGCAATTTTAGCATATTGTTCAGCACTTTTTAGGTATTGTTTATTGATAAAAAATTGTTCAGCGGCATCTACTATTTTTTGCTCATCGGAAGATGCTTTTTTGTATTTTTCTACACTAATTTGTTTTGGTTTAACCGTTTCTTGTGAGATATTTCTTTCATCCGTCAACTGACGGGATTTGGTAGTCTTGTATTCTGGAGCTTTTTCTGCTTCTTCTTTGGTAAAATAATTATCGATATTTATAATTTCAAACGAACCTTCTTTCTTCAATTTTATGTCTTGTCGTAAAGGAAAATCTTCGGTCTGAATCGGAACAGTAACATAAGCGGTGTGTTCATTAAATCCTTCGGTAACAATATTAAATTCATATTTAACACCAGGCATCAATGCCATTAAAAAATTACCTGTGTTAGCATTTGAGTTGTAAATGCCCACCACTTCTTGGTTGTTGGTGTTGTAAACCGCAATAGAAGCTGCAAAATTTGGAACAGAATCGTTGGTCATAAAATGCCCTTTAATAATGGTTAAAGGTTTGGGTGGTTTGGGCATGTTAATTTTACACAAACTGTATCCACCTGTTGGGCTTCTTCTGTTCGAAATAAAATAGGCTTCCTCGTCATTTAAACTGGGCATAAACATAAAATCGTCGTAAGGCGAATTGATGGGATAACCCATGTTTTTTGGAACACTCCAAGCATCGTTTACCGTTGCTCTGGTTGATACAAAAATATCGTATCCTCCTATTGTATTGTGTCCTGTTGAAGCAAAATAAAGTGTTTTTCCATCTAAAGTTACATAAGCGTAATTTTCATCAAAAGGAGTGTTTACGCTACTTCCAAGCGATTTTGGAAGCCCCCATTTATCGCCACCCATTAATACATTTACAAATAAATCTTTGCCATTTTTTTCCTCCAATCCATAGCTGGTTTGAATCATTTCATTCTGTTCGGTTTTAAACATCCACAATTTTTCTTTCTTTTTTGCATCAATTGGAGAGATAAAAAATGACGTTTTTTCAAAAAACTTTTCGCTAATGAGTTGAGTAGGTAATTCTTTGGCTAATTTTTGAATGTCAATACTAGATTTATTGATGATAGACATATCGTATTGTTCTTGAATTAATTGTTTACCGTTGATACAATATTCAATTAACCGATTTATTTTGAATGTTTCTACTTCGGCTGGTTTTGCTTTTGTTTTAAAAGTATTAAAAGCTTGTTCTGCTTTCGAAAAATCTGCCCACGAATGGTAAGTCATTCCTAAATAATAAAACACATCGTAAGGAGTGATGGCTTCTTTTTCGGCTTTTTGCAAATAGGGTAATGCTTTGAGTTTATTTTTTTCTAAATGATAAATCGAAACCCCTTTGCGGTAATTTGCAATGGCATCTGATGCATCGAAATTTAATAATCCTGAATAGAGGGCTGCTGCTGTTTTGTAATCCTTTCTTAAAAAAGCTTTTTCTGCGAGTTCTGGTTTTTTGTTTTCTGCATCAGCTTGTTTTTTTAACAATTCGTCAATGTTTCCAAAATCCGTTTCAGTAAGTTGTCTTCGTCCATGCTCTTCTTCTACTTTTTCTGACTCATAAAGTTCTATGTGATGAGTACCTTCATTATTTTCGTCATAAACGGTGAGTAAAAACAGGGTGGGTTCTTTTTCTTCAACAAACCAAGTGTTTAATGCTAAATTAACTTTGTTGGTGGTGATGGATAGCGTAATTTTTTGATTCGAAAGTTCATCATTTACATTGGTGCTGGCATAACTCGGAATTTCTACAATTTTTCGGATAGGAGCATATCCATAAGCATTTATCACAAACTCATACTTTAAATTAGGCATTAAAATCACTAAATAATTTCCTGTTTTGGCGTTGGTATTGTATACGCCAACTAACTCATCGTTAGATATATTATAAATAGAAATTTCTGCTTTTCGCAACAGTGGAGCTCCTGTAATTTCAAAATTTCCGCGAATTAACGTAGATGAAATTCCGCTTTGGTTGGTTCTAGCTTTATACATGGTATAAGTTTCATTGGTAGCCGAGCCTCTGTTTGAAACAAAATAGTAAGCACTTTTTTTGGTAGTATCTTGTTTTAAAATGTTAATGGAATAAACTATTTTTATTTGAAAAAAAAATAAAAATAGTCCTAAAATAACAGATAATAAAACGTTCATCTCTAGTTTTTAAAAACCGAAAAGTAATTAAAATGAGAAGAATAGCGTATTGGTAAATTAAAGAGTTTTAAACAACTTTGTTTAATATCTCTGCTGCTCGTTCTAAAGTTTCTTCTTTTTTGGCAAAACAAAACCTCAGAAGTTTTTCATCAATATTTTTATGATAAAAAACAGATACGGGAATGGAAGCAATTTTGTGTTTTTTGGTCAACTCAATTGCAAAATCCTTATCGCTTTTATTGGTAATTTTTGAGTAGCTTAACAACTGAAAATAAGTACCAGAAGAAGGCAACACTTCAAAACGTGAATCTTTAATTAGATTGACAAAATAGTCCCTTTTGTGTTGATAAAACGAAGCTAATGACAAGTAATTATTTTCATTTTTAAGGTATTCTGCCAATGCGTATTGGATAGGAGTATTTGCAGAAAAAACAATGAATTGATGAGCCTTTCTAAATTCTACCATCAGGTTTTTTGGAGCTAAACAATAGCCCATTTTCCAGCCTGTATTGTGAAAAGTTTTTCCAAAAGAAGAAATAATAAATGAGCGTTCGGCTAAGCCTGGAAATTTAGCTACACTTTGATGTTGATTTTCGTCAAAAATAATGTGTTCATATACTTCATCACTTATTAATACAATATCGGTATTAGAAATAATTTTTTCTAACGCCAGCATATCCTCTTCTTTTAGTATGGTACCCGTTGGATTATGAGGGGTATTAATAATAATCATTTTGGTATGCTGAGTAATCAATTTTTTTACTTGATTCCAGTTAATTTTAAATTCGGGAGCAACCATCTGAACAAAAACCGTTTTACCTCCATTTAATTCAATTGCTGGAGCATAACAATCGTAAGCAGGGGTAAAAATAATTACCTCATCTCCTTCTGTAATTATTGCGGCAATCGCTGTATATATGGCTTGTGTGCCACCAGCTGTTATTGTAATCTCTGATTCGGGATGATAATCAATACCATAGAGGTTAGCTGTTTTTTTAGCTATTTCTTCTCGCAAAGGCAATATTCCTGCCATTGGAGCATATTGGTTATGCCCATTTTTCATTGCCTCATTCACCAAACCAATCAACTCTGGTGAACTCTCAAAATCTGGAAATCCTTGTGATAGGTTTATCGCATTATTCTCGTTTGCCAATTGGCTCATTACCGTAAAAATGGTGGTGCCAACTTTTGGCAATTTTGATTTTATTAAGCTTGGATATTCTGGCATATATTTTTGAAAGACGGCAAATGTAATAAAACGATTTTTAGTAATATAAATTGTCAATTATAATTTAGACGAAATTTCTATTATAAAGGTCGAAATTATTAAAATAAACCTTCTTTTAGTTGCCTTTCATACCCATCATCAACCAACAAGTTAGGTGATTCTGCTGCTTCAACAGCCAATTCGTCGCAACGTTCGTTGTAGTGGTTTCCTGCGTGTCCTTTTACCCAGTTAAATTTGACTTGATGTTTGGGGTAAATTTTTAGGAAACGTTGCCATAAATCGATGTTTTTTTTGCCTTTAAATCCTTTTTTTTGCCAACTAAAAACCCAACCTTTTTCTACCGAATCCACCACATATTTGGAGTCGGAAAAAATTTCGACCTGAGCATTTTCTTTTTTAATGGTTTCTAACGCAACAATTACGCTCATCAATTCCATACGATTGTTGGTGGTATTTCTAAATCCTTCCGACAATTCTTTTTTGTGGCTTCCACTCATCATTACCACGCCATAACCACCTCTTCCTGGATTTCCTTTGGCAGCTCCATCGGTATATACGGTAATTTTCGACATTAAATTCCTACGTTGGTTTTAAACAGTTTAACAGCAATGGCTAATAAAATTACTCCAAAAACTTTACGAACAATAGCTATTCCTCCTTTACCCAATATTTTTTCAATAAATATAGACGATTTAAGTACGGCATAGACTAAAATAATGTTGATAATAATGGCTATCACAATATTTTCGACAGCATATTCAGCTCGTAGGGCTAATAATGAAGTCATGGTTCCAGCACCAGCTATAAGCGGAAAAGCAATAGGAACAATTGATGCAGTACTTTTTGCACCTTCTTCTTCTTTGTATAATTTTATTCCTAAAATCATTTCTAAAGCTAAAAAAAAGATGATAAATGAACCTGCGATGGCAAATGAGCTTACATCAATTCCAATAAGGCTAAGGATGGATTCTCCAACAAACAAAAATAAAATCATAATAACTAACGAAACCAAACTTGCTTTTTCGGATTGAATATGCCCTGTTTTTTGGCGTAAATCGATAATAATTGGAACAGAACCAACAATATCAATTACGGCAAACAACACCATGGTTGCTGTTGCAATTTGTTTAAAATCTAAATTCATTTTTTATTCTTTTTTAAAATATTTACCAATGTTTTTCCAATTTCATCCAGTCTTTCGATAGGTTCGAGTAATGAGGTATCTTTTAAATTAAGCGTTGACCTATCGTTAACCCCAATTTGCATTGGATAAATGATAATAAAACTATTTTTTTTAAAATAATTATTTAAGTATGAAGGTATTTTCGTCATGTTACCATGGTACGATACGTGTTCTTTGCGACTTAATATTATCATTAAATTATCATCTTTTTGAATTTTTCCAGTCAGCAGAAGAAAGTCATTCCACTCCGAAAATTCATTAAAATCACATTCTATCGGATGTTTTTCATGAATATTTTTAATTTCATTTAAAGTTTCTTCCACTCCATAAAAAACCATTTTAGCACCTGTATTTCTAGCAATGTTCCAAACTTTAGCAATCCAAAAAGAAAAACCAATTTCTTTTTCAGCTTTTTCTGGAATAATAATTAAATGTCGTTTAATGGTAGCCAATGGTTGGGCAGCTTTATAAATTAAGGTAGTGGTATTGCATTTGTGCAAAATACCTTCGGTAAAATGTCCTAAAAATGAATCAAAGATACGAGTGTTGTTATGTACCCCAAGCACCAAATCAGTTATTCTATTTTCTTTAACTACACTCGAAATTCCATTTACAATGTTTAAATCGTAACGCAACAATTCATTTAAGGTGTTATCAGTAGCAGAGGCTGTTATAAGGGCTTTTTCCATTAATTTTTTTCCTCTTTTTTCAGCAATACCATCACTAGAATTGTTGTCAATAATATTTAATGCATAAAGGCTTTTTTTGTTCTTTTTTGATTTAATGGTAATGCTTAAGTTAATCAATTCATCAGTAGTTTCGAAATTACTTAATGGAATTAATATCCGTTCAATCGTTTTTTGATTTTCCATTGTGTTCTCCACATCATCTAATAAAGCGATATTTTTTGCTCCTTTTTGAGTAATAAAAGAGGAGATGGTACACGTAAACAAGATCATTAAAATGGTGCCATTTAAAATAGTTTCATTTAACAACCTGATGGGTTCTCCAGAGGGAGTCGTTCCTAAAATAATATTGTATCCAATTAAAACTGCGGCTAATGCAGCAGCTACTCTAGCGTTACTTAATCCAAAAATAAGCCGGCGTTGGTCAGCCGAAAATTTAAATGTTTTTTGAGTAATCCATGCCGCTAAAAATTTTGAAGTAGTGGCAACAACAGTCATAATTACTGCTACTTTTATGGTATCTAAATTGGTTATAAATGCACGGTAATCGATAAGCATACCTACCCCAATTAAGAAAAATGGGATAAAAATGGCATTTCCCACAAATTCAACTCTGTTCATTAATGGAGAAGTGCGTGGAATTAAACGATTTAAAGCTAAGCCAGAAAAGAATGCTCCAATAATGGCTTCAATTCCAGCTAATTCAGCCAATACAGCACCAAAAAATAGCATTGCTAACACAAAAATATATTGCGAAATATTGTCTTCATATCGTTTAAAAAACCATCGTACAATGATGGGAAAAACAAAGATTACAATTAAAGCAAAAATTAACACAGAAACCGATAATCTAACCCAAAATGCAGTATTAACATCCCCACTTGTCATGCCAACAATAACGGCTAATACCATCAACGAAAGGGTGTCGGTAATCATGGTGCCACCTACCGCAATATTTACAGCCTTATTTTTTGCAATACCCATTTTACTAACAAGTGGATAGGTGATAAGCGTGTGTGATGCGAAAATACTTGCCAATAAAACAGATGATATTACTTCAAAATGAAATACATAAACACCAACTAAATACCCTAGTGCCATTGGAATGGAAAAAGTTAATAAACCAAAATACAAGCTTTTTCCACTACTTTTTTTAAACTCGGTAATATCTATTTCTAATCCAGCCAAAAACATAATATAGAGCAGCCCAACAGAGCCAAACAAGGTAATACTGGTTTCTCGTTCCATAATAAAAAGTCCATAAGGACCAATAATTGCTCCTGCCATTATTAAGCCTAACAGGTGAGGAATTTTTACTTTGTTTAGTATAATTGGAGTAAACAAAATAATAATTAGCAGTAAAAAAAATTTTAAAACTGGATTGGTTAGCGGAATTGTTGTTTCAAAAATATTTAATAGTATCATGTTTTATTAGCCGTTTCGGTCAAATATAACTCGTAAACCGTGAGCACAAAACTAATAAAATAAACTGGTCAAATATATACAGCAAATAAACTATTAGAGCGTATTAGTAATTAATCACCCTTAATTTTTCATCTTCAAGTCGAACCTTTAACCACGATTGCATGGCTAATTTTTTTTCTTGTTTTACATTTTCTGAAAGATTTTCGTTCCATCGAATCAAAAAAGTAGTTATCGTATCTTGTTTTTCACCAAAGTCGGTTCCAACGGTTGTACCATAGTCCATCGAAATCACCTCTGGATAGTGGATTTTTATTTCTTTTTTTAATGAATTAAATGGGATTGAACTGTTGGATGACAGACTTAATTGAGATTCTAAAAATTTAATTTTTTTGTCTTTATCCTCAATTAACAATTCATTTTTTCGATAGATGTCTTCTAAAATTCCTGAACGTACTTCTTTACTAAGTTTATTTACCATCTCACTAGAGTTATCTTTCGATTGATAAATTTTTAGCTGTGTGTTTTTTAAGCCACCCTGAAAAAGTTCGGTTGCTATTTTTTGTTCTGTTGCCGCATCAATATTATTTCCAATTAAATATACTTCAATAGATGATGAATCATTTTTTTCTAACTTATAATTAATTTTTTTATTGATGATTTCAATTCCTTCCAAATCAAAATTTTTGCTAATAAAAATTTCCGCATTTCGTTTAAAAACACTCTCTTGAATTGAGCTCCAAAAAGTAAATCCACTTGGTATTAAAATTATAGTCGAAAAAAATAAAATGTAATTGGATACTTTTTTCTGACGAGCTTTATTGATATATGAAGTAAGTGGAAATTTTAAATATTTTACTATCAACCAAGTGGCTAAAATAATAAACACAGAATTGATTAAAAATAAATAAAAAGCTCCAAAGAAAAATTGCCAATTTCCGTTTGCTAATCCATAACCAGCAGTACAAAGTGGAGGCATTAAAGCTGTGGCAATTGCTACACCAAAAATGGTGCTCGCAATAGTTCCTTTTTTGGTTTTAGCAACAATTAATGCTATTCCACTAAAAAATGCTAACAACACATCCAAAAGTGTTGGTCTTGTCCGTGCAATTAATTCCGATTGAACATCACCAAAAGGAGTAATTAAAAAATAAACGGTAGAGATAAAAACACTAATTACTACTGCTGTTCCAAAACTTTTTAACGACCTGTTCAACATTATAAGGTCGTTTATCCCAACAGCTAAACCAATACCAACAATAGGTCCCATTAAGGGCGAAATAAGCATAGCTCCAATTATAACTGCTATCGAATTAACATTTAAACCAATAGAGGCAATAACTATAGAAGCCCCTAAAATCCAAATGTTAACACCTTTAAAATCTATATCGTTTTTAATAGCCTCTATAGAACCTTCTACCTCTACTCCATCGTGAATGTTGGTGATTTCTTTTAAATAAATTGCTATTAATTTTAATGACCGAAGTACACTAAATTTTAATGCTTTTTTATTTTCATTATTATTTGAGCTATTACTTTCCTGATTATTCATGATTCAAATCTTAATAACTCTACTCTAAAGCAGAGCTGTTTACAATTTACTAAATTACTATTTCTACTATGATATTCATGACTATTTTTTTAACTTTACACAATGATTACCATTGAAGAAAATAAAATGAAAGATAAAACAGCCTTACTTGAATCGAAAATTGAAGAAGCAAAAATTGCCGGAGGAATTGACAGAATCGCTTCTCAACACAAAAAGGGAAAACTTACAGCTAGGGAAAGAATTCACTTTTTAATTGATGAAGGTACTTTTCAGGAAATGGGAATGTTAGTTACTCATCGTTCAACCAATTTTGGTTTAGATAAGGAGCACTTTTTAGGTGATGGTGTTGTTACTGGTTATGGAAATGTAAATGGCAGATTGGTGTATGTTTTTTCTCAAGATTTTACTGTTTTAGGTGGTTCTTTAGCAGAAGCTTATGCAGAAAAAATTTGCAAAATAATGGACATGGCAATGAAAAATGGTGCCCCTGTTATTGGTTTAAACGATTCTGGTGGGGCAAGAATTCAAGAAGGTGTAGTTAGTTTAGGTGGATATGCCGATATTTTTTATAGAAATACCATGGCAAGTGGAGTAATTCCACAACTTTCTGCCATTATGGGACCTTGTGCTGGCGGAGCAGTTTATTCTCCAGCCTTAACCGATTTTATCATGATGGTAGAAAACACTTCCTATATGTTTGTTACAGGTCCGAATGTGGTTAAAACGGTAACACATGAAGAGGTTAGCTCTGAAGATTTAGGAGGTGCTTCGGCTCACTCTACCAAATCGGGAGTTACGCATTTAACCTACACCAACGAATTAGAATGTATTGCTGGCATCAAAACATTATTGAGTTATATGCCTCAAAATTGTGAAGAGGATGCACCAAGTATTCCTTATGAATCAGTAAATGAATTGAGAATCGGGTTGAACACTATTATTCCTGAAAACGCCAATCAACCTTATGACATGAAAGGGGTAATTTCTGAAACAGTTGATGAAAATAGTTTTTACGAAATTCATAAAGATTTTGCTGAAAACATGGTAGTTGGGTTTGCTCGATTAGCAGGACGTTCAATCGGTATTGTTGCCAATCAACCAGCATTTTTGGCTGGAGTTTTAGACATTAAATCATCTCAAAAAGGAGCCCGATTTGTACGTTTTTGTGATTCGTTTAACATCCCATTGTTGGTTTTTGAAGATGTGCCTGGATTTTTACCTGGAACCGACCAAGAGTGGAACGCCATCATTACCAATGGAGCAAAATTATTGTATGCTTTTTGCGAAGCAACTGTTCCAAGAATTACCGTTATTACCCGTAAAGCGTACGGTGGTGCTTATGATGTAATGAACTCCAAACACATTGGAGCAGACATGAATTATGCTTGGCCAAGTGCCGAAATTGCAGTAATGGGTGCAAAAGGTGCTGCCGAAATTATCTTTAAAAAAGAAATTACAGAAGCACAAGATTCGGAAGCTAAATGGAAAGAAAAAGAAGTAGAATATGCCGAAATGTTTGCCAACCCATACAATGCTGCGGCTCGTGGTTACATTGATGAAGTAATAAAACCAGAACAAACTAGAGAAAAATTAATTAAAGCATTTAAAATGCTCGAAAACAAAGTGGCTGTTTTGCCAAAGAAAAAGCATGGAAATATTCCGTTGTAATTTATCGCATAAATTCCCTCTTGAAGAAGAAAGTTAGGGAGATTGATTTTCATTCTCAATCCCTCTTATATCCGAGTAATGTTCGGGACATTCTTCAAAGGAGAATACTTTCTTTAGATGTTCATCGTTTATTTATAAAATTTGCTTTATGAGAATTTTTTTTATATTTTTCTTTTCTACTCCATTTTTTTGTTTTTCTCAAAATAATTATATCACTAATAAAGAATATAATGAGTTTATTACCTACGTCAATGATTCTTTAATTAGGTACACTTTGGGCAAAGAAGTTAATGAAGATTATTTGTTAATTAATTATAAAAACGAAGATGATCATTACGGAGGAGGCACATTTGTTGGTGTTAATTGGAAAAAGAAGATAAAGCAGAAAGATCTCAATAGGATTAACCTGAATAATTTACCAAAGAAAAAAATAATTCCTGAACCAGATAGATTGATTTGGCTAAAAGATTCTACTATCAACAAAAGTTGGGCAACATTTTTAACTAAATATTATTTTTCACATCTTTATTTTAAAGATTATCCAGTATATGGATTATCTTCTGAACAAATTCAGGAATACCTCAATTGGAAATACTCCAATAATGAAAAGCATTTTGAAGTAACCGGAAAATTTGAAATTAACTTACCCGCTTTGAAGAAAAAATTACAATTTACAGTTGGGAATTATTTTGAATTTTACCAAAATATTAGAGATTCTATAGTCATGAGAATATTGGGGGAAGAAGTTGATGAAGAAAAATATTATGCCTACGATTATGAGGAAGAAATAAACCCACCAATGCTAAATTGGAAGACAAAAATTGATTGGAAAGATACAGTTATTCTAAATACTCTAAAAGACCAAACTTATTTAATATTGAATAAAGAAAATAAGATTAATAATAAAAAAATTAATTATATCTATTACTGGATTGATTTAAGAGGAGCAGCAAAAGGTTCTCCTTTTATAAAACGAGAAACAGTAAGTGTTTATAATAAAAAATACATGAAAGAAACCTCTCCTATTTACATCAAAGATCAACTCAAAAATAAAACAGAAATAGATTATAGTAGTTTAACTTTTGACCAATTAAGGGCATATTATTATTGGAAAAAATCTGACTATTTGGGGTGTGATATTTTTGAAGGTTTTATACCTTATGATTCGGATATTGAGTTATTGAGAAATGGGAAATTTGTAGATACTTTCAATATTTTTATTCCTACTATTCAAGTAAAATAAGTAACTTATTGATTCTTCAATCTCAAAATAGCATCTCTTGTTTCATCTGCAAATTTTTTTATGGTTTGGGTGGTATATTTTGAAGAATCGATAGGTTTTCCAATTCTAACTGTAACATTACCAGGAGTAATTTTAAAATTATTTGTTGACCAAACCTCAAATGTTCCCTTGATATGAACAGGAACGATAGGAACATTTGCCATTAATGCCAAGTGAAATGCTCCCTTTTTAAATTCTCCCAACTCACCTGTTTTACTTCTTGTCCCTTCAGGGTACATTACTACATTTTTACCTTTTCGTATTTTTACAGCAGCTTTTCTCAAACTTTCAAAGGCTTTTTTCTTGTTACTTCTATCAATAAAAATATGTCCTGCAACGTACATATACCAGCCAACAATAGGAACCCAAGCCAATTCTTTTTTACCAATAAAATGAAGATTGATGGGTAAACTTAAACACAAACAACCTATATCTAAATGAGAACAATGATTAGCAACATAAATTGCTGGCTGCTCTTTATGAATATTTTCTTTTCCAAAAGTTTCTATTTTTATTCCCGCAAGTAACTTAAAAACAGAAGGAAAAACTGTTCTAGCAATAATTAATGGAAACTGTCGGTTGAATGTTATTAGAATGAAAAAAGGGGCAACAAACATGAGTAAAAGTGTCCAAAAAACCAATAAGAACAAACGAATTGCAGAAATCATGTTATTTAATTTTCAACAGGTTTATTTAATTGTTCAATAACTTTGCTAATAAAATTTTGATAACCACTTTCTAATTCCCTTAATCGAAGTAAGTGATAAGATGCTTCCAAATCGCTAGGAACATTGGCTTCTGCTTTTACTTTTCCCATGCCAACTATTCTTTCTTCAAATAAATTATAGATATCGAAATCCAAATAATGAGCAGCATAATCAACTCTTTTATCCAGTTTGCCACCTCTAATAAACGATTCTTTTTGAATATCGTACCACGTAATAAAAATAACAAAATCAGTATTTTGATGTTCCAAAAATTGAGTAAAATCTTCAACTTTAAAATCTTTTAAATTGGCAGAATTATAATTTTTTCTATCAAATTTTCCAGGCTTGTATTTAATAAATTTTATATATGGATTAATTGCGTCAGGGCTAACTGCAACAAATTCAAAATTTTCATCAACATACTTTTCAAAAGCTGTTAATAGTGCTTTTTGATACAGCAAAAAAACATTGTCGGCAGTAGTTTCATTTTTTTCGGCAATATCCTCCAACGAAAATTCCGAAACAAAATCAAATCTACCATACGGAACCACTAAAATTCTTTTTTTGTTGGAGGTTTGGGCATGGGCAGAAAAAGAAAGAAACAGAAAGATGCCTATCATCAGTTTATTGAAAAATATTCTTAGGACGGAATTGTCCCCTTGAGGGGACTTAAGGGGGTGATTCACCCACCTTACCTCCCTCAAGGGAGGGATTATTATGCTTTTTGATAATCTCACTATACCACTTTAACTAAAAAATAATTTTTCTTTCCTTTTTGAATCAAGATGTATTTTCCGTTAATCAAATCTTTGGCGGTTAAAATAGAATCCTCTTCAATTTTATCTTTATTTACACTTATTGAGTTTTCTTTCAAAGCTCGTCTTGCTTCACTATTGGAACTTAAAAAGTTTGTTTTTGCAACTAACACATCAACAATAGCTATACCAGCTTCCATTTCGATTAACGCAATTTCTGCTTGAGGGACACCTTCAAAAACATCATTAAAAATAGCTTCACTCATACTTTTTAAACCTGCTAAAGCTTCTGCACCTTTTTTAAACAATACTTCCGATGCACTCACAGCAGCATCAAAATCTTCTTTGGAGTGAACACGAATGGTAATATCTTCTGCCAAGGCTTTTTGCAACACTCTTAAATGTGGGGCTGCGGTATGCTCTTTTTCTAATGCTTCAATTTCTGTTTTCGTTTTTAAGGTAAATATTCGAATATAATTCACTGCGTCTTCATCGGAAGCATTTATCCAATATTGATAAAATTTATAAGAAGAAGTTTTGGTTTTGTCTAACCAAACGTTACCTCCTTCGGTTTTCCCAAATTTGCTTCCATCTGCTTTTTTTATGAGTGGAGTGGTGCATGCAAATGCTTCTCCTCCGCCTTTTCTTCGAATCAATTCAGTTCCTGTAACGATGTTTCCCCACTGGTCGGAACCACCTAATTGCACTTTGCAATTTTTGTTTTTCCATAACCAATAAAAATCATAACCTTGAACCAATTGGTAACTAAACTCAGTAAACGACATTCCTGTTTCTAAACGAGATTTTACAGAATCCTTCGCCAACATGTAATTGATAGAAATGTGCTTGCCCACATCACGAATAAAATCTAAAAAGTTCATGTTCTTAAACCAATCGTAATTGTTTACCATTTCTGCTGAATTGGTTCCACGGTTAAAGTCTAAAAACCGTTCTAGCTGTTTTTGAATACAATTTAAATTATGGTTTAAGGTATCGTTATCTAATAAATTTCGTTCGGCAGATTTTCCTGATGGATCGCCCACCATTCCAGTCGCACCGCCAACCAAAGCAAAAGGTTTGTGTCCCGCTTTTTGTAAGTGAATCAAAATCATTATTTGCACCAAGCTACCAATGTGTAACGAATCTCCTGTTGGGTCGAAACCAATGTATGCCGAAGTCATTTCTTTAGCAAATTGTTCTTCAGTTCCAGGCATCATGTCGTGTATCATGCCTCTCCAACGTAATTCTTCT
>Ga0210033_1000407_pt1 | contig 40717 bp, 47 predicted proteins | sample CryGeymeta201501_FD_185465 | JGI IMG/M metagenome (GOLD analysis project Ga0210033, IMG submission 185465) | Groundwater microbial communities from Crystal Geyser aquifers in Utah, USA - Crystal Geyser metaG 2015-01 (SPAdes) (version 2) | ecosystem: Environmental > Aquatic > Deep subsurface >... | reverse complement strand
CCGGCGGAAGCTCATATTTGACGTTCAGGGTGATGACAGAGCGATCACAGGGGTGGATTATCGGGGCCAAGCCGGGGTTGCATATTGCACAGAATGTGACGGATGAATTGCGCCCACTATTTGAACTAGCTATTGAAGAAGCGGTTAAGAGCGCGCTACCTATTTAGAACCCGGCAGTTCAACCGTCTTTGAATTCGCCAGTTTTGGTTAATTTTCGGTAGCATGTCCATCGTCGCCCATACCCGTTATCCAATGCCCAATTCATTACGCGCATTTGGTGTATCGGATTTTTCCAGCGCATCCCTTTCATTTTTGCCAAACTTGCCAACTCATAAAAGGTATCGCGGCGAAACTGGGCAATGCCATGCGAAAGACCTCCATCGCCAATCGCATCAAATCTGCCAGATGACTCGCATTCTAGGATAGAGATCATCAGTTTTGCATCGACGGCATGAGAAAAAGACGGCAGCAAAAGAAGAAGCGCGAAAAGTTTTAGTCGCATGTTGACCCTCCTTATTTGTATAGGACACACCCCCGGTGCTGTATCGGCACCACTTGAATCATCTTTCCAGTCAGAATGGGTTGATTCCGTACCCGGACTCTGTATTCCAAGCAGCCACTGCCAGCATCATCTTCGCAACTAGCAAGCCATATTCCACCGCCGATCACCACTATAATTGCGGCAAACAAGCCAGATGCCAATTTCAACTGATCGCACTTCGTCATTCCGAATCCAACGGCCAATCAGGTAGCTCAACTGTTTTACCGGCCAAATCATGGGTACAGTCTGACAAATACTGAACTCTCCCATTGGTCACATACGAATGGCAGACCATCTCTATGTGATCGAATGAAAACCCTTCAGGATGCTTTGGGTGTCCAGCCTCTCGCCACGCCTCTATGTCAGCATTACCCTTGTCCGTGAGCTTGGTGAAGCGCGTCAATATCGACGGGGTGAATGTCGGGAAATCCACATTGCCATTCCATCCCCAGACTGGATGCGATGCATGTTCTACTGTTACCGCGTGAATACCGTCGCACCCAGGACACCAGAAAGCAATCCGGCGTCCGTGCTCCGAACCTTCGCTAGTGATATTGCGCAACTTCTTGGAAAGAACGTAACCCATATCAACGCCCGAACAGGTCGAACTTGCGCAGGATTACTTTCTTCGGCAACGCCTCGCCGTGATGTATCCCACGATTCGACGGGAACATGCCGTAGCAGAAATACTCGTTCATTCGCGTGCCTTCGACGGTGTAGGCTGCCCCAGCAGCAGGCTCGCCAGTTGCCCAGGTCATTACCCCAGCCGATGAAACTGTTGGTATTCCACCCTCAACAATAGCAGTGCCGCCTGAATTCAGCCAAAAACAGCGTGTGACAGACAGAAACGGGAAGCGCAGGGTGTCGTTATTGCCGCGCGTCAAAACAATCGAGAATCGCTCAGAAGTATTGACCAGAATGGCGCGATCAAACTGCCCCATTGCGTAGATGGCGGAATCAGACGGCAGTGAGATCACCACATCGCCGGATTCGTACAGTCCGCTTTGCGCCCACTCGCGCTGCGTCTTTTGTCCGGTTATTCCGGCATCGCAATCAACAGGCGAGCCCCAGCCTCTACCATTTCCGCCACAAATTGGGCAACCGGGCTTTGCTGCACCTGAATGCGGATTAGTGCATGGACAGGCGAATGACTGACGCCAGCGCACTGTTTGGCCCATGTCGGCGATCAAGTTATTAAAATCTGCCGGGTTTAATTGCATATCACAGAACCATGCAACGCACGCCGTGGATTGAGTCGCGCAAATGGTCTAACTCAGAATCTATTTGAGCACTGTGTTTATCAAGGTCTTGTGAAAACGATCTCGATAGTCCATCTGCCGATATTGAGCCAGAAGGCGCAACAAAAGCATCCTTGAAAATGCCAAATACCGCCATTTTCTTGATTGTGTTAATCAGGTCTGGATAATCGCGTGCCGCATTTACCATGCCGGCGACATACCGGATTTTAAGCATTTGCGGGACATGCCGCCCACCAGCCATCATCGTCAATATCATCGAGCCGAAAGACCCGACGGACATATTTGAGCCGGCTGGAACAAATCGAATGTGCCCGGCCTTCTTGTCAAGGCGGATCCAGTTATCTGGCATCCTGAACACCCCAGCGACCGGAGAAGGATAGACAAATTCAACAGATGCCACACTGGACACTAGCTTGTTGCGCAGAACCAAGTATCCCCAGTCCTCGGTATTCCAAAGCTCTGGCTCATAGTCATAGCCAGACTCTTCTGCCCACGGCGCGGTACCAACGGCAGTAATCTCTTCTGCTGTTGGCTCCCCGGAAAAAACGGTTGTTGGCTCAAGATAGACACGCAGACGACGCGCAGCCTCGGCCTCGGCAGCTAAAACTTTCCCATAAATGTAATCATCGGAAAGTGCGCTTGCTTTGAAATATGTCCCGCCAGCCAGAACAAGGCGATCTGCGCGCAGTTCGGCAACTATTGTGGCTTTGACGGGAAACAGGGACATGGCTTAGCTCGGGGTGATGATCTGGAATTCAGTTGTGTTTGGCACAACTGCAACTTTTACGCCTTCTGGCACAAGGCGCTGCATTTGCTGATATATCTCACTCAGCGCTTGTTCGCTAATATCGGGGGCGACGCGCAGCGCCAGAATATCACCCGGCTTCATCGCGAGCTTGTGTACTTCTACGATTGCCATTTCAAACGGTGTCATTTTATTTTCCTTTGTTGGTGATGGTTGTAGCGTAAAGTCACGACAACAAAAAACCCGCAAAAGCGGGTTCTCTGTGTTTTCAAGCATGGAACATTAGGCCGATGCCATGTACGATGCAGCTTTGAGCGATGTCAAAACGGCATTTACCTTGGCTTCGAGTGCATCCAGACGCGCCTCCACTTCGGTGCGCAATGTTTCCACATCTGCATTGTCTGCCTTGGCATCGATGAAGCCCTTGATCTCGGCAGTTGCCGAATTTATCGCGGCGTTCACATCAGTAGCGGATGGCGTTGCAGCACCCGCGCACGCTGCGCCAGTCATGGTAACGGCGATAGGTGCCAGCGCCGTCAGGTTCGCGGTCACACCAAACGCAACAACAACCCCGGCTGGGCCACTTCCTGGCGCATCAATTGCCGCCACCAATTCATCCGCAACAGCTTTGCTTGTTACTGCTGCCGTAAGACGTTTTTTTGCATCTGCGCTAATTGTCATTTTGCATCTCCTTATTTACGTTTCGCTGGTTTCGCATCGGCTTGTGCTTGTACGGCATCAACCGGAGGATTAACTACTGCAGGTTCTTTTTCATCCTCTACAGCAAAGCCTTCGAAGTCTGCAAACAATGCCGCATCATCAGCAGATACGCCGGTCGCTACCACGCTTCCATCTTTTTGACGCTCGAATGCGATCCCGTTAATTTCTTCGGAAGCATTCGGGCGAGTGCAAGTGATTTTCATTTCTTTATCCTTTAGGGAAAACAGGGGCTATTAACCCCTGTCTATTTTCAACTCACTGCGATTAAACAGTGAACGGACGCCATGTTGCGTTTGCTGGCAGGATGTTCTTGATGTAGCCGTGATGCTTTGGCTTCGTCACGCGCAAGTAGCCGAACAAGAACTGGAACCAGCTCACAACAGGAACGCCGCCAACACCGAATGGCAAAGGAATCTTGGTCATCGGTTGGAACTGACGCCATCCGATTGCATCAGCCGCTGGGTTCATATTCAAGCAAGGAACCATCACGGTGCCAGGGATGTCGCGGTTGATGTCGGTGAACGCAGTTGTTGCGCCAGTCTTGGGGATGATCTTCACGAGACGGAAGTCGTTCGTCGCGTTCGTTCCATCTTGACGCGAGCGATACACTGCATACCCTGTTTCTGTACCAGCAGCCGACTGAGTGATCGTGAGAACCGCTTTCTTGCCAGCCGCAACAGAGGTCTGTGTTGACTTCACGATTGCAGTCAGACCTTCACCGTTGCTACCTACAGCAGCAACTGCGTAGTAGTACAGGCCAGCGCGCGGTGCGGTGAACATGCTTGCGGTGTCGGATACAGAAGCATCCACTGTTACACCCAAAGGAATGAATCCCACGTTCGCAGCGGCAGCAGCAGGCCAGGTCAGTTCGATTGGTTTTGCCATTGGGAACTCGCCATGATGCAGGAACGTATCGATGTTGGTCTTCAATACGCCCTCAGTCAGGCGAATGCCTTCCACATGACCGCCAATGGTCAATGGGGAATTAGGCTGCCCACTCCAACGGAATGCTGGGTCAAGACCCATATTCAAGTCGGTCTGAACTGCTGTCGGCATGAAGGTGTCGGTGATACGACCCCAGTTACCGTAGTCCTGAATTGCTGCTTGCAGCTTGGTGAAAGGCTCCACGGTATTCAGTGGCAGGCCGGCCATGTCGATCACATGGTCAGAGCCAGCTTTGCCAGCGGCGATAGCTGCGTCGATCTGAGTGAAGATGCCGTCGTACTGTGTCGGGCAAGCAGCAGCGTTGCCATGAAACAGCAGATATTCAGCATCTGTCAGCAATTGCAGTGCGCCGTTGCGCTCTTCAACTGCAACAGGCTCAGCCATGTTTTTACCCAGATTCAGCACATAACCGACTTGACGCAAGGTCATCAGGAACTTGACCAAGCCAACTTCGCGGCTGTATTCGCCTTGTGCAGAACGGACAGTACCCATTTGGCTATTTGTAGAACCACCCAACACGCCACCGATGCTGTTTTGACGGGTGTATTCGTCAACGATGTTTGTTGCATTGGACTGTTGCAGCTTTTTGAACAGCACGAAGTGCTCTTCTTCCTGCACCACAGTCTTCATCGCGGTGTCGAGGGACTGTACGCCCATAGCGCCGCCGCCGGTGAGGGTGGCAACGTCAGTTTGATAGCTGGATGCGGTCAATGCTTTTTGCAGTTCTTGTGCATCGCCCAGTGCGCCACCGACAGAGCCGCCCAACACGGGAGCGCCACCGGCTTGCATTCCTGCAAATTGTGCCATTAGTTCTTGAGGATTCATTTTTACTTCTCCTAGTTAGTTGAAAATATTACTCGGCCAGAATCTTGGGTTACTCGCCCAAAACCTTGTTGACGAGGTTCTGGTCAAGCACTGATCCCATGCGCAACGCCACGTCGCAAACCGTCAAGTCTTTGCCAGTGATGCGGCCAGCATCGAAAGCGGCATTCGCTTTGAGCATGAAACCTTGCGCATCCAGTGGCTGTTCGTTTTGAAGGCTCTTAATCATGGCCGGTGTTGGAGTCGTAACAGACTTGCGGCCAGCACCCTGATTGGAGAGAATTTCAACCTTTTCATTGAGCGACTTAATCAGAGAGCCTTGGCTCTTGATTACATCAGCCAAAATGGTCAACGATTTGGTGAGATCAGTTTTTTCGGATTCAGCACCTTTTTGCAGGGCTTCAACCTGGTCGCTAAGCGACTTAATCATCTCGGTACCGTCAACAGCCTCATGCTTCTCGCCATCGGCAGTAGTGACGATGAAAGACTTTGCCATTGGCGCGCCCTCTTCGCCTTCTTTCTTGGCCGCTGGCTTGGCAATCGGATTGCCGTTTTCATCCAGCTCTTCTTCATCGCCTTCTTTTTTCTTTGCGCCATCATCAGCGCCCGCCGCTGCGGCAGCAGCAGCTTGAATCTTTTTGTCGTCCTCTTCGGCGGCATAGCTCTTTTGCAGCGTCTCAAGGTCGTCCAGCAGTTTTTCGTAGCTCATTTACCTCTCTCCTTAAAATGGATGCTTGTAGCAGCCGACTGTTTAATCCCTCGCAAGAAGCGCTCTACCCAATCAGAAGCCTGTTCATGGGATAAACCGAACGTGCGAATAGCGTAATTTGTAATGTCACGACCAACTTTTCGCCCGCGAATTGCTTCTGAGATACGCTCGCGGAAATCAAAGTAGCTGTGAATGCCGGTATCAAGTGACTGCATCCCAAATGCAGCACCACCAGTCATGGCGGTGGCATCAGTGGCATAGCTGGCTTCAAGCGCCTTGTTCAGGGTGAATGCATTTAGTGATTTGCAGAACGTGCCAATTGGCGAAGCCGAGGCCGTTGGGACGTGTTGATTGACCGGCGTTTGGCTAAGTCCGATATTTGTCCAGCGCACAGATTTGACCACCGTCACCTTGCTGCATGACTCTGGATCAAACTCTTGCACCTTGACCGGCGCAGAACCTCCTACGGACGGATACCAACGCTTTGGCGGTGAAATCTTGGTCATCGACTCCCACACCATGTTTGCGTTCTTGGCTAATTCAGAATCGCCCTTGTAGAGCTGGGCCTTGACGAACGTATGGCGGTTTTCAATGCGGACATCGACGGGCCTCCCAATTTCGTATTGCAGCGGATTTTGAATCCCCGCCTTTGCCCCAATGATCGAGAAGTGATCTATGTCGATGTTCCCGTAGCGCAGGTAGTAATCTTTGCTATCCGCAAGTGCTTCGGATAGAACCTTCTCACCTTGCAGGTCAATCCCTTCGTTGCTGGCCTCAATGTAAATGAAGCGCTCCCCTGACTCTTCGACTGGGGTTGCTTTAAGGAACGACTGGAATGAAACAAAGTCGTCTGTATTGTTGGCGGCATCTATCATGCTGACATGTTGGCGTCACGACACATGCAGCAACAAAAAACCCGCCGAAGCGGGTTCATCTGCTATTCGCATACAACATATAGCCGCTACGATGTGGCCAGCGTGCGCAGGAGTGCGCCTTTCTCTTTGGTTAGGTCAAGATACTCATCCGCAGCCGCGCGGTCTGTGATCGCTTTCCCTCGCAAATTGTCCAGAAGTGCATTCACTTGCGCAAGCCGGGCAGTCGCGCCAGCAGTGATGGCATCACCCTGCGAATCTACTTGACGCAGCATCGACGATGTTTGGCTGATGCACTTACGAAGCTCTGAATTGCCTTGATCTAGTCCCATTACATCCCCGCGTCTTCATCGAATAACACAACCTCGTCACTATCCAGATCAATACTGATAGCACGGCCCATGTTGTTTTCCCAGTTTGCTCGCCACATCAACAGAGCATCATGCATGGCGTCTTCGAAGTTGTCATATTCCGGCATCTTAGCAACCATGTCAGGCTGCTCGTACTCGCCCAGGAGGTACAAATTTTCCTTGGTGTAATACTTTTTCAGGAAAGCTTTCACAAAATACCAGTACACGCCAAAGTTGCGATAGTCGGCTGGCTTGTTATCCAGCACCTTGCGAATGTTGGCCGCGAGCTGGTCGGGCGGGAGCATTGTTGACGACATCATGCGGGTTCCTTATCGTAATTTTTCTGGCTTGCAGCAAGCAATTCATTAAGCCTATCACCCACCGTCTGGCTCTTGTCTTCTTGTGAAGAGTAATATCCTTGTGAGGCTGAAAGATTGCCATACCCCTGAATATCGCCGCGCTTTTTATCTAACAAACCCGCCGCGCCGGCCAGCTTCTGCATAGCGCGTATTCTTGCAGGTCTATGCTCATAGCCGTTGGCAATTGCCTGCAACGCCTCTTCATGCTTTCCATCTTTGTGATGCCGCAAACCGGATTCAACCATTGCATGTACGAGATCGTCATGCCCGGCACTCGCAGCAAGCCCAAGAATAGCGGCATGAACCGACTTCGCCTTATCTCCAAGGAAATAGTTGTTATGCTTGCCGTATTTACCGCCATACGATTCTGATTTTGGCTCATGTGTATCGATAGCACCACCCAGCACGCCAAGGTGCCGCGCCTTCGCCCAAAGTGCGGCAATCGCTTTCTTGGGGAGCTTAACCCGCGCGCCATACCCTTTGTCGGCATCTTGAATCTCACCCAATGGAGCAGCAGCATCAAGTGCCTCGGAGAACGTTTTTGCATGGCGGATGCGCTCGTTTTGTTCAGCGATCAGCTTTTGGCGAATCGGCTTAACCTCTGGAGAGTCGCCATCTCCATAGTAATACCCACCGCCAGAATACTTCCCGCTCAAATCGCCAATGATGCGTGTCCACGGATTGCTGTTACCATCTACACCGAGCCCATATTTGCGCTTGGCGCGCGTTACGGTCTTTCCGCCACGACGCCCAACGCTTGCGGTATCAGTGCCAAACGAAGCCGCCCGCTCGGCATCCATCCACGCCTGAATTGCTTTCTGCTTGTTCTCTTCGGTCGGTAGCATGAAGTCATGCGTATCTGGCCCATATCCCTTGCTGTTGCCGCTGACTTCATAGCTAGGAACAATTACCGGCTGCCCTGTAGCTTTGTCTATCAGCGCAACGCTGCCATGACCCGCGCTGACCTTGTAATTTCTCAATCCGTCCCACAGTTGGCTTTGCAGCTTGTCATGGTTTGCCGAGATCACCGATGGAGGCAATTTCATCACATCGCTGACTTGCTTAATTTCCAGTGGCTTTTCAGCAATCTTGCGGCTGATTTCTTCCGTTTCCGCCTTTTCGTCATAGGCGAATGCCTTGGGTTTCGGCATGTCCTTTATGTCCATCGTCATGCGGGATGGCATTTCCTGACCATACAAGCGCATCGCCACTTGCTGCTTACGTGGGTCAACGCCTTCGACCACATACCTTGCAACCTTATCGCCATCGGCAATTTCAATGCCTGCTCCAGCGTACATCATCGTCCCAGTGCTGGCGACGATCACGGGCGTATCTGAATCCAGCGCCTGTTTCGCAGTGAAATACTTATCCGCTTTGAGCGCCGAGTATTCTTTGTCCAGCTTGGCTTTGAGTCGTGCCGCGCTCTGCGTATCCTTGTTTTTCAGGGCAGCGTAGCTACGCTTGACCTCTTGGAATTTCACAAAGCGCTGCGATGCCTCCGCCGTCCTTCCGGCGACTAGGCGCTCTTCCTTGGCTTTGTGATTAGCCTCGAATGCTTCGCGCGCTTGGTCTGGGTCGGCTGCCAGCATAATCATCATTTCATCACGGCTCACATTCCCCTGCTGGTTCATGTTTTCCACTTCGTTGCCGCCCTTCCAGACGGCATCCTGCCAGTCTTTCTTGGCTAAAATCGCCTGCAACCGATAGCCGTCGAAGCTACCTTTTGCCAGATATGCGTGAACTCTAACGCCCTCGTTTGTATTGCCCTGGCGTAAGCCACGCCCATTTCGCTGCTGCATGGATGCGGGCTCCCACGGCAAGTCGAGATGGTGAATATCCGAAGTGCCCTTTTGCAGATTCAGCCCCTCGCCCATCGTGGCCGTGTTGCCGATCACCACTTTCAGCTTGCGCGCGTTGAACGCATCGCAAATGCTTTGCCGCTTGGATGATGAGGATGCAACTTGCGCATTGATGATGCCGATCTGGTTGCGCGGGATACCGGACGCAACAAGCGCAGCGGCAATTTTCTCGTGAGAATCGACGTAATCAGAGAAAACAATCTGTCCGCCATCCTTCATATTCTTGATGATTTCCTGAGCACAGGTAATGTATTTCGGGCTTTTTGTTCCATCGTAATCGGGGTCAAGCAAGGATAGATCGACAGCGGCCTTGTTCATCTTGTCCATGATGCTGAAAATATGCGCGTCTCCGGTCGCATCTTTCCCTTTTGCTTCCGCCGCCAGTTCGCGCAATTCTGAATAGGCAGATTCTTGCTCCGCATCCATCGTAACCATGTGCGTGACATCCTGCCTCCCCGGCAGCTTCAATCCGACCTCATCCGCAGTTTGGCGATGAATATAGCGCTTCATGATCGCGCGGAGCTCATCCATATTTTGGAAGCCAGCAGTAATCAGCGCCTCTTCCATCTTTCCGCCTGTATCAAGCGCCATGCCATTTTCGAACTTGGCAAATCGGTCAAGGAACTCTTCGCTATTGCGTACGCCGATCTTCTCGAATGCTTCCGGCGCGACATGCGACAGCATGGCGTAAATCTCAATCGGGCTATTTTTGGTTGGCGTGGCCGTCAAGCCGTACACGTTCTTCCCATTTTGCTGATCGAGCAACCAGCGCGCCTTGAGGTTAAAATCAAGCGCACGCATTGATAGCCCGCCACCGCCCAGATACTTGGGCGACTCACCAAAGCGCGACTTGATCGCGCACAGGTTCTTTTGGTGATGGAATTCGTCATGAATCAGCGCATCCACCCCAAGGCCGTTGAAGTACGTCGCATCGGTACGAGAGTCTTTCCCGAATTCCTGACTCGCGCGCGCCTGTTCCCAGCTTTCGCGGATCTGCTTGGCGCGCTTATCGCCAGCATTGCCCAGCTTGTCGCCACGCTGCACCCAGAAATCCTTGCTGTTGTATTCACCCTTGGTGATTGGGTCTAGGTCAATTTCCTCAAATGACGGCTCGCTGCAAATGATGAAGTCGTATTCGTTTTGCTGAAGATCATGGTATTTACGCTTGCGCTCAGCGGCATTGTCATCCTTGCCTTTGAGAGAGCCATCAGCAAGTCGTTCAAAGCTTCCGCCGATGGTGAGCACCTTGCTCCCTGGGAACCATTTCTCGCACTCATCGAACCAGTTGGCGAGAACGGACTTCGGCACCACGATCATCGGACGTTTTGCCTGCCCAGTCGTTTTGAGCGTGCGCGCCAACATTAACGCCCGCGCTGTTTTACCCAGCCCGACATCAGCCGCAATGATTCCCTTGCCCGCGTTCAGCGCCCAGCGCAGCCCGCCCCACTGGTAGTCCTTCAATCCCTCGGTATTCATACCGGGAATATCCATAGGCTCATTCGAGAATTCCCGTTCAGCGAAGCCCCTGAATTTTCTGTTGTACAGGTCTTCGGCTATTTCGCGGTATTCCGGCGATGCGCAAAGCCAGTCTTTGAACTCCACGTTCAGGTCATCAATGATGTGCTTATCGTCTTTTCTCAGGCCGGTGCGGTTCAGGTACTTATCGAGGTGCGATTGCTCGCCATATCCATTTCCACCGGTGATCGCGTAAACGCCATCTTCGAACGTAACAACCACCGGGGGTAACTCTTTCTGCCACTTATTGCCGTTCTGGTTTCTTGATGTCAGGAATGCAGACAAAATTGACGTTGGCAAGAAAGCCGAGTTCACCTGGATAAATGCATCCTCCAATGAGACAGGAGCGATTGTTTCTGTCAGCATAGTTACTTGCTGTTCCAGCTTCTTGCGTTGCTCAGGTGCCAATCCCTCGCCAGACAGCGCCGCCTTCGCGAAATCTGCCTTAGCCCACAGATCGCCGGACAGGTAGATGTCTTTTGTTGTCCATTCGCCAGTCACTGGGTCAATGGCGTACTTCGGGGATCCATAAAGCTGGTCTAGCGCCTCTTCTCTATCTAGCTCCGCCGCCTTTGCCAGCCTGTCTACACCAACAGTCTCATGGTCATTAAGTAATGACTGAACCGTGGCCTCAAATGAGCCCATCTGCTGTTTAGCCACCTTGCCAGTTACCGCATCGGAGAGTTCGCCATTCGATTTAACCGCACCGATCAACCGGTACAGCGCCTTGTCCTGCTGCGCACCAAGTAATACGTCCTTGTTCTTCGATGGAATACCGTGCGCCTCAACCCATTCACGCAAGTCTTTTTCGAGGGCAGGACGATCAACGGCAGTCATGCCATCCATCAGCGCATCAATCCGCGCGGCGATGTCTTGCCCTTGTTTCAACGCTTCCGATTGCAGCACCTCGTCAATACGATGCCAACGTGGCGGATTACCCTGCAGCACATAAACTACGCCGTCCACCGTCTTGGTATCACCAACCTTTGAAGTGTCAGCATATGGGCGATTCATTGCACCGCCCATCACCATAGAACGTGCTTTCTCGTCACCACCAACAGCGGTCAGAATGTCAGTTACAGCCGGAATTTCCTTGCCGTCTTCCGGTGAAAACTCAGCGAGCGCTTCTGGCACGCCACTCATGGAACCTTCGACAGTAATGTCCGCACCCATACCGGCTTTTGCGCGCCAACCATCACCCATCTTGCCCAACACATTCTCCGCACCACGCCCGGTGAAGTATTTGCCCGCAAGGAACTCTTCGTCCCAGACGCCAAGTGCTTTTAAGTGATCTTGCTTGACTGCGGAAGATGACAGCGCACCGGCCACATCATCTGGAAACTTGCGGAACCACACCACGTCGGTTGTCACCTCAGTATGCGAATGCTCGAATGCAGTATTCGGCATACGCTGAGCACCAAGGAACTGCCCCTTGCGCAATAGCGCCTCACGCAACTTGCGATTTGTGCGCGAATCCATGATGCCAGTCGGCACGATCAGGCCGACAATACCGCCAGCCTTGCACTTATCCATCGCCGTGTCGCAGAAATACGCATCCGCCGTTTTCAAATTAGGCTTGTCGTCCTTAATCAGCGACCCGCGTAGTCCAAATGGCACATTGCCCAGCACGCCGTCATATTGACGCTCATCCTGAGTAGCGAATCGCTCGAGGCTGGCATTTGCAATCTCATGGCGATCACCATGCAGCGCTTTGGCTATTTTGGCCGATGTCTCGTCCATTTCAACGCCGGTCACTTTAGAATCTGCCGGCGCGGTATGCAAAAACACACCGGGGCCGCAGGATGGCTCAAGCACTTCACCCTTCACGCCGAGACGCTGCGCGACCAACCACATGGCACTTGCCACTTCGGGCAAGGTGTAGAACTCATTCAGAGAATCGCCACAGCCGCCATTGCCTGAGTATTGGCGCAGAATCGCTTTGTCTTCGTCTGAGTATTCTCCCCCACGGGCTACGATAGCGGCGGCTTGCGTATTCAGGTCACGGCGGGCTTGCTTGCTGATGCCGGCCTGCACCCCAAAAGGAAGCGATGCGTCAACATTGCCAACCTGGACAGATGCAAGATTAGAAATCCGCGCATCCTCGGCGGCCATTGCATCCGGCGTGCCGTCAGTTCGGCGCTCTAACAGGCGCTCGTAGCGGCTTTTCGACTCTTTTGCTACGGTTTTTTGTGGATTCTCTGCGGTAACAGGCTTCGAAATAGCAACTTCACCGGGCTTGAGGTGCTTTTCGCGGATGAACCAGCCGCCCAATTTCTTGAATGTGTAGGGGTCAATCTCCATCGCCTGATCTTTGGTCAGATCAGTACGCACAATCCCGCGCAAAGTCTTACCCCTGCCTGTGATGTGCTCAACAATAGCGTGCGGAACAACGATGTCCCCGGCATGGCTAGGCGCTACATGTTCGTTTTCTGCTTTTTTTTCGACATGTTTTTCCGATGTGTCGATTGAATCAACATGTTTTGGCGGTGCTGCGAATAGATCAGCTTGCGGCGCTGGCTCCGGCTTTATGTTGTCGAACATCGCCGCGACTTCAACAACAGACTTTCCGCCCAGCTTTCCCATTTCCTCAAAAATGCGCTGCTGTTGGCCGTCAGTCATTCCAGACATGAGGTGTGCGAGGTTGCCTAGCCCGCCATGCTTGATGATGAAAGCCTCTAGGCGTGCTGAATGCTTGTCCTTCTGGGGCTCTTCTGAGTTACCGAATAAATCTGGCTGCGCAGGCTTTTCAATGCGTACCTTCTGAATTCGAGTGTGTGCCTGCGTAAAATGCCCGCGCTTATCTACCGATGCGCCGACCTGCACGGGCATCTCGATCAACTGGAATTGCTCTGACTTGAAGAATAGGCACCGAACGGCACCGAGACGCGAGAATAGGGTTTGCATGGTGTCACCATCTAAGGGGTTCCCCTTATGGTGACATCACGACATAGCGGTTATAACTTGGAGATGATTTGTTCGTATTCGCGGACAATCGCACTCGCTGGTGCTATTTGCCTCTCGGTGAAAATTTCAGCCAGGCTACGGTAATACCACAGCGTTTCATCCTGACTCGCCGTGAATCGGTCAAATACCGATGCGCCGACCTCGACTAGATCAAGGTGGATAGACTGGATGTTGTGCAATTTGTCACAGGCCGAAACCAGCAGTGCATCGTCAGGCGTTTCTACCAAATGCGCCAAGTATGCCTCCTTGCGAACGCGCCACGGTGCTTTCTTCCCTGTTTTGGCATCCGGCGTACCATCAGTGCAGGCGCGAACGATAGACAATACGCGATCACCGAATTCCGCGATACGCACGGCCCACCCTTCGCCAGCATCTTCGAGAACATCATGCAGCAACGCGCCAATTTGCTGATCTTCATCGCCTCCATAGCGAGCTACCAGCGCAGCGACCGCGACGGGGTGAGTGATATATGGGATGCCAGTGCCTTTGCGCTCTTGCCCTTCGTGGGCTTCGGCAGCAACGGCTAACGCTTTTGTGAATCTTGGGGTCATTGTGTGCTTCCAGAAATGCGAAGCCGCCCGAAGGCGGCTTTGTTATGCGGGTTGAGCTTGCTTTTGGCTTTCTGCGATAGCCTGCTTGATATAGTCAGGCGCTGAATCTTGGGCATCCTGCAATCTTGCCTGCTTTTCTTTCAAATACTCAGGCGAAGAATCGCAATCGCTTCTAATTTCGCTGTACCCATCACCGCCATACTCGGGGGCTTTGCCGCCGCAGTAGTTCTTGGGATCCAGTTTTTTGCCGCTCATTGTTTTACCCTCCACACCACAATCATACTCTTCAGCAACGACTTGCGCAAAATCTCCTTGCTCTTCATGGCGGGCTCACCACTTTGCGAAATCAGAATTGGTTTTTCACCCTTTGCCACGTTGTTGTCTCTGAAAGACCATGCATCAACCATCTTCCTGACTTGATCGAACGCGGCCTCATTAGTGGTGTTCGACAGCACAATTTCAGGCGGCACAAAGCGGCCAGACTCTCCGCCATCGAGGAATCGTTTCACTGCGCGCTTACCCGCCTCCTGTCTTGGCAGGTGCATGTAGTGCGCTTCCGTCCGGTACCCAGACTTCTTGAATTTCTCGACATCGGCAATGGCCGACTTGGCTGTTTTCATGGTTTTGTCCAAAACCACGTTCAACCCCATGATGCGGGCGAAGTCTGCGACATGATCGAAAAGCTCGCCGGATTCCTCATGTACCTGGTGCGCATTCCATCCTTCATACTCTGGGAGCATCGACTTGATGTGATCGGCATCTAGCACAATACAGCGATCAGGCTCGTACACTTCGCCCTTGAATGAAGACTTGCCAGAACCGCCTCGACCACCAAGGATAATGAAAGCTGGCTGTTCGCCCTGCGGAGGGCGTGCCGCTTTGATTCTTTCGGGTGACAGCAAGCCCGGTATTTTTACGTCCTTGCCATTTTCATCCTTGCCCATCACGCCGTCGTACAAGATTTTCCGGTGAAGTTCCTGCCGCTCCGGCGTCCACTTGCCATCGGTCATGAACTTATCAAGCGTTTCCTCAATGTTTTTCAGCCGATCTTGAGCCGCTGCAATCTTCTCTTTCGTGTCGGATGGGAACTCAGCGATGATACTTTCCGGCGAAACGTCAGCCTGATCGTGCGACTTTGCATAGTCGGTGGCATTGAATGACTCAGCCGGAATCGGCTCTTGCTTGCCAAGCACAACCGGCTTTTTAGATTCATCATTTTTGGGCGGCTCTTCGCCTTCCGCAACTGGCTTTCCGTTTTCGCCGGGCGGTTTCTTTCCGCCACCGTCGCCGCGATCAGCCTTGAATCCGGTCACTTCATGCCAATGCACGTTATGCAATCGGCCAGATGCATCCTCTACCTGAGTTCCATCCTTGCCGATTGCTTTCACCTTGCCGCCACCGGAAAACTCGCCAGCCTTGAAATGGATTGTGTCACCCTCTTCGATATTGTGTGTTCCGTAGCCATGTGCAGAACCGCGAACGTCCTCGGCGTCGTGCGCCGTCGGTTCCTGTGGTGGCTGTTTGGCAGACGGGCGCGCAGCGGGCGCTGCCTGCATCTGTTTCATTCGCTTATCGTCATGTTCTTCAACGACAGTGCCATCCTTACGGGTGTATTGCTTGACGTGTGATTTCAGGAAAAGAATGCGCGGATTGGCTGATTTCACCATAACACGCGGTTTCGATGCTTGAAGAAGCTGATCTTGCACGCTGACTATCAGACTGCGTGTACTTTTTGTTTTATGGGACGGAATGGCAAAGCCTGCGCGCAACAGAACCTCTCTCGCCCTTTCGTAATCCATGTAGGTTAGCTGGTCAATTGCAGACCGCAGATCGCCATAATTCAAATAGTCGCGCAATTCATCCGCATCTTGTTTTGCCGAACGCTCACCGGCCTTAATTTCAGACTTCGTTTCGCCGCTAAACATATCCGGCGTGTAGTCTTCCGGCCTTTCCAAGGCTGCAACTGGAATATCTCGCTTTGGAGATGGCGGAACATTACGCGCAAACATATCGGCAGTTCGATCATCGTCTGCACGGCTAGTGCGCCTATTGAAATGCGCAGGCACAAACACGCCTTTCTTCGTTACATAGGCGCTGACATGCGACTTGAAAAATAAGATTTTCGTTTCCATTGTTTTATTGTCCCGTCACGATCAAAAAAGCGACTCATTAGCTTGGGACACCTTGCGCTGATGCAAGAATGCCGCCAAACCAGTGTCATCAAGCCCCTCGAATGAACTGCTCATCAACTCGCGCAAGGCGTATTTTGTTTTCAGACGCTCCCGCGCATTGCGCTCACTTGGGTGATCGGCGACCAAATCCATGAGCTCTACATCATTCTTTTGCCCAATGCGGTGAATTCGTCCCGCCCTTTGCGCATGTGTCATGGCCGTCATGGGACTGTCAAACTGCGTCAGCCACTGGCCTGACTGCAAGTTCGCCCCGGTTGCCCCAGCATCCGATGCAACCATGATGTCGTGCGTGCGGTCGCCCTTATCAGGATTGAACCCGCGAATCTTGGCTGATTTATCGACGGATGAATCGGCCCCAGTCAGCGTCATGACGCGGTGTCCATCTTTTTCGAGACGCGCTTTGATGTTCTGCACCGCCTCCAATGAGTGCGCGAATACCACGCCCGGCTTTCCCTTGCGCTCATTGGCGATGCTGGCAAGAGCATCAATCTTGGCCGAATCAGGGCTCGAATCAAGAATTGCCCGGACAGCAGAGCCCTTGATGATGCCGATGCTGGACGATAGCTCTTTGGCAATCGCCTCGTGCTCAGACTCAGGCGCATCTTTGAAGTGCTCAGGTGAGATTGCTTTCATCGCCTCGACATCAACCTTGCCCTCCATGCGCGCCATCCGCACGCGACCTAGATTCTTGTCCAGATCGGAAAGCGCCTTGATTTGGGATTCGGTTGGCTTTACTGCAATCTCTTTCTTGTCCGCACGTATCTTTGGTTCAATCTTGAATGGCAACACATGCCGGATAAGCTCGCGCTTCAACGCATCCTGCGCGCCTTGAGTATTCACGCCGTACCGGCGCATGAATGCCGCCGTGTCGCCGTAACGCTTGGGATCCATCTTTTTCATGATGTCAGCCGCCTCGGATAGGTCATTCTTGATGACATCGGCGGTGCTATGAATATAGAACTCGCTATTGGCAGACACAGAATCAACCACATTCGCCATTGCGGAATTCTCTTTTCCCGCACGATTGAGCGTGTTGTGCGCTTCATCGGCAGCCAGAAAGTCGTAATTGATACCCTCTTTTGCCATCACTCCCTTCATCCACGCGCTACGCTGCTCGGGCTGCATTGCCTCAAGACGCGCACTCATTGATGCCGCGTCAACGCCCGCATGTTGCGCGCCAAGGTGGAGCATGTCATCGCGGAAAGACTGGTGCGTCATAACCGTGAAGTGATGCTTAGGGTCTTTGTATGCGGCAATTCGCTCGTCGCGCGAAGCGCCCGGCTCACAGTGCCAGCTATATTTGCCAGGCTCCATGAAGCGCAGCGCCTCAGCGCCGATCTGCCCTTGAACAATTGACGGAACAAGGAATAGACCGCGCTTTGCCTTGCCTTGAGATTGCAGGTGCGAGAATGCCCCAAGCATCATTGCCGTTTTTCCGGCTCCGGTACCAGCCGCCAGCGCCACGCGCTTATTTTTCTCAATGATCTTGATCGCCCGTTGTCGCATCACCCCATCGGGGCCCGACATCGTTGGGCTGAACAATTTCAGCGGGCGTCCCGGCTTAAAGTTTTGCCCGACAACGGGCATCATTGCCGCAATGGTGCGCTCGGCAGCATGGCCTAACGTGTAACGTTCATCGGAAGATAGTGGTTTTTCAGCCTTGGCAGGCGTGTCGCCAAACATGTCAGGCTCTTGCTCGGTAGAGAAAAATCCCATTTGCGACTGGTTGAACGCTTCCTGCTCTTCCCTCGCGGCATCGAGCTTGTCACTCACACTACCGGCGGCATATTTCCCTTGGCTACGCTCGCGCAGGCCGTCGATCAATGCACGTTCTTTTGCTTCACGGGCTAACCTTGCCTTGGGGTCAACTGCGTCTAGGTGGTTCAAGTTGTTGCGCACCACTTGCCGCCCCAGCTTCAGCGGCGCGTTTGGATTGAGCTTGTTGTAATTCTCATGGAATGACTGCCCGACTTTCGAGCGGATTAAATCTTGCACCGACGCATAGGCATTTTCGTGCCCGTGCATGGCATCGGCATACTTCGCCCACGTCAGGGAAGATGCATTCACCTCTTCTGCCAGAGCGTCACGCTGGGATTTCCATGCCTGCCATTCTGGGTTTGAGGTTGTTTCGCCAAACATATCCCGAACTTCTTTTTCAGGCTCAATGTGCGCCATGCCGTCAAGGCGCTCGCGCAATATCTCGGCCTCGTCACTCTCATGGGCCACATTGGCATGAAAGAACTTGCGCAATGTCTGTTGATCGTCGGTTGTGAGTTCGCCAATCGGCTTGTATGCGGCTATACCTTCCGGGGTATCGGATAACGCGCGGTGTAGCGCATCTTGTGCCACGGCATCAGATTCGAAGTTTTGCCGCTGTATGGTCGCGATCTTTCCGCCGTACTCACGCTGCACAAAGCTATCGGCATAGTCATTGAACACGCCAGCCAAGTCTTCATTCCGCAGTAGCTTGCCGTCCTTGTCAGTACGAGCCGCGACTTCATCCAGTGCTTCGCGATAGGCTTCCGTATTACCCGACTTCTGAAAAAAGTCTGCCGACTGCAAGTCTTCAACTATCGCATCAGGCGAATCGCCATCCGCCGCACGACCGCCGATGTAATCCCTGATTGATTGCCGCATATCGCCTGATGGCTTGAACGGTCTGGCAAGTGTCGCGGCCACGCCGGGCTTTAAGTCCAACGCCAAGTCTGGCCGCTTCGCAAATCCTTGCGGCAACCAGTCATCCTCATCATGCTCACCGTTAAGGATGGCGAGCGTATTTCGCGTGCGGTCAAGCTCTTCGCGATCAACTGGCTTTGCCAGGCGGTCTAATCCGTCCGGCGTAATGGTCAACACCTGATTGCCGGCCACCCGGTCTATTGAGTAATCGCCACGCTGCAATCCGATGGCGCGCACCTGCCTAATTGCATCTTCGTCAGATACCTTGCCAAGCGGCACTTCCATCGACTTATCGGAGCGCCCGCCCTTGAGCGCCGTGACCAGCGCCGCATTGGCTTCCATTTCGCCCAGCGCCGTCCCGAGTATCTTGTGCGCCTGTTCAACAGCCGCTTTTCGACGATGTAGCAACTCTCGCGCCGCTTCAAAATCAGCGCCGTGACTGGCTTCTCCAAGCCCGATTTCCTTCGCAGCATCGTGCAACTCTTGCGCTTCCTGCATGGCCTCTTTCGAGGTTTCCATGTAGTGATGCAGGTGAAAATCTTCCATGCCAGACGTCAACTTGTCCATTTCATCGGCTGGTAGATCGGCGTGTAAGCGGCGCGCCAATACCTGCGCCGCCCCCTCAACACCAAGCACATCGACAACAGAGCGGTCTATCAGCGCAGCGCCACCAGCAGTAAGCGCCAAGGCGTTGATCGAGTTGAATGCGCCAGCACCGATATGTCGGCGCATTGCCTTTTCTGGCTCGTCCGCCTCTTTGTCTATCGTGGACAGGAATGCCTTGGTGCGGATGGTGCGCAAGTCATTCTCAATATCGGCCTGAATGTCAGAATCTTCCGGTGCGGACACCTCAAGGTTGTACGCCTTGACCTCTTTTGCCTCGTCAATGTCTTTGTTCGCTGCTTGAGCGGCCTTTTGCACCGCCTTCCATTCCTTTTGAGCTTTGATGAGCTCAACCGCATCTGATGCGGATGCCAGCGTAGCTTTGATGCTTGATGCTATCGGTTCACGAATCGTCTCAAGCTCAGACTTGATCTGCCGGGCAGTATCGCCACGCGCTTTAATCGCAGATCGTTGCGCCTCCGACATGATCGACTGCCTTGATTCTTTCTTCCCGGCAGCCTCTTGCTGAATTTCCTCTTGCGTTGCCCCGTTGGCGGCAGCACGTTCCGCGTAGTGCGCTGAGAATCCAAGCCCGCTCATGCTCTGAGGGTGCGCATCATCCAAGTCTGAAATATTGAGTTTGGCAGAATCTGAATGCTCATTCGGCTCAACCGATACGCCGCCCGCCTCTTCGCGCGCCATCGCGTCAGTCAGCAAGTTCTGATGCTGTAACTCGACAGCCGCATTAGCCCGTTTCAGTAGTTCGCTATGGTGGCGGTGTTCAATCTTTTGCTTTGTGGCATCGGATACGTTTTCAGGTATCTTGGGCTCAAGGTCTTCCGCCTTCCACCCCATCTTGTCGGCAACTTTTTGCACGAAAGCCTTGTCGGCCATTCGCCTTTGCGACTGCACGGACTCGCGCGCCTGTTTTTTGCCGTGATCGATACCCAGTTCTTTATCTCGCGCACGCTGTTGTTTTTTCGCATCGCGCTTAGTCTTTGCGCTTTCCGCTGCGTGCTCTTTGTAGCTGGACTCTGGTTTAAGCCCGCGCAACTTGAGGTAGTTCAGCTTGCCGCCGGCCCCGCCGATGACGTGAAATACTCCCGAGCCATGCTGCGCCTCCTGCACCATCACGGGCACACCAGTCGAGCCAGCGCCGTTTGGGTGAACAGTGATCCAGCGTTGACCAGGCGCAAGCGCCTTAACCAGAAGGTCATCATCAACGAATGAAAACTGCGCACCAGTAAGTTCGTGGCGATTGCCATTTGGGAAAATCAGGCTGATCGACTTAATCATCCGCCCATTAGCAGCCTTCGCTTTTTCGACAAAGGCATCCACTGGAATGGCGGTGATCGGCCCAAGGAAACGCGGGTCATCATAGTGCTTGAGATAAGCGGCGCGGGCATCATCTTCCGATGCAAAGTTCAACATGCACTTGTCTTCATCGTAGTGCGCCCAGTCGCCATACTTGCGCTGATGCACCACATAGACTGTATCGGCATTCTCATCAGGGCCGATGTACACATCAACCTGATCACCATCGCTTCCCTCGGTCGAATTGATGTACCCGTATGCGAAAAGCATCTTGGTTTTCCAGCCATTACCTTTGCGGATAGATCCGGGCTCGTTTTCAATCGAGATAGTCAGCCCGTGCCATGCCATCTTTCGCTTGGCATAGTTTCCGGCCTCGGCCTGCGCTGGAGTAGGAGTCTCTGTTAATTCACCCCCATCTATCGCCTTGACCAATTCGGCCAAATAGCGGATAGTGTCGTCTTGGGGCCAGCCAATACCTGTGTGTGCCCCGCCAAGCTCGAAAGAGCCTGCCAATGGCGTGCAGTGCAAATTGGTAAACATGGTGGAATCATCGGTTTGCAATGATGATTCAAACGAAGCCCCAACAGACTTCCTGATTGGGGATTCGACTTTTTTGACTTCAATTCCACGCATCTTGGCTGGCCTGTATCCTCCCTTATCAGATGGCGCAGTTAATCTCTTGAATTCATCGTGTGGCCAATAATGATATGAGCGGAAGCGATACTCTTTTTCGTCAGGACGCCATTCCAAAACAACCACATCGTGATCGCCATGCACAACACGTTCTATAAATAAATCTCTTGAACCGTTTTCAAGCACAACACCAGGGTTAGCCAGCGTATCAATGATCGCGCTCATACGCTGTGCGCGCTCAGGCCAAAATACGCGCTTTTCATTTACCGTCTTTGTATAAGCGTGCCATTGGTTATCATTCATATTAACCCTGACACGACGCAAGCCGCCTTTACGCTTAATAACTATCGACCAATTACCGGCAATATGATCGGCGTAATACTGCTTCGCTTCAGACAATGATTGAATATGAGAAGAAGGAGGCAACCATGCTGAATAATCGCCATCAACAGGGGCTGATATAAACCTGCCAGTTGTTTTGGCGTGGTATGGATTGCCTTGAGATTTGGCAAGCGTAAGAGAATCGAAGTCGGTAGCATTCATGCCGCCCATAGTGAAGTCACGACACTGGCTAGGTTGCGCCAACAAAGTCCCTGAAAAATTCACCTCTTACCCAATGCGCGCGGTGTTTTTCCATTATATCGGCCTCATACCGTCCGGCATCATTTACCTGGCACTTCAATAGCAGTTGCCCAGATTGCCCGAACTGATTTGTAAAATGGCGGAACCTATCGTTATGATCCTCGCTTGTCGTGCTCCCGAACTTCAATAGTCCGTTGCTCATTTTTGCGATGTAAAACCATCCAGGCTTCCCAGAGGTTTTACCGCTCTTCGCCAATTTGATGTTTGTTGCTGGGCTTGCTCTATATTTGCGGGTCAACCCGTCCGACATTTTCTTGCAGTGCTCTTGCGTCATTTTTCGCTTTGACCACGGAGCATTTCCGTTTTGTTGCCACGCGCTGATTCGCCCTCGCGTTTCTTCGGAGACTTCCCTTCCGGTCATGCGGATACGCGTCTTCTCTATCGCGCAACACATCAACCCCTTGCCATCAGAGATTATGCCTCTTGCCATAACCTCGAAGGTTTTGCCGTGAGCTGGACATTTAACGGTGATTTTATTGTCTGTTCCGCGATATTCGCCAACCAACTCATAACCCAGCGCGGCAATGCGCTTCCGCACTTCCTCAACAGTCAATGCCGAGCTCTCAATGCCACAGCATTTCATGCCCTGCCCACGGAATATATTGGCTGGCATTACTTCATCCACAAAGCCATGGCGCTTGCATTCGACAGCAACTTTGGTATGCGCATTCTTGTAGCTGGCACGCAACACAAACCCATGCGCCACGAACCTCGCTTCAGCCTCGAATTGCGTCAATTTTTTACCGGCTGCCATGCCTATCCTTTCTTTTTGGCAAAATGCTCTTTTAGCCACTCCGAGAACTTGGGGTCGTCGTTTGGTTTCGCCGATGCAACCTCGACAAACCGCCCCCTGCAATGCGGGTGTATTGCCCCTGGAACAATCTTTGCCAATTCAGAATCGCCACGCTTAACCAACTGACCGCCAACTCGCCTATACGGGGATGATGAACGGGTGTGATTATCCTTGCCAGACCAGACCTCAGTATCCCAGTTTTTATTGGGCTTGTCAGGCGGCACAACCGTCATGATTGTGCCATCGATCTTGCGGCAGAAGTCACACGCACCGGCATATTGCTCCATGCGTTTTACCTTCGTTCCCGCTTTGAGCGAACCGATGAACCCGTTTCCGCTCATGTTGGCGGCCTCGGTGAGCGCAATTCTGCGCCAATCCTTGTTGAGTACAGCGAATTCGTCCAGCAACTTTCCTTCCAAGTTGCGCTTCGCCATTGCCGACGGCACGCCTTCGAACTCTTCTTTCTTCCAGTTGACCACCGCAAGCTTCATTCTGACGCGCGACGACTCAGTTACGTTCGCCACATACTGACAGCAACGGTGTTGCCCAAAGTCTATGGCGGCCTTTTGCGCCGATGTCATGCCGAAATCGCGTTGGATTATATTGAGATCAACAGGCATTTTCGCCGCCGCTGCGCCAGCCGCGACCGCCGCCATTTCCGGCATGTGCTTTTGAACCCGCCCCATCATGGATGCGCGAGTGACTTGCCACTTGGCATCGTCCATCATCACATCCTGGGGAAGGTATTTCTGGACAAGGTAATCGACGACCATCATCCAGTCATCAAGGGTAAATACCTCCGGTGGGAGCGCTTCAAGGTACAGCTTGGCACCTTCAAGCTCATCTTTTCCCCAGCGGACAAACATCTTTGGCTTGGGAACAGGTGTTTTGCTCGGCTTGTGAAAGCCGCCCTTAATCCACTTCATCAGCTCGGCGAGAATCTTGCCAAGGCGATCTAGCCCGAACGATGTCCACTTCTCGATGAGATCACGAATAAATGGCGACTCATGAGGACGCCAAATGTCGTGGTCATCATCATGCAGCGCCTTGTGCATGTCTTCCAGAACAGAATCAGATGCGCAGCAGGACAGCGGGCCGATGTCGATAAGCAGAGGGGTTCTATTCATGTGGCCGTGGCAGCGTCATCAATTAAACTCATCCCACGCCACGGAAATCATCAAGCGCCTATTGTTCGTAGTAACCGATGCCGCGTGCCAGATCACCACACCTTCACCAGGTCGCAGAATAATCTCTTCGTGTTCCGATGTGACGTTAAAAGTATCAACCAACGGGTTCCGGCTCCCACCGGCGCCGACTGCCGAATCCATTGTTTGATAAAAATTCGCATCAATAGTAGCACCCAGCGACGCCACCGCAGTAGCCCAGGCATCAGCTACCTCGCCTTGATTGGTATTGAAGGTAGAGTCGAGACTGGCCGGAGTTATCAGCGCGCTGCTATTGATACCAGTGAAAGTAAAGCGGCTTAGACGTAACTCTCCGACCGCTTGATCTATCGCCGTTGCCGCAAACTGAGAGCGTATCTTGATGTTGGAAATTTGCATCTTAATCGTTGATGCCACAGGGTTGTATAACCATAGGAACCCGGTCGTAATTCCATCTTGCGCAGCAATTGGTACGATTGCCACAGGGGATTGCGCCTTGAATACGCCAACAATATCCCGTTTATCAACGACTACGACCATATCCTCGTGTACGGTATTCGCGCCAATCACTCGCGTCTGTGTACGTTTCATTTTTCCGCTATGCCATCTGTCTTCGGGGAGTTGTGTTTGGCTTGCAACTGGGGCGGTCATAATTTACTCCTGTTCGTTTGTTTAAAGTATTGAAATATCTTGCGGCTTGCGCGCCTCGGTAAGCGCAGCGATCAGAGCTTGATGCATGGCGGCCATGTCGCCATTTTTCTCGCTCATCATGGCAATGGCAGCGCACAATCCCTGAAACTGTGCGGCCTGACTGTCTTTGAGCTGGGCAATCGCGACCACAACATCGGTTGCCATTGCGGCCTGAGCACGAATCACCGCATCCAGTAAATTGCTCATGGTGCGCAGAGTTTCATTCAACGGGTGATTTTCTGGCGTGACTGGAACAGCAGGAACGCTAATCAGTGCCTTTTCTAGAGTTTCGGCATCGTCACTAGCGCCAAGATCATAATCCTCAATCTTGCCTCGCACGAAAACCCGCTTGCCGTTCTCGTCTTCCATGATCGAGCCGTCTTCACCGCGATCAACGATAGTCATCTTGCGCTCAGCCCGAGCCCGGTGCGCGATGTAACCGCCCCACTCGACTTGATGCTCGCCGCCACCGTCAGCATCAACAAGCATTCCATGCTTACCGATACCGGCCACCACGCCATGATGCGGGCCGCCATGTTCAGGATGCTTGTAATAAATGGAATCACCGGTCAGGACGCTTGGCTTGTTCGGCTCTTCGGCATCAGGCTTGATGCTGGTTACGGGCTTCAAATTCTTCATAGGTCGCCCAAGCGGTAGATCACTGTCTCGCGCGTGCCGAAATCAAGCGGCTCATCGGCTACCGGGAACGACTTCGCGAGCGGCTTCTTTTGCTTTTCGTCGTCAGATTCCCCAGCATCGCCATCAGCAGCTTGCTCGGGAGCTTTCCCTTGTTGATCGTCACTGCCGCCCTGCTTGTCGTCATTCCCACCGGCATCATTGCCTCCTTGCTGCCCAAAATCCTCGCCCTTGTCCTTGCCGCCAAATCCTTCCGGCACATCCTTGCCCCGCTGCTCTTCACCGCTTGGCTGCGCTTGCCCGCCAAAGTCTTTGGGTTGCTCTTGCTGCATCAATGCTTGCCACGGCCCAACCAGTGAAGGATTCAACGGTGCATCGCCCAATGGGCCATCCATCTTGTCGTAACCCTCTTCGGCGCGCATTTCGTTCACAGTGAGAATCTTGCCGGCGCGCTCTTCTTTGACCTTCGCATCCTCTTCATCGAGGCCAGCCCAGCGGAACACGTACTTGTCCGAAAAGTCGCAAGTGATGTAGTCAGTGAAGAGGTTTTCAAAATAGGACAGCAGCGGGCGCAAGCCCTTGTCCTTGGAATCTGCCAGCTTTTCAGCGGTATCAGAGCCGTTCAATGGCGAGGAATTGCCGCCCGAGAACGAATCGAAGTTGATTTCGCTTGGGCTCATGCCATAAATGGCGCAGATCAATGAGGATAAAAACGTCATCCACTTGCTAAAGTGCATTTCGTCGTAATCGACGCCAAACTTCTCGAACGATGCCTTGCTTTCCTGATCTTTGGACACCAGCACCGGCACAGACCATTGGCTATTCACGCCCTTGACCATCGAATTCCAGTAACGGCGGAATGCAACCAAGTCTTCTTGCGTGTAGTCACCAGACAGATGCAGCACGCCCTTGGGGATGGCGTTTTTATCGAATCCGGTGATGTTGTGCGTCATGGCATTCAGGAAGCCAGTTACAACGCGCACCAGCAACTCGGTTTCACCCAGCCCATACCCGCCGACAATGATGTCAGAGCGCGGATTGCGCGGCTCATAGATCAGATCGTCGTAGGTGTACGCAGTTTTGACCGTTCCCATCACTACCTGCAGCGCGAAAATGTCATCATCGCCCTTGTACCCACCCTCGGGCGTTAGACGAATCGTTGCACCGTCAACCATAGCCAAGCCATCTATGCCGCGGCTACGATCACGCTTCATTTCTGTCTCAATCGCGCACGAATCCATCACGAGAGAATCACGCACCGCCTTACCCATCATCCCGGAGAAGCTATCGCGGCGCAGTGTCTTGCGAGCGCGTGGGTTGAATTCCCAGCCGCAATTCGAGAAAAAGCGGTTGAGCATCTTGATAGATTCTTGCTCGCTTTGGCTTATTTGGTGGTCTTTGTCGATATGCTTGACGGCGAATCCCAGTCCAGTGCCGCCTTCCTGCACGCGGCAAAAGCGTTGCACCTGGCGGATTCTGGTCATTATTACGGCATTCAGCACAGGGGTTTGGTCAACCATCCCACGCAGCGCGTCAAAACTCATTGACGCAGGCTTTTCCCAATACTCGCCATGCATTCCCAGTTGCCGATCATCTAGCTTGACCGATTGCACACCGGGCTTGCCTTGATTCTTACCGGGGAATGGAACGATGTTTTGGGAGATCGACTTGTTCATGTCGGCGAATTCCATGATTTGCCCGATGGTTTCCATCGACAAAACACTAGTCGGCATGGCCGCCTGCTGCAATTCTGCGAGCGCGTCAGTACGCTCGCCTTGCGGTGCATTCGGGTCAAAGGCTACTTTGCGGGCAATATCACTCATGCCCGCATTGTCGCGTCACGACAATTTAGCAGGGCTTTACAGGGGAATACAGATCAACAGTTACGAATACTACTTGGCAATAAACATTCCACAACCCACATCATTCTCTCCTACCTGCATCCCGAAATTCTCGCCACACAATTTGGTTTCACGGTCGAATGCCGAACAGCGCCCACATGTGCCAAGTGCGGATATTTCAGCCGCGACATTCGCCGCCACCTTGTTTGCGTCTGGAATGAAGATTTCAGAAGGATTGCGCCCGATCAGCAGACCGAACGCCCGAGACAGTCCGTCCACCTGATCGTCATACGTGCCATTGGGGAACACTCTAAGTTCAGCTATCAGCGCATCGTTCCACGGCGCTTTCAGCATAAGCACATTGCCGACGTTCACCTGACTTGCCAAAGGCTCAGCGCGCGTTTCCTTGCTACCCGTTTCCGTGGATGAATGGACGCGGTACCCGACAAGCTGCCGTATCAGGTATTTCACCTGAGTTACACCGGCCTGTCCTGGGTCTTGCGGGATGGATTGCTTGCACTCGTACCCGTCGCGCTTCGCAGCATTGGACAAAGCCTTATCGCGATCATCCGGCCCAACTCGAATCCGCACCATATCGCCGATAAGCAACCGGCCATCGCCAAGTTTCCCCAGCTTAGCGCCCGCAGTCCAGTCACCAGATGTTGTGCTGGCAAAGTCCCACCCGCGCACCCATTCAATCGACTCAATCGGCAACGCATCAATTATCTGGATGTTGTCAGGCTTGAATAGATCACCCTCAAGCGGAGATGGCCGCTGCTGATACAAGGCATTCCATGTGCGCTGATTCTGTTCGAACTGCGCCCAGTGTTTACGGTCAAACCATTCCGGCCACAGGTATTCGCCAATCTTGCGTCCAAGTGGGTCATTTGCGACTTCGCACTTCGCTTGCAGGCAGATAATTTCCCACTCGTTGCCATCTTTGCAGAGGATCTTGCCACTTTCCCCATTCCAGCCATCGGGAAGGATGCGACCGGACAAATCGTCTTCGTGCCACCGTGTCTGAATGATAACAATCCATCCGCCAGGTATGAGGCGGGTTTTTAGGTCATCTTCGTATGCATCCCACGTCTTTTGCCGGATAGTTTCGGAATTGGCCTGCTCGCGCCCCTTGATCGGGTCATCGATGATGATGCCGTGCGCACGATTACCCGTGATGCCAGACAAAATACCGCACGCCATGTACTCGCTGCCATTGGTCAAGGCAAATTCATGGGCGGCCTGCGACTCATTGGCCAACCCTGCGCCAAAAATCCCCTTGTAGCGCCGCTGCTTGATGATCGAACGGGTACGGCGGCCCATCTTCCGCGCCAGATCATCGCCATAACTGGCAAGAATCAGTTTGCGGTTTGGCTTCTTGCCAAGAAATCGCGAGGGGAATACCACAGAGGCATAGGTACTCTTAGCCGAGCCCGGCGGCATAAACACCATCATGCGACCGTGCGGCGTCTCGCTGACCTCTTCCAGCTTGGTCAGTAGCAAGCGATGGTGGTGCGCCAGCGATGTTTCTACCGGCTTAAAACATTCCTCATCGGGGTCATCACCAACAGGTTTGCCGGGAACATCAATAGCCGTGACATAACTAAGGATGCTCTCTCTCGCCTTGCGACGGATAACAACCTCCTTAGCCGCGAGCGATTTCGAGTAGTTCATCGTCGGTCAGGTCTTGGATATGTCTTGGGTCGCTATTGCCGGGATTGTTCAGTGCGCCAGCCCCATTAGGCTTGGTAGTCAGAGTGAGGATGTCCATACCCATCTTGCCGGACTGGTTGACCGCCATAGATGCGGCAATCGCCCCTTTGACATCATCATCGGTAAGAGTTTGCAGCTTGGAAAGCTTCTCGTGCGTTCTCTCACTGATAAGCTTTGCCGTATTCGCCCCAGCCACAGCGGCGTCACTCAGGGATTCGGAAATCATCAATAACCGTTGTGCGAGGTTAAGCGCGGATATTTGCGCGGAAACGGGCAAACTCTTTTTTGCCTTTTCCACTTCAACTATTTGATTTGCAACTTTTTTGATCTGCGCGGATTGCGCGGATATTTTTTCGCGCACCGTGCTTTCACCCACACCAAATTCGCGCGCCAAAGAGCGCAGGCTTTCACCGTCAAGATGACGACGCCCGACCTCTTCCCATTGCTTTTCCGTCAGTTTTGATTTTCTACCCATGACCTACCATAGCCTCACGACTACGCTTCCTCCGACTCACCAAACAGATCATCACAATCTGAACGGCTCTTTTCCGCCTTGCGCGGGTTGTCCCTGCGTTCTTTGACCGCATCTTCATCCAGCATCACCACTATGGCGTGCGGGCTCATTGGGGAGCGCTCAGGGTTCTTGGCGCACTTTAGATACGACCTTGAGCCATTCGGGAAGCGATGCCCACAAAAGCACAGCTTGGATGCCCGCCACCCCACGGCGTCCACTTCGCAGTTAGGGCAGCGAATTCGCTTCTCCCCTTGCTTTGTGGTGTATTTTTCCAGCCGCCCGCTTCCGCAGGTTCTGCAAAGGTGATCTATTTTCTCGACATCCATGCGCTTACCTTCCTTACAGCAAGCGCATCTGCGCAAAAATATAATCGGGCACGCCTGGCGGCATGAATGAAATCGCAGCCTTGTGGCTTTTCCGTATCGGAGCCATCGCGGCCTCGGCGGTATCGGCAACAACGCCAATCTGGATTCTTCCGGCCTTGGCAACAAATACACCAACGGCATGGAGCGCCCGCGCATGGATGGGAGGCTTACCCTTGGCATTGCGCCCGAGCATGTATTCCCTCTCCCGGTTGTAGCAGGACACACAGATACGGGCATGAATCAGGCGCTTGTCAGTTCCGCCACACCGGCAGCACAGCTTTTGCGGCAGGCTATAGATGATTTGCTCACCCGCATGGGCCGCGCCAAGCTCACAGCCAGTACATACCGAACCAGAGCAGTTGCTCTTATGCCGCTTGTACTGAGCTGCGCAACTCGTCACCGATAGCGTGCCGCGCTGCTTTTCACAATTGAAGTACATGCCGGGCGCGTATTCAACGTTGAAATAAGACACTGCAATGACCATGACTCCCCCTTTTTAACCCGTTAAACGCCAAACCTCCGAACCCAGATGTCGCGACATGATGCACAGCACCACCGCCCGCCACTTGTATCCTCCCCACACTCACGGCACTCATACTCAAGCGGAATTTCTGTTGTTGCCGCTGCGTGCGCTTTGGCTATTTGCCGATCCCTCTCGTCTTGCTCGTACTTTTCTGCCGATTCAGCTTCGTCTGCCATCACAACCCCTTTTAAGTTTTCCGAATCTCAATGCCATGCAATAGCTTTACTCAAAAATCTCCCTATCCCAGCCACCGCCATTCTTTTTTGCCCTTGGCGTAACAGCCATAAAGCGGAATGGGTACATTTCAGCCGCCACTTTGATCTTGACTCGCGCATCGTCTTGCCAAAACCCTTTGACCTCATGCATTTCGAGCACACCAGTGCTAAACATCACAGCGAAGTCTGGCGAGTAAAAGCATCCGTCTGCAAGGCGCAGCTTCACACCCTCAAATCGATACCAGACAATCTCGCCGGCTGCTTTAAGCATTTCCAAGTGCAGCCTGTAAGCTGCCTCGGTCTTGTTCATTTCTCCCACCTTCAACCTACCGAGAGCCTGCATTTTTGTTAAAGCGCTCATTTCCCATGCCCTAGTGTTTGTTTTTTAGCCTCGGCCAACTTCTCGGCCCAAGCCTGCTCAACCAATGTTTTCACCCGATCTACCCGCTCCCTGCCGTATTTCTTCATCCACCATTCCAAATATCCAGCGCGCATCGTCTTGGTTGGCACATGTAAAACGAAGCGAGCAAGGCAACAATCTCGTCCAAAGTCGTAATTCCCATCATCTTTTGCACAAAATTCGCACTGGCTCATTACTCTTCAATCTCAGGTATCCAGCTTCGGGCAATATGCGCAGCCCCGACCAACTCAGCGCCATGCTTTGCGTGCTCGTCCAGTCCACCGTAATAGTCCATCGCCACGCCGATCTCGATCATTTCTTCGCTTAGCTCGCGCAGGCGCTTCACGATTTCAGCCTTTTGCGTAATCGGCTCTTTGAGGGCGACCATCCGGCCAGAGCCATCAACCTTCCACCACTGCACGCGTCCAAAGTTATCCACGGTAGCGCGCTGGTATGTCCCGTTTGCTTCCTTGCACTTCACCAAAATCACCCCGACCACTTCCATCCCGGACTGCTCAAGGGAGCGCAGCTTGGACGCGCAGACCGAAGTCATTGGTATCTTCTCGATCACGCCGCACTCCAATCTGTTCGTTTCTCGTGATTTTTCTCGGCCAATATCAGATTGCACTTCGCCATTAGCTCTTCCTCAGTTCCAAATGCGGCCTCAAATCTGCGTCTCCAAGGGTGCAAAGATGGGGTATGCGCCTTCCCGCCTTGATGATGCTCAAAACACAGCGGAAGCACTTTCATGTGCGCGCCTGGCTTTGTGCGTCCATCGACGTGATGAATCGAAACATGGTGATTGCGGATGCCCGATAGGCGACACGCTATACAGCCAACTTCGTTAGCCAGCCTCCCCCAATAATATTTTTCAGCTCGGGTGGGATTGCTCATTTTCTAAACCATCCATATTGAAGTGGCTCCGGCAATACGAAGAAATGCCGCATATTCGCCACGTTCACGATTTCTTTATCTTGCGGCAGCACTTCAATTGCGTACTGATCGCCCATGCCGAGCTGGCGCTTGATCTCCATTAGCTCATCCCAAGTAATTCCCTCTACCCATCCGCCAGCAGAATTCACTGCTGTTCTATTCACGGAAACACGCACAGCGCCACACTCATTGAATAGCTGGACAAGGAAGTCACGGCTCCGATAGGCGGCAAACAGCGTTGAATCATTCCTTGGAAAATCCCCAATCGGGACTTGAGCAAGCCTTACTGGCTGCTTAGCGTTGTCACGCTCAAGCTGGCGGCGCATCTCTCTGGTGATTACGCGCCCGTTCATGCGAACAACCTTTGCTGTGAATTCTCTTGCGCGTAGGTTTTGGCCGCGTGAGCTATGCGCGCCTCGGCGATCTCGACGTGCTCACTTTCCAGATCAATACCAATAAATCTAAATCCTTCGAGAATTGCGGCTTTTCCAGTGCTGCCGCTCCCCATAAACGGGTCGAGCACCACGCCGCCAGGCTGAGTAACCAAACGGCATAAATAGCGCATCAGGTCAGTTGGCTTTACGGTTGGGTGGTGATTAGCGCGCATAATCTTGCGATGCGGGTCTGATTCACTAAATCCGCGACCGCTATCATTCTTGATGCCAGCCTCTTTCAACTCAAAGCCAGCCAAACCTTCGTCTCTATCCTGCCGACTAGCTTTGGCGCAGTAAAAGAAACGGGCCGCGCTGCCAGAATCGCCGAACCCAGTTACCGGAATTCCGCCGGCGAACTGCCCAAAGACATTATTGTTATTGCCAGCCTTCACGCCACTGGGTTGACCGCTTGCAGTCACAGGGAATGCCGCGATTACATCTTCACTTCCATCGTGAATAAGATTTGCTGGCCAGCGCCCGATAGTGTCCGGCTGGTTGGCCTTATCTGAATCGTAGTTGTCTGGCAGTCCAGTTTGTGACGGACGACCATTAGCCTTACTTTTGTAGTCGCCATTCAGATCAACGCGGCAAGCACCAACATTGATTGCGCCAGTACCAAAGCGAAGCACGTTCTCGGCCACGGTTCCGATAAACGGCTTTCTGGCAACGACGATTGGCTCATGCGATGGTTTTAACGCTGTACCCCAGCCATCCCATTGCTTGGCTGCATCAGTTGCAGGCTCGGTTATCTCTTTCCACTTCATTTCCTCAATTGGCTCACTTCCAACGAGTTCGCCACCACCTCGGGCCGCACGGCATCCACCACGCACCATTTCGCCAGTGCCGATTCGCTCCGCGCCAGCCTGCTTGTCCATTTGCTTCGAGACATCCATTGATTTCGGGAATCCCGAGCCATAGACCCACATAATTTGGTCGCGGATCTCGAAACCGGCATCTTCAATTGCGCACGCCATGCGGTGATAGGTTCTACTTCCAGAAAAAGACAGCAGATGTCCACCCGGCTTTAATACGCGAAGCACCTCTTCCCAAAGCTCAATGCGATGCGCAATATCACCACCGTCCCATTCTTTGCCCATGAATCCGCGATCACCAATGCGCGCACGGCCATGCGGCGTGCTTGGCTTGTGTGATGCAGCATGTGGGCCACGCGATACCGATGTCAGGTGATACGGAGGGTCTGTAACGACAGAATCAACGCTGTTATCAGGCAATGACTTCATCACCTCAAGGCAGTCGCCATGCTTCAGAGACACGTTTTCAGAGCCAAATAAAATCATGCGAATCCCAGCACCCTTTCTACGACCGCATCCAACTCAGCGCGATCTTTGTATGTAGTCAGGACTTCGCGCAGTAGCACCGTCACCACGGACTGGTACACGCGCTCGAACTCGGAATCATCCATCTTGGCAAAGCTGATCGACTTGGCGCGCAGACGCATCCGGCCTTTCAGGTCAAAAGTCTGTTCATAAAACCCAGCCAGAATGAGGATGTCTTCGCGGAATTGCTCCCGGTTCTTTTCCATTACGCGGCCCTTGTAGCTCTTGCGCACGCGGTTTGGCTCCCACGCTTCGTACCCGATGTCGAGCAATGCGAAAAACTTGCGATGGAACTTTGGATTACGAGGAATAATGAAGTCGAGGAATGAAATCTCGCCGGCCTCAAGGTTAATAAGTCGCTTCCATATCCGCTTCCATGCGCGGTCTTCCTCTTCGTTTGTGCCACGGATGCACTCGAATAAGAACTTGCGGATACCCACCAACTCTTGCTCTGTTGGTATTGGTTCACCGGTTCTTGTAATCACGAGCTTGCTCATGCAAAAACATTCCCGCATTCAACACAAATTCCATCCAAGTTTGTTACCTTGCACGCGCATTCATCATCAAAGTTTGGATATATTTCTGATGCGCGATCACCTGCGAATTCTTTTGCCATCGCGTGCAATGCTTCGACATGCACCGACTTGTTTGGCATTTCCTGCAGGTAGTCAATTTCAACAGCCAGTGCTGCCAGGCTTAATGCGATTGAATAGTTCATGCTGCCAACTCCTTTATCGCGTTATTGGCCGCCAAGCTGATTGCCGCATTGCTTTGCTGGTTTATCCACTCAAGCAATAGGTTTGTACTGATGCGCATCGAATCAACAATCATTGTGTCGCCCACACCAGACTGGTGAATTGACTCGCACATGCGCATAACAGAGAAAGCGTGACTCTGAATGTGCGGCAAGGAAGAAATACGGCGCGCCATGTCGCCAAGCGAATACAGGTGAGCCAAATGGTCGCTTGTGTGTGCTTTGCTTTCTAGCGCCACAATCGCGGCACGAGTTGGAAGTTCGTAGGAGATCAAATTGCGAATTCCTAGTGGTTTGAGCGCTATGGTGTGATTGATTCGTGCCCCAGTCTTTTTACCCGGTCTGCGAATCGGCTTACGTGATGCGCTCATTCCACACCTCTTTTGAATTCGCCTTGGTGTTGAATTGAATAAGCCTGATATGCCTCAAATGCCAATTCTGCGGTCGCAAACATCCCGAGATATTTTCGGCGTCCATAAGCAGCACAATCTGCACGCCATTTACCCTTACGACTTGCCCAATGCACCCCTGGGTAACCTGATTCGTTGTTTGATTGAACGCGCCTATTCATCATGTTTTCTGCATGTGTGGCATTGCGCAGATTGGCGATTCGGTTGTCATCACGAACTCCGTTTATGTGATCGGCCTGATCTGGCATAAAGCCGCCATGCACGTACAGCCATGCCAAGCGATGAGCCATATATTGCTTGCCCAGTATTTTTATGCGCACATACCCTTTGCTTGTAATCTGGCCTGCAACATCCCCGATTCGCACATTTTGAGCAGCGCGGATTTTCCAGGTAAACACCCCAGTTTCTGGGTTGTATTCCAAAACATCTTGTAGCTGTTCTTTGGTGAGAATCACGCTGGCACCTCGCTCAATTTTGAGCCAGCCAGCATCGACTTGATGCGCGCAATGTTTGCCAATGCAGCCTCAGATGTTGGCATCTTGTGTTCCAGCGCCATCCGCACTTCGCCTGCGGATTGAAGCATCGGAGCAATCTTGTCCGGCGCGACTAATCCAATTGCATGTTCGGCTCCAATTCTGCCTAGGCGCACTGCATCAGCAAGAACTGTGTCGCGCCCTTCCTTGTCCTGCCCAAGCGATGGGAACCATGACGGCTTAATGCCGTTGCGCTTGTTGGCGTCCACGATTCGGTTGTAGGCTTCACGGAACGACATGCGCGCGGCGATCTTGTCGCCAGCATCCAGCAAAGGCTGCGCGATGTGCAGAGCCTCGGCCATTTCCTGCGTCATCACTGCGCTGGCGTGTTCATCCATCGGAATCATTGCCCAAGCCTCATCTGCACCAGGGCGTCCGTCTGGGCGCATTGCATCAATGATCGAAATGATGCTGGCTGGCTTTGGCGAAAATCTTCCCTCTGCGCTTTTCAGGTATTGGCCGAAAGCCTGCTCAACATCGGCAAATTCGTAGCATCCAAGCAGATTCCACCACAGGCCAACCGTTTCAGTTGTCGCTGTTTTGTCGTACACAGCAAGAGTCACCTGCATCATTTTCAGAAACTTGGCTTTGTCAGAATCACGCATTGACCACCTCCGCATCGACTACCTTTTCACCGCCACCAAGAAACTCCGCAGCAACTTGTTCGTTGTGCTTGGCAATCTGATCTGCCTTTGTGTTTCCAGATTGAGCGCCGCTTCTCGTCTTCCAATCCCACGAAGCATCAAAGCCAGCCCACCCACGCTCGCAGCAGATACGCAATGCGTCTGTCATAGTGATGCCAGCTTTGTCGGCCTCGCGCTGTATGCCCTCAAGAGCAGTCTTAGTGATGGCGGCTTTTTTGGTTTTTCGAAGTTGTATCCAGTCGGTAGCAACAGCTTGGTCAACGCCGAGCGCAGCGAGGACGGCGGCAGCCGATGGTTTCTTTTCCTGTCCCTGTCCCTGTCCCTGTCCCTGTCCCTGTCCCTGTCCCTGTCCCTGTCCCTGTCCCTGTCCCTGTGGATGCGTTTTCCCTAGGGACGAGTCGGGGACACTAGCGTCTTGCTCACCCAATTGGACTGTATTGTCCCTAGGGACACTCATATATTGTCCTTGGGGACAACCTTCGGAAATCCATTGATCGAAATCAGGCGGTAGATACTCAATATTGTGGCGCTGAGCGTGTTTTTTAATACGAGCACACTCTGTTCTCCATTGGCGCTCTTGCTTGCCGCGCCAAGCCTCTATCGCTTTCTCAGATATGACTGGGTGATACAAGCGACCGTCCGTACACATCACCCATCCGCGAAGCGCCCCATCCCTAATCTTCTGCCACTCTTTTACAACCCGACCGAAACCGGCCAGATTTGCCAACACACGATCATCATCAGGCAAGCTTGCCGCTGGCATTTGGTGCCACGAAGCGCACCACAGCAATACCGCAGCCCAGCAAGCTTCTGGCGACTCAAGAGCAGCCAAATCGCTATCCCTTAGCCGAACAACATCAAGCGGCATGAACGCAAAGTCGCGCAAGTCGCAATCTGCCGGAGTTAGCGGAGATAGTTGCGGTTGAGTCAAGTGAATAACTCCGCTTGTTTGACTGGAAGGCGAACCGGATGAATGCTTTTCTTTGTGATCGCGCAATGCCTGGTCGATTCGAGGCGCTGAATACGCCCAGACGAAACGAGCGCATTGACACGCGCTGATACTGTTGAAAGTTCTATATCCTGATGATGTGTTGCTCGATACAGCTTCTTAATTTCATTCAGGCTGGCATCGCGATTAGTTCGCTTGCAATGCGACTCGATCACCTCAAAGATGCGGTCTGATTGCGTCTTGATCTTGGAATTCCCAAGCGAATAAAACGATTCTATGGATGTGTCTTGTACGTTTGTTCTCATAACCAATCCTTACTTGACTTGACCTGATAACTTTTCAATCCGCTCGGCCATCGCCGAGATATGTTTCGATGCCTCAATAAACTGGCGCTGCAATTCGGCCATTTCATCCTTTGGCTCGACCGGAGAAGGATGTGAATACCCGAGCTCATCACAGAGCAAATTCACCCCATGAAAACCTTTGTTCTTTGCCATGCGCATAATGAATAGCGCTTGGTCTGGCGATAGCTTCTCTGGGCGATCTTCATTTAGGCAGGCCAATAGAAGGCGCTGGGCCGTATCAAGTGGCTTTTCTGGGAATAGCGCAGCGCCTACAACTTTTGATCCACCTGCCGCCTTCACACACTCAATGAGCGCATCGTTAAAGGTTTTGCTCTCACTCATTACAACCCCCTACAAAATTGAAATTCATATTTGCAACCATTTGTAAGGACTTATTTGGGCAAAAAAAAGAGAATGCAAACCATGAAAACAAATGCTCACATCGGAATAAAAAAGCCGCACCCGAAGGCACGGCCAACCCCGCTGACTGCTCTAGGGAGGAGAGGACATTGGATGTCAGCGGAGAAAACATTAAGCGGCCTCCTTGTTGCTGGTTCCGCGCAAATATGCCCAATCGACATCTGGGCGAAGCTCTTCGCAAGTAACCGAGCCAGCAGATTCGCGCTCGATATTTATACAAAGGCTTTCACCGGCACGGCGTTGACCATAGGCAACATTTCGAAGGAATGCGTAGGTGGTGTCGCACTTTGCGGCGAAGGCTTCTCGCTCAGCGATTGACATTGACGCGATGTAAGTTTTGAGTTCCATAACCCGAAGAATACACCGAACGGTGAAGTGTACGCAACACCTTTTGGTGAATTCACCAAATGATTACAAAATGGTCTAATGAGAAAATGGAAAATCCCGCTGAAATCAGGAGGAAAACGCTGGCCACGCTTGTTGCTCGAGATGGGCTGGCGAATGCTGCCAAGAAATTTGGCAAGCCTGATAGGCAACTTAATGACATGCTTGCGGGGAGAAAATCCTTCGGCGAGAAAGTTGCCCGCGCAATGGAGCTAAAATATGCGCCAGATCGCCCAACAGGATGGCTTTCTAACCCAGATGACCTTCCTCCTTATCAAGAACCCATAACGCACTTGGCTCTAACGAACAATTCAGCCACGTTTAATGTACTCGACATACGGGCATCGTGTGGCAACGGCTTCGTAAACACGGATTACCCTGAGATTGTTCGGACTCTAATCATGTCGCCAGATGAGGCTATAAGGCTAGTAGGAAGCGTCAATCGCAAAGGGGCCATACAGATCATCACGGCAAGCAACGACAGCATGACCCCCACAATTCAGCCAGACGATTTGCTATTTGTTGACACTAGCATCAAAGAATATGCTGGCGAAGCAATTTACATTATTTGCCACGGGGGCGAGCTGGTGTGTAAACGTATATCACTGGTAGGGCAGGAATTGACCGTAAGTTCCGACAATAAATTTTTTCCAAGCTGGCTATGGGATAGTCGCCCAGACGAAACCATGATCGTTGGTCGCGTTATTCGGGCGTTGCCGATGACATTTAAGAAGTTTGGCTCTGCCAAGCTTGATGATTGACGGCCCCGTAATAGAATTTCTTGAGAACACACCTACACTAATTAGTGTAGGCAATGACGGCCTCTTCCCATACGAGTTTCACCCACTGGATGAAATTTACGTTATCGCAAAAAAAGACCGAAATATTGCCAAGCATAGCGTCAAATTCCTACTCCCCAATTATTGCCATCTTGATTTAACAAACACTCGCGGCTCAAACCCAATAGTCAAAGTGCATGAGCCAGGCTTTCTTTGGCATGATCGCACACGAGACTTGAAGCCTTCTTCATGGCATAGATGGCTATCAGTTTATGGATTTACCATTGATGACCCGCGAGAATTAAACGATGACACGAAATTTATTTTGGCGGAACTTCCCGGAAATCCAGAGCACGAAAATATAACGAGTCTATTGCCAACACAGCAATGGCAGGATGTTAAAGATTTTCATACGCGCAATCGCGAGTGGATGAAAAACGTTAATCATCTAGTGGTTTTAGCGGAAATATCAAGTCGATATGAAAGGGATTCCGGCCTTGTAGCCAAAATCAAGTTGGCACGCGGATCTGCGTGCCAAATTTGCGGGTACAAATTCACCAAGCGCGATGGAACCGATTATTGCGAAGTACACCACCTAGAGGCTTTGGCATATGGTGGATTAGACGTTTGCTCAAACATGTTAGTGCTTTGCGCGAATTGTCATAGAGTATTTCACTATGGAAATGTAGAAGTACAGAATCACACGTCTTCAAAGATAGCGCTAACGATAGATGGGAGCCCATACTATTGTGATCTTTGGTAATTCCTCGATGCTTACATGGTTCTTCCAACTATTTAGAGCAAAGCCGCATTGCGCGACGCATTCTCAAGAAGAAATTGCCTACAAAGAAAGGCAATGGGAACTGCTCTCTGGAATACTAAAAAAGGCCAATACAAATCTCACTGAAGATCAATGGCGACTGATTAAAGCTAAAGTAATGAGTGAATTTGATAGAAAGATTGATTTAGCCAGATCGGCGGGCAAGACTGCCGCGCAGATAGATCAAGAGCGAGTTGATGCCCTAAATACTCAGTTCTACACGCATGGCGTAACTCCGCCAGGAGACGATCAGAAATTTGCAGCATGGCTTAACAACCATTTCAAGAGTAAGTAATTCGGCAGCATAAGCCAGCACCACTATATTTCAGCCAATCACCACCCGCTCAGGCGGGTTTTTTATTGCCCAATACAAATATATTCACCGTTTGGTGTTGACTTGTAATTCACCGTATGGTGTAATTCTCCCAAGCCGCAACACAACGCATCGTGAAGCAGCAACCAGCCGGAGCGCAGGCAAAACACAAAGCACCGTGTTCCACAAATCACCGTGGGTCAGTAGCCAAACCCAATAAGCGCAGACGTTACGCCTCACACATTGCCGAAGCCGAAAGGTGGAGAGCTGAATAAAGAGAGTTGCTGGGACGGGTTAAAAGTAGTGGCAGCCAGAAGCAACAAAGAATCCCTCTGGCTTGCATTGCAGGTGCGATGTGAGCTGGTTAGCACGGTGTCACCGACCGGGATAGGTAGGCAGCCTGATAGCCATACAGGCCGACCGTAGACAGTTCGAAAGAAGTCTATCCCTGCTCCGGGTGAAGGCGTCAGAACAATTGAATGGAGGCGCAAATGCGAAACCAGTTCGGATATGACGAAAGCGCACCAAACCCATCGTGGCTT
>Ga0210033_1000406_pt1 | contig 40792 bp, 27 predicted proteins | sample CryGeymeta201501_FD_185465 | JGI IMG/M metagenome (GOLD analysis project Ga0210033, IMG submission 185465) | Groundwater microbial communities from Crystal Geyser aquifers in Utah, USA - Crystal Geyser metaG 2015-01 (SPAdes) (version 2) | ecosystem: Environmental > Aquatic > Deep subsurface >... | reverse complement strand
CGGCCGTCTGCGGTCACGGCGCGGGCGGCGTACCAGCCCCAGTCGAGCACCTCGCGGCGGTTGAGCGGCAGCGTGGGCGATAGTGTGGAGACTGGTTGCGGGGTGGCGTGGGGGGCGTCGCGTCGCGCTGACCAGATCTGCACGCCGTTGTGGAGGACCTCGACGTCGACCAGCGGCGCTGTGGAGTCCACACTGATAAACGCCTGTCCGTGCGTCTCCGCCTGAGTTAGTGATCCGCCGGCCCGGCCATCCAGCGTGAGCAGGCACTTGGCGGGGGCAGCGCGGCCGGGGGCGGCGTGCAGCCAGGAGTAGTTGCGCTCCGGTCGATAGCCGCCGGTCGAGACGAAAGTGTACTCGCCATCAACGGCGACGCGCGCCCCGTCGCGAGGGCGCAGTTCGGCCCGCGGGATCAGCAGGGCGCCTTCGGGCACGTCGGGGAGAGGCAGCGTGAGTTCCGCCGTCTGCAGACCGGCGCGGTCGAGGGCAATCGCGCCGAAGTCCTTCAGCACCTTGCCGTCGGCGGCCTCCAACTTCAGGCTGAGCTGGGCGGGCACGTCGTCCGGCCGAAGAAGCGCCAGCAGCTCAAACTGCGCGTCCTCGCCGGTGAGGACTTCCTGCTGCTGGCTGAGGTACAGCTTTGGCCCGTCGAGGTCAGCCGGCAATCCCTTCCACTGCCGCACCAGGTAGCGGTTCAGCGCGCAGAACACGCTGCCGTAGTTCTCGCTGGGCATCACGTGGTGGTTCTCGCTGAAGTCGTTCCACGTCGCCTGCTGCACCCAGTTGACGCCGCAGTCGGTCATCGCCTGCCAGGAATCGCGAAACGTCTTGGTGCCCTGCTGCGATTGGTACACGGCGATCTCCGGCCGCCAGTAGCCGATCTTCGTCGAGCCGACCCACTGCCCGTCGGGGCACACGTTCCGGTACTGGTCCACCACGGTCTTGGTTCGCGCGGGAGACATCTCCGGGAAGGAGTTGGCGGCCGGGAACAGAGTCAGCCAGGGGCGGGCTTCGTCGAGCGTGGGCTCGGGTCCCAACACGCAGTAGTGCCCGTACTCGCCCACCCAGTAGGCGTCGCAGCCGGCGTCGTGCAAGCGGGCAAGGACTTCCTGCCACTTCTCGGGCGAAGTGCCGTAGGGCGCGTACGTCAGGATCACCGGCTTGCCCTGGCAGCGAACGACGCACGGCTCGGCGGCGAACTCCTCGAACCACGCCCGGACCTTCGCGACGATGGCGTCGACGGTCACATCGAACCGGCCAAGCCCGTCAAACATCGGCGACAGGCCCAACGGCAGGTCGTTCTGCTTGACCAGCGCAACCAGTTGCCGGAAGGCGGGGAGCGCGTGCTTGTCCTCGATGAACAGGTCGATCGACAGCCCGTCGAACCCGGCGGCCGCCGCGTTGCGCAAGTCGATCAGCCGAGACGACGTGCCGTCGGTCGGCGGTCGGTCCAGCGGCCGGTCGTGGAACTGCTGCGCGAAGTCGCGGTCAACCGGGAAGCAGATCATGTAGCACGACCAGACGAACTTGGTCTGCGGCGTGATGTCCACGGGGCGGGCGTCGGCGCCGAAGGCCACCGTGCACCCGAGCTGCATCAGGACCGCGACCACCGCTTTGGTTTTGCCGTTCATCTCTGCTTGCCTTCCTGGCGCGCGATGCGGCCTCTTCTCTACTCGCTGCGCTGCTTCGCTGCCTCGTCCGCCTGCTCGCGCGAAAGCTCCCGGACGCGCAGCCTTTCGACGCGGGCCTTCGTCTCGTCGCCCCAGGTGCGCAAGCCGAGGCGACCGGGGGCGACGGCAAAGTTGCGGACGGAGAAGACGGGCTTGCCGTTGAAGTCGAACCACAGGCGGTCGTCGGCGACCAGGACGCGAGCTGTCTGGCGCTTGCCGGGTTCGGCTGCGTAGGCGCCCACCTTGCTTGCTGCGTCGCTCAAGGAGTTGTATCTCCGGTACTGCTCCGTGCGGAAGGGGATCGACAGGGTGGTCCCTGGCCCGTTGTCGGCGAAGACCAGCGCCACTCGACCGGCGCCGGTGAAGCGGGCAGGGAGGGCTGCGGAGCGGGCCAGAGCAATCCAGCAGAACGCCTTCTCCGAGCACGAGCCAGTGCCGCGGGCGAGCACCGTGGGGGCGTCGTCGTGGGCGCCCAATCGCTCGTACACGAGGCTTGCGGCGAGGTACCTGTGGATCCCCGCCGCGGTCTCCTCGGGTCGCCCGTTCGGGCCCGTCAGTGCGTGCGCCTGCTGCCGGATCCTGTCGGCCGACAGCACGTACTTCAGGCTGTCGCCGAGGTAGTCACGGCTGACCGCTTCCTGAACTGCTTGCGAGGGCGGCGGGGCAGAGTCGTCCAGGTTCGCTTTGAGGTCGCGCAGGCTGACGCGTGCCATCCAGCAGGCGTGCGGCGACTGGTTGGGAGCGGGTGTGCCGAGGACGAAGTGCGCAATCTGGTTCCCCCAGCGGTCCTCCAGGAGGTCGGCCGGCGGCGGCACGCAGACCAACTCTCGCACCGTCTGCCGTTCGGTGGTCTGCGGCAAGTAGAGGAATGCTTCGGCCACGCGCCCCCGCGGTTTGGCGACCGGGAGGGCACGAGCGACCACCATCACGAGCCGCTCAACAGGCTTCCCCAGTTCCAGGCGCCCGCCGGTGGTCTCTGCGCGCACGCGCGGCGTCAGCGCCAGCGTGCGCGGCGGCTCGCAGTGCGAGGCGGTGGACAAGGCGACGGACAGCAACGGGATCAGCAGGGGGATCCCTCGGTGGAGTTGCATCTACGTCCTCCGTGGGCTGGGACGGCGCGCGAGCGCCGACAAGGGTTGGGGTAGGGGAGCGTTGGGGGAAATGGGGTGCCGGAGGTGCGGGGCGGCGCCGCCTCACTTCACAGTGCCCACACGCCAGCGGCGAGCGTCCACTGTACACCACCCACCCTCGCGCCGCAACACGGGGTTGCCCGCGCGTGTGGGCCGTGTAGAATGACGCCCTGCCGCAATTGGAGGATCACCTGATGGCTACCGTTCACCGCTCACCGCTGTCGTCCCCTCGTGCCTTGGTGTCGGGCGTCCTGGGCCTTCTCGGCTGCGCTACCAGCCAGTGCCCTGCCGCCGGAACCCCTGAAGTGGTCGCCTACGGCGGCCGCCAGTCCTACCGGCTGACCGACGGCCGGTCGGAGGCCATCGTGGTGCCCAGCCTGGGCCGAGTCATGCGCTATGGACTGGTGGGCGGCTACAACTTCCTGTGGAACTCGAAGCAGACGACGTTCAAGTCGGGCGAGTGGAAGAACTGGGGCGGCGACAAGACGTGGCTGGCGCCGCAAGGCGACTGGGCGGCGTATCTCGGGCACGGCTTCCCACCGGACCCGGTTCACGACGGGACGCCACACCTGGCGAGAGTGCTTGCCAATGGGCATCTGCTGATGGCAAGCCAGAACTCGCGGGCGTTCGGTGCCCGGCTTATTCGGGAGTTCTGGTTTGACCCGTCGGGCGATTTCATCATCAAGCAGACGGTGGAGAAGACCGCTGGGACGCCGATGATGGCGTCGCTCTGGAACGTGACGCAGATCCCGCCCGACATCGAGCGCGTCTTCGTTCCCCTCAATGCCGACAGCCCGTACAGCGGCGGCTTCTACTGGTTCGGCGGGCCGAACCCGACGGCTGAGGTGGCGCCGCTGTCGCCCACGTTGCTGCGCTACCGGCACACCGCCGACGCAAGCTACAAGCTCGGTGCCGACTCGCCGGTGTGCGCCATTGCAGCGGTCAAAGCCGGCGTCGCATTCGTGGAGCGGGCACCCCGCCCGCCGGGCGACTACCCCGAGGGCGCGTCAGCAGCGGGGTTTCCGGTCGAGGTCTACAATGGCGGCGGCGCGGCGGGCTACACCGAGATGGAGCTGCTGTCGCCGCTGCGACCGCTGAAGCCTCGCGACTCCTTCAGCCAAACGCTGCGCTGGAGCCTGCACGAGTTGCCGGCGAAGGATGTGGCGGAGGAGGGCGTCATCGCGGCGCTGGAAGCGAAGCTGCTGCAGCCGTGGGAGGAGCCGGCGGCACCGTAGGTGCTGCCGGGAGCTACGAAGCACCGCAGCGACCGGTCAAGTCAGTCCAGTCGCACTCAACCACTCCACCACTCCCTGACCCCAAGCGCAGCTCAAGGCCCGGTCACATTGAGTGCCGCTCTCTCGGCACATACGCGCGCGACCATCCCCGCCATCGCTCGGTGCATCCGCGCGGTCGCCTCGCCCAACCACCGCTGCCGGGTCATGCCCTCCATGCCGGACAGGTCGACGGGAGGCCCGAAGCGAGCCGCCAACGGGCGCGACAGCCGCTGCGGCAGTAGCCGCCCAACGCGTATCAGCTCGCCCGTCCCCGCCGCCGCAAATGGCACCACCGGCGCGCCAACCTCCCGGGCGACCAGCGCCGCTCCACGCTGGAACGCGCCCAATTCGCCGGTGGGGCTGCAACGGCCTTCGGGGTACATGACCAGGAGGTTGCCAGCCCGGAGCACCTCGGCAGCGCGGTCGAGCGCGCGTCGCTGGCCGCGGAGCGAGTCGATGGGGAATGCGAGCATCGCGGTGATCAGCGGCGAGAGCACGGGGATGCCGAACAGGTACTCGCGAGCCACAAACCAGACCGGTCGGGGTGTGCAGATCGCCACGACCGGAGGGTCGCACACGCTCAGGTGGTTGCAGACCACCAGCACCCCACCCGACCGCGGCACGTGCTCCTGCCCTGACATTCGGATCCCGCCGCACGCCGCAAGCACGGCCCGGATACCCGCGTAAATCAGCGGCTGGAGGACCCGGTATTGGGGCGAAGGAGGGGCAAACGGATCGGGGGAACGCATGGCAGAAGTGGCGATTATAGCGCGCCTGGGCGCCTCCGGTCAACAGGCGGCTATTGCTCGCTCGGGCGTCCCTCCCGAACCCGAAGGTTGCCTCCCTGCGCGACATTCGGGTATGCTTCCCAAGCCAGGAGGACAACAACATGAACACAACTACCCGTCATCAGCGAAGCCTCACCGTCTGGATGGCTGCCGCGTTGTGCCTCGAAGGAGTGAGCCCCATGAATGCCCAGCAAGCCGTGCCCCTCACGACCGGAAGTGTGCTTCGGGAGATGACTGACCTGAGCGTGTTGGCGGAGTTCCCCGACCCGCCCTACAAGACGGTGCAGTTCTCGTCATACGACCGGCGCAGCGTGGCGCCGTACGCGCCGGACTGGTACGCCAACAGCGACGGCTTCGGGCGGGAGCCGATTCCGGGGTTCCTGAAGACCCTTCAGGAGCCGGGCGAGGACAAGGTGGGCAAGTACCTGTTAGCGCAGGTGGACGGTCCGGGCGTCATCTGCCGAACGTGGACGGCGGCAATCAACGGCGAAGTGAAGGTCGTCCTGGACGGGCAGGCTGCCCCGCTCTACGAGGGGAGTGCGAACGACTTCCTGGGGCACACGCACAGCGCGCTGGCGCAGAAAGCCGGGCTGATCACGGAGCCGATTGGCGCCGGCTTCCGGCAGGCGGAGGCATGCTACTTCCCGGTTCCGTTCGCCAAGAGCCTGCGCGTCGAGTGGCGTGGGAGGCTGGACCAGCTTCACTTCTACCACCTCGAAGTGCGCCGCTACCCGGCAGGCACGCCAATCACCACCTTCAGCCTGGCCGACCTCACCACGTACGCCACCGACATCGCGCGGACGCTTCGCGTGCTGCAAGCACCCAACGCCAACTGGAGGGCGCCCATTGCCGGGCAGGTGGAGCCGTTTGAACTCACGGTGGCGCCGGGCGCTCAGGAGAGCAGCGAAGAGGCGCCGGGCCCCGGCGCCATCCAGGAGATCCGGCTCAAAGTGGAAGCCGGCGAGCTGCACCGGGCGCTTAGACAGGTGATCGTGAAGGGCTTCTTCGAGGGCGCGCCGCAGCCGCAGGTCGAGGCGCCCATTGGCGACCTGTTCGGCAGCGGACCGGGCGTGAGTCCATTCGACTCGTTGCCCACGAGCGTGCTGCCTGACGGCACCATGGTCTGCCGCTTCCTGATGCCGTTCCGCACCTCCGCCCGGTTCGTGCTGGACAACCGCGGCGACCAGACAATCCGCGTGGCCGGGCAAGTCGCGTTGCAGAGCTACAACTGGCGGGAGGGCACCTCCATGCACTTCCACGCCAAGTGGCGCGTCGATCACGGTTTGCTGGCCGGCGGCGGCGCCGACTCCTTCGACCTGCCGTACCTGTGCGCGCGCGGGAAGGGGGTGTTCGTGGGCGCGGCCTGCATGCTGCTCAACCCGACCGGCGTTCCGACCAGCGGGGGCAACTGGTGGGGCGAGGGCGACGAGAAGATCTGGGTTGATGACGACACGTTCCCCTCGCTCTTTGGGACCGGGTCGGAAGACTACTACAACTACGCCTGGAGCCGGCCCGACCTATTCAGCTTCGCATACTGCGCGCAGCCGCTGGACACCGGTCCCGATAACCGCGGCTTCGTTGCCAACATTCGCTGGCAGATCCTCGACGCATTGCCGTTCGAGTCGAGCCTGGACTTCTACATGGAGCTGATGCACCACAGCCGCACGCCCGACCTCAGTTACGCCCGCTTGGCCTGCTTCTACGCGCTGCCCAGCGTTCGCGAGGACCATCTCCCGATCACCACTGCCGATGTGACGCAAGGACTGGAGCTGCCGGACAACTGGCAGCCGGTTGCCGCCGGCGCGGCTCGGGGTGCGACGTTCTATCAGGCTGAAGATCTCCTTGTCGACACGCCGGCCAATGTTGAGATCGTCTCCGGCCGAATGTGGTCAGCGGGCAAGCTGGTTCGTTGGACGCCAAAGACGGAAGGTGAATCAACCCAGTTGAGGCTGAACCTCGCGAAGGCGGGCCGCTACCAACTCGTCGCCACGGCTGCATTCACCCCGGCCAGCGGGCGCTTCACTGCGAAGATCGACGACGACACCGACCTGTCGCCAGTCGCTGATCTCTTCACACCCCATCACACGATGCTCCGCAACCTGTTCTTCAGCGCTGGCGACCAGCACGCCGTCGACCTCACGGCAGGCGAGCACACGATCACGCTAACCGCCCGCGGGAAGAATGAGGCGAGCCGCGGAATGGAGATCGGCGTTGATTTCGTGTGGCTGCTCGCCAGGTAGTGAGCGATCTCAGGAGAATCCGGCTGCCGAGTCGGCGGCCCCTTTCATGTCTGTGAACCTTGAGGTATACCCGCGAAGGTTGGGAACACACCGAAGTCCCGGTGCGACTTCGGCTCCGTCTGGGAGAATACCCTCTGTCCTACGTCTGCTGCACGCCTGCCGGGGAAGTTCTGCGAACTTCCACTTCGGTGTATTCCTAACCTTCGCGAGTATACGTGGAGGTGCGGTGACATGCGGAACGCGAAGCGGAGAAACGCCGCCCGAGGCAGGAGTGCGGGAGCGGGCGCCAAGTCCTGCTGGGCGGCAATTCACTGGCTGGTGGAGGTGTGCCTGTTGACCACGGTCTGGGCGTGTCGAGCAGAGGCAGAACAGGTGACCGGGATCGCGAGCATTCAGGCGTTCCCGCAGAAGCTGGTGGTGAACTTGACTGGAAGCGCGAAGCCCGCGCGACTGGTGGAGCTGCGACCCTATCAGACCGATCCGTCTGCTCAGTCGGCTCGGTCTGATCTGTCCGTTAGCACCACGAGCCAGCGCCGCCTCGACCTCCCCCGCTTCGCCGGCCAACGCGACCGGCTCTACAGCAAGTTCCAGTTGGTGGACGCCGCCACAGAGCATCCGCTGGGCGCACCGCACTACGTGGACGACCTGTCCGGACTCCCCGCCTGGAAGTTCGACATGCCGTGGCCGAAGAGCAAGAAGGGCGTCACCTGCCCGGTCGACCTCGACGACCTGAAAGCGTTGGGCGTGAAGTACGTCGACACCAACGTTATCCTCAACGGACTGCTGGACTGGCGGAGTGAGAATCCGGCGGAGTCGTGGGAAGTGGACGGGCAGAAGGTCGGCATCAACCTCGACTACGTCCGCCAGTTCGACCGGCAGATCAAACAGATGAACGACGCGGGCATCAACGTGACGCTGATCATCCTCAACGGCGTACCGACCGCACCGGACCCCGCGAATCCACTGATCCATCCGCGAACCGACTTGGCAGGTGCGCCCAATCACCTGGGCGCGATCAACGTCAACGACGAGCGAGGGCTGCGCTACTTCCGCGCGGCGATGGAGTACCTGGCGCACCGTTACTCCGACCCGGACGGGGCGCACGGCTGGGTCAGCGGCTACATCATCGGCAACGAGCTGCAAGCACACTGGGTCTGGCACAACACCGGCCTGATCGCCGCTGACGACCTCGCCCGCGACTACGCCACTCAACTCCGTATTGCCTGGCTGGCCGTGCGACGGTATCACAGCAAGGTGCGCGTCTATGCGTCCATGGATCACCACTGGACAGCCCGCTTTGGCAGTGACCCGCTGAAGTCGGTGCGCGGCGACAAGCTGCTGGAGCAGCTCAATGCCGTCACCAAAGCCGAAGGCGACTTCCCCTGGAACGTGGCGTTCCACCCGTATCCGGAGCACCTCGGCAACCCGAAGTTCTGGGAGGACAAGACCGCAGTGCTGGGCTTTGACACGCAACGGATCACCTTCAAGAACCTGGAGGTGCTGCCTGCGTTCCTGCACCAAGAGCCGTTCCTCTGCTACGGTCAGCCGCGGCGGATCATCCTGTCCGAGCAAGGGCTCCACTGCCCGGACGGCCCCGACGGCGAGGAGATCCAGGCAGCGGCGTACGCGCGTGCGTACTACAAGGTCAGTCATCTGCCCGACATCGACGCGTTCATTCTGCATCGGCACGTCGATCACCGCGACGAGGGCGGCCTGCACCTGGGGCTGTGGACCTGCAAGCAGGACGGCCCAAACCCGGGCGTGCCCGACAGGAAGCGCTTGATCTGGGACGTGTTCCGGCTGGCCGACACGGACCAATGGGAGCAGGCGTTCGCCTTCGCGAAGCCGATCATCGGCATCAAGGACTGGAATGAAGCTCTGCCGTCTGCCGGGCCAATCCTGGCAGACTCCGGCGTGTTCGCCGCCCCTCTTGACCCGAGGTCGGTCGTGTACGACCTGATCGACAACATGGGCAAGGCGCAGGTCACCACCTGCCTCGACTGGCGAGTCTCGACGGCAAAGGGAGCGGACGGGCGGCTCTACCCGACGCTCTTCCAGCACCCGCCGGCCAAAGACGGCACCCTGGGTACCGCCACCTTCGCCCTCGAACTGCCGAAGCTCCCAGCGGGCCGCCGCCTGGAACTGCAGTTCGGCACGGTGCTCACTGCGCCGAGCAGTGACGGCGTGGAGTTCGCCGTGCTCGTCGACGGCAAGGAGGCATGGGCGGAGAAGCAGACTGCGGCGGAACAGCCGACCGCCCACACACTCGACCTCTCGGCCAACGCCGGCCAGACCATTCAGCTCACACTCCGGGTGGACTCACTGAAAGACGCGGGAAACGACTGGGCGAACTGGTTGCGGCCGGCGGTCGTGCTGACGGAGACGAAGACCGCCGGCTGACAGGCCCGCCCGGAGGCGACTACGTGTGCAGCCGGGGCTGGCCGGGAGGCAGCTCGGGCTCCCACTGCAGGACTGGCGGGTTGCCGAAGACGACTGAGGGCCGGCCGGCGTTGCGCCACACGAGCTTGGCCATCAGCGCATAGTACGGGCACCACACGCACCACGGCGACAAGGTGTAGTGCCACCCGATGAAGTCGAGAATGGGCAGATGGACCAGGCAGACCAGCGCCAACGCCATCACCGTCGGCTCCTCCCGGCGATACCGCCAGAGCAGGTAGAGCGCGTACAGGGTCGAGATCATCCGCAGCAAGTCCCGGGGCTCTTTCCCTCTGAAGACTTCTCCGAGGGCTCCGACTGCGTTCCCGAACGAGGGTGTTGCGAACCGGAGGTAGAGCAGGGCGGCCACCGCCGTCAGGACGAGGGCCGCGTAGGGGGTGGTGAGCGGGCAACCGGGGTGCCGGCTGCGCAGTCGGCGGAGGGCGCACGGGCAGGCGACCAGCAGCGTCGCCAGCCCTGGTAGCCACCACTCGCGAGTGAGTAGGTAGCGGCCGAAGGTCGGGAAGAGGAAGGTCAAGGGCTTGGAGACGAATTGGATGGGCTTCAGGCTCGGATTGCGCACATGCTCGATGATCGCCGCCCGGTAGGCGAAGAAGGCGCAGGTCAGGAGCAGCATCCCGCCGGCTTGGAGCAGCCCGTCCCGCAGCGTCACCTTCGCGTTGCGTCGCCGGCACAGGACCACCGCGCCGGCGAATGCGGGAAACACGTAGACCTGCTCCTTCACCAGACAGCCGACGACAAACAACACCCAGGACCAGCCGAGGTACTTCGTCTCGGCCCGCTCGAACCACACGTCGAAGCACACCAGAGCGCCGAGCATCAGCCCGTTCATCAGCAGCTCCTGGTGGACTGGGAACCACGCCAACCAGAAGTCGGGCTGGCCGACATTGTGGAAGCGAACATGGGCGGCCAACACCCCGGCAAGCACCGCGCAGACCGGCAACTTCGTCAGCCGCAGCGCCAGTGCTGACGCCAGCAGGCAGTTGCCGACGAAGAGGCAGAAGCCGAACAGGGCCGGCCAGAGGAAGCCCCAGTGGAATCCCACCCAGCACTCCGTCCAGTAGAGGTAGGAGCTGAGGGGGCGGAACGTCGGAATGCCGTACTGGATCCAGGCCCCGTGCCACCACTTGAGCCCGTCCACCAAACGTTGGGTGTCGCCCGGTAGCCGACGAGGATGGACTGCACGTCGTTCATCCGGAGCACGTCGTGCACACCGCACTGACGGATGAACTGCCAGTTCCAGACCGCGGCCGCCACCGACACGGCCACGACCAGGCCGAGCTTTGCGTTGCGGCTCACCAGCACCCGCCTCCGTTCCCGCTCTCCGGCCGCTGGGTCGCTACGGCACGAACTCGACGTCGGTCGCCAAGATCGTCCCGTCGCCGCCTTGGGTCGCGATGCCATGGGTGCCGATGAGAATGGCGTCGAGTTGGTCGAGGTCGAGCCGCTGATTCTCGTCCTTCGCCCACCCGCCCAACACGAAGTCGGCGAAGGGCACTTCGAGGGTTTTCCAGTCGTCGGTTGGTGGCGGGGGCGGGTCGATGATGTACTGTCCGCCACCCCGCTCCCGCAGCGTCACCAATAGCCCTTTCAGCCCTGCTGGCAACGTTGCCTTGTAGGTGAACTTGAGCGCGCGGTAGCCCTCCAACTCAGCCGCAGGCAGAGGTGTCGCGGGCAGGGCGTACATGTGGCGCCCGCCCGGGAACGTGAGGTCGAATCGCATGCACGCCTTGCCGTCGGGCCCCTCATTGGGCGTGCTCACGACGCCCTTCGCGTCGGGGTCCTTGCCGACGGTCCACGTGCCGGGGCCGTCGCCGGTGATCCGCAGCGCCTGAGCCGGGCGATAGGGTTCGCTGGTGAAGAACGCCTTGGTCAGCTCCCACGTGCCCTTTGCCGGACCGTCGATTGCCAGCCCCAGCCACACGCGCTCCGCCTGCCCCCACTGCAGTTCGGTGTCGGCATCCTGGCTGAACGCTGCTCTGCTGAACGACACCAGCGGCATGCGGACCTCACCCAGGTCCCCCGTCCGCAGCGGTCGCGTGCTGACCTTGAACCACGCGCCGCCATCCTTCTCGTAGATCACCAGCGCCAGCCGCGGCGACTCGCCCTGGGTCAACCGCAGCCGGCACGTCACTGAGAGCGCTTTGGCACCCTCCGGTGCCTGCTGTACCGGGGCTTCCAGCGCGAGCAGGCGACGCTCGTCGCCGGTCTTCTCGAACGTGACGCGAACGCCCTCGGCATCGGCCGCCTTCACCTTGTCGAGCTTCGCGGTCAAGTTCGTGAACGGCACCAAGCGCAGGTCCTCGACGCCACCCGCCCCGCCGCCGAGCGGCACCTTCACCGGTGGCTGGGCGGCAACGAACGACGTGGCGGCGAGCGAGAGGAGGAATCCGTACAGAGCAGTCTTCGAATGGCGCATTGCTGATCGTCTCCCTTGCAGATGCTGGACGCTAGTGTCTTTCTTCGATGGGCGGCGTCCCTGTCCTCTTGGGCGCGCGATTCGCCGCGCTGGAGGGCTGCGCGGTGGCGGTACTGGAGGTGGGGCGACCAGTCGCACGGGCACCCAAGGTCACTCCCGCCGCAACCCCTTGACGCCGAATAGCGTTGGTAGTATGAACTACGGCAGAGCACTTTGTCCAAGAAGGTGAGCGACAATGCATCCAGGTTACTGCTGGCTGACGATGACGGTGTTTCTCCTGATCATGGAGGTCCTCACGCCCGGTACGTTCTTCATGGCGTCGTTGGCAATGGGGACGCTGGTTGCCGGGCTGGTTGCCTTCGTGACTTCGGCAGCTTGGGCGCAATGGGCGGTGTTCTGCGCGGTGACCCCAGCCACGGTCGTCGTGTGCCGCAGGCTGGTGACTCGGCTCGACAAGAGCTTGGCGGTGCCGATGAACGTCGACGCGCTTATCGGCCGCACTGCCCAAGTGACCCAGCGCATCGACGCAGCCGGCACCGCTGGACGCATCCGCGTGGACGCGCAGGACTGGCGGGCCGTGGCGGACCGCGACATCGCCGAAGGCGAGAACGTCGAAGTGAGAGAAGTGCGCGGCACCCGGTTGTTCGTCTCGTAGCAGCAGGCTGCGCGCCGGCGACTGTGCGACTCGGGTCTCTGGCGCGTTCTCGAAGGGAGTCCACATTCCAATCAGGAGGTTAGTGCAATGGAAGGCTTAGGCGTGCTCATGATCTTGGCGGTCTTGGTGGTGATCTTTGCGGCGCTCTCGCTGCGGATCATCCAGCCGTACGAGAAGGGACTGGTGGAACGGCTCGGACGGTACGTGAAGACACTCGACTCCGGGCTGAACATCATCATCCCGTTCGTCGAGGCGATTCGGAAGGTCGACATGCGGGAGCGCGTCATCGACGTGCCGCCCCAGGAAGTCATCACCAAAGACAACGTGATCGTCACCGTCGACGCTGTCGTCTACTTTGAGGTGACTGACCCTACGCGTGTCGTGTACCAGGTCGAGAACTTCCTGATGGCCGCGACGAAGCTGGCGCAGACCAACCTGCGTAACGTCATCGGCGATATGGAGTTGGACGAGAGCCTCACCTCGCGCGAGAAGATCAATGTGCAATTGCGCGAGGTCCTGGACGACGCCACCGACAAGTGGGGCGTCCGCGTGACCCGTGTTGAGATCCAGAAGGTGGATCCGCCTCGAGACATCAACGAGGCCATGAGCCGGCAGATGAAGGCCGAGCGGACCAAGCGCGCTAACATCCTCGATGCGGAGGGCTTCCGGCAGGCGGAGATCGAGAAGGCCGAAGGCGAGAAGCGGGCCGTCGTCCTGGCGGCGGAGGGAAAGGCAGAAGCCATCCGTCAGGTCGCCGACGCGCAGAAGTACGAGAAGCTCACGCTTGCGCAGGGCGAAGCCGAAGCCATCGCGACCGTGTACAACGCCATCCACGCTGGCAAGCCGACCAACGACCTGATCGCCATCAAGTACCTGGAAACGCTGGGGCAGATGGCTGACGGCAAAGCCACCAAGATCTTCCTGCCCCTGGAAGCCAGTGGTGTGCTTGGTACGCTGGGCGGCATGGCCGAGTTGCTCAAGACCCAACAAGAAGCCGCGGTTGCCGAGAAGGCGCCAACGCAGCCGAAGTAGTCGGTGAACGGTCCTGCGGCTGTCGCCGCCCGGACACTCATGCGGTACAATCGCGCGCCGCCGGTGCGAATACTCGCCTCCGGCGGCGCGTTTGTCGCGTTGGGGCGCCTCTCGCGAAGCACCGCCGCTGCGGAAACGGAGCAAAGCCCTTGAGCACCCCCAATCACAGCCCGCAGCTTCACATGCTGCGACCAAACCTCGACGACCTCCCCGAGCTTGCCCCACCGGAGGGGTATTGGATCCGGACGTACCGGTCAGGCGATGCGGCGAACTGGGCGCTGGTTCTCTCTGAGTCCTTCGAGCAGGAGTTCTCCGTCGACTACTTCGAGCGGCAGATGAAGCACGATAACGCCTTCCGCCCGGAGCGCATGTTCTTTGCCGAGTGTGCCGGCGGCGTCGCAGCGACGGCGTCGGCGTGGTACCAGCCGCGGTGGGGCAAGGAAACGGGATACGTCCACTTCGTCGGTACGCGACCCAGCCATGCAGGGAGGCGGCTTGGTTACTGGGTCAGCTTGGCGACGTTGCACCAGTTCGTCCGCGAAGGCCGCACGTGCGCGCAGCTCCAGACGGACGACTTCCGGCTCGCCGCCATCAAGACGTACCTGCGGCTCGGCTTCCGGCCGCGGCTCGTCCACGAGAACCAGCGCGAGCGGTGGCGAGCGATCTTCGGGAAGCTGGGAGACCTCGATTCGCTGGAGCGGTTCGCGGCGATTCTGTCCGGTCCTGTCGGTGGCCCGCTGCCGGAGTTCCCCGACGAGTATGACCTGTCGAAGCTGTCAATCCGCCGACTGTGGCACCCCGCCCGGACGCCCAAGAGGGGGCCCGGCGGCGGCACCATTGACGCCCTGGGCGACGAATCGCTCTACAAGCCTTCGCGGTTGGGCACGGCCGGAATCAGTCTGGCAGAAGTGAAGGCGGCCGCCGACGAGCCGTTCACGTTGTGGTTCTGCGGTGGCCCGCAGGCACTGGAAGCGGGAACCACAGTGCGGTTCTGCGTGCGCGGGCAGCGGCCGTTCGGCGACCCACCACAACTGCAGTCGCCCGGCAAGCCAGCGTTCGTAGAACTCGAGGGACCGGCGGGCGTCGCGCTTGAGCCGCTGGTTCTGGGATTCCAGGTGAAGGACGGGGCACTGCGGGAAGGCGACGTGGTGCAATTGCACGTCGGCAGGCAGGGCGGTTTCCGGTGGACGGAGTTGGCCGGTAGGCGGGAGTTCAAGGTCATCCTGGATCTCTATCCCGACGAGCCGCAGGTGCGTCTACCCGAGCCAGTCGTCACCCGCATACTGCCCCTGGAACCGGAGCGCCTCGACGTGCTGCTGCCCGGCACGCCGCGCGCGGACGCCGCGCTCACGGCGCACGTGTCTGCCCGCGATCGCTTCGACAACCGCGTGCCGCTGACCGGCGCCGCCGCCGTCGACTTCGACGGGCAGAACCACGCGGTCGAGCTGATCGACGGCTTCGGCCGGGTGTCGCTGCCAGCGCCGCGTGCGGTGGCCCGCGCCCGCGCCGCACACCCCGATGTCCCCGGTGAGTTCCTGTCCAACCCCTGCGTTCCCAGTACCAACCCAATCCGCAGTCCACAATCCGCAGTCCACAATCTGTACGTCGGCGATCTCCACTGCCACGACTTCCTCAGTGAAGCCGAAGGCTATCCCGATCAAGTCTACACCTGGGCGCGCGACGACAAGCGGTTGGACTTCGTCTCCGTGTCGGTTCAGTCTCACGGCCACCACGAGAACGACAAGTGGACCCTCGTCAAGCACCTGAATGAGCGCTTCCTCGACGAAGGCAGGTTCGTCACGTTTCTCGGCTTCGAGTGGCAGCACTCGCACTATGGCGACAAGGTGGTGCACTACCTCGGTGGCGACCAGCCGTACCTGCCCGTGGACGACGGCCGGTACAGCACTCCCGCCAAGCTCTACGAAGCTCTCCGCGGCAGCGACGCGCTGGTCATCAGCCACCACCCGGGTTACCCACTCGACCTCCACGTGCCCGGCACGGACTGGTCGGCGGTGGAGACTGATATCGACCGGTTGGCGGAGCTCTGGTCGATGCACGGCTCGTCGGAAGGCTACGACCCGGCGGACCGGCCGCTGCGGAGTGTCGATCCGCAGAACTCGGTCCTCAACGTGCTGAAGTCCGGAGTTCGCGTCGGCCTCGTCGCCGGCTCCGACACGCACAGCGCTCGCCCGGGCGGCTCTGCCCGGGAACCGTTGAAGTACTGGGGTGGGCTCGCAGCCGTGTGGGCGGAGTCGCTAACGCGACGCTCGCTCTTCGAGGCGCTCTGGGCGCGGCGCACCTACGCGTTGACCGGCGCCCGGATCGTCCTGGAGTTCTCCGTCAACGGCAGCCCGATGGGCGCGGAGATTCCGCCCGCAAGTGAAGCGGAGATCGTCGTCGAGGCCCACGCCCCGCGCGACCTCGCCAAAGTGGAGATCCTGCGCAACGGGGAGGTCCTCCACACCACCAGCCCCGGCAAGCCCGAGTGCCGCGTGGAGCTGCTTGACCGGCCCGACGCCTCAGCCACGACGTTCTACCACTGCAGGATCACGCAGGACGACGGGCACTTGGCCGTGTGCTCGCCGGTGTGGGTGGGGCAGCGCGTTTGCGTGGGAGATCACCACCGACCCGGGCCCGGCGGCGGCGGGGGTGCTTCGGTGTCGCTCAGGAAGCCGTCTCGGTTCCTGTCGAGCACGTCGAACTGGTCCGGCGGGCCGTCGAACTCATCCCGGGAGACTTTGCCGTCGCCGTCTCGGTCAAGGCGTCGCACGAAGCCGCCGCGGCCGGGAGGACCAAGCGGCGGTCCGAACGCAGCACCGTTGTTCGCGGGCTGTGTGGCGACGTTGTGCGGGTACTTCGAGCGGTCGCTCTTCGGCGCCTCTGACCTGAGCTTGGCGGTGCCGCCTCGGACGCAGCGGACGTAGTTGTAGATACGGATCTCGTCGCCTTGCGGACCGCGGCCGGTGGGGAACTGGGCGGGATCGCCCGCCTTTGGGTCGCTCCGCTGCGCGCCCGCTCCATGGACGTCCAGCTTGCGCTTGGGGGCTCCCGGTGGCCCCATGTACCCAAACGCCTCGCCGAAGCAGACGTAGACTGCGGCACCGCAGGTGTAGTGCTCCAGGTGCGTGGTGCTCGTCCAGAACTGGGCGTCGATGACTCGCTCGCCCATCCGCGCATCGCCATAGCTGAAGCGGAAGTAGTCCGTGTTGAGGTACGAACCAGATTGCTCGGCTGTCTGCATGCTGTACCCGCGGAAGTCGATCAGTGAGTACAGCTCCTTGATCGTCGGCAGCCGCCAGTCGCTCTTGCCCGCGAGCCGGAACGACTTGGCGCCTGCGACCGCCTCGGCGAACGTCTTCTTCGCGCCCGGGTCCTTCTGCCAGACCAGACCAGTGACGAGATCGGTGACTGTGCCGTCGCCGTTGTTCCGGTAGCTTGGCTCGTTGCCGACGCATTGCGCATCCTGGCCGAAGAACGCTTCCTGCTGCTTCGGGTAGGCAATCTGGGCGGCGTTGCTGTAGCACTGGGCCTGACCCGTATCCACGATCGGATAGGTGAGCTTGCCGTCTCCTGCGTGTGTGGTGCCGCACAGCCCGACGCACGCGAGAACTGTCAGGGCGGTGGTTCGCGCAGTTGTGTGTTTGGCGTTCATGGACTCGTGACCTCCGTGTCTCGGTAGCGACAGATACCCATTGTGCCCCGAGAGGATGACAGAGCCGTGAATCGGACTGTTACAGAGCTGTCATCTTCCAGGCGGCTCCCCGGTGGCCGAGCTGCGGCCGCGGGCAGCGTTGCTACTGGCCGCCTCTGCCGATACAATACCGTGACTCACAGGCTTCGACTCGCGGGAGCGATGGCGTCCCGAGTTTGCAGCTCTGAAATGCAGGAGGCAGCGAATGCCTGAAAGGAAGAACGGATGAGATACATGAGATGGATGCTCGCATTGGCCGGCCTGGCTTCGGCGGCGACGGCCGACGTGAAATTGCCGGCCGTGTTCGGCGATCAGATGGTGCTGCAACGGGAGACCAACGCGCCCGTCTGGGGTTGGGCCGACCCCGGCGAGCAGGTTGGGGTGACGGGGTCCTGGGCGCAGAACGCAGCGGCGGTAGCCACGGCCGACGCCGACGGCCGCTGGCGGCTGGCGCTGAAGACACCGGCAGCCGGTGGGCCGTATGTGGTGACGGTCAAGGGCAAGAACACCGTTCAGTTGAGCGATGTGCTGATCGGCGAGGTGTGGCTCTGCTCCGGGCAATCCAACATGGGGATGACCGTCGGCAGCTCGAACAACGCCGCCGAGGAGATCGCCGCGGCCAAGTACCCGCAGATGCGGCTGCTTGGCGTGAACCTCGTCACAGCCGAGGAGCCTCAGACCGACTGCGCGGTGCGGCCCTGGGCGGAGTGCTCTCCCGAGAATGTCGGCTCCTTCACTGCCGCCGGGTACTTCTTCGGCCGGAAGCTGCATCAGGACCTGGGCGTACCGGTGGGTCTGATCAACTCCTCGTGGGGCGGCACGTGCATCGAGGCATGGACCCCCTGGGCTGCCCAGCAGGACGACGAAGTGGTGACCGGCATTCGCGCCTCGTGGGATCAGCGTGAGGCGACCTACGACCCCGACGCCGCCAAGGCAAAGTACGAGGCGGACAAGAAAGCCTGGAACGAGTGGAACGCCGGCGGCAAGCAGGGAAAGGAACCGGCTCGGCCCCGCTTCGACGGGCAGCCGCGGAAGAACCAAAACTACCCCGCCAACCTGTTCAACGCCATGATCAATCCCGTGGCTCCCTTTGGCATCCGCGGGGCGATCTGGTACCAGGGCGAAGGCAACGCCGGCCGCGGAGCGCACTACCGCGTGCAGCTTGAGCGGCTGATCACCTCGTGGCGTACGCTGTGGGGGAGTGACTTCGCCGTCTACTTCGTGCAGCTCCCCAACTTCATGGCGCCGTGGCAGAACCCGGTGGAAGACGGGGGGTGGCCGCAGATCCGCGAGTCGTTCATGAACACCGCCACAGAAGTGCCGAACACCGGCACCGCCCTCACCATCGATGTCGGCGAGGCGGACAACATTCACCCCAAGAACAAGCAAGCCGTGGGCGATCGCTTGGCGCGGCTGGCCCTGCACCAGACCTACGGAAAGACCGGCTTCGCCTGGTGCGGACCGATTCCCAAGTCGTGTGGGTTTGCCGGCGGCGAAGCGCGCGTAACCTTCGATACGGGCGGCGCACCCCTGGCCGCAAGAGACGGCGAGAAGCTGGTTGGTTTTGCGCTCACCGGGCAAAACGGGGTGCCCGTTCGCGCCGACGCCGTCATCGAGGGCACCGACACCGTGGTCGTTAGCTCGCCCGAGGTCAAGGAGCCCTGCATGGTCCACTATGCGTGGGCCAACAACCCCGTCGGCGTGAACCTGATCAACGAGGGCGGGCTGCCCGCGTCCCCGTTCCGCTTCGGCGAGATCCCCAAGTTCGACGTCTTCGCCAAGTACCTGCCCGACGAGGCGAAGGAGTACAAGCTGGTCTACGCCTTCGACCCGCTGGCCGGCCGGCTCACCGACGGCAACACGAAGTTCGTCTATGACGAAGACCACTCGGCCGACTTCAAGGGGCCCTTCAAGAAGGTCGCCTACTTCATGGCCCTGCAAGACATGACCGGCAAGGAGACGTACGCCTTCGTATCCATGGACCCGTTCACCGAGGACATTGCCAAGATCGGTGTGCCCGCCAAAGCCACCGGCGCGCGGTTCCAGTGCGCTGTCACCGGCGTGACCGTGAAGAGCAACGTGGAAGCCATTGCCGCCGGCGACTTCCCGGCCGGCTGCAACCTCGAGTTCTGCGACTGCAACTACGGCCCGCAGAACCAGGCCAAAGTCGAAGGTGCGGAGGAGAACGTATTCGACTTCGGGGACGTATTCAGCGGAGACAAGTCGCCCGGCTATGGCTGCATGCAGATCCACAACTGGAAGCAGAAGCAGTCGATCATCTGCTTCAACCGGTTCGGCAGCGGCAAGAGCAACGATGTCGGTCTCGGCAACTCCGAAGGGCAGACCCGCGATTGGACCTTCACCTCCAGTGCCAAGAACTACGCGCGCGGGGAGTTCCGGGTGTTGGTGCTGGAGTAGGCCTGCCAATGCAGTACAGGTTCTGGTCCGCCGCAGAAAGAGCTGCCCGCCGCTGACGGCCAGGCTGCCGTTGACCATGGCATGACGCCTCAACGCGAACAAGCCCTCCGCCGATACACCGCCCGCCGGCTCTCCTGCGAAGAGACCGGCATCCCGAGCGGCCAAACAACCATCGTGACAGCAAGGGAGGTCGAGGCTCAGTTCTTTGCCTCCAGCGCCTTCTTTGCGCGGAACGTGGTGAACCTGTGCGTGCTGGACGACGCAACCGTGGCGCAGGTCAACCGCGACCCCACCTCGGCCGTCCAGCGTGCAGTCGGCGGCATTGAATGCAGGAGACGGGTCGACGCTGACGAGTTTGCCTCGCGTGCTGGCGCGTCCGTCGAGCGTCGTGGCACGCCCGAGCCGTATCTCTACCTGCTGCCCGAGTGCTTCCGGCCGGTGGCGATGGCTGGCGTCCGAGAGCTGGGGGACGGCGATGCAGGGGCCTTGCGTCAACTCCGTTTGCTGCTCTCACCGCGGGAAGCGGAGTACGTGGGCAGCAACCAGGCGGTGGTGTTTGGGGTGTATGTGGGCGAGACGCTGGCGGCGGCGGCCAGCCACTATGTGTTCGAGGAGGACGGCGTTGTTTCGGCGGGGGTCGTCACCCATCCCGCCTACCGGCGACAGGGCTTCGGGAAAGCAGTCACTGCGGCGGCGGCGCAGTGGGCGCTGGAGAGAGGCTGGGTCGTGGAGTGGAGCACCACGGCGCAGAACCGGGGGTCGTTGGGGATTGCGGCTGCGCTGGGGTTCCGGCAGTACTGCGTCGACACCGAGTTCGTGATGCGGGACGAGTGAGCGTTGGGTGGACGTCGGCGCCCTCAGTCCGGCGCGTTCAGCTCGCCCTCCAGCCGCGCCACGAGGGTGGCGCCGACGGTGTCGCCGAGGACGTTTACCGTCGTCCGGCACATGTCGAGAATCCGGTCCACTGCCAGGATCAACCCGATGCCCTCCGTAGGCAGCCCAACGGCGTTCAGCACAATCACCATGGTGAATAGCCCGGCTTCGGGGATGCCCGCGGCCCCAATGGCGGCGAGGGTGGCGGTCAGGAACACCAGCAGTTGCTGCGTCAACGTCAGGTCGATTCCGTATGCCTGCGCAATGAACATCGCCGCCACGGCCTCATACAGCGCAGTGCCGTCCATGTTGACCGTGGCGCCGATGGGCAGCACAAAGAAGGACACGCGCTCGCTGACACCGACGTTCTCCTGAAGGCACCGCATCGTGACCGGCAGCGTGGCCGAGCTGGAGCTGGTCGAGAACGCCGTGACCAGCGCCTCGCTCACGCCACGGAAGAACTGCAGCGGCTTGACCTTCGCCAGGAAGATCAACGCGAACGGGTAGACGAGCAGGGCATGAACGGCCAGGGCGCCGATCACTGTGCCCAGGTACTTGAGCAACGGCAGGAACACGTCGAGCCCCGCCCGGCCGAGGGCTCGCGTCATCAGCAGCGCGACGCCGTACGGCACCAGCTTGAGCACCCAGCCGATGATGAGAAGGATGGCATCGTTCAGCTCCTCGATCACCTCCCGGGTGCGTTGCCCCTTCGCGCCCAGCATACCCAGCGCAACGCCAAGGACGAGCGCGAAGAAGATGATCTGCAGCACGTCCGTCCGCGCCAGGGCATCCACGGGGTTCTCCGGGATCACCCGCAACAGCAGGTCCGAGACGCTGGGCGGCCCCTGCTCCTGCAGCCGCTCGGGCACGCCCTTCAGCCCGAGGTCGGCGCCGACGCCCGGGCGTGCCAGGTTCACGGCCGCCAGGCCGAGGAACACCGCGATGCCCGTGGTCGTGAAGTAGTACACGAACGTCCTGGCGCCAATCCGGGTCAGCTTCCGGAGATCGCCCAGCCCCGCCACCGCGTGGACGATGGAGGTGAAGATCAGCGGCACGATCACCATCTTGAGGAGGCGCAGGAACAGCTTGCCGCCGGTGTCGAGGGCTTCCATCAAGCGGCCTTCGTGCTGCCCCAAGGAGTTGAGGGTGGCGCCAGCAACTGCGCCGATCAGGAGGGCGAGGAAGACTTTGGTCGTTAGCTTCATGTGGGTCCCTTGTGTCGTGGTCGGGCAAGGGGTTTCCCGACAAACCCTACCATGCAGGACTTGCAGTGTCAATTGTCGAACTCAATAGTCTGCCGTGCCGCCGAGGCGGCAACGCCGGAGTGGACGCATGAACCTCTCGCCCGAGATCCTATCCCTGCGTGACGATACCGTCGCCCTGCGCCGTGACTTCCACCAGCACCCGGAGCTGGGCTTTCGGGAGACGCGAACGGCGGGGATCGTCGCGGAGCGGCTCCGGTCACTGGGGCTGTCCGTTGCGACGGGCGTCGCGACGACGGGAGTCATTGGGCTGCACGGAGACGCCTTTGGTCGGGCCGTCCTGCTGCGGGCGGACATGGACGCGTTGCCGCTCACGGAGGAGAACGAGGTGGCGTACGCCTCGCAGAACCCCGGCGTCATGCACGCCTGCGGGCACGACGGGCACACGGCCATGCTGCTGAGCGTCGCGAAGATCCTGAGCCAGACGCCGGCGCCCAGGGGTGTGTGCTACAAGTTCGTCTTCCAGCCGGCGGAGGAGGGCGGCGGCGGCGCCCGCGTCATGATCGACGAAGGCGCGCCGAGAGATCCCGAAGTCGCCGTCGCCGTGGCTGCCCACTTGTGGAACGACCTGCCTGTCGGAAAGCTGGGCGTGCGCGCCGGCCCGGTTCTGGCATCGGCCGATCACTTCGTGGTCACGCTCACGGGCAAGGGGGGGCACGGCGCAATGCCCCATCAGACGCGCGATCCCATTGTTGTCGCCGCCGAGCTGATTCTCGCTTGGCAGACAATTGTCAGCCGCAATGTGGACCCGGTCGATTCCGCGGCACTGACCATCGGCGCTGTCGAAGCTGGTATCGTTGCGAACATCATCCCCGACCGCGCTCGGCTGAAGGGCACTTTGCGGGCGCTGTCACCCGCCACCCGCCAGCGGGTGATTGACCGGGTCGAGACCATTCTCAAGGGCGTGACCGCTGCCCATGAACTCACCCATGAGTTCAACTTCACCACCGGCTATCCGCCGACAGTGAACACCGGAGAGCCGACGGAGGTGGTGCGGCAGGCGGCCGTAGAAACGGTCGGCGCCGGCAACGTCGTCGAGCAAGACCTAGTCATGGGCGCCGAGGACATGTCATTCTTCTTGCAGCAGGTTCCGGGCTGCTTCTTCGTTGTCGGTTCGCGAAACGAGGAGAAGGGGCTGGCCGCGCCGCACCACAACGCCCGGTTCGATTTTGACGAAGACGCGTTGCTCGTCGGCGCGGAGACGATGGTCCGCGCTGCACGGAAGCTCGCCAGCCAACTGGCGGCTGACGGAGAGGACTGATTCATGATCGAGGGTGTGAAGACCAAGCCGCTGGTCACCCACTGCGACGACCGAGGGTACTTCCGGGAGATCGTCCGCGACGACGACAACCTGCTGGCCCGGTTCGGCCAGATGTCAGCTTCCCGCTCGTATCCCGGCGTGATCAAGGCGTTCCACTGGCACCGCAAGCAGGACGATCTCTGGTACGTTGCCTCCGGGAACGTCCGCGTGGTGCTGCACGACCTCCGCGAGGGCTCTCCGACACGCGGCGAGACGCAGGTTCTCTACGCAGGCGACGACAACCCGCTGGCGGTCCTCATCCCTCCGGGCGTCGCCCATGGCTACCAAGTGCTCGGCAACACCCCGGCCCTGCTGGTGTACGCTACGAGCGAACCGTACGACCCGGCCGCGCCTGACGAGGAACGGCTGCCCTTTGACGACCCGCGCATCGGCTTCGACTGGTCGATCAAGAATCGGTAGGTGGGTGAGTGGCGGATGGTGAGTGGCGAGCGCTGCGGCCCCCGGTTCTCGGGCGATTCGTGGGCGACGGGCAAGTGGGGGCGGGCAGATTCCACCGGCGTCTTCCGCCGGCTGCGTCGCGAGTCCGGGATGAACTGCGTGCGGTTCGCCCTTCAGGCCCGATACGTGAAGCCGAGCCTGGATGCCTGCGTCGCTGAGGGCTTCGACCTCAAGGGACCCAAGTTCTGGGCAGCGACGCACTCACCGGAGACGACCTACCGCGACCTCCTCGACGAGTGCCGTCAGGAAGGCTTCGAGCCGATCGTCACGCTGCTGACCTCCGAAGAGCAGCGCCCGACAGGGACCGGGAGCCAACCGGCCTACCTCGGCGCGCCGGTTGGTCGCTGGCAGGTCCCCGTGCCAAAGACGCTGGCTGAGCTGATCGCGTGGGAAGCCTACTGCGAGGAAGTAGCGGCGTACCTGGAGTCCGCGTGGCCGGGGCTGGTCCGTCGCTTCGAGATCTGGAACGGCTTCCAGGGGTGCGGCACTCCGGCAGCCTTCTCGTTGATCGTGCGACATGCTGCGCACGGCGTCCGGCGAGCAACCCCCGACGTCAAGCTTCTCCCCAACCCGGCCGGCATGTCGCCGCCCGGCGACCCGGAACGAAAGCGCCGGCTCGTCCACCTCTTCCAGCACTGCGCCGATTGCGTCGACGGCGTCAGTTACCAGGTCAGCTCGCGCAACGAATCCCAGGTCGCGCGCTCCCTGCCCCGGCAGATCCGCCGGTGGGCAGAGGAACTCACCGGCAGGGAGTCCCTCGAGGTCTGGCAGACCCGCTGGCGGCCGACACCGCCGAAGACACCCGATCCCTCAGACAGCGCCCAGGTCCCCAGCACCGCAGCCCTCGCCGCCGCGAGGCGCCACCAGATCGCTGACGGGCTCACAGGCATCCTGCACGCGAACCTGTTCGGCGCAGCAACCCGCCACTACGAAGCCTATACTCGCGAAGGTTAGGAATACACCGAAGTGGAAGTTCGCAGAACTTCACCCGTGGGCGTGTGGTGAGCACCCAACACACTGCTGTGCACGCAGAGGCGTCGAACTTGTGCAATAGCTTTGGTGTATTCCTAACCTTCGCGAGTATACGTCGCCGCGCCCTGGTCGACGGGCACCATGCTTATCTCCACACGGCAGCCGACGGCTTCCGCGTACCGGCGCAACGTGCCGACTGAGGGCGAGTGCTTCATGCGGCCACCACCAGCCTCGAGTCGCGCCACGGCGGAGGTCTTCGTCGCCATCCGCTCAGCGACTTCGGCCTGAGTGAGGCCGGCGGCCTTCCGTGCGCGGACCAACTCGTCGAAGAGAGCGAACTCGGCGTCCAGCGCCTCATGCTCCCGCCTGAATGCAGGGTCGCGCTTCCACTCTGCCACCATCTCATCGTGAGTCTTCATTGGGATCAGCGCTCCAGTTCGCCTGGACTTCGGCGAGTCTCCGTCGCGCGAGGTCCAGTTCTCTCTTTGGTGTCTTCCGGCTCTTCTTGACGAACGCGTGCAGGACCACGAGGCGTCGCCTGACACGCGTACAGAAGAACGCTCTGGCGATGCCTTCCTTCCCTTTGGCACGGACTTCAAAGAGCCCGCAGTCCATGCTGCGGGTGAACGGCATCCCCAGGTTCGGTCCGAAGCGACACATCCGCTCGGCGATCCGGGCGTAGTACGCCCGAATGCCTACGGGCCACGCCTCGATGGCTCTCTACCTTCTCATCGTGGTACTCGATCTTCCAGTCCATGAGGTAAGGCTAACATATTTATGCATTGACGTCGGCCCGTGTCGGGAACCCAGCTACTCCAGTGTCCGAGCCGCCCACGCTGCGGACCCGATGGGCGGGATCGTTTTGCTCGTAGTGGACGCCCATTGTGAAGACATGGTCTGTTGGGAAGATTGTCCCGGCAGAGCTGGTACCGACCAAGACGTTCTCAAGTCGTGCCGTGCGCCCCCGATAGCCGAGGCTGGCGGCGACGAACGGTAGTCCGTCTCCCACGCTGACCGTCATCGTGCGCCCGGAACCCCAACCACTGCCGCTCGGTGACATTCAGCGCGCCCCGACTGATGTGGAGAACATAGAGTTTGGGTTCCTGGTGACGTTGTCGTCGCGGCATTGCATGGGCCCGTGAGGTGACCAGCCCATTAGCTCCTCGTTGCAGCAGCTACTATCGGTTCTCCGGCGCCCACGCCAGCCGTGCAACCCGAATCCCCTTCAAGCTTGGCAGCAGCGCCGCTATGTACCACTGTCCCTCGTGGACCACGATTTCCGGCGCGGCGACAGGTAGGGTGCAGGCGAGGTACTGGTCGTCTTGGACGCCGAAGTCCAACGGGTCGGGCGAGCGGTAGACGCTGGTGTGGTCGTTGGGGCCGTACTTCTGGGTGCGGAACAGGTAGTAGTAGCCTTCGTGGAACACGACATGCGGGCACTCGGCCGAAAAGGGGTTCGTGCCGGCGGCGCCGCCGAAGGCGACGATCCGCGAGTCGCTCCAGTGTCGCAGATCCGGCGAGACGCGGCAGTAGACGGCGCCCTTCTGCTCCGGGAATGCCGTGTAGTAGCAGTGCCAGGCGTCACCGACTTGGAGCACCATCGGGTCGCGGGTGTTGCAGCCGAGCCCCTCGGTGAACATGCCTGTCCTGCCGTCGGCGTTGACGCGGCGGGTGAAGGACTTGCCGTCCTCGGAGGTCGCCAGGCAAATGTGCTCCCAGTCGCCATAGAACAGGTGGTACACGCCGTCGATCCTCACGACGTGCGGCGCCTGCAGGCCGCCGGACGTCTCGCCGTATTGCGGGTCGGCTTGCATCGCGATTCCCTTGGGCGCCCAGTCGGGGTCGGTCAGGTTCTTCCCCTCCCACCGGTGGAATAGGCGCGTGTTGCCGCCGCACTTCGTGTGCCGGATGCATGACCAGAGCTGCCACGTGCCCTCGGCGGCTTGCCAAACGGCGAAGTCAACGGGCTGTTGCTTGGGGTCGGTCAGGTCGCCCAAGTCGGGGTCTTCGGCAACGGTCCACCAGTCGCTGGCGAGCCGGGGGACGAGGACCGGCTCCTCAGCGCAAGCCGTGCGCACACAGGCGACGGTCGACGCGATGAGGACGGCGAGAGGAACCAGCCAGTGAGCGCAGAAATCAACCACCCGATCCTCCCTGTGGAAAGGTGACTATTGATGGTGCGTATTCGTTGCTGCCGACCTCAGTTCCTTCGTCGTTACCCGGGTGGCGCCATACAGGCGGCGTGGTGGACCGTCGCCCTGGTGTTGGCGCTCGTCGCCCCGGCCGCGGCGGGAGACTTCCGCGTGCCGCTGATGGACAAGCCGCCGACGCTCGACGGCAACGTCGCGCCGGGTGAGTGGACCCGGGCTGTCGGGTTCGATGGCTTCGCAATGAACGGCAAGCTGGACCGCCGCCGGGCTCGGGCGTTTGTGGGTGCCACGAATGATCGGTTGTTCGTCGCGATCCTATCGCAACTGCCCGACGAGGGGAAGCTGCTCGCGGAGGTGGACAGAGACACGCTGAAGTTGGTGTACGACGACTCGGTGGAGGTCTGGATCGACCCGACGCCGGGCACGGAGCATGGGCAGACGTTCCAGATGTTGGCGAACTCCCTGGGGCACAAGGCGTATGACCACCACGCGCGCGGCAACGTCGCCCAGGACGCTTCCTGGCGCGGCAATTGGGAACTCGCCAATGGGTTCCCCGACGGCTACTGGCACTGCGAAGTGGCGGTGCCGATTGCCGAGATCGCGCCCGGGCGCCAGCCGACCGACGGCGCGTGGGGGATCAACGTGTGCCGCAACTGGAAGCAGCCTTGGGGCTTCTCGTCGATCAGCGGGGGCGCTTACGCGCCCAGCGACCGGTTCACCTTCAGCGAGGCGGCACCCTTGGCGATCGCGTACGAGAATCGAGGCGAGCCTGGAACCGGGACCGTCCAGACCGTGCTCGGACTGCGCAACGTGTCGGCCGCTGCCGTGGCGGTGAACGCCCATCTGCTGCTGAAGCGCGACCTGATGCCGGAGTTGAGCCAGGCCGAGAACCTCAGCATTGCGCCGAACGAGACGCAGGAATTGGTGCTCAAGGTGTCCGACCAGAGCTCGAAGAAGATGGACTTGCTGGCGAAGGTCACCTCGGCGAACGACGAGACGACGTTCTACGAACGGTCGGTTGGGTGGGACGTGGTCGGACCCTACCGATGGGTGGCGGCGGCCCCGGTCGTCCTGCCGGTTGACTTCCAGTTCGCGTACCACCCATACGCGAACCGGATGCGGATCGTGGCCGACAGCTCGGGAATGCCGCGGGACGCAGCGGTGCGAGCGCTCACGGCAGCCATCCGGAAGAAGGGCGACGCGACCCCCGTGAAGACCGTGGTGTTCGACCAGTTCACAGGCGACAAGCAGGAACTCTCCTTCGACTTGCCTCCGCTGAAGGGCGCGTACGAGATCGCCATGACTGCCGCCGGGAAGGGCGTCCCCACCGGCGAGGTGGTCAAGGAGTTCGAGCGGACGACCTACGCATGGGAGCACAACAACCTGGGGAAGAGCCGCAAGGTCTACCCCCCATTCACGCCGCTCGAGGTGACCAAGAAGACGGTGCGCACCGTTCTGCGTGAGCACGAGATGAACGCCGCGGGGCTGTGGCAGCAGGTCACGGCCAAGGGGCAGCATCTGCTGAGCGCTCCCATGCGGTACTCGGCCCAAGTGGACGGCAAGGAGGTAGTCCCGATGGCGGGGCGCCTATCGCTCCGCAAGGTGGATGACCAAGCAGCCGAAGCCCGGACCACGGTGACGGCCGGCGCCCTCCAGACCCGCGCAGAGTGCGCGTGAGACTACGACGGCACCATGCGCGTGGACCTGACGCTATTGCCGTCGAGCGGCAAGACGGTGGAGTCGCTGGTCTTGGAGATCCCCCTGAAGGCCGACCAGGCAACCCACTACCACGCCATGGGCGACGGCATTCGCAACACGCTGTACGCCCGGGTGCCGGAAGGCGACGGAGTGGTCTGGACGGCCGAGAAGGTGCAAGCCAACGACCTGCCGCCGAAGTTCTGCTCCTACCTCTACGTCGGCACGCCAGTGCGCGGGCTGTGCTGGTTCGCCGAGAACGACCGCGGCTGGAGTTGGGACGCCACCAAGCCCAACCTGGAGCTGGTCCGCACGAATGGCGCGGTCACCATCCGCGTCCACCTCATCAGCAAGCCGGTAGTGATCACCAAAGAGCGGACGCTCACCTTCGGCCTGCTGGCCGCGCCGGTCAAGCCGAAGCTGGGGGATTGGCGCTGTCGGTGGGACCGCGACAAGTACACCTTGCTCGGGACAGACCTCAACTGGTTGGCCCTGGGCGACTGCGGGTCGGTGTACCCCGCCGGCAAGGATATGTTCTTCTGGGAGATGATCAAGCGCGGCAACCGAGAGCACCTGGGCGACGAAGCAGTGCAGGCGACCATCGACCGAGGGCTGCCGCTGTTCAGTCCCTACGGTGAAGACCGGGTCGAGACTTGGGGGCGACACGTCCGGTACAACCTGAGTTCCCGCTACGGGCGCAAGATGGTCTTTTACTACAACCGGGCGAGCTGTCAGCTCTTCGACGAATTCGAGACCTTCAAGGACGAATGGTGCCTGACGGACTTCCGCACTGTCGGCAAAGGCAACGGCATCGGCGAGATCAAGATCGTGCCCAGTGAGTCCTACATTGACCACGCGCTCTACTGGTACGGCATGTCGTTCGAGGTGGGCGGCAACCAGGGCGTCTACTGGGACAACTGGTTCTTCGTCCCCACGTACAACACGGCGATGAGCGACGCCTATCAGCGTGACGATGGTTCCGCGGTGCCGGCCACCGGGCTGTGGGCCATGCGCGAACTGAGCAAGCGGACATTCCAGTACATGAACGAAGTGGGCATGACTCCCATCACCATGCCGCACATGACCTCGACCAACATCCTGCCGATGCACTCGTTCGCCACGGTCCAGTACGACTGGGAATGGAAGTACTCGGAGGGCGATGTCCAGTACCGGTTCCCGCGCGACTACCTGCTGCTGGTCTCCAACGGCGAGTTGGCGGGGACGTGGCCGGTACTCCTCGGCGACCACGGCAAGCTGGCGGAGGACCCGTGGACGCAGCGGACGTTTGCCGGCGTCTGCCTCGTCCACGAGCTGGACGGCGGCGGGATGCCGCAAGTGTGGCAGCCACTAAGGGAGCCGATCTACAAGCTATTGGGCGAGCCGGGCCTGCAGGTCTACCGGTACTGGGACGAACGCCCGCAGCCCGTTGCGGCGGACAACCCCGACCTGCCGGCCATCGTCTACGTCGTGCCCGGCAGGGAAGCCGTGTTCGTCATCACCAGCTACGCCGAGAAGGAGGTGACGGCGAACGTCGCAGTGGACGCCAAAGCACTCGGCTTTGGCGAGGGTTGTCGGGTAACTGATGTCGAAAGCGGCGAAGTGCTCTCGGTGGCCGACGGGCGAGTGAAGTTCCCATTGAAAAAGCACGCCGTCAGGGAGTTCAGGATCGCGCCATGAATGCCCAGCATGCCAACCGCCATAGCGCGAAGGCGCGAGATCGAGGAGCGCGCCCTGGCAGGTGTCGGACGAACGCCGCGGTGTTCTGGGGCTTGGCACTCGCCTTGTCCACCACGTGGGTTGGCGCGGCGGCGTCACCAGAGGAATGCCTGTGGGTGCCGCCCTCGTGGGAGAGCCGGCTGGCCTACTACAACTCCTTCGACTTGCCGGAGGGCACGGCAGCGGTCAACGTAGCCGGCCTGACCGAGAAGGTCAAAGTGGCTACCGGCCCCGACGGCATCGGCGGTCGTTGCGCGCGGTCGGAGCAACAGCAGGGGCTGGTGGTGTCGGGAGACGCGTTGTCGCCGCACCGGCCGTTGGCTGTCTCGTTCTGGTGGGCGCTGCTGGACGAGGCGAAGTTGGACAGCGGCTTTGGGCTGTTTCATCTTGGCGGCGGCAGTGGGTTCGTGTCGCACTTCGCGCGGAGCGGGCCGTGGTGTGGTCTGACGCGACCTGCGGCGGTGTTGCAGGTGTACTACCTGCCGGGCATCGCCAACGTGAACGGCCTCTACGACTTCGACCTCCTGGGTCACCTGGATCTGCGCCCCAATGTCTGGCACCACACGGCGCTGGTGTTCTCGGCGGCGTCGTTGGTGGAGCTGTACACTGACGGCCGGAAGGTGTGGGAGGTGCGGCTGACCGGGCGCAACTTCGCAGAGAGCGATGGGCTGCGCGACCTGACACTGGGCGGGCTCCATGGTGGGTTGCGGGTAGCGCTGGACGAGGTGATGATCCTGGATCGGCCGCTGACTGCGGCGGAGATTGGAGAGTACTGTGCTGCAGTGGGGCAGTTGCGTGAGGTTGGGTGGTTGCAGAGGTAGGAGGGGTGGGAGCGAGGGGGCTGATGACTGAGGCCGTTGCTGAGAGGAGCGGTGGGTGCTACCATGTGCCTTTGGGGCAAGTCCAGAACGTGAGGTAGTGCAGAGATGATGCAGTTCCGCCTCGGTTCGTACCGCTTGTCGAAGGGGCCCTGGGTGAGCGTAGCGATGGGGCCGCTGTTGGTTGGGTTGGCCTTGTCACGGGGCGTGGGTCTCGAGATCAACGGGGTGCAGCCCTACGCCCTCGACCAGCCGCGGGTGCCTGCGTTGCTGACGCCGGCCAGCGGCGGCGCGCCCCTGTGGGTCTACTCCGAGCTTCACGAACAGCGGCTGTTTGCTTTCGACTGCTTCCTGGACACGGGCGCGAGCCGCATGGTCATGAGCCGGTCTGATCGGGACGCTCTGAAGCTGCGAGCGACGGGGCAGAGCGTGGAGGATTTCGGTATTGCCGGGACGGAGCACTTCGACGTATCCATCCCCTATCGGATGTATGTGGGCAACTCGGCGGCCAACCCCGCAGATGTCAAGCAGTTCACCCATGGCATCCAGTGCGTGCTCCAGCTTCGACGTAGCGACCAGAACCCGCTCACCGCGCTGCCGAAGAGCCTGACCGGGCCACTCACCAGTGGGCTCGAAGGCACAGGCCTCAGCTCGCAGGACCTCGGCGACATGCTCACTGAGGCGGTGAACATTGTGGGGACGCCCTTCCTGAGGAACTACGTCGCGATTCTCGATCCGCGCCCCGTGGTTAGCGCACTGGGCGCCGTTATCGGCATGTTGGGCGGCGGCGGCGGGGACGCAGGCGGCGACGGGTTTGGTGGGCTGGACAAGCTGCTGGGGCAGCTCGAGAAGTCCGGCTCGGCGTCCGCCTCACTGGGGCGGATGAAGGTCGACCTCGTGCCGGCGAACCGGCCGTATGCAGCCACACAGATCGTCGTGCCACTCACGATGCAGAACCTTGAGCCGAAGCCTGTGCCGGTGACGAAGTCGGACCTGCCGTTCGTGTCGAACGTGGTGCTATCACACGGATCACGGAGCGCGCGGGTGAGCCTGTTGGTGGACACAGGCGGCGGGATGAGCCTGCTGTCGTCTCGGGTCGCGCAGCAACTCGGCGTGGACCTCAGGCGCCCGCAGTTGACTGCCTTCGTCCAGGGCGTCGGCAAGGGCGGCACCGAGTTGAAGGGGCACTGGATCGGCCGCGCGACAATCCCCACGACGAAGGGCGGACCGCTCGTCTACAACCGCCTGCCGTTCTACATCGCCGACATCGCTGGCATTGACGGCACCATCGGCGTCAACATGCTCGTGCCGTCCGTGTACATGGACATGGACATGAACAAGATGATGGAGAATCCCATGGGGATGCTCACCAGCATGAAGAACGGGCCGATGCCTTTCAGCCGGATCGTGATCGATCTTCCGCGACAGCAGTTGGGGTTGGATCCGGCGCAGGGGTAACTGGGCGACCGACGTCGGACCGATCCGACTGATCCGACCGATCGGTCTCACACGGGTGTCTCTCTGGAGGACAGCATGGCATACGACGGCTGCATGGCCGACATCCGGACCCTGTGCAATCTCGGCGTCCCCAGTCGCGTGCCGGTGTTCGCGATCAGCGAGGAAGCAGACGTTCGCTGGTACGACCGAGGCACGTACAACGAGATCGTCAGCGACCCGGCGAAGCTGGCAGATTGTTGGATCGCCGCCGTTGAGGAGTTCGACTATGACTGGTCGTGCCTGCAGATCGACGACTGCCTCGAGTTCGAGCCGCTTGGCGTCGGGTGCAAGGGCGAGGGGAGCATCCTGCGGGCGACGTGCGACTACCTCCCGGCGACGGCGGACACGCTGAAGAGCCTGCGGCTCCCCAACCCAAGTTCGGCGGGTCGCATGCCGGTGCAGCTCGAGGCGCTCCAGCGAGTTCGTTCGCACTTCGGGGAGCGGGTGTGCGTGGTGGGGCGCGTCGCCGCGCCGTTCTCTTCGGCAGGGCTGCTGTACGGTCTCGAAGCCACCATGATGCTGATGCTTGAGGACCCGGGTCTGCTGAACGCGACCTGCGACTTCTTCGTGGACCTGCAGACTCAGTTCGGCCTTGCCCAGTACGAGGCCGGCGCCCACGCCCTGTGGGTCGGTGACTGCAATGCCATGAGCAATCTCATCAGCCTACGCCACTATGACGAGTTCGCGTTCGAGCCGTGCAGGCGGTTGATCGGCACGCTCAACGAGGCGGGCCTGACGTTCCTGCATAACAGCGAGGAGCGACCCGCCTACCTGGAGCGTGAGGTCGATCTCGGCGCCAGCATTGTCAGCGTGGGACCGGGAGGCGACATTGTCGCCACGAAGGAAGCGTTCCATGGCCGGCAGGCGGTGATGGGTAACCTGGACCCGATCGAGGTTGTGCAGAAGGGCACGCCCGAGCAGGTCGCCGAGAAAACGCGAGCGATGGTCGAAGCCTGCAAGCCGGGCGGCGGCTACGCCTTCAACCCCGGCGAGATGATCCCCCGCGAGACGCCGCCTGAGAACCTCCGCGCCATGGTGGCGGCGGTGAGGGAAGTGGGCGGGTACTGACGACGCTCAGCCCTTGCTCGGAACGAAGGGCACGATGCGCGCAGCCAGGTTGGCGATGGGCATGCTTTGGAGCCACACCTTGCCAGGGCCCGTCAGCCTGGCGAGCACGAGACCTTCGCCGCCGAACAGCACGTTCGTGACGCCCTTCACCATCTCAACGTCGAATTGAACGTCTGGCTCATGCATCGCCACATGACCGGTGTCCACCTTCAGCACTTCGCCGGCCGCCAACTCTACCTCGGTGGTCTCTCCGGCGATCTCGACGAACGCCAGCCCCGGGCCGGTGAGCTTCTGGAGGACAAAGCCCTCTCCGCCCAAGAGACCGACGCCGAGCTTCCGGCGCCAGTGGGTCGCCAGAGTGACGGTGGTTTCGGCGCACAGGAAGGCATCCTTCTGGCAGATCATGGACTGACCGGCGGCGAGGGGAACGGCCCGCAGATGGCCGGGGAAGCACGAAGCGAAGGTGAGCTTGCCCGTGGCGGACTCGCAGGTGTACGTGGTCATGAACAGAGACTCGCCGGCAAGCTTCCGCCCAATGGCGCCCAGCACGCCCCCCGCCATGTTGGTCGCCATCCGGAAATCACCGGTGTGCCAGGCCATGCCGCCGGACTCGGTGTGAACGGACTCGCCGCCTTTCATGGTGAGTTCGACGGTCTGCATGACGGTGCCGTTGATTTGGTAGTCCATGTGTGAGTCTCCTGCGTTCTCTGCGGGTATCGTGCGCGACGAAGAACCGGTGTGCGGGTGCTGCCGTCCGAGTTGGCGCCCCCTGGAAGTACATTCGCCGTTCTGACCGTGGGTCCTCCCTCGGGGAGCGAAAGGGCGGCTCCCGGCGTCACTGCGGCGGCGGCTGCCCGCAACCCGGTGGGCGAAGGTAGCTCTTCAGGTTGGCGACGGTGGGGTTGGGAAAGCGGCTGATCTTCTGGGCGGTAACGGAGCGGCTTCCCTCGCGGTCGGTTACGCGGCCGTCGATAAGTAGGGCGGACTCAGAGAAGATGAGCTTGCCGAACTTCTGATAGATGTTCTCGAAGACGGTGACGTCCAGCAGTCCGGTTTCATCTTCCAGGGAGAAGAACACCACGGTGCGTCCACTACGGGTGGGTGGGCGGTGCGGGCGGATCAGGACGCCGGCGGCGCGGACCTGTTTGCCAGAGGGTGTCTGCTTCAAGTCGGCGTTGGTCTGCACACCCAGCAGCTTCATCCGCTGGCGGCAAAATTCCATGGGGTGTTTGTGAGGGCTGAAGCCGAGGAGATCCCACTCGTAGCAGAAACGCTGGACCTCATCGAAGTCTTCCAGTGGGGGCAGCCAGGCTTGCGGGGCGGTTTCCAGGTCGAGACGGGCTTCACCCTTGTCCTTCTCGGGTTGCACGTCCGCCAGTTCCCACAGGAGCTTCTTTCGGTTCGGGTCGAGCGCGTCGAAGGCACCGCAAAGGAGGAGGTTTTCGACGAGATCGCGCGAAATGCGAGTGCGCGCAACGAAGTCGGGTAGGGAGGTGAACGGGCGGTCTTCGCGGGCGGCGAGGATCTTATCGAGAACGGACTCGCTCATGCCGCGGACCTGCTGGAGACCGACGCGGATGGCCCATGAGGATTGCAGATTGCAGATTGCAGATTGCAAATTGTGGCTCAAACGGGGAGTGCTGTCTGCTGACGGCTGAGCGCTGATGGCTGATCGTTGTTCAACCGTAAAGGCCTTCTCGCTCCGATTCACCTCCGGCGGGTGAATCGCGAGGCCGTGCAGCCGCGCTTCGTTGACGAGCGTGTGCGGGGAGTAGAACCCCATCGGCTGGTTGCTGAGAAGGGCCGCGTAGAAGTGGGCGGGGTGGTGGCGGAGCAGGTAGGCGGTCTTGTAGGCGGTGTCGCCAAAAGCTGCCGCGTGGGCTTCGCAGAATCCGTAGCCGGCGTAGCTCTGAATGTAGGAGAACACCGTGTCGGCGACTTCCTTCGAGACGCCGCGCGCCCTTGCTTTGCGGATGAAGTTCTCGCCGATCTCTTGCATTTGTCGATGAGAACGATGGTGGGTCATCACCCGGCGCAGGTCATCCGCCTCGCCCGGCGTGAAGCCGGCGATCTTGATGGCAATCTCGATGACCTGCTCCTGAAACAGGACGACGCCGTAGGTCTTCGCGAGAATGCTCTCCAGCTCCGGGTGCAGGTAGCTGATCGGCTCTGCGCCCTTGCGGCGAGCGAGAAAGGGATCGACCATGTTCCCCTGAATCGGCCCCGGCCGGATGAGCGCTACGCTGGCGACGACATCTTCGATGTTGTCCGCCTTCAGCCGCGATTGGAGCGCCCGCTGTGCCGGGCTTTCGAGTTGGAAGATGCCGACTGTCTCACCGGTGTTGAGGAGATCGTAGGTAGGGCGATCGGTCAGAGGAATGGCGTCGAAGGAGAAGGGGGGATTGGGGGATTGCAGAGTGCAGATTGTGGAGTGCAGCTTGTCGCTTGGCTGACCGCTGACCGCTGATTGCTGACCGCTATTGATCGACTTCACTGAATCCTCAACGGCGCTCAGCATCCGCAGACACAACAGGTCCAGTTTGATAAGCCGCAGTTCCTCGACATCGTCTTTGTCGAACTGGATGACGGTCACGCCTTTGGCGGCGGTCTGCAGCGGCGAGAGGTGGGACAACGGGAGGCGGCTGATGACGATCCCGCCGAGATGGGTGCCGAGGTGGCGCGGGTGTTCGGCAACGGCCTGGCAGAGGTCGAGGAGCAGGTGGAACTTACGCTCCGGGATTTTGCTGTCGCGCAGCTCGGGGTACTTGGGGAGGGCGGCGCGGATTTCGTCTGCTTCGATCCACGGCATGAGCTTGGCGAAGCGGTCGATCTCAGCAAGGGGGAAATTGAGCGCCTTGCCCACATCCCGGATAGCGCTGCGGGCGTGGTAGCAGTTGAAGGTGCAGACGGTGGCGACGTGCTGCTTGCCGTACTTCTCCACGACGTAGTCGGTCACGTTGTCGCGGTAGCGGGCGTCGAAGTCGAGGTCGATGTCGGGCAGGGCGTGCGCGCGGGCGGGGTTGATGAATCGTTCGAAGCGCAGGTTGCGGGTGAAGGCGTCGACCAACGTGAGGTATAGGCAGTACGCCACCGCCGAATCCGCCGCCGAACCGCGGCCGGCATAGCGGATCTTTGTCCGCCGCGCGAAGTGCGCTACGTCCCAGACAACCAGGAAGTAGTTGGAGAAGCCGAGTTGGTCAATAACGCTCAGCTCGTAGTCGAGCCGTTGCCGAAGTGGCTCGGTGACTTTGCCGTAGCGCGCCTTGGCGCCGAGGTACGTCAGCTTGTGAAGGTAGCCGGCGGCAGTCTCGCCGACGGGCAGCGGGTACTCAGGGAGGTAGCCTTCGCCGCGGAGTTCGTAGCGTTCGCAGCGATCGGCGATGACGAGCGTGTTCGTCAGCGCCTGGGGGTACTGGGCGAACAGCTCGGCCATTTCAGCGGGTGACTTGAGGTAGAGCTCGCCGTTGATCTTTCGCTCGGCATGGGGCTCGGCCAACTTGGTGAGCGTGCGGATGCAGGTTAGCACGTCCTGTGCTTTGAACTCCGGCTTGGTGGCGTAGTGGACATTGTTGGTGGCGACGATCCCGACGCGTATGGCTTCGGCGAGTTGTGAGAGGTAACGGTTGAGCCGCTGGTCGCCGGGACGATAGGTGTGCTGGAGTTCCAGGAAGTAGTTCTCACGGCCCAGCGTGTCGCGGTACCACTCCGCCACTTCCTTCGCCCGGGCGAATTCGCGGCGCAGGATAAGGCTCGGCACTTCTCCGCGCCAGCAGCCCGACAGGGCGAGCAGCCCCTCGTGGTGCGTTGCCAGCGCAGGCTTGCCGGTCTGCGGCTTGCCGCGCTCGTTGGCGAGGTGGGCCTGAGAGAGAAGCTGACAAAGGTTCGCGTAGCCGGGGCGATTCTGCGCAAGCAGCGTCAGGTGGTGCCCGCCCGTCAGCGTGACTTCAGCGCCGAGAATCGGCTTGAGGTTGGCAGCCTTCGCCGCCTTCAGGAACCGAACTGCCAGGCAGAGGTTGTCATGGTCGGTGATCGCGAGCGCCGGCATCTCCAGCCGGGCGCACTGCGTTAGCAGCGCGTCCAGGTTGGAGGCACCATCGAGGAAAGAGTAGTCAGAGTGGACGTGGAGGTGGGTGAAGCCCATGGGGGGTGCATTCTCAGTCCTCGCCGGTGTGCAGCGTCCACTGCGTACCCTCGCGGTACAGCACGTACCGGCCGCCGGCTTCGACTTCGTAGAATTCTTTTTCGGCTTCGCCTTCCCACCAGCAGCCGGTCTCACGCCAGTGGTCGAGAAGGCTGGTGAGGCGGTGGTCCGTCTTCCCCACGCACAAGCGAGCAGGGCGCCCGGCGACTTCGTGAACGGTGACTGGTTTGTTGAGGAGCTTGCTCATAACTTCGCTTGCTCCACTTCGTTCCGCGACGCTGGTGGTCAGGCCGCTTCTTGCGTCAGGCACTCGTGTTGAAGCGTTAGGATTTGATCAGTCAGTCGAGGCTGGCAGCGCTGGCGATATTGCTGACCGGTCAAAACAGACAACGTGCCGTGGCGTCGGCGGAGCGCGCAGAGGGCTTCGTCCAATTGACCGGCAAACCGATGAAGTGAGCGACTGTCCCAGAGGCTGAGTTGCACGGCTTCCTTCGGGCGCAGGTCGGAAACAGTTAGTGTCAGCGAAAAGACGGGGCGGCCGTCCCAGCATTGATAGAGGAGAGTGAGGGACAGGTCGAGGAGACGGGAGGCGCTGGAGAGGGGGCGGGGGAGTTGGGATTTCGGAGTTTGGATTTGGGAGTTCGGATTTGGCGCGCTGAAGGCTATGCGCAGCTCCACCGCGAAGGCTTCCTTGTCGTGCTGTGTCAGTCGTTTCCACAGACGGCCGGACAGGCGAAGCAGGTGGGTGTGCAGCACGGCTTCGTCGTCTTCCGGCGGCGTGAAATCCTGGGTGGCTTCTTCGCGAAGAGGCGGGTAAAGCGGGAGCACGGCCGAGGGATCGAGCCCCTGGCTCAGCCGGTGGAGCAAGGCGCCTGTTTGCCCGAAGTGGCGAGTCAGGACGTTTTCGGGGACACGGGAAAGACAACCGAGGGTATCGATCCCGAGGCGCGTCAGGCGTTCACGGGTTTTGGCGTCGAGGCAATCGAGTGCGGCGATCCGGATGGGTTCCAGGAAGGCGCTGGTTCGGGCGGGGGACACGTATCGGTCGTGGGGCATCGCCAACTTTGCCACGAGCTTGCTCGTCCCGCCGCCCAGGGAGCAATGCATGCCGGCCGCCGCCCGGAGCTGTTGGCGGATTTGTTCGACGCGTTGGGCGAGGGTCTCCGCTCGGCGCAGGCAACCGGTCAGGTCGAAGAAGCCCTCGTGTAGTTCGGTCGGTTCGACCAAGGGCGTGTGTTGGGTGAGCACGTCCCACACCGTCTGGTAGCAGGCTTGATAGCGCTCCGGCACGAACTCGACCACGTGCGCCTCCGGGCAAAGACGCAGGACGCGGCTTTCGGGGGTGGCAGGTTTGATTCCGCAAGTAGCGGCTTCGACGGAGGCGTCTAACACTTCGCGCCGCTGAACGACCACCACCGGCGCCGTTTGCAGCGAAGCATCCTGCTGGCGCTCGGCGGTGACGTAGAAGTTGCGAAGGTGAAGAAAGAGGAGCTGACGCGGCATGGCGGTTCCAGTCGGCGACGTAGTTGCAGGGCCGAGTTTGTTGCTGTGTGGCTTGGATTATAGCAAACGTATGTTTGCATATCAACAACAGACGCGAAACATTTTCGGGAGAGCGGAGCAGTCGGCAAGACGGGCACCAAATGTGGAGTAGACCCACGCTGCGCGCACAAGCGCTGGGGGTGCAGGTGCCCCGGCACCTCTTCGTTGACGAAGCTGTGACCGTTCGTTAGAATGCCCCAAAGCCCGGAAGGAGTCCCTGAATGCCCACCGACCGCTTCGACCAAATCGGTCTCTCGTTCGATGACGTTTCCCTTGTCCCCGGCAAGTCCAGTGTGCTGCCCCATGAGGTAGAAGTACGGTCGCCGCTCACGCGGGACATCTTCTTGAACATCCCGCTGCTCTCGGCCGCAATGGACACGGTGACCGAAGCGCGGATGGCGATTGCGCTGGCGCGCGAGGGCGGCATCGGTGTGTTGCACCGCAACATGTCGATTGAGCGACAAGCCGAAGAGGTCGACCGGGTCAAACGAACAGAGTTCGGGATGATCACCGATCCGGTGACGTTGGGACCGAAGGACCGGGTAGGGCAGGCGGAAGAAGTGATGGCGCGCTACCACATCTCCGGCGTGCCCATCACCGACGAAGGCGGCAAGCTCATCGGCATCCTGACCAACCGCGATTTGCGTTGGGAGACGGACCTCAATGCGCTCATCGAAGAGCGGATGACGAAGGAGAACCTGGTCACTGTTCCGGACGGCACCACCATCGAGGAAGCGCAGGAGATCCTGAAAAGGAACAAGGTCGAGAAGTTGCCGGTCGTCGATGACCAGTTCCATCTGACGGGGCTATTCACCGTCAAAGATATCCAAAAGCGCATCGATTTCCCGCTGGCCACGAAGGACGCGCAGGGACGGCTGCGCGTGGCGGCGGCCGTGGGCGTGGGACCGGAGGGGCGGGAGCGCGCGAAGGCGCTGGTCGACGCCGAGGCGGATGTGCTGATTGTCGATGTGGCGCACGGGCACTCCGAAGGCGTCGCCGAGATGATCCGCTACCTGAAGGAGAATTTCGAGATCGCGCTCATTGCCGGGAATGTGGTTACCGCGGAGGGCGTCCGGGACCTGGCACTGGCAGGCGCTGACGCGGTCAAGATCGGCGTCGGTCCTGGCAGCATCTGCACCACGCGAGTCGTCACCGGGGTTGGAGTCCCGCAGTTGTCAGCGGTCGCCGAATGCGCCCAAGCCGCGCGAGAGTTGGGTATCCCAATCATCGCCGATGGCGGCGTGCGCTACTCAGGCGACGTAGCGAAGTGCATTGCTGCCGGCGCCAGCACGGTGATGATTGGTTCGCTGTTCGCCGGAGTGGATGAAAGCCCCGGCGAATTGGTGTTTCGGCAGGGCGAGCGCTACAAGGAATACCGCGGCATGGGGTCCATCGGCGCCATGAAGGAGCGCGGCTACAGCGCAGACCGCTACGCCCAGAAGTTCAGCGGCGAGGTGGCCAAGCTCGTTCCGGAAGGCATCGAAGGCGTGACCCGCTACAAGGGACCGTTGGGCAACATGGTCTACCA